>Ga0247803_1000020_pt1 | contig 180911 bp, 136 predicted proteins | sample UWRJL014104B1_FD_180928 | JGI IMG/M metagenome (GOLD analysis project Ga0247803, IMG submission 180928) | Plant litter microbial communities from Arlington Agricultural Research Station in Wisconsin, United States - UWRJ-L014-104B-1 | ecosystem: Environmental > Terrestrial > Plant litter >... | reverse complement strand
TTCAATAATTAAATTCATTATCTATGAAAAACAGGGTGTGCTTAGTCACTAGAGAGGCGCCACGCTTGGGCTGGAAGCGGTTTATTCAAAGTAGATTCCCTGACTGAATCAGCACATCTATCTTGTGTGTGCTGCCGTACAGATTACACAACCTATACAGATCATTCTTTTTGCACAGACTGGTAGCCAGCAGATTTTTATCTGCTGCCAAACCAGTATGTCATTTTCCACTAAAACAGGAATTAACATTATGCAAACCAAGAAGATTTCTACTCTTGATAGCAAAGTAAATAGCTTAAAGGAATCCTCAAGCAACAAGTCCTCCGCTATTTCAAAGGAGTTCCAAAATTTCTTGACGGATATTGAACATTTAATAACAGAGGCAACATCTATGACTAGCGATGACATTAACCAAGCAAAAACGAAATTGAATGAGCGTATTGACTCAATTAAACATTCATTTGATGGTGTGGGCGATAACATTAGTAGTACGGCACGCAAAGGTGCAGCAGAGACTAACAAATATGTACATGAGCAACCCTGGGTAGCCATTGGTGCAGGTGCAGCAATTGGTTTATTGGTTGGCTTTTTAGCATCGCGCCGTAGTTAAGACCATGTGGAAGAAACTCCTAATGGACATTGTGGCCAGCATGACGACCAGCAAGGATGCTGGCTCACTGAATCCACTGCAGGTATTGTCTTTGGTGCGCTCTGCTAGTGGTGCATTATTAGCGCAAACCATGTTGCATGCTCAGTTAGCTCAAGTGGAGTGGCAAGAAGAAAAGCAGCGCTTATCTACAATGTTGATCCTTACGCTAATAGGTTTTGCGTGCTTTATGTGCTTCTTGTTTTTTATTGGCCTATTTGTCTTAACACTAGCTTGGGACACTGAATTTCGCATCCCTGCATTCCTACTGCTTATTCTTAGCTACCTTTTAGTATTCGCATGGGCAGGCTTTAAACTCTACACGCTTGCCAAGAAAGGCAGCGAGAGCTTTGCAGGCACACGAGCAGAAATTGCGGCAGATATAGCCCTTATCAAGAGCGCGTTATGAAGGATATTACTCACTTAAAACCACTCGAATCAATCGACAAGTCCCAGCTAACGCTTGCTGAACAGCGCGCAGAGCTGCAGCTAAAATTACACATCAATCGTCGCCTGCTCATTTATAAATTTACCGGTGAGCAAGATGAAAATCATTTTCCGCGCAGCAGCACTATGCGCTTCCTTACGCAACAAACCACTCTTCACCTACTGAAAAAAGTAGCCTTTATGGCAATAGGTGTAAAAACCTTTAAGGCGGCTCAGTATGGCTTTTCATTGTGGAAATTTGTTCGCAGGAGATCGCATCAAACTCAATAGTTAGAGCCATTAATTACAACAAAGTTACTTGCATTGGTCTAAATCGTTTCAAGAAAAAAGTATCTTTAACAGCGTTCTCAAGTTTCCAACTTACAACAAAACACTCAAGCAGATACCAGCCCTTCCCTTAACCCTTTTTGAACAATTTGATGCACCAAATCTAACTTTTTAATGACGGGCTCAGCCAACACAAATGGATATGCATGAGCATGGCCAACACTACGATTTAAACTGTTTAGAGCATAACTTAATGGTAGCCAATGCCTGAGTATGTTAACGAAGCTCTTGCTATCGTAAACATTAATATCAACATTGGTATGCAAATCTCTACTGTTCGCAATCTGTGGATGAATTTTGATTCCAAAGTCATGAGCAGTTTCAAGGGTGTCCGTAATGTGCAGGTAATGTGCCCAGGTTTCAGCCCAATCCTCCCACGCATGCGTACTTGCATAAGCACTTATATAATGTGACTGCCAATCAGCGACTGGCCCATTTTCATAATGCGCGTTTAACGCCTCGCTGTAATCAAGCGTGTCATCGCCAAATAATTCTCGCACTGGTTTTAGCCAATCACTATCGCGCACTAACAAATCCCAGTAATAGTGACCTGATTCGTGACGGAAATGTCCAAGCAATGTGCGATAAGGCTCTGCCATTTGCTCACGCATTTTTTCACGAACGGATGAATCAGCTTCATTAATGTTAAGCGTAATCAACCCATCTGAATGACCCGTAAGAACGCGCTCCTTTTCCTGAAATGTGGCCGCTGTATCCGCCAAAAAATCAAACGCCAATTTAGGTGCGTCAGTACCTGCCGGTGCTATAGGCAAATTTAATGCGAGAAGGCTATAAATCAGGCGACGCTTTTCGGTTTCAATTTTCAACCAAAGCTCGCGATTGTTAGGAATACTGAGATCGGGAATGGTTCTATTCAACCGGCAAGCAATACACAGCTCATGCGATTCTGCAGCACGCACCACCCAGTTGCACACATTGTAATTAACCCCATTCGCGCAATAGCGATAAGGATTGGATTCATCTTCAGTACCTATCACCTTCAACATACCATCAGATGTAGATACAAAGGATTCCATTTCCAACTGCTCAGCAACAAAACCCAATACTGAGCCGCAGCGTGTGCATAAAGTGTTTTCAAAATAAATTAGCTGGCCGCAACTTTTACAAGTGTATAAACGCATAGATACTCCGCTTACATGTATGCCTACTTAAATAATAACTAGACTGAAAAAAACCGTGGAGAAATTAACTATAACAAATACAGTATTGTGCAAAAGCAAAAGTAATTTATCTGTACGACAACGCACGGGGTACGAATAAAGCATGGGAATTCAATTTCACTATTAAGCTAACCAGCGCACAGAATCTAGTATTGCTCGCCACTATTGTTGATAGTGGTATATCAAACTATGGAGAATCCTATGAAATTGTCTACTTTAACTATTTTGCTTTTTTCTATCGTATCCCTAGTAGCATGTAGTAGTTATGAACAACCAAGACATCAAACGCGCAGTGTTTATTCAGCACCTCAGAATGCTTCCCAGTATGGGCGTGTTAGCGATATTGAAGTGCTTACATTGGAAGCAAAATCTTCAGGTGGTGGTGCTGTGCTAGGTGCTGTGCTAGGTGGCGTTATTGGTCATCAGGTGGGTGGCGGAAGTGGTCGTGATGTAGCAACCGGTTTAGGTGTAATTGGCGGAGCAGTTGCTGGTAACACCGTAGAAAAACGTAAAAGCCGCGACACAGATATTTATCGTATTACTGTTAGATTTGAAAACGGCAGCCGTCAGCAGTTTGATTATGAACAAATTAATGACCTACGAGTCGGTGACCGCGTAAGAGTTGAAAGTGGGCAAATTGAACGATTGTAATTACTTTTACTTTTTAGCGTCATTCATAGCAATCAAGCGCAACACACTTGTTGCTAATACAATGATTCGCTATCCACATAACGAGGCTTAGCCCTCGTTATTTTTATCGATACATTTACTAACGTTTGCAAGTCGATACTTATTTGCACTCATTACCCAAGGATTTATTGTGATACTACGCCCTCCCGACCTTCATAATTCCAGCATTCTGATTGTGGATGATCAAGAAGCTAATGTGCAGCTGCTCGAACAATTATTAGATGGCGCAGGCTATACCAATCTCACAACCACCATGAACCCGGTAGAGGTTTGCGCATTGCACAGTGAGCATCACTACGATTTAATTTTGCTCGATTTACAAATGCCGGTTATGGATGGCTTTCAAGTGATGGAAAGCCTAAAAGCTAACTCGGATGACAGCTACTTGCCCGTTATTGTGTTAACTGCTCAACCCGCACACAAAATTAAAGCATTACAAACCGGCGCAAAAGATTTTATTAGCAAACCGTTTGATGTATTGGAAGTAAAAACACGTATTCACAATATGTTGGAAGTGCGAAGACTCTATAAAGAACTTAATAGCTGCAACAAATTATTAGGGGATGATGTGCGAGCACGTACAGCGGAGTTGCATGCAAACGAAGCACGTTTCCGTCAGCTCAATAAGCTGGCCTCCGATTGGTATTGGGAACAAGATGCAGAAGGAAACTTTATCAATACCGCTGCGCCGATATTGGATATGTTGGGTATAACATCTCCCAGAGCCAACCTTAATAAACTATCCCCAAGTTCTAACTATTCGGTCAGCCAGAATGCCCCTCTTGAAAACGGATATTTATTGAACGGTTGGAGGCAGCAAGATCTTGCCTTACTACAAGAAAAGATAGCTAATCGCCAACCCTTTCTTGATTTTGCCTTTAGCCGAGTTAGCAATAACGGGCAAGTACGGCATTGTCGGCTGAGCGGCGAACCTATCTTTGATCACGCGAACCGTTTTACGGGCTATCGCGGAATTGGTATTGAATGCAAAACCAGCGCGACATCATCTTAAAGAACTCTTCGTTACAATACCCATAAGCTAGAACTTTGGCCTAGCAGTGGGAATATCGTATCTTTAGAAGTTTTGTAGCCCCATCAATCCCGCGTATCCTTAACGCAAAGTAAAGATAAGAAATCCATAAACGGTTGGATTATTGGCCACAAGAGCCGATAATTGCCGGAACTGTTTAAGCGGGCAATCTGTCAAATCTCTCAGCAACGTACTATTCATTCTCAGTACAGCCCCCACATTGAAAAATACAGTCTGAACCAATGACCTCAACCTGGAGCACATTATGAAAATCAAACACCTATTATTGCCTGCATTCTTCGCACTTACTTCTGGCGTAGCTATGGCAGATGATTGTAGCGTTACCGTGACCGGCACCGATTCTATGCAGTTTGATACCAAGGCTATTACGATTGGCAAGGCCTGCACTAAATTCACCGTGAATTTAAAGCACTCAGGTAAGTTGGCGAAGAATGTAATGGGGCACAACTGGGTATTAAGCAAAACTGAAGATGTGCAAGCCGTAGCGACCGATGGAATAAGCGCTGGTGCCGATAACAATTATGTAAAAGTGGGTGATGCACGCGTTCTTGCAACGACCAAGCTCATTGGTGGCGGTGAAAGCACCAGCATTACTTTCCCTGTAGATAAAATTACCAAAGGCGGAAACTATACGTTTTTCTGTAGCTTCCCCGGTCATGTTGCCTTAATGAAAGGCACCTTAACGCGCGAATAGTTTTATATCTCTTGCACAGGCGCCACATAAAAATGAGCGCCTGATGCATCTCTTCCTCAAAAACTTATTCCCTTCTAAACTCAAAAATTTGAGTCAGCCAACTCTATTCAAGCGAATCAAACCTTAATATCAATACGATGGAAGGTGGGCTGATAATTCTCCACCGCTAAAAATGCGCGGCTAACAGGGTCATCATTTTGATGGAGGTTTCTGCTGGAGGATTTTGCCTCAGTGGGGCGCTCGGGCGCAGGAATAACCTGCGGTTTGGTTTGTACCGCATATTGGTGAGGGGTTTTTGGGTCTGGCTCGGCATCCAAGGTAACGGCTTGGCGCACAGAGGTTTGGCGCTGTGCGTACACAGAGCTTTGACCATAGGAGGAATAGCCGATGAAATCGCCGATAACCATGAACATAACTCAATTTAAGGAATGCTGAGTATAGTTAAACGCAACAGAGGTTCCTTAGATTATTTAGTACGATTATCGAGCGAAAATCTTTAGCATCACTAAAACAGTGCGCCTGTGGATTCAAACCAACGCTAATCGACTATAGTAGTCATTCTTCATGTATAAGCACCTTGCTGTGCTTGTAGCTCGCCCGCTAGACACCGGATTTCACAATGACCTCAAGTAATTCAAACATCTCTACCCAAGAGTTCACGCTACTTGTTGCGCTCTTAATGTCGATTGTTGCTATTTCAATTGACGCCCTGCTCCCCGCTCTCGGTATTATCAGCAGCGAAATTACCATGGCATACCCCAACCAGGCACAACTGGTTATTAGTGCGCTATTTTTGGGGATGGCGATTGGCCAATTAATTTGCGGCCCGCTATCGGATGCACTCGGTCGTAAGAAAGTTTTATACGGTGGGATCGCCTTATTTTTAGCGGGCAGCGTGGTGTGTTTTTTTGCGCAAGATATTAACACCCTACTGGTTGGCCGCTTTATTCAGGGACTAGGAGTTTCGGGGCCTTATGTGTCTGCGATTTCTATTGTTCGCGACAAGTATGCGGGCCGCGAAATGGCGAAAGTTATGTCGCTGGTGATGATGATTTTTATCATGGTACCTGCGATAGCACCTAGCCTTGGGCAGGCAATTTTGTTGTTCGCTTCATGGCGTTATGTGTTTGTGCTCTACATCCTTTACGCCGTGATTATTGGCTTATGGATTTTTTTACGATTAGAAGAGACTCTGCCCAAAGAGAAACGAATCCCCTTTAGCGTAGCCGGGTTTGCTGATGGCTTTAAAGAGGTAATTTGCAACCGCACGACCATGGGCTACACGCTGTGTATGGGTTTGTTTTTTGGCAGTTTTGTGGGTTACTTAAATTCATCGCAACAAATTTTTCAGGTGCAATTTAGCACAGGGAAAATGTTTACCATTTACTTTGGCGTACTGGCATTGGTGTTTGGCGCCTCATCGCTGTGCAACTCACAACTCGTCGAAAAATGGGGCATGCACTACATTAGTAAACGCGCGGTTTGGGGCATTATTGTCAGCTCAGGGTTATTTCTAGGCTTGCATACGGTGAGCGATATTCAGCTCTGGATGTTTATGATTTACGCCAGCGTTTTGTTTTTTGCTTTCGGCCTTATTTTTGGCAATGTAAATGCGATGGCGATGGAACCCATGGGGCATGTTGCAGGTATCGCATCGGCCATTATTGGCTCAGTGTCATCCATAATATCCCTCGTCATTGGTACAGCGATTGGTCAGCTGTATAACAACACGCTTATTCCCGTTACTACCGGCTTTTTGGTAATGACCATCCTAGCCTTATTTCTGATGAAATTTGCGGACAGCCAAAACACTCATTCTAATAGTTAATATCCCACTCTTATAAATTAAAAAACCGGTAAGCAATTAGTTGCTCACCGGTTTTTTTGTGGCGGTAACAGGTGACACTTATCAGTAGCCATACGTGGGAATTTATGAAACCAATTGTCAGGTCAGGCGTCACACCCAAGGTCAAAATGGCCAAAAATACAGACTTATGCCTCTAGATCCCTATACAATTACCGACCCAATTGGCACTTAATGCCCTATTTTATAACAAATGCGTTAAGACTCTACGGCTCAAAGCGCCCATGGAGCATCCATTAAGGCACCCAATGAGAAGCACTATAGTTCCCTGTATTATTAAATCTTTAGCACGCCTGCCACTGCCAGTCGCACGAGCGCTAGGTACAGTTATTGGCCGCTGCGTATGGTTATCCAAGGGGCGCCCGCGTGAGCGCACACTTAAGAATATTAGTGCCTGCTTTCCGCACTTATCTTCAGCCGAAATACAAACCTTTGCGCAAGCAAGCCTTATAGAAACGGCCAAAACTATTGCCGAAGCCCCCATCATTTGGCGCAATTCATGGGAGTGGTTAAGCTCTAAAATTGTTGCCGTCGAAGGCGAAGATATTTTACGTGCTGAGCTTGCGAAAGATCAGGGTCTTGTGGCGCTTGCGCCGCATCTGGGCAACTGGGAGGTTATAGCGCCCTATCTAGCCAGTATTGCACCCTTAGCGGCTATGTATGCACCAACGCCCTGCCCGGCAGTTGATGAGCTCATTTTATCTGGGCGCAGCAAATGCAATATCACTATGGCACCCACCAATCGCAAAGGCGTTTGCATGCTTTTAAAAGCCCTGCAGCAGGGAAATATTGTGGGCATCTTACCTGACCAACTACCTAAAAAGGATGCTGGCTCTGAGCTAGCGCCTTTTTTCGGCCAAGAGGTTTTGAGCATGACGCTGGTGCATTCATTAATTAGCCGTACTCAAAGCCGAGTTATTAGTCTATTTGCTAAACGCGTTCCCGGCGGTTTTAAAATTATTGTATTGCCGGCAGATGAGGCCATTTATAGTGACAATATTGCACAATCGGTTCTTGGGCTAAATAAGAGCGTCGAAAATTGTGTGCACTTGGCCCCTACTCAATATCAGTGGGAATACAATCGCTTCCGCTTCCCTGTCGGCCATCAAGAAGCTCGCAAACAAAAGCAACTTGCCTTTTCCTGCAAAAAGAATTGGGATTCACCTACGCAATAGAATTTGCAAAAACCGTTTTAAATTGCACTTTTAAGGTGATGAATCTGTTCCACTCATATCTGCTTTTAATGGTTAACAAACCTGAATAAAAACAAAAAATTACGCAAAGATCATTTTTTACACTAAGTGTCTATTTTTTGACTGGCGCATTTATCATCATCATGTTACCTTATGTGACACAATTCACATTTAACCAGTGACGGACCACTGATTTTAAGTAAGGTTCGCATACATGTTAAACGTTGTCCCCTTTGCATCTCCCCTCAATTCCCCCGAATTTGCTCAGCCCGAGGTAGGTTATCAAGACACCTATGCTGATCTTATTGTGGATTATCTTACCCAAATGGGTATAGATACCGTATTTGGCGTGCCTGGCGGGGCGATTGAACCGCTGCTCAATTCACTTGCACGCAGCGAACGCAAAGGCGGCCCACGCTTAGTTGTTGCACGCCACGAATGTGGTGCCGCCTTTATGGCCGATGGCTACTATCGCGAAACCGGAAAAATGGGTGTGGTTTGCAGTACCACGGGCCCAGGTGCTACCAATTTACTCACAGGTGTGGCGTCTGCCGCTGCGGATGAAGTACCCATGCTCGTGATTACCGCGCAAACCCCCTTACCCAAATTTGGTAAGCGCGCCCTGCAGGAATCCAGCTGTACTGCCATAGATACGGTTGGCATCTTCCGTTACGTTACACAGTTCAACACCTTGGTATCGCACCACGAACAACTGGAAAGTAAATTAGTCTCTGCCATTATGGCCGCACATCGCGTACCCAATGGCCCAGTTCATATCAGCATCCCAGCCGATATCTTACGCGCGCCTGCCAATATCAATACTCACATCCACAGCGATTTGTTAGTTCACGATTTTGCCATGTCTGATGAAGCAGCCGTTGCGCGTCTGTGCGAGAAGATGAGCCGTGTCGATAATATCGTGATGTATATTGGCCATGGTGCCGGCAAAGCCAGCAAGCAGATTATGGAGTTTATCAACCTCACAGGTGCGGCGTTTGTAACCGGCCCTATGGGTAAAAGCTGGGTGGATGAAAAGCACCCTCAGTATCGCGGCGTCTACGGTTTTGCAGGCCACGAAAGTGCCAACGCATTACTGCAAGATGATGAAGTAGATTTAATTCTGGCAGTGGGCGCAGCCCTTGGCGAGCTCGGCACCAGCGGTTGGAAAGATGATCTCCTTAATACCAAACTGGTTCATATAGATTCCTCCATTGAGCATTTCACCCGCTCGCCCATGGCCAACCTTCATGTGTTTGGCAATATAGACGTGACCTTTGATCGCCTCTTGGTAAATGTACGCGAAGCCCGTAAATGGGGTAGAAAATGGGACACCTTGCATACCACCAGCGCCCGCAATATCAACGGCGGCTATGCCGTGTTGCGCACCCCTGAAAAGTGCTTGAGCAATGACAGCCCCGTTAAGCCTCAGCGTTTAATGCACAACCTTTCGCAACACCTTCCCGAAAACACCCGCATTTTTGTGGATGCAGGCAACAGCTGGTCGTGGGCAACGCATTACCTGACTCGCAGCAACAACGAAGGCTTGTACCGTATCGCTATGGGTTACGGCTCTATGGCGTGGTCAATTGGCGCCGCAATTGGCTCAGCCGTTGCCAATCGCACCGCACCTACGTTATGTATTGTGGGGGATGGCTCCTACCTAATGAGTGCGCAAGAAATTACGGTTGCAGCGCAGCACCAATTACCCGTGGTATTTGTGGTCTTGAACGATGCGGCCATGGGCATGGTGATGCACGGCCAACGCCTCGGCCAACAGGAATCTATTGGCTGGGAACTCAATACCGTCAACTATGCTGCCCTCGCCCAAGCGATGGGTGTTGATGGCATAGTCATTGAGTCGCCAGCTGACCTGGATGCCCTCGATTTTACTGCGCTCTTTAACAAAAGCGGCCCAACGTTGATAGATGTCCGTATAGACCGCAACGAAGTGCCGCCTATGGGCGACCGCATTAAAGGCCTGGCGGTAAATGGTTCTGCTACACCTGGCGGCTAAAATCGCTTTTATTCTAAATCGAGATCGGGCCTGCTTTAAAAACAGTCTGATCTCGATTTTTTAGTCTCAAAAATGGCATCTCGGTATTTATTCAGCTAGCATGAACTCTTAAGCGGAGAGCCATGTGTGTTACAAAATACCGATAAAACTAACCCAGCAGCTTCAAGCGTCTGCATATTAATTGTTAACAACGACCATTCAGCCCAGCAAAAAATCCAGGATTGTTTGCTGCCTTCGGGCTATTCGCAATTAACCCTCGTCGATTCAGCCAAAAAAGCCCTGCGTCATTTACGCAACCAACCTGTTGATCTTGTGATTGTGGATGTGGACACCACCGACCTTGATGGCTGGCGATTATCGCGTTTAATTCGCTGCGGTATTTTGCATTGTCGCGCCGACTTACCCATTGTGATTACCGCCAGTACCTGGTGTGAACGCATTGCCGAAATTACCGCGCGCGAATACGGCATCAATTATTTACTACCGCTCAATCATCTCGAAAAATTACCGGAAATCATTCAACAACTGGCGCAAGAACGCCGCTATGAGCCGCCCAAACCACGCCTGTTAGTGGTTGAAGACTCACCCGATACCGCCGATTTAATTGAGCGTGTACTCTCGCCCGCTTTTGATATAGAAGTCGCTGCCGATGGTGCAGAAGGTTTACAGGCGTGGAAAGATAGACGCCACGATTTAGTCTTGTTAGATGTGATGTTACCCACGCTTTCCGGGCACGATATTTTAATCGACATTCATCGCACCGACCCCAACCAACCCGTCGTCATAATGACCGCGCACACCACCATCGACCAAGCCGAAGAACTAATGCTGCTAGGCGCGGTAGATTTTTTACCCAAGCCATTCCGCGCCGAACAGTTGCGTAAAGTCTGTGATATTGCCATTCACCGCGAAGATTATTTAGTCAGTAACGCGCAATTTGCAGCGCGGGTTAAATCGCTGGAAGAGCGTGAGCTAGAATTCCGCAATCTCTATGAAAGCCATCACCAACTTCTGGATGATTTGCAATCTGTGGTGATGGAGCTGGATGAAAATTTAACCATTTGCTTTTTGAACCGCACTTGGGAAACGCTCATGGGCTACCCCATAGAAGATTCGATTGGGCGACCGATTGAAGATTTTACATCGCCCGTAGACGCAAAACAGTTTGCCATTTTCAAAACAAAAATTACCGCCGCCATTCGCGAACAAAAAAGCAGTACTGAAATTGAGCTTTGCCTGCGCGACGTAAACCAGCAAGAAATTTGGACGCAATTAAAAATTAGCCGCTCCACCCGCAGCGAGCAATTTTCAACACTGACGATTTGCCTGGACAACATTACTGAACGCCGCAAATCGCAAGAACAACTTAAATATTTAGCGATGCACGATTCGCTCACTGGCCTGCATAACCGCCACCATTTTGAATCTACCTTGGAGCAGCTCTCAGAAGACGCTAAACGCAACCATCGCCAACACGGTTTAGTGTATTTAGATCTCGATCACTTCAAAGTCATAAACGATACCTTTGGCCACCAAAAAGGCGATGAAGTGCTGCGCGAAATGTCGGCGTTGCTCAGCCGGCGCATTCGCAAACCCGATACATTATGCCGTTTGGGGGGTGATGAATTTGCTGTATTGTTGCGAGATGTTAACGCTCAGATAGCGCAAGATTTTGCGCGCGAAATTCAAAAAATTATTGGCGAATTCAGTTTTCAACTGCAAGAACAGCGCATCAATTTAGGTTGCAGTATTGGTGTCACCATGATTGATGGCAATGCCCTCAGCGCCGAAGAACATTTTATGCGCGCCGATATTGCGCTCTATGTCGCTAAAGGCCGCGGTCGCAACCTTATTCATCTTTATGACGCGCAGGATAATGAGAGCGATGAGCTGCGCATGCGCATTAACATCTCGCAGAAAATTCGCAAAGCGATTTCTGAAGATCGCATGGTGCTTTACTTTCAGCCCATCTACGATGTTCAGAACAGCAAAGTCTCTTACTACGAAGCCTTGGTCCGTTTGCGTGAACCCAATGGCACCATTATTGGGCCTGCAGAATTTATTCCTGCATTAGAAGCCGCCGGTGAAATGCATTTGCTGGATCGCTGGATTATTAAACTCGCCACACGCACGCTCAAGGAATACCCGGAGCTAAATCATATTGCGATTAATCTTTCGGCGCAGGCATTTAAAGATGAAACCTTGGTGCCAACAATTTTAGAAAGTTTAAAAGTCACCGGCGTAAACCCTAATCGTATTACGTTTGAATTAACCGAAAGTGCGAGCCTATTTAATTTACACATTACCCAGCGCGTAATCGCCGAGCTGCATAAATTGGGCTGTAGTTTTTCGGTGGATGATTTCGGCTCGGGATTCAGCAGCTTCGCGTATTTAAAAGATTTGCCAGCAGATTACATTAAGCTGGATGGTTCATTTATTCAAAACTTGCACAAAGATACGATTGACCAGGCATTGGTAAAAGCCATGATCCAGGTGATTCAAGCGCTGGGGAAAAAAGCTGTAGCAGAATATGTAGAAAACGAAGAAATTCTACGCATTTTAAAAAGCATGGGGATCGATTTTGTGCAGGGCTACTATATTGGCCACCCGGTACCGGTGGAAAAAATCCTCTCAAAAAAGACACGAGGGTAGCTGGCTAAACCAGCTACCCGAAAGAGTCCTTTCAAGGGCTTCTCTCGTTCGCATTTAACTCAGCAGCTATAATCCAGCCCCGCGCGACTAATCCGGCACTGCGCGCCGCGCAACTCCTTGATAATCAATATCATCGCAACGCAGCGGTAAAAATGTATCGGGCGGGCGCTTATAAGTATCGAGATAACAAGCCGTAACACCACTTGCAACCATGCCTGCAAACATTTGATACATCTCCTGCCCGCTAAAACCATAATCCGATAAAAACGCACACACATAGCCGTTAATGTTCATGCGCTCATCGTATTTTTCAATCAGCACTTGTTCAATTTGGTAAGCCAACGCCATATGCTCGCCCGCGTGCAAATTTAATTGTTTGCTGACTTTTTCCATGGCCTCAATGCGCTCGTCGCCTTTAGCGATGGGGCGAATGTAGCCGACGATATAGGGTTTGCCACGCGTTTTTGCCGCTGCTGCAGCAACGATTTCTTGCGGCGTTACACCATTTTTATATTGCCTGAGTGCGCCTTGAATAAATTTAACGCCTTCAAGCCGCGTACGCGGGCCGTAGGAACGCGAATCTGCTGCCATAGCGCCAATGGTCGTCGCTGCAACCACCGAGGTACGCGCAGCGCCAGCGAGCGCGCCAATTTGATTGCACCAAATGCGTGGGTCTGGCCAACTTAAACAGCCGTAAATTGCTTCTACCCAATCCGCCAAGGCTTTATCCACCAACTTGCCTGTGGCATTGAGGATTAAAATTTGAAAGTAGGATTTTTCACCCACCAATTCTTCCAGCATGGAATAGCCATGACTGAAAACGCCTTTACCGGGAAACCAGCCGCCGGTGTTACTAATAACTTTGCCGCGCCGTTGATTGAGGTAATCAATCATATTCGCATCGCTGTGCGTAGGCTGTTCATGTAATGGCATGGTTGTATCGCTTGGCAACATAGATTTATCGCTCAATGGTGTAGTTAGCATCGCTCACATAAGGCATAGCGGTAATGGGTTTATTGGCGACCTCCAAACCGTGCGCCACCAAGCCAGGCGCGCCCAACAATTGAAATAAAGCGCCGCCCGCTTTGGGTTGAAAACCCAAGTCTGCAAATACCGCCGACGCAACACCGGTAATTAACCAACCGTTCCCGCTGGGCGCCAGGTTTTTTGCAAATTCATCGCCCCACATCAACGCTGTGCCTGCGGCATCAAGCTTCAATAGCCGCGCTGCAATACCTGCGGCCATAAGATCGATACCGCCATGGCGCTTGCCAAAACCTGGAGTTGGCGATGCGGAGTTGTCATCGGCAGATTCCTCAGACGCATCTACATCTGTGGCGGTATGCTGCCAATCCGCAGGATTCGTTTTTTGGTATTTTCGTAGAAAGCGCATGGCGTTTTCTATTTCGCCACCGCCTTGATGTTCGCCGCCTAAAACAGCGGAGGCTATAGGCAGAATATGAAGTGGATTTGTTTTGCCCACCCCCACATTCATAGCCGCGCGCGTGGCTGGGTGGCGTGGGCCGGGGTTAATTAACGCAATCATTAAGGCTTGCAACAATTGTGCTTCTGCAACACTTGGTAAGTCGCCGCGAAACAATAAATAAAATACATCCACAAACGAGCGCTTTTCCATCAGCTCAAACACATCGTAGCCGTGACACAGCGCGCTGGTCGCTATGTAGGGGTTGTCACTGCTGGGTTGCTCCGCCCAAATACGAGTAGCTGCGCGCGCGTTGAAAGGCTCATTACGGCTTTGTACTTTTACGCGTTTGGGCTCATTTTTTTCAGGGGCTGATGTCATGTGAAATCTCAGTAGTAACAAATATCGATTATCAGACTAGCATCTATTTTTCCCTGCGCTTCAAAAGAAGGACCAGAATTATTGAATTGAGTAGCTCAACCCCAACCACAGGCTGCGGCCTTCCATGGGGTAATCATCGGGGATGGTACTGCTACTCGGCTCACGCGCATCGGAATTGGTGGCGTTGCGAACGGCAAGCGATAGATCGAGATCGCGCACCACATTTTTGCGATGCAGGGTGACATTAACCAGTGTGTAATCTGCAATAGCGGGGCGAATATCACCTTGTGCGCGCTCGCGATTGGCGATCCAGTTTAATTGGCTATTAAGCGACCATTCGGGCGCAAATAACCAATTAAGATTCGCTTTAAATTGTTGGCCGGGCGCATCGGGAATTGCGGTGCGGAGTTTTCTATCGCGCGCATTTTGTTTGGAGTAATTGGCACTTAGGTAAAATTGCGAAGCGGGTTTCCAATTTACTTCCCACTCAAAACCTTCGCCATCCTGATCGCGAATATTATCGGCATACTTAGAGGCTTCCAGCGATGTGGATACATCATCCACAAAATCAATCATGTTTTTAGCTTGATAATTAAATAGCGTGAGTGTGGTTTGTAATGTCTCTGTGGCGAGATAATTAAAAGACACTTCCTGACTCTGGATACGCTCAGGCTGCAGATCCGGGCGACCTAAGGAGACGGGATTATTTTTCTGATACAACTCAGAAAATGACGGTGCCCTAAACGCGCGACCCAATAACAATTTTGTGGTTAATTTTTTATTGGCCGCCCATACCAATGCAATACGCGGATTAGTGGTGCCGCCAAAATCAGAATACTTATCATAGCGAACACCTGCGGTTAAATTTATATCGGGCGTTATCTTCCATTCATCTTGAACCGATAAATAGCGCACTTGGCGCGAGCTGTCTGCTAAAAAAACATAGGGGGTATTAGTCACATTTGTGAGGCTGCCATTTACGATTGAGGGAAGCGGCAAACTATCCAAAATTCCGGGGCCAAAATTTTTGGATTCGGAGGCTTGCATAGATTGATTTTTTGCCCCTACATTGATGCGTATGCGTTGCGACTCAAAGCCGGTATAAAGAGATATGAAATCAAACTGAACATTTCTGGAGTTGCCTTCAGGGTTGCCAATTAAACCCTGTGGGAATGAAACAATACCTGCAGGCGCAGCAAAATTTACATTCCCGTCACCACCGATGGGAATAACCGTGCCTGCAGGCAATAAGTTAAATTGTGATTTCAAACCGTATTCAAAATAACTCAGCTGAATACTGTTATCCCATGCGGGTGAGCCTTTAGAAAAGTTATACGTCACATCACCCATAAACGCGTGGTTATCATCGCGGCCTTCAGGGTCCAATGCCTGCGCACCACCCGCACCTACCCCAGCATCTACTAATAACCAACTCCACAAATGCGCCTGCACTTGTTCGGTGCTCAGTGAAAGATGGGAATCAACGACTTGATAGCGCGTTGATAGCGCACCGGGTGCATGTGAAGCCTGAGTTCCTAACGCTGTATCTAAAGCCGACTGAAAATCTGCGTTTACACGTCGCGTTTTATCGCCATCGCTTTCTTGATAGCTACTACTGAACGCAATACCAACACCATTCCATTCGGTGGCAGTCTCCAACCAAAAATCACGGCTATTAAATGCGCCTGTGCGCAACCCAAACTGTGTGGATGTAATCGCGTTGGCATTTTTGGTAATGACATTTACCACTCCTGCATAAGCATCTGCACCATAAATGGCAGAGCCTGGGCCGCGAATCACTTCTATTCTTTCAATGCCAGTAACCGGTAGGCGGAATAGAACTGGGCGTCCACCAGTTACGGTGTTCTCAACAGGAATACCATTCATTAACAGCAATACTTGTGGATTAAACCCCGTGTGAATTCCACGAACCGAATATACCGAATCTAACCGGCTTAGGCTTGAAAGCGATACGTGTAATCCGGGGATAGTTTCCAGAACGTCATCGAGGTTGCGCGCGCCCATAGCTTCAATATCGGCGGCGTAAATAACAGATGCGGTGGCGGGGGCTTTATCGAGTGAGGTGCTATTACCGGTGGCAATAGAAATTTGCACTTGCCCAAGTTCAGCAAGCGACAAATTGTAGCTGTCGAAATTATTACTCTCTAAACTGTTGCTCGCTAAATTGTTACTCGCTAAAACAACAACATCTTGCTTGGGCTCTGCGCCGTAGGTTGCACTGGCAGAGCACATCAGCATCGAAAGTAGTGTTCGTTTGAAAACTGAGTTCATGAGAAGAACTTATGCTCTTATTATTATGGTAAGACGCCGTCATCTGCTGGCTTATGGCTCAGTCTACCTTTATTGTTTTTGCATTACAGTATCAATTTCAGTATCGCAGTTTATTTAACTCTATTTCCCTGAGTACTGTTACTTGCAGAATCAAACATCTGCTTGGTCACACTCTTATTGTAATATCTCTCTTAAATTCGGTAACATCTCGCTTAATAAGTTAATCAAATTGATATTTGAGCTCTACCCACGCGCTACGTTTCTCCAAAGGATAATCGTCTAGGATACGACCACTACTCGGCTCACGCGCATCGGCATCAGTAGCATTGCGTACCGCGAGGGATAAATCTAAAGAAGGCAGAATATCCTTCGCTCTGAGCGTCAAATTGACCCAGGTGTAATCATCAATAGCTGCACGCATATCTGTGATTGCACGATGGCGATCAGCCACATGATCCACTTGCGCATTGATAAACCAGTTGCGATAGAACTCCCAATTGGCATTTACTTTAATTTGTGTTTCTGGCGCATCGGGTATTGCCGCTTTTGTGTTAGCGTCAGTAGCATCCTGCAGCGAGTAACTACTGCTCAAACGCAACTGCGGCACAGGCTTCCAGCTAAACTCTAACTCAAACCCATCGCCATCTTGATCGCGGGCATTTTGCGCTGTTTTGGTGGAGGCATTGGCATCGGAAATAAAATCAATCATCTCTTTGGCTTCATAGCTAAAGAGCGTTAATGTTGTTTGCAAGTTAGGGTTAAAACGATAGTTAAATGCCAACTCCAAGGTATCTGTGCGCTCTGGCTTAAGATTCGGGTTGCCCAAGGTAACTGGGTTATTTTTAAAATAGAGTTCAGAAAATGAAGGTGCGCGGAAGGCACTGCCATAGATCAATTTGGTCGTCATTTTCTCGCTGGCGGCCCACACCAAGGCCAAACGCGGATTAGTCGTACCACCAAAATCCGAGTAGTCGTCATAACGCACGCCTGCTGTGAGCGCTACGCCGCTATGCAGTTGCCATTCATCTTGAACAGATAAAAAACGAATGCTGCGAGAGCCGTTTCCGATATAAATATGCGGGGTGTTTGCAACATCCGTGAGCGCTCCATCAACAACGGTGGGCAGTGGCACTATATCGAGAACACCTGGCCCAAAATTCTTGGTTTCATTGCCGTCAAAGGATTGGTAACGCGAGCCCAGCGAGAACCTCACACGGTGGGAATCCCAGCCGCTGTAAATAGAAATAAACTCAAGCTGCGTATCGTTGGTAATTTGCCCAGGGTTGCCTTTTAAACCATCCGGAAAACTCACCACGCCTACCGGGCTGGCAAAATTGATATTGCCATCGCTGCCAATCGGTAATTTGGTGCCCTCCGGGAATAAGTTAAATTGCGTGGCGTGATCGGAGTACACGTGACTGAAACGAAGGCTGTTATCCCAAACGGCTGCGGAATTAAAACGATAGGTGGCATCGAGCATCATCAAATGATTATCATCATAACCGTTGAGATCCAAAGCCTGCGCTGCACCTGCACCAACACCTGCATTTGTAGAGAGCCAATTCCATAAGTTCACTTGCCAGCGCTCACTGCTAAGCGCCAGATGCGTATCTAGTACTTGATAGCGCGTAGAAAGCGAATTGGGGGCAAGGGAGGCGCGAGTATTCAGCGGGCTGGCATCTAAACTCGACTGGAAATCAGCTGGAATACGTCTGCTGCTATCGCCATCGGTTTCTTGATAGGCAACATTCAATGCCACGCCTATATCATTCCAGTGAGCTGCACTTTGCAGCCACAACTCGCGCGAGCCAAAGGAACCGGTGCGCGCACCCACTTGGGTACCCGCAATTGCAGCGGCATCTTTGGTAATCACGTTAATCACACCGGCATAGGCATCTGCACCATAAACGGCTGAACCTGGCCCGCGCATGACTTCTACACGCGCAATACTGGCCGAAGGCAGACGAAACATCGTTGGGTGCCCGCCTTGCAAAGTGGATTGCACCGGCACACCGTTAAGCAACAATAAGACTTGGGCATTAAAACCGGTGTGAACACCGCGAATCGAGTAAACCGAATCAAGCCGGCTTAAGCTGGAAAGAGAGACGTGTAAGCCGGGCACAGACGCCAGGATTTCATCGAGATTACGTGCGCCCATGGCTTCAATTTCAGCTGCATAAATAACCGAAGCTGTTGCGGGGGCTTTATCGAGTGATGTGCCATTACCGGTGGCAATAGAGATTTGTACTTGGCCTAATTCTGCCAGAGACAGGTTGTACACATCGAGATGAGCGGCACCTTGCGAAGGTTTATCCGCATAGGCTGATGTGCTGATGGCACAAATACATAGCGGCAAAAGAGCCTTGGCAAAGAGTTTCATAGCGATCACCTATAAATACAGTAAGAGTGTAAGCCCGAACTAAACGGGCACTCATACGCCAGTGTGAATTTGCAATTATTGTTGCATTTAGGCAATAACCACTGAACAGGTGCTGCATTGAACGAGTTCAATTAGAGATCTTTAAGCGCCACACATTTTGGAAACGCTATTAAAGATAGTGCACACAGGGAAGAACGCAAACTAAACATAAACGCAAAAAATGACAGCTACTTTTACATACCCTAACAAACATACCCTAACAAAAAAGTCTCGCCCTAGAAATGAATACCGTTCATTATTTATTAGGCACCAATTTTTGTACGGCGATTTTCAAGGTCTCACGACGTATCGGCTTGGTGAGATACTCTTCAGCGTGGCGCTTATAGGTATATTTGCGATCATCCATAATAGAAATAATAATCACCGGAATATCTTTGAGCTCCGGGTCTGCTTTAATTTTTTCGAATAAAAACCAACCATGTTGATCAGGCAGCAACAGATCGAGCGTAATTACCTGAGGCTTCACTTTTTGCAATAATTTAAAGCCCGTTTCAGCATCATGTGCCGTGTGTACGCTGTAGCCTTCACGACGCATAGTACGCGCCATAATATCGAGGAATGCGGGGTCATCATCAATCATCACAATGTGATTACCAGCAGCATCCAGATTTTCTTCGGCCTCTTCCATATCGTGATCATGCACAATATTCGGCGGCGCTAGCAGCGTATCGCTCTCAATCGGCAGGGGTACATCCACAATAAACGTTGCGCCTTTACCTAATTCACTATCAACCTCAATAGTGCCGCCCATCATTTCGCACAACTGGCGAGTTATTGATAGGCCTAAACCACTGCCCTGAAATTTGCGCGTTGTACTGCTATCCGCTTGACGGAATGAATCAAAAATATGTTCTTGATGCTCTTGTGAAATACCAATACCCGTATCCGAAACACTGAAATAAAGCCGACATGGCTCGTGATGTGCTTTGAGCGTAACGGTCCCATTGGGTGAAAACTTGCTAGCATTGCCCAACAAGTTAATCATGATATGTAATAATTTTTCGGGATCAGCAATGGGCAAAAATGCGCCGTCATTAACATCCAGCTTTAATTGAATTGCATTTTTTTCTAGTAACGGTTTAACGGTGCCCACCGCATCATCCACCAGACTGGATAGTTTTACTTCAGTTAAATCCAATACCATTCGGCCCGATTCAATTTTGGCCAAATCTAACACACCATTAATTAATTTTAATAACCGCTCTGAGTTGGTAATAACACGCAAAAGATCTTTAATATGGACTTGATCATCGTTAAGTTTTAAATCTTCAATCACCACTTCGGTATAACCAATAATTGCCTGTAACGGTGTGCGCAATTCGTGACTCATGAGTGACAAAAACTCACCCTTGGCTTGACTTGCATCTTCCGCTTTACGTTTGGCAATGGCGAGGCGATCTTTAGCGAATTGCAAATCCTGCGCGTGGGCAGCAAGGCGCTGGTTGTCGCGGCGTTTAACCGCATAAGCAATAAACACAGTAATAACGAGCAATGCACCTAAAATAGCTAGACCCCAAGAGTAGAACAATGCCTTTTTCTGTGCGCCAACAATAATATCAAGATTGGTAATGGCTTCGCGCTGGGCTTTAAGGTCTACTTCTTGCGTTTTAATGGTGTTATCTAATTCCGCAACTCGCTTTTCGCGCGCATTTATTTGGCTCATTACCATGGCCAATTGTTTCTGTTGCGCAGTCAAATCTTTGGTGCGCAGCTCCACTTCACTGAGTAAATCTAAACGCTCTTGTTTACCTTTTTCAATCTGGCTATTTTGCGCAGCAATTAAACCATCGCTTTTCTGAATGCTTTTATTAAGCTCAGCCATTTGAATTTCCAAGCGCGCATTTAACGCTTCCTGGTTTTGTGTTTTTAGCGTTAAATCTGCGAGCACTTTTTCGCGGTTTTGCAATTGCTTTTGCAATGTAACGAGTGAACTTTGCCCTTCGCGAAATAATTTCGCGACATCAATTTCAGTACCGCCATTTAAAATTAATTCAGGGAGAGGTTTTAAATTTTGATTAAGTAGATTGGATTTATTAACTTCAAACCGAAGACGATCAGTACCAGAAGGCACGAGGTTAATCATCACTAATTGCTTATTGTTGAAATCGAAGGTAACTAATAATATGGGCTTGCCTTCAACGGCTTCATAAATATCTGCCACCGACTGACTGTTCGCGTTTTCAATATAAACAAGCTGATATTTGGAGAGTGTTTTAGCAGAGTTAACCTGGGTAACTGTGATAGGTTGATTTTTGAGCTTTACATTTTCCGCAAGCAATACGAGTTCATGGTAAACAGGAGTTTTATCAGTACTGAAAACGGCAATATCAAAAGAGTTTATAGCCGCTTCATTCGGCCACTCAATATTTTTGGCGAAATTGTATATATAAGAAGCAGTGATGCGCTGTTTATTGAGCGTTGTATTTTGCGCAAACGCATGCCCACTCAAGATAAACATACAGGAGAGCAGCAAACAGAGGCACGGTCGAAGCGCTTTGTGTTTGCCCACACGCAAAAATACATTAAGGAAATGTGATTGAATCAACATCTAAGAATAAGTCCTATCTAACAGCTATCCGTCGCATAAAATTGTGGCATCAAAAGCATTTATAGCCCTAGGATAACCTGTAAATAGCAATCTTGATAGCTCATCCACACTACTGAATTTTATGCTATTTGCTTAATTTATAACGCTGTTCACGGTACAAAAGTGAAGGCAACATCACATGCGCCATCGCTTTTTCAACGTCATCCGCAGCTGGCTTTTCTTTGCTCAATATTAGCTCGCCATCAGCCGCATCGTAATGCCCTAACAAAGGCGATTGATTTGGGCGTAAAAGCGTCACTTTAGAACCTTCAAGCCACGCAAAATAATTATCGAATTGCATAAGGGCGCGCCCCGGAGATTCGCCATCTTTCACAAAATCCCTGCCGATCATGGGGTGCTCGCTAGACACGCCCATTAAAGATAAAACAGTTGCACCCAAGTCAATTTGGCTAGCCTGAGTGGCAATATTTTTAGGTTGAATATCTGCACCCAGAATTAAACCGGGAATGTGGAATTTCTTAATAGGTACCAAACTATCGCCATAAACACGGTTATCGTGGTCAGCCACAATTAAAAAAACCGTATCTTTCCAATAGGCTTCTTGCTTCGCCTGGGCGATAAATTTGCCCAAAGCATAGTCTGCATATTTCACAGCATTGTTTACGGTTTGCTTATCGGCATCATAAAGTTCAATGCGGCCATCGGGGAATTCAAAAGGCTCGTGGTTAGATGAGCTGAAAATCAAACTAAAGAACGGTTTGTTCTCGGAATGTAATTGCTTCAAGCGTTCCAGCGATTTATTAAACAAATCCTCGTCACTTGCGCCCCAACTACCCTCAAATACCGGATTTTTAATTTCGCCGCGATCAACCACCCGTTGGAAACCATTGCCGGTAAAAAACCCACGCATATTGTCAAAATGCGCTTCGCCGCCATAGACAAATTCGGTGTGGTACCCCTGCTGCTCAAGGCCCAACGCCAAGGTATAAAAGTTATGTTGTGCTAGCGAAAGCTTTACGACACTGCGCGCAGGTGTAGGCGCATAACCTGAAATAACAGCTTCAATACCACGCACAGAACGCGTTCCAGTAGCGTATAGCTGCTCAAACCACCACCCCTCACTTTTTAATTTTTCCAGTTCGGGGGTTACCGGTAAACCGCCCAGTGATTCCACAAACGTTGCGCCCAAACTCTCTTCCAATACTATTACCAGATTGAGTGGCTTATCGCGTTTAATTGCCGCTTCTTGCCTATGGAGCGTGGGCAATTCAGAAGAGGTAAAGGTCAAATCGCGCAACCAGGGTGCAGCCTTAACATGGGAGAATATTTTTTCGCGGGGTAAAGAACCATAAATTTCTGATGATTTAGCTTCCTGGCGCAGAGACGCCGTCGCGGTGATTACTGACCAGCTCGAACTGATAATTAACGAATTAACCAGAGCATCGCCAGATAATGCAAAAAGCGCCGGATTCGCAGGGCGGTGATCAGTCGTTGAACGAACCTGTAGAAATACCACGACAAAAATGACCGGCCACAGCAGGAGTAGTTTTTTAATTGACCATAAGTGTGCGTTAGCAGAAGCCGCGTTTAAAATTGAATAAATAACCAAGCCCAAGAGTACAGAAAAACCAACGCCAAGGATCAGTGCCAAACGAAAACCATTCCAGAGTGTTGCAAGAACTTCTTTAGGGTATGACAAGTATTCAATAAACAAACGATTGGGGCGAACATCAAACTGCATAATAAACGGCGGTGATGACAGCTCCATAAAAATAACAAAGAACAGCGCAAGAGTGGCCCAATACACGTTAAACCCGCGCCACAAACGCGCCGCAAATTTATGCGCAAAAAACGGCGCAAGTAATACCGGAATGGCCACAAAATAGCCCAGTACAATAAGGTCTGCACGTACACCTTGCACCAGCATGTCTACCAGTAAACCTGTGGCACTCACACGATCCCATTGCCACGCCATCAAGCCGATGCGCGAAACCGATAAGACGACTAATCCCATCAGCAACATTTGCAAAGGAGTAGCATAAGGGCCAGCCCATTGCGTTAAGTTTGCAAGGCGCATAGAAAAGCGGCGGAAAAATGGTGTTTTTGATGCATCAATTGTTTGAGCCATCTTATTATTATCCTGTTGTATTGCAGAGTATGAAGCTGTTAATAGGGCATGAGCAGAGAGTAAAAGACATTACCGCTAACGCCTGAAACTAGGCTAGATAGCGAATAATCGTTATAATTCTTATACGTAGATTACGTGCGAAAAAGTATACCTCACTCACTGATTTTCAGCACCAAGGGGCTTCGGCTTGACCAATCACAACAGCAATAATAACAACCTTAGCAACCAAATTACCTTAGGTATTTATCAAGGCGTTATCGCACCCGAATTTGATGATGAGACTCTGCGCGCGCAATTAGTTCAAATTCCTGCCTTATTAAAGAGCGAAAAAATTTCCAGGCTTTCACATGGCCCTGATTATGTAGTGAAACTGCCGCTACAAACAGCACAGGGCGATATTGTTGTAGCACTCAAAGTGTTTAAACGTCAAAGCTGGCTAAAAGATCGTTTTGATCGCAAACAAAAATCCAAAGCTGAACGCTCTTACATCGCTGCCCGCCATTTGCAAGCACATAATATAGGTACACCAGCGCCTATTGCATGGCTGGATCGCTGGGAAAACAATCGTCTTCTGGAAAGTTACTTTTTGAGTGTTTTTCAGCCTGCAATTTGTTTGCGCGATGCACTTACCGACATTTATTTCAATAAACGCAATAACGAACCGCTCATGGAATTGTTGCACCTGGTTGCACCCGCCGTTCGCGCCATGCACGATGCGCAGTTTATGCACGGCGATATGGGCAACCAAAATATTTTGCTGCCTAAAAATGCAGACGGAACCTGGGCGCAACCGCAATTTATTGATTTGAATCGCGCCCGCATGCCCGCACGCGCACTCTTGGATAAAGAGCGCGCCTTTGATTTATCGCGCCCGATTCTGCCCAGCAACTACTTGAACTTTTTTAAGTATATTTATTGTCAGCACCAAATGCCTTCACGCGAGTTGGATGATTATGAAACCACATATCGCAGGCGCTTTGCCTGGCATCGCGGCTCGCGCAAATTTCGCCGCCCGCTACGCTACTTAAAAAATCGCACGCAGCAAGCCGGAAATCCGGTTTACCCAAACTCAAAAGATTATTGGTTGTGGGACGAAAAATCGGCTCAGCCTATGATTGCGCTCTCACGCAAAGAGAAACATCGCGAGCGTTTTCTGCGCGACCTGCTGGTGATGCTCGGCCAAGGCATTAGCGCACTACCGCAACTTTACCGCGCTTACCAGCAATTAAAGAAGCAGAGCTTTCAACAACCAGTGGTACTCAAAAACCGCATTGGCGTCGCTCTGCACCCACGCGAAAATTATACCGAGCATGAATTAAAACTCTTAACCGCCTTAGGTAACCCACCCGTTCTGATTCGCTTTTGCCATCATGAAAGCGAAGCGATTTGGGATGACACCATCGCACTGGTTCAGCAGTTGCACAGCGAAGGCGTGGAGATAATGGTGGCTTTATTGCAAGATCGCCAAGCGGTCTTGCAACCGGCACAATGGCACGCTTTTTTAAACAAAATAATTCCCGCCATTGCCGATAAAGTTCAGCATATTGAAATTACTCATGCTTTCAATCGTATCAAGTGGGGCGTATGGAGCCTTCATGAATTACAAACGCTCATGGCGCCCGCATTTGTGCTGCAAGAACAATATCCGCACATAAAATTAACCGGCCCAGCCTGTATTGATTTTGAATATTTACCCGTGATAGCAGCGCTCAAATCACTGCCTAAGGGTAAGGTTTTTTCAGCGTTATCGCATTTGCTCTATGTAGATAGACGCGGTGCACCAGAAAATCCTCAAGGCCCCTTTTCCACGCTGGAAAAATGCACGCTGTTAAAAGCACTTACTAAGATTTCGCCGCAATGCGAAGAAAAAGTTATTATTTCTGAAGTGAATTGGCCGGTTGAAAATACAGATATTTGGTCGCCTATTGTCTGCCCTTATGTAACCCCCAAATGGCGAGCGAAACCCTCTGGCGAAACCGATAATAATTACGCCAACTTTATGCTGCGTTATATAGCCATTGCAATTTGTTCCGGGCATGTGGAGCAAGTGTTTTGGTGGCGTTTGTCTGCCAAAGGTTATGGCTTGGTGGATGACCAAAATGAATTTACACCGCGCCCAGCTTTTAATGCGTTGCAATATTTTTTAGTGCGCTTGGGCGATGCCACTTTTATAAAGAAATGGCCTTCGGCTAAAGATACGTACGTGTTGGAATTCCACAATGCCACGCAACAAATTCTGATGGCATGGACGACTAAAAATGAATCGCAGGAGCTAGCCGGGTTTGATGCACAAAAAGTGTATGACCGCGATGGCAATAGCATAAAATCAACAGTAATTTCTGAAGCGCCGATTTATTTAGTCCGCGCGCTGCTGTAATTTCAAGCAACGTTTTACAAGCCCAACCAAACACGCGCGCGATTCCAGCGCGCGAAAATAATCCACTCAACCAGAAACAGTACAATCAAAGACGCTCCCAACACCGGCAGCACTACTGCGGCTACAAGGATAATGACAACAAAGCCTGCACCAATTTTTGCCTCTGGCATTACCGGTGGTGCGCCTAACACACCATTTGGCGCACGTTTACGCCACATTAAAAATCCACTCACACTTAAGGCCACTAATCCCACTGCGGTTAGCAACCCTAACAATTGATTAAACCATCCAAACAACTGGCCTTCATGTGCAGCCACGCCTATACCTACGGCACGGTCAAGCACATGTCGATCGGCAAAGTGCTGTTTACTCTTTAACTCACCCGTTGCAGCACTAAAATACGCATCCGCACGCAATGGGCGATTTTGCGCATTGGATTTTACTGACCAATCAGGTGACTTCGGGGATGGAGGCGAAACCAATACGGGATGAGCAAACTGTAACAACTGGGCACTCACCACAATTTCATTAAGTGATACCTGCTTATCATTCACATGCGAAACAGAATGCATTGCTTCAGTAACGGTATGAGAGTGATGTTCGGCATGCTCACTATCAACAGCGACTGATTTCTTTGCGCCAGCAATTGTCCAATCTTGTTGCGCGGCCGATGTACCCGTGAGTGCGCGTACTTCTTTAAAGGCACTGCCCCACACCAGCGCCCAAGGTAAGCCGCTCAGCAATAAAAATAACACAAAGAAAGAAATCCAAATTCCAATCACTGAGTGCAAGTCGCGCCAAAATAAGCGGCCTTTTAATGCAGCACGAGGGTACAAAATACCCGCTATTCCTTTGGCATTGCGTGGCCACCATAAGTAAATACCTGTTAGCACCAACACGATTGCCCAACATGCCGCAAGCTCAACCAATACCGCGCCTGTTTTGCCCAGCAGTAATTCGCCGTGTAGCCGATGAACTATTCGCAAGAAACGTTTTTCTTCGTGTTCCACCAATAAAACCTGCACACTTTGCGGGTGTACATAAACACGAATTTTTTCGCCTGCTTGCGTTAATAAAATATTCACTGCATCGGTTTTTTCACGCGGCAATTCATAAGCGCTAAATGTGGCATTAGGCACAGCCGCAAGTGCGGCGGCAACTTGCTGCTCGGGAGCGGCTACTGGAGCGGTCACGGATAAGTTCCGATAAGGTGCATCGTGAATTGCATCTAACTGTGGCTTAAACAAATAGAGTGCGCCGGTAATGGACAACACAATCACAAACGGAATAGCAAAAACGCCGGCATAAAAATGCCAGCGCCACAGTGTGCGATAAAGCTGTTTAGCTTTTAATTTTTCCATTTCATTTCCAATAACTACTTTTTCCACTTCATTTCCAATAAATAGGTACGCTGGTTAAACGGGTGAAATGCCCACGCTTGGTCGTTGTTGATGTTATCAATACCAAAACTCAGCTCCGTTGACTCATTCGCCTGCCATGACAGGCGCGCATCTGCAATTAATTGTTCAGAGGCATAACCAAAGGTGTCACCACGTTGCGTTGCCTCCAAATTATTATTCGGGCGGGAGGCATAACGCACACCACCCGATAAACGCCAATCAGTAGCAAATTGATAACGTGCTTGCGAATTAATTCGCCAGTAAGGAATGCGCGGAAATTGTTTACCTTCTGAAGATGGCAACAAGGAGTTCTTCAAGGTTTTATCGTCAATGTAGGCGATATTAAAGTCCACACTCAAACCCGTTGCCAACCAATCGTAAGTTTCTACGATTAATTCCACACCCGTTTGGCGCACACGTTCAATATTCATAAATGAAGTACGTTTTATGCCTGCATCCAAGCGCTCAAACGAGAAAATGTAATCATCAACATCCTGATAAAAAACACTGCCTGTTATGCGCGCATTTTCAAGTTCATGGCGAATAATAAAGTTGGCATCCTGCGATTTTTCGGGGCGCAAATTAGGTTCAAAACTTTTAGGGTCAAACACCCCCACAGAATCAAATTTCCCTTGAAACAATTCACCTACCGTTGGAAAGCGTGTTGCTGTGGCAAGGCTTAATTGCGCCAACCACTTTTCGGCAAACGTCCACTGCGAGGAGAGCGATACATTAACATCCTCTTCTTTTCGCTCATCGTAATAATTTGGGGATGTAGCCGTTGCTTGGTTGATGCTGCCATCGAAGGCTTTCCATTGCTCAGCGCGCACACCAGCAGTCACACTCAAATCATCGCGCAGATGAATTTCGTTTTCCAAAAAGATGCCTGACAAACTCGATTCGCCTGTTGTTTCAATAGAAAATTTTTGATTGGCCGCGTTACGCCATGCGCTGGTGTTGAACGTAACGCTATCTGTTTCATAACGATTCGAACTTAGACCTAGGGTAAGCTCATGAATGCCAAACGTGCGAGTTGCTTTAGCATCTAAAGTCCACCAGCCTGATGGATCAACTTCCGTATAGGTGCCAGCACCATTAGCTATACCGTTGTTGTAACCATTGGATGTAAATGTTTTCGCATTCGCCAACCAAAAATGCGAGAGATTTACCGTTACATCCCAATCGGCAACCACACCTTTAGCACCCAAGCCCGCAAGAATTTCCGTGCGCTCAGTAAGCGATAAATTGAGCGTAGCCGTATCCCAATATTTTCCATTTATATTCACGGTACCGGAATAAACGGGATTGCCGATGAGATCGCGTAAATAGCTTATGGGTTTTGTAGTATCCGAGTCTGTAGTCCAATACACCAACAACCCTTGCAGGCTCCAATTTTCGAAATTCAAATCGGCGCGTAACCGCAATTGATCTTGCGTATTGTCATCCACAGATGCCGCTGCAAAAACGGGAGTTTTGGTGATTAAGTTTTTATCATCAACGGCACCGCTAACATCAATGCCCGCTGTTTTTTTGGAAGCCGTTAATTGGCTCCAACTCATGGGTTGACCAATATTTTCAAAATGGCGATAGCTGGCGCGCATTGAAAATGGGCCATCGTCTTGAGCTACCGCGAAACCACCCTCAAAACTGTAACCGTTATAGGTGTCATCTGTTGCGTATTGTCGATAAGGCTGAGAGAAACTTTGCAGCGTGATAAAAGCTTCATTTTTTTCTGGCGGGCGCGTAGTGATGGAGACAATCCCCCCCATAGAATTGCCGGCATAACGTGCAGAATAAGGGCCATATACAATATCGAACTGCTGCACTTCTCCGGGGCCCACAACGCCCCACTTGGGCGGAAAACCAAATGAATTTCCTAAATAGTTGGAGACTACAAAACCATCCACCAATACCATTGAACGCGCCGATTGCGATGAGTGTGTGCCGCGAAAACCGGGCACGCCATTAGCATCACCAATGTAGCGTTTGCGCACAAAGAAGTTGGGCGCATATTTCATTAAATCTTCAACGTTGGTAGCGTTAGTGGAATCAAAATGCTCTGCGCCGAGCGATACCGCCAAACCGCGAGGCTCCACCGTAATAGGCGCATCTTTTTGGCCAACAACAATCATTTCCTCAACCGAGGTGTTGGCGGCTAATTGCAGTAGAGCTTCATCGGCATGTGATATTGAATGAATACCAAGTGATGAAACAATCACGCCAGTTAATGCGAATTTTAATAAAACCGATTTGTACACGATAAAGCCTACCCAGCCAATAATATGACGCGCACTCTAACGAACCTAACCGGCTTTGAGAATGTGACATATTGTCGCAGCTGTGCGCGCATCTGGAGGCAGGTGTTTAGATAACAAATGGCTGAATTTGCACTCGCCATATTTCCACTCGGTTTTCGACAGGGGAATCATAGGCTGCTATATTTTCACGTAATGGGCGGCTTGGTTAAGGCCTCCATGATTGTGATCATTCACGCAGGTTGCACGGCATTACGGATTATGAAAATTGTTACAACGCTTGAGATTCCTGCGGATTTTGCTGAGCTCTATCATCGCGCTAAAGAGCACCTCCTTAACCAAGCTCTTGGCGAAAGTGCAACCACATCCGAACAATGCGCCCAAAATCTGGAGTCGCTGCAAGAACAATCACAACACACTCAAGAATTACTCTTTGAAATTCGCATTTGGCAAACCGCGCTGGAATTGCAGCGCAATGACAATGGCAAACCCACGGCGCTCATTGACGCAGTTGAAGAGATGCAAAAAGAAAACCTTATCCGCGAAAAAGAGTATTTGCTTTCAGAATCACAGCGTCTTGCCCACATTGGTAGCTGGAGCTGGGATCTCACCACAAACATGGTGCTGTGGTCCGATGAAACCTATCGCATTTTTGGGCTAGACCAAGCCACCACAAAGCCTACTCAAAAAACGTTTTTTAGCCTGATTCACCCCGATGAACACGCCATGATGAGCGCATGGTACGAAGCATGCGCCAGCGGAAAAGCCGCAACTGAACTTGAGTTTCGTATTCTTAGGCCCGATGGCAGCCTGCGTTTTATTAATGGCAGGGGCAATCTTGAGCGCGACAGCCTCGGCCAACCTTATCGCATGCTTGGCACAGTGCAAGATATTAGTGAGCGCAAACGGGCTGAGCTTTATCAACAACATCAAAGCCGCATCCTTAATCACATTGCTGAGAAAAAACCGCTTAAGCACATATTGGATTCAATGGCGCGGGATATTGAGTACATCAACGCTGGTGCTCTTTGCACCGTTTTACTGCTGGATGAGTACGGCCAACATCTGTACCACGGCGCAGCGCCCAGCATGCCTGACTTTTATATTAAGGCGATTGACGGTTCAGCCATTGGTTTAGCTGCTGGCTCTTGCGGTACAGCGGCATTTACCGGCCAACACGCCATAGTAGAGGATATTCGCATCCATCCGTGGTGGGCGAATTACAAAGATCTAGCCGCGCAAGCAGGCTTGATCTCTTGCTGGTCGCAGCCAATCTTATCGTCTTGCAATAAAGTGCTGGGCACCTTTGCCATTTACCATACTTACCCCTGCAGCCCATCTCTCGATGAAATAACCTTAATGGAAACCGAAGCCCGGCTGGCTGCATTGGCGATAGAAAAAGATAAAGATCGCCTCTGTTTGGAATTAGCCGCCAGTGTATTTACCCACGCACGTGAAGGTATTTTGATTACCGATGCCGACGGCAAGATTATGGATATCAACGCAACATTTACACATATTACGGGCTACAGTCGCAGCGATATTTTGGGTAAAAACCCGCGCATACTTAGCTCAGGCCGCCACAGCACAGAGTTCTTCCGGCTGCTGTGGAACGATCTCAACACCAAAGGCTTTTGGGCTGGCGAAGTCTGGAACACACGCAAAAACGGCGATCTTTACGCACAAATGCAAACCATCAGTCGCGTCCAAAATGAGGCTGGTACGGCAACCCATTATGTCAGCCTGTTCACCGACATCACTCAGCTAAAAGAGTATCAACAACAGCTGGAATACATCGCCCATTACGATGCCCTCACCCGCCTGCCCAATCGTGTACTTCTGGCCGATAGGCTTAAGCAAGCTTTGGCGCGCAGCCATCGCACCGGGAATTTACTTGCAGTGCTTTATATTGACCTCGACGGTTTTAAAAGCGTTAACGATAACTTTGGTCACGACCTTGGCGACCAACTGCTTATTAGCGTGGCCAAACGCTGGGCAGATGCATTGCGTGAAGGCGATACCCTGGCGCGTATCGGTGGCGACGAATTTATCGTTATATTGGATCTAGAACAGAGTCAGGATTACCACGCCATCTTGCAGCGCCTGCTGAGTGCCGCCGCAGAACCGGTTAAGGTCAACCAACATTCATTGCACGTAACTGCCAGTATTGGCGTTACTGTGTATCCGCAAGACGGTTCAGATGCCGATCAGCTTATGCGCCACGCTGACCAAGCTATGTATTTGGCTAAGCAAGCGGGCAAAAATTGCTTTCACTTGTTTGATGCGGCCAAAGACGTTGCCGTTAAAACATAGGGTGCGATAGCAGACGGATAATCTGAATGTAGAAGCGCATCGTAGAAAAGGAAAATTTACCAGGATGAATATAGGAGATACACGATGAATAAAAAGCTTGTCGCTTTCATCATATTAGCAACTACCCTCTCGTTAACTGCGTGCAAAGGCAAACCCGAAGATATTACTCCCGTCAAAAACTTTCAAGCCGAAAAATACCTGGGCACATGGTATGAAATAGCGCGCTTGGATAATCGCTTTGAACGCGGCTTAACCCAAGTGACCGCAACTTACAGCCTACGAGATGACGGCGGCATTGGTGTATTAAATCGCGGTTACTCCGCCAAGAAAAAGGAATGGAAGGAATCACTTGGCAAAGCGTTTTTTGTAGAAGAGAAAACTACGGCTTATTTAAAGGTGTATTTTTTTGGTCCCTTTTATGGTTCCTATGTTGTGTTTGATCTTGATGAAAATTACCAATATTCACTAGTAACCGGCGCCGACAAATCCTATTTCTGGCTACTCTCCAGAACCCCAACAATCCCCGGCGATGTTAAAGCAAGCCTGCTAGAAAAAGCCGCTGCACTAGGGTTTGATACCACGAAGCTGGTGTTTGTGGAGCAAACCGAAACCAAGTAATAACCTCAGTTTCTAATCGTCCCCCTCTTGAGAATGGAAGCTCAGGGGAAGACGGCTTTTGAAGCAATAGACATTTATTAGTGGGTTAATTTTTACCCAAAAAGTCCTTTATCTTTACAAAAATTGAACACTGATCATGCAGCTAAGATGATTAATGTGCCCTATACTCGATCTAACTATTAATAATCAGATCAATGATCACACAATTTTTGTAGGCCACTCATGCACAATAACAACGTGGTAAATACCCCCGATTCACCTGCCACACCTATTGCCGAGACGCTATCGGAAGAATCACTCTCCACAGCGCACGCCATTGTGCCCAACGCATCTGCAGTTGCAGCAGGGCTGGCAGCCTTGGCAGTTAGTGGTTGTGGGGGCGGTGGAGGTGGCAGTGACGCTGGATCTGTCGTTATCAGTTCAGCGTCAAGCGCCGTATCAAGCTCGTCTAGTTCAATGTTGAGCTCTAGCTCACTACCGAGTTCAAGCTCACTCGCAAGCTCAACATCAAGTTCAGCGCCCGCGTCTTCAAGCTCAGCACCTAGCTTTTCAAGCTCATCCTCAAGCTCCAGTGCGCCTGAAATTAACTATACCGATGCCGAAGCAGCACGCTTTTTATTACAAGCGCAGTTCACTGCAACCAGTGAAGAAATTCAAGCGGTAAAAACATCGGGCTATAACGCGTGGCTAACGACACAATTTAATGCCCCTATCGATCAAACCGGCGCGCAGTGGTTAACCGCCAACGGCCATGCCACACCCAAAAACGATGGTAATTATTTCAACACAGTGTTTGGCGATTGGATGGCATGGAATCAATTGATGACGGGTTCCGGCCAAGTACGCAAACGTTTATCGCTCGCGCTCTCAGAGTTTTTTGTGGTGTCATTAAGCCCGATTGATGGCTTTTGGCCACCAATGTTGATTGCAGGCTATTGGGATTTACTCAATGCTAAAGCCTTCGGTAATTTTAGAGAGTTGCTGGAAGATATTTCGCTAAACCCTGCCATGGGCTTTTTTCTCAATACCAAAGGTAATTTAAAAGAAGATACCCGTTCAGGCAGGCAACCCGATGAAAACTATGCACGCGAAGTCATGCAATTATTTTCGATTGGCCTCCACGAACTCAATCTAGACGGTACCGAAAAAACCAATGATCGCGGCCAGCCGATTGAAACCTACGTGCAATCTGACATCACCAATCTTGCGCGAGTATTCACAGGTTACGACTGGGATTATTCAAAAGTCACTTATCAAAACGGCTTTGAAGATTACCCAGTCCCCTCCACGGAATTTACTAGCGGACGCATGAGATTTAATGCAAACAACCATTCAAGGCTGGCGGTTAGCTTTTTGGGCACTGATATTCCTGCAAATACAGCGGGGCCGGAAGCGCTGCGTATTGCAATGGACACCTTATTTAATCACGCCAATACCGGGCCATTTTTTGCGAAGCAAATGATTCAACGCTTAGTCACATCTAACCCAAGCCCAGCGTATGTTCAACGAGTGGCAACCGCCTTTAATAATAATGGTTCAGGTGTGCGTGGCGATTTAAAAGCCGTGTGGCGCGCAATTTTAACGGATACCGAAGCGCGCACTTTACTTAACAATACCATTGCAGGAAAGTTGCGCGAACCCATGGTTCGACTCACGCAAATTGCGCGTACTTTTAACGTTAGTAGCACTAATGGTAAATGGGAGATTTACGATCTCTCTAATGCGGATACCGGTTTAGGCCAAGCGCCTTTGCGTTCGCCATCGGTCTTTAACTTTTTCCGCCCCGGCTATATTCCACCCAACACAGCCTTAGCCGAACAAGTTTTATTAGCACCGGAGTTTCAATTACACAATGAAACATCCACTGCCGGCTACATTAACTTTGTTACCAGCTTTATTAGAAACGGTTATTCGGATGTAAAAATATCTTTGACAGCCATCGAACCGCTTGTCCTGGATACCAAAGCGCTGGTCGCATGGCTGAATTTACATTTAACAGCAAATCAACTCTCTACTGAAACAACAGATTTAATCCAAAGCGCACTAGACGCAATAATCACCAGCGATAGAACAATTATTGCAAAAAAGAATCGACTTTATGCAGCCATTTTATTAGTGGTTGCTTGCCCTGAATATTTAATTCAAAAGTAGCCAACCATGCATATCAATAAAATAAATGACATGACTCGCCGCGCTTTTTTAAAACGTGCGGGCGCACTTTCTATGATGGGTGTAGGCGCACCGCTCGCACTCAATCTTGCCGGCATTAGTGAAGTGGCCGCTTTTGAGGCCAGCGATTACAAAGCCCTAGTATGCGTATTTTTATTTGGTGGGAACGACTACGGTAATACCGTCGTGCCTTTTGATACGACGAATTACGACCTCTATAGCAAAATTCGCGGCGGCGGTGCCGACCGAACTGCAGGGGGAATCGCGTTAGCTCACGATGCACTTGCAGCAACCGCATTAACTACGCTCTCTCCGCAAACACTCACGAATAACATCCAATATGCGCTATCGCCAGAATTAAAATCCATGGCGTCTTTATTTAACTCTGGCAAAGCCGCCGTTCAATTAAATATTGGGCCGCTGCTTACACCGCTCACGCTCGCGCAATTCAACGGATCAGACCGCGTAAATTATCCGCTACCGCCCAAGCTTTTTTCGCACAACGATCAACAATCAATTTGGCAAGCACTCGACAGCGAGGGCGCAACGCGAGGGTGGGGTGGCTACATGGGCGACCTTGCATTATCCAGCAATAACTTGAGTACACTTACCTGTATTTCAGCATCTGGTAACGCAGTATTTTTAGCAGGCAATAATGCACTGCAATATCAAATTAGTCCTTCCGGTGCTATTCCCATTAACGCAGCTAAAGGTTCGGCATTTGGTTCTTCTGCGGCATCTGCTGCCTTAAAAAAACTCATTACCCAAAACAGCCCGCATCTTTTGGAGAATGAATTAGCAATAGTGACCAAGCGTTCTATGGATTTAGAAGAGATAGTAAACGCGGCGTTAAAACCCGTAACTTTAGAAACCTCTTTTGATCGCAATAACTCAGGAAACTCGTTAGCCGATCAGTTGAAAGTCGTCGCGCGATTAATTGGTGCGCGCGATGTGTTGGGCGCAAGACGTCAGGTATTTTTTGTATCGCTGGGCGGGTTTGACACGCACGATGGCCTCACTGAAAATCACCCAAGACTATTGGCACAAGTGGATGAAGCCATGAGCGCTTTTTATCAAGCGACGGTAGAGCTGGGTGTATCTGAAAAAGTCACCAGTTTTACCGCATCGGATTTCGGCCGCACACTGGCATCCAATGGTGATGGTTCAGATCACGGTTGGGGCAGCCATCATTTTGTTGTGGGTGGCGCAGTCAACGGCGGTCAATTCTATGGGACAGCGCCACAAATTTCCCTCACCAGTAATGATCAAGTCGGCCAAGGGCGCCTGCTGCCCTCAACCTCGGTCGATCAACTTGCCGCAACTTTGGCGCGCTGGTTTGGTGTGAGCAGCAGCGAACTTAACAATATTTTGCCCAATGTAAATAGATTTGCGAACAGCAATATTGGGTTCATGAAATAGAGAGTATTAAGTATTCAATTAATGGCTAATCATCCAGGGGCGCATAGAAGGAAACATTTTATTGCCCCCTGCCGTGTACATTAAAGCCGATTTTCGAATTGGCTTATCACCGCAACCACAACCCTTGCCATGCTTATGCTCGCGTCGCGCTTTTTGTTCAGCGCGATAATCCGGCGTGGAAAATACTGGTTCGTTCATCGCTTTTTCATTACGGGCATGTGCAGCGCGATTTTCTTTTTTCATATCCAAAATTTCTGGCGCGACCATAATCACCCGCGCAGACAACACACCGCAACTTGGGCACGCACATGGTTGGCTGGAAGCATCCATCGTATTTAATTCATGGAACAGACCATGAGTTGTACATTTGTAATCGTAAACGGGCATGATGATTCCTCATTAATTGCAGGCTGGAAAAGCGCAGCGCCTTCCAGCATGTAAGTGAAAACGGGTAGAAGCTGGTGCTCATTGGATTCCACCTTCCACCCTACAAATTTATTTATCCTTCGAAAGCGGCACATCCATTCCCGGCGTTACCTTTTTAGTTGGCCCTTCTGCTGTTGGGTTAATATCAAAATCAAAAATATCCGTCGGCAGCCAAAGCGTTGCGCAAGCATTGGGGATATCTACCACGCCGCTGATATGCCCTTGTACCGGCGCGCAACCCAGAATCGAATAAGCTTGCGCCTTGCTGTAACCAAATTTGGTTAAATAATTAATAGCATTCAAGCAGGCTTGGCGATAAGCAACATGCACATCCAAATAATGTTGTTGCCCATATTCGTCAACCGAGATGCCTTCAAAAATTAAATAGTCATCGTATTTTGGCGCAATAGGGCTTGGTTTAAAGATCGGATTTTTAATCGCGTATTTCGCCATACCATCTTTAATTAAATTCACCCGTAAATGAATCCAACCCGCCATTTCGATAGCGCCACAGAAAGTAATCTCACCGTCGCCTTGGCTAAAATGTAAATCGCCAACTGACAAACCACCGCCTTTTACATACACCGGGAAATAAATTTTTGAGCCGCGCGATAAATCTTTAATATCGCAATTACCACCATGTTCACGCGGTGGAACTGTACGCGCACCTTCGGCCGCGGCTACTTTTGCCTCATCCGGTTTCATGCGGCCCATATGTGCGGTATCTGCATAGGGCAGTGTTGCTAGTGCAGGTATGCGTTCTGGTTCAGTGTCATATAATTCTTTTTCGCGCTTGTTCCACTCCTCCAACATTTCTTTGGAAGGCAAACAACCAATCAACCCTGGGTGAACTAAACCCGCAAATTCCACGTTAGGAATATGACGCGAGCTGGTAAACATACCGTTAATATCCCAAATGGATTTTTGCGCTTCAGGGAAATGTTCGGTTAAAAAACCGCCACCATTTTGTTTGGAGAAAAATCCGTTAAAGCCCCACAAACTTTCTTGAAAGGCGCCAATGTCTAAAATATCGACTACCAACAAATCGCCCGGCTCTGCACCTTCAATACCCACTGGGCCAGAGAGAAAATGCACCTGCGATAAATCCACATCCCGTACGTCATCTGCACAATCGTTATTCGCAATTTGACCGCCCGTCCAGTCGTAACACTCAATAATAAAATCGTCGCCCGGCTTAACCGTTTTCACCATGGGAATGTCCGGGTGCCAGCGGTTATGAATCATGTCATTTTCGTAAGGCGATTTTTTTAAATCTACTTTTATAATCGTTTCAGTCATAGTACTGACTCCTGCTGAGAGTGGCTAAGTGCTAATAAATTCCAAGGCTTTTGCGAGAGTGGTTTCGCAAGAGCACCAAGACTAGCGGTCAAGCTCAGTATCTAATTGGAGGGGTACGGGAGCCATACGATAAATAGCCACGTCCACTGCGTTATTTGACGTATGGACGTAGCATGAGGCTAGAAAATTCAAACAGATAGATATTTATACTTCCTGTGAATGACTTCTTCAGTCACTAGGAAAAATCTAGCGAGTATCTGAGTATCAGGTCACAAACCTACGTCATCAACAACGTCTCTGTGCGCAAACGCACTGACATGACTAAATGATATTCTTACTATGAATAGTCTACTAAACCATTATTAAATCTACCCAAAATGTATAAGCAGTTCGCAATTATGCTTCAAACTTTACCTGTTAAGGTATTGTTAAGTTAGAGATTGTTTACATGAGGTGGTTATAGATACAAATGCTTTTTTGAACTCAGGAGTAAATGATATGAATAAATCAATGATTATTGGCATAGTGTTAGGCGCTGGTGTTGCAACTGCAGGCGGTGCCATTGCCAGTTATAAATATTTTAAAGAACCTACTCATGCTGATGTACTCAACGCACAACCGATTACTAAAAAAGTAAAAATACCACGCAAAGAGTGCCGTCAGGAAACAGTTACTCACCAACGCGCAGTGAAAGATGATAACCGTATTGCAGGCAAAGCAATTGGTGCGGTATTAGGTGGCGCACTCGGAAATCAAGTGGGCGGAGGCAACGGTAAAAAAGTAGCTACCGTAGCTGGTGCAGTTGCGGGTGGTTATGCGGGCGACCGCGTACAAAACAACATGCAAAAAAATGATACTTACACAACGGTTGAACAAGTGTGTAGAACCGAATATGACACTCGCGAAGATATTACCGGTTATGATGTAACCTATCGCTTAGACGGAAAAGAATCCGTCGTTCGTATGTCATATGATCCAGGCAATAAAATTCCATTGCAAAATGGCCAGCTAGATTTAACACCACCCGCTAACAAACAAAATTAACTCGCGTCATTAACGCAAAAAAGCCCTCTTAGAGAAATCTATGAGGGCTTTTTTATAAGTGTAAAAAACCATACTTTAACCAGAATGATTAAAGGATGGAAAATTTATACCACTATCAAATTAAACGGATAAATAAGAAGCGACTTTGGCTTCATCAACCGATGAGCGTAACTCCTCATGCACAATTTCACCTTTTTCGATTACCAAAATTCTATCGGCAATATCCAACGCAAAACTGAGCACTTGTTCGGACACAATAATCGACAACCCACGTTTATCGCGAATAGCTTTTAAGGTACGCCCCATCTCGCGAATAATAGAAGGCTGAATACCTTCTGTTGGTTCGTCCAATAACAACATTTTAGGGTCACTCGCCAAAGCGCGCGCTATCGCTAACTGCTGTTGCTGCCCACCCGATAAATTACCGCCACGTCGACCGCGCATTTCATGCAATACCGGGAACATATCGTAGAGCTCTTGCGGAACGGATTTTTTGTTCGTAGACGTTAAACCTGTTTCAATATTTTCTTTTACCGTCATGCTAGAAAATATCATGCGGCCCTGCGGTACAAAACCAAAACCACTAGCAACCCGCTGATAGCTTTTTAAATTACTGACTTCTTTATCGCCCAATTTAACACTACCTTGCGAGCTTGGAATAACACCCATAAGCGATTTCATCAAAGTAGTTTTACCCATGCCATTGCGCCCCATAATCGCGACAATTTCATTGGGTTGAATGGTAAAGTTTAAGCCGTGTAATACTTCGCTTTGGCCGTAACATACGCGGTAATCTGAGACTGCTAACATAATAGGTTCCTCAAAACGTGAATAACTTAATGCCCTAAATACACCTCAACTACGTTGGGGTCGGCTTTAACTTTATCGATGGAGCCTTCGGCAAGAATTTTTCCTTGATGCAACACCGTTACCCGGTCTGCAATTTTTGCAACGAATTGCATATCGTGTTCAATCACAATCACCGAGCGATCTTTGGTAATACGTCGCAAGAGATCTGCCGTTTGTTGACGCTCTGCTACCGACATACCGGCGACGGGTTCATCCAACATTAGCAACTCAGGGTCTTGAATAAGCAGCATGCCAATTTCTAACCACTGTTTTTGACCGTGGCTTAAAAGCTCAGCTTGTTTATCTAAAAATTCCGTGAGAAAAATCATATCGGCAATTTCGTGAACTTTGTTAATCACTTCTGCATCGCGTTTAAACGCAAGTGCACCAAATACCGAACGACCGCGAGGAAAAGAAATCTCCAAATTTTCAAACACGCTGAGATCACCATAAATAGACGGCGTTTGAAATTTCCTACCAACGCCCGCCTTCACTATGTCGTGTTCCTTCATAGTGGTTAGCTCTTTATTGCGAAATTTAATAGAGCCCTCCGTGGCTTTGGTACGGCCACAAATTAAATCCAGCACAGTGGTTTTACCTGCACCATTAGGGCCTATGATGACGCGGATCTCGTGTTCATCTACATAAAAAGTCAAATCATTAACCGCTTTAAAACCATCAAAAGAAACTGTGAGACCTTCAACCGCTAACAAAAAATCTGTGTTGTTACTCATGGATAGCTCCTTGGGTTAAAGGTGAAGTACCTGAATTATTTCCACTATCATTCTTTACAGCCGGCTTTGTAATTGAAACATTCACAGGCTCAATATTTGTGTGTGTGGGATTTTCTTTTCGATCTTTAAAGCCAGCAGTCCATTGTTTAATTTTTGGCGCAACGTAAGTTGTATATAAACCTGCCAAGCCATTAGGGAATGCCATAACCACAGCGATAAATAAACCGCCGAGTGCAAATAACCAAAGCTCTGGGAAGCTTTCCGACAAACTGGACTTGGCCCAATTGACCAAAAGCGCACCGTAAACTGCTCCAATAATTGACATGCGCCCACCCACCGCACAGAAAATCACCATTTCAATAGAAGGTACAATGCCCACTAAAGTTGGCGACATAAATCCCACCTGCAAGGTGAACATAGCACCGCCAATCGCAGCGAACACAGCGCCTAAACAAAACACAAATATTTTAAAGTTGGAAACATCGTAACCAGAAAACCGTACACGATCCTCTTTATCACGCATGGCAACTAGCAAGCGGCCAAATTTACTTTTACGCACAAACTGGGCGACGAATAAACATAAGAACAACATACCTACGCACACAAAATAGAGAATATATTTTGCGGAATCTGAGCGAATATCCCATCCCATAAGCGTGCGTAAATCTGTCATACCATTTACACCGCCGGTATAACCTTGTTGGCCGATAATAAGAATGGTAAGAATGGCTGCTACCGCTTGCGTGATAATGGCAAAGTAAACACCGCCAACACGTCGTTTAAACATAGCTGCACCTACAATGTAAGCGATGATGGCAGGAACAATCAAAATGGCGGCAATGGTGAACGGAAAACTGTAAAACGGTTTCCAAAAAAATGGCAGTGCAGTTATCTGATTCCAATCCATAAAATCTGGAATACCCGGTGTCGATTGAATTTTAGTGGTAATGGGATCAGATGCTTCTAACTTCAGAAACATCGCCATTAAATATCCACCCAACCCAAAAAATACGCCCTGTCCTAAGCTTAAAATTCCCCCGTAGCCCCAGCACAACACCAAACCTATGGCGACAAATGCGTAGGTTAAATATTTTCCCATTAAATTTAAGCGGAAAATATCCAGCGATAAAGGCAGCACCACGACTAATAAAACTGCCAGTGCCACAAAACCGGAAATTTCTTTTTTTGGAAACAGCGATGCTAAGCCTTGATAAGACATGATGTACTCCTCAACGACGAACTTTCAGCGTGAACAAACCTTGCGGACGCAACATTAAAATGAGCACCACAAACAAAAGCGTTAACACTTTGGCCATGGAACCACTCATAAAAAATTCCATAGTGGATTGCGCTTGCGAAATAGAGAATGCCGATGCAATTGTGCCAAGCAAACTGGTTGCGCCACCGAATACCACCACCAAAAAAGTATCCACAATATAAAGCTGACCAGAGGTTGGCCCAGTGGAACCAATCATGGTGAAAGCACTACCCGCTACACCTGCAATGCCACAACCTAATGCAAAGGTAATACGATCTACTTTTGCCGTATTAATACCCACTGCACCCGCCATAGGGCGATTTTGCACAACAGCGCGCACTTGTGTTCCCCAACGCGAGCGATACATTAAAATGCCCACCGCCGTAGAAATACCCAACGCCAAACACATTACAAATAATCCGTTAATTGGCAGATCAATAGTTTCACTGACTTTTACTGACCCCATTAACCAATCGGGCAAAGTCACACCTACTTCACGCGCGCCAAATACGCTGCGATAAGTTTGTTGCAAAATTAAGCTTAAACCCCAGGTCGCCAACAAAGTATCTAACGGGCGATTATAGAGATGCCGAATTATTCCCCACTCAACTAACGCGCCCAGTGCGCCTGCGGCAATAAAGGCGAGCACCATCGCTAAAATAAAATAAAAACTGAATAAACTCGGCAGGTAAGTTTCAAACACTTGGGATGTTAAATAAGTAACGTAGGCTCCCAGAATCATAAATTCGCCGTGGGCCATATTAATAACGCCCATTTGGCCGAAAATAATTGCAAGCCCTAACGCCATTAAAACAAAGACAGAGAATAAAATTAAACCAGCAACGCCTTGCATGGCGAAGATGGAAAGTAAATCGGAGGTGCTATATTCAGCGAACATCGCGTAATCCTCTTAGTGACAAACAAAAGTGACAAACAAATTTCTACATGCGGAAATCATTCTTTAAAAAAAGAAGAACCACTCAGGGAAAGTGGCTCTTCTCACTGGCTTATTGATAACCTTTAGGGAATGGATCTGGCTCAATCAAATCTTTGGTTTCAAATACAACATCATATTGACCATCAGGGCGTGCATGACCTATACGTGTTTTAGACCAGAGGTGATGATTGGGGTGAACTTTCACATAACCTTCGGGTGCAGTGGTCAACTCAATACCAGGTGATGCAGCGCGCACTTTATCGATATCAAATGATCCCGCTTTTTCCACCGCTGCTTTCCATAACCATGGGCCAATGTAGGCTGCTTGAGTTACATCACCGATCACCACGTCTTTACCCCAACGCGCTTTGAAGGCTGCAACAAATTTCTTGTTGTTGTCGTTGGTTAAGCTTTGGAAATATTTCATAGACGCATAAGCACCCTGCATATTTTCACCGCCGATACCGAGAACTTCGTCTTCAGTTACCGAGATGGTTAATACCAGTGGTTTCTCTTTGGTCATATCAATACCCGCCGCTTTCAATTGTTTGTAGAAGGCTACGTTAGAGCCGCCTACCACAATGGCGTAAATCACATCGGGTTTAGTGAGTTTGATTTTGTTAATCACAGAGTTAAATTGCGTATGACCGAGTGGATAATATTCTTCACCGACTACTTTCAAGCCCAATTTTTCAATGTGCTTGCGTGCAATTTTGTTGGATGTGCGAGGCCAAATATAGTCTGAACCGAGCAAGTAGAAAGATTTAGCACCTTTGGTTTTAGTAACCCAATCGATACCCGCAATAATTTGTTGGGTAGCTTCCTGGCCGGTGTAAATCACGTTTTTGGATTGCTCCAAACCTTCATAGAAGGTTGGGTAGTAGAGCATGCCGTTGTATTGTTCAAAAATTGGCAACACCGCTTTACGCGAGGCCGATGTCCAACAACCGAATACGGCTGCTGCTTTATCGTTCACCAATAATTTTTTGGATTTCTCTGCAAAGGTTGGCCAATCACTCGCACCGTCTTCTTGAATAAATTCAATCTTACGGCCTAGTACACCACCAGCCGCGTTTATTTGCTCAATGGCAAGCTTCTCTGCCTGTACCGAACCTGTCTCACTAATGGCCATGGTACCTGTGACTGAGTGAAGAATACCCACCTTCACGGTTTTGTCTGTTACTGCAAGGCCAGTGGTATTCACATCCGCAGCGTGTGCAGTGCTAAATGCAAATGAGGCAGCCAAGGTGAATAAACAGGTTTTCCAGCTAAGCGCCTTTGCTTTTTTAGTGAGTGCTGTTTTGGCGAGCGTTCTCTTTTGCTCCCCGTTAAAAAATAATGTCTTCATGGTCTATCCTCAAATTAAATTTTTCAGGCTTGATTAAGTGCTCGAATAAATTCTTGCTGAGCAAATAATTTCGAATGAAATGATCTTTGCTCACAGCAGACAATCTACGCACATAGCCCTACCAAACCCATTCGATAAATAGCGCATGCCCCTACGTCATTTAACGCATAGCCTCTAGCAATGAGGCTCCGTATTTTCTAATCAAGAGATAAAGAAGGAAGATAATTAAAAGCCCAATTTTTCATGTGGTACGGGAATTGAAAGGGATTAACAGGCAAGGTTAAAAAACTTATAGGAATAGCGACATTGTTTGATTTCGCGGCAAGTTAACGTAAATTTATATTATTCATTGCAATGCTTGCACCAAATAAACGCCTATTAATTTATAAAAGCACCAGAAGCACACATATAGTAGTTAACCACTAGAACCATTAACAGGCACGGCATGACGGCTAAACAACATATCTTTCGCGTTAGGCGCAACTACAACCAGTGGGTTGCCAACCAAACATTGGAAGATTATGCGTTGCGCTTTACAGCCAAAAGTGCACGGCGCTGGAGTAATGCACGCGTTGCAACTACTGCGCTAGGGGCAATTTCTTTTCTTGCACTTGAAGCCATTGGTGGTGCGATCACGTTGCATTATGGTTTTAGCAATGCGATAGCAGCAATTTGTGCGGTGAGTTTAATTATATTTTTAACCGCAATCCCCATCAGTTATTACGCTGCCAAGTATGGTGTGGATATTGATTTACTCACACGCGGTGCAGGCTTTGGCTATATCGGCTCAACGATTACATCGCTAATTTATGCAACCTTCACGTTTATTTTTTTTGCACTTGAAGCCGCCATTATGGCCATGGCGTTGGAATTATTGTTTGGCATTCCATTAGTGTGGGGTTACTTACTAAGCTCGGTTGCGATTATTCCTCTGGTAACACATGGCATCACCGTTATTAGCCGATTCCAGTTATGGAGCCAACCACTGTGGATTACTCTGCAGTTAATTCCTTTTGTTTTTATTATTTATACCGATGCAAAAGCAGTAGAAAACTGGACAAGTTTTTCTGGAAATTTACAAACGGCAGAAACACAAACTGGCGTTAGCATTTTATTTTTTGGTGCAGCCTCTGCCGTAGTATTTTCATTAATCGCACAAATTGGTGAACAAGTCGACTTTTTGCGTTTTTTACCTCCCGCCAAAAAAGGTAAAGAGTGCCGCTGGTGGGCAGCACTTATTGCGGGTGGACCAGGCTGGATTGTGATTGGCGCTATAAAAATTATGGCGGGTTCCTTTCTCGCGGTACTCGCACTTAACCATAATGTGCCGAGCAATGAAGCTGCCGACCCAACCCGTATGTACATGGTTGCTTTTGGTTACTTGACGCACTCACCACAAGTGGCTCTCGCATTTGCGGGTATTTTTGTTATCTTGAGCCAGTTAAAAATTAATGTGACCAATGCCTATGCAGGCTCAATTGCATGGTCAAATTTCTTTTCACGCTTAACCCACAGTCACCCAGGCCGCGTGGTTTGGTTAGTATTTAATGTGGCTATTGCATTGCTATTGATGGAACTAGGCGTTTATCGCGCACTTGAACAAACGCTGGGATTTTATGGCATTGTGGCAGTTGCTTGGCTGGGAGCGCTAGTCGCCGATTTAGTGATTAATAAACCCCTAGGCTTAAGCCCAAAACACATCGAGTTTAAACGCGCGCATCTTTACGATATTAATCCTGTTGGCTTCGGTTCAATGCTGTTTGCCTCTGTTATCGGCATCATTTGCCATACCGGATTATTCGGTGAAATAGCACAGGCACTTTCACACTTCATTTCACTTACCTGTGCCTTAATTACAGCACCTTTCATCGCGTGGATAACCAAAGGCCGCTATTATCTCGCAAGACCTAGCCTTACATCAGAGGTCGTTGATTTCAATGATTTACACGAGCATAAACACAACGCTTACAGCACTGTGGTCTGCTGTATTTGCGAACATAAATTTGAACATGAGGATATGACTTACTGCCCAGCCTACGCTGGTGATATATGTTCGCTGTGTTGTTCTTTGGACGCACGCTGTCACGATTATTGTAAACCCGGTGCTAATTATCGCGAGCAACTACAGCAATTTTTTACGTTATTTTTACCGCAAGCGATCACCTCAAAAATTAATTCGCAGATTGGGCAGTTCTTAGGTTTAGTAATTTTAATTAATGGACTTTCTGCAATACTGCTTTCGTTAATTTATTTTCAAACTCCTATTCATGATAGTGACACCGCACTTTTGCTAGAAAACACATTATGGAAAGTATTTTTCTTGCTGGTAATTATTACCGGTGTGGTCAGCTGGCTCTTTGTATTAGCGCACGAAAGCCGCCATGTCGCACAAGAAGAATCGCAGCGCCAAACCCGTTTATTAATGGAAGAAATAGAAGCGCATGAGCGTACCGATAAAGCGCTGCAACTGGCCAAAGAACAAGCAGAAGCAGCAAATCAAGCTAAAAGCCGCTATTTAACTGGTATTAGCCATGAGCTGCGTTCACCGCTGAATGCCGTTTTGGGTTACGCACAATTATTAGAGAAAGACCCAGACATGCCTGCGCATCGCAAAGGGGCATTGAGTGTTATTCGCCGCAGCAGTGAACACCTTGCCGATTTAATTGAAGGCTTGTTAGATATTTCTAAAATTGAAGCGGGTCGCTTCGATTTACATAAGGATCAAGTTCGCTTGCCCATGCTGATGGATCAGCTTGTTAATATGTTCCGAATACAAGCAGAAACGAAAGGATTGCAATTTATTTATGAATGCACTGATCGCTTACCAGAGTTCGTGCGCACTGATGAAAAACGCCTCCGTCAGATTTTAATTAATTTATTATCCAACGCTATTAAATACACTGAAGCCGGAAGCGTATTTTTTAAATTGCGCTATCGCAATCAAGTGGCCGAGTTCACTGTAAAAGATACCGGCGAAGGTATTGCGCCAGAAAACATGGAAAGAATTTTTAGACCTTTTGAGCGCGTGCGCCGCCCTGGCTCTACCGCAACAGGAACAGGGCTTGGCTTAACCATTACCCGTTTGCTCACTGAGATTATGGGTGGCGATATTGCGGTAAAAAGTGTGCCCAGCGAAGGCAGCACTTTCAAAGCCAGCTTAATGTTATCCAGTATTTCGGCACCATTCAGTGAGCCTATTCGCGCGCCAGTGCAAACTATTTACGGCTATGAAGGCAATGCTCGCACAATTATGTTGGTAGATGATGAAGAAACCCATCGCCAATTAATGCGCACGCTATTGACACCTTTAGGTTTTAGATTAATTGAAGTGGACAATCCGCTAAATGCTTTAGCGATATTTACGCAACAAGCACAAGAAAACAATCGACCTGATTTAATTATGCTGGACGTTTCCATGCCCGGGCTGGATGGTTGGTCACTAGCAGAGCAATTGCGTAAGGCACATTTTAACTCGCCCATCATTATGGTCTCCGCTGACGCGAGCGAAGGGCGCAATCAATTGCAAGATACACCGCTCCTGCACGATGCTTACATTACCAAGCCCGTGCAATTGCAATCGCTGCTAGATCAAATTCAAGAGCTGTTAAATCTGCAATGGCGCTATGAACCTGAAAATAAAATTCAGCCAATAGTTCATAGCCTAATTAATACTCTTGAGCTACCCGTCGATGAACACTTGGATGACATATCGAACTTAGCTCGCATTGGTCACAAAAAAGGATTGCAGGAAAAAATTACTCAACTTGAACAACAGGGCTTAGCTTCTGTTGAATTTATTCAGCAATTAAAAATGCTCACCAATAATTTTCAATTTGAGAAAATTATTGCGTTAGTTGATTCAGATTTTTTTGACGCACGAGAGTAATCCTCATGAGCACCAAACAAGAACGCAATGTAGTACTGGTTATTGATGACAGCATAGAAAGTATTCATATGCTGAATGATGTACTCGAAGAAGCCGGCTTTACCGTATTGGTTGCATTAGAAGGATCGCAAGCGTTAACCATTACTAAAAATATTAAGCCTGATATTATTTTACTCGATGCCATAATGCCCAATATGGATGGTTTTGAAACCTGCAAGCAATTAAAACTGAACCCACAACTAATTGATGTACCGATTATTTTTATGACGGGATTAAGTGATACCGAACATGTGGTAATGGGGCTTACTGCTGGCGGTGTAGATTATGTAACAAAACCTATTAATGCCGATGAAATTATCGCTCGTATGCGAGTTCATCTTACCAATGCACGCATGACGCAAAGTGCACGCATGGCATTAGATACCGCAGGGCAATATTTATTTACCGTAGATTTACATGGGCAATTATTGTGGGCAACACCACAGGTGAACCAATTGCTAGTGGCAGCCGAAAGCGAACAAGATATAGAACCGCTCAGCTTACGTTTAGCCTCAGTCTTATCAGATTGGTTAAAGCACAAACCGGAAACCGGGCATCATTTAAAACTGCCCAACTTATTGCAGCCGCTAACCATTGAAATGCTCAACTTTATAGATAACCGCGAATATTTACTGCGCCTATCGAACCCACATAAACCGGCAGACGATACTCACGCATTCAAAGAACAGTTTGGGGTGACAGGACGAGAGGCAGATGTACTTTTATGGATTGCAAATGGAAAAACCAATCGCGAAATTGGCCAAATTTTAGAGATGAGCCCGCGCACGGTAAATAAGCATTTAGAGCAGGTTTTTAGAAAACTCGGCGTTGAAAATAGGACTTCGGCAGCTGCTATTGCGATTAAATGTTTAGCGAAAAGCTAAGACTCTATGAGCAGCGCAACTCTGAGGTGAATACTGTTGATTAGGGTAATTCGTTACGCCTAAAGCACTGAACACTTAAGCATTGAATACCTAAGCATTGAATACCTAAACTACTACTAGTGTTTAGACGTAATGATTGTGTTCGACTATCTAACAGATTGTTAGATGGGGCGCACTTTGTTTGCACATGGGCCTTTTTGACCTTGGCCAACTTCAAACTCAACCGCTTGGCCTTCATTTAGCGTGGCATAACCACCGCCAGCTTGAATTTCAGAGTGGTGAACAAACAAATCTTTGCTGCCGTCTTCAGGGGTAATGAAGCCGAAGCCTTTTGTCGCATCAAACCACTTAACTGTACCTTTACTCATATTACATTCTTCTTTAAGGTGAAAAAAATTGCCGCATTCGCTATCACCATTACGAACGCAGTTCGGTATTCTTACATAATTCCTGGATTATCGATAATTTTTAATTTTTAGCTGTACCAAAACACACTTTGCTCATCAAAGCGTTGCAATAGGTACAACCCAGCTTTTACGATCTAATATCCCGTTCTTTGTGCTGCGCCACAGTAAAAAATGGCAGTTTATAAGCTACAAACTGCCATTTTTTACCTATCACCTCATTTTAGGGTGAGGCGTCTAAATTTATCTCTTCTGATTCGCTTTCACATATTTCATTTCATTCACAAACGTATCTACCCAGTAAGTTTTTTTGTTCGCCGCCAAATACTTAAGCAGCTCTTCATGTGCTTCAGCCGTCACACTCAAATGATCACCACCCACACCATGGAAAGTAAAGTTTGCCATTGTACCTTTGGCGGCAGCTTCTTTTACAATATCAATTAACTGCTGCCCTGTTGTGCCCGCTGGAAAGGAAACCGGAACCGCGTAAGGGTCAAGCGCATTCATATCCGGTACTACGTTACCACCCTCTAGTTTGATGGCCACAAACTCGGATTTAACAGCATCAATATAATTTTGCCCACCAGCTTCCTTATCAATACACGGCGCAGTGAAAGTGCGCTCACGCTTACCATCAATGGAGTAAAGCATGGTGTTCGCCATCACTACTTGATCTTTCATTTGTTCAACCGTCAATTTATCCAAATCGCGATGCACATTCACCCAGTCGCGACCGGGCTTTGATTTTGAGCATTGATGAAACAACGTGTGATTCCCCAACTCATGGCCTTTTTTAGCAGCGGCACGCCATTCAGGTAACCGCTTATCTATAGCTGTACTTGATAATTGCAAATAAAAAGTACCTTTCAAACCATATTTATTGAGTGCAGGAATGGCGTAGTCCAACTGCGAATCCAGTGCGTCATCATAGGCTAAGCTCACCGCTGCTTTTTGACCTTTAGGCCACTTAAAATTTTGCGTAGTATCATCAGCGTAAGTATTTAAAGACGTAGCAAAAACTCCAGCAAGCATAAAATGTAATAGCGTAGATTTTTTATGTATTGGCATACTTATCACCTATTGGAAAGATGGTTGTTTTAATTAGATAGATATTTTTTTGATCGCACAAATTAACTCAATAAAAAAGGGAATCGTTATAACTACGATTCCCTTTTTCAAAAATCAATACTGGTACATTACTTCAGTACCCTGCTCGCACTAGCGGGATGCCAAGGCTCAGGAACGTAAAGCGTGCGCGCTAACATTTCATAGTATTCAAGGTGGTGCGCAGGTTTTTCATAACCATCCGGAATTGGCAGTTTTGAAATACTTTGGAAGTATAGTACACAGGAATCGCGCCAGCGAACTGCTTCACTCTCTTGCACAATCAAGAGCGCCTTAACCTCTGCAAAGCGCTCTGCATCAATAAGGCCCTCCAAAGCATTCCATTCAGATTGCATAGTACGTACTTGTTGAGCACCCTCGTAATATTTATCAACCAATTCTACCCAAAGCGTACGGCCAGATTTCATTTTGTGCTGCCAATTAACGTGATGGAACCACAACATTAAATCTTCCGGGACGGTATTGATATCAGCGTACTGCGCAGCGAGCGCAGCAGGGTATTGTGCCAAAGCATTGGAACCCGTTGCGGTACGATTAAAACCTATACCGTCTGCAGTAGCGCGATGGTAATACACAGCATTCCAATCTGCGCGCTCCTTATCTGCCGTCCAAGGTGCAGGACCATAATGGTCACCTTGGGAATACAAATGCGTTAAACCCAAGGGCGAGCGATAATTAACACCTGCTTCGCGTGAAATCATCATTATTTTTTTCACAGGCGCGATAAATTTTTCTTGATTAGAAAACGTCATTCGCAACCATTCGTCTGCAGCCGCTTCAGCGGTTATAGAATAATCCCATGCCATACGCCCAAACGCGTACCAGCTTGATTGCACGAATGGGTGCCCGGTCCAATTGCGATCAGTGCCGGGGTTGATAACAGCCGCCATGCCTGTGCGCGGCTTTTTAAGCGTCGCTTTATTAAATTCGCCGCCCAAAATATTAGAAAGCGTTGCGCCTTTTTCTTTAACGCGCAAATCAGTCTTTAGCGCCTCTTCAAACAAAGGGCCTTGATAAGCCAGGTGAGTTGCAAAACCAAAATATTCTTGAGTGACTTGAACCTCCATCATCATGTTGGTTTTTTTCAAGGAGGCGAATAAAGGTGAAACAGGCTCGCGCGGCTGGAAATCAATTGGGCCGTTTTTAATTTGCAAAATAACGTTTTCTTTAAACTTACCATCGAGCGGCATAAATTCATCGTAAGCGCCGCGGAAACGATCACCAATATCCGGGTGGTAAACGAATGCGCGCCAGAAAACTACGCCATTAAAAGGTTGTAATGCATCTGCCAACATATTTGCGCCATCGGCATGATTGCGGCCATAACCTTGGGGGCCAGGCTGCCCTTCCGAATCCGCTTTAACCAAGTAGCCGCCAAAATCGGGGATATACGAATAAATTTTTGCTGTTCGATCTTTCCACCAAGCTTGCACGCGAGGATCAAGCGGATCTGCCGTATCCAAATCGCCAAAAGCGCGTGGCGCATTGTAATTAATAGAGATGTACATTTTTATGCCGTAAGGGCGGAATACATCGGCAAGTGCTGCAATTTTTTTCAAGAACTGATCGCTCAACATACGCGGGTCAGCATTCACATTATTAATGACAGTGCCATTAATCCCGAGTGATGCATTGATACGAGCATAATCTGTATAGCGCGTGGTTTTTAGCTCTGGCAATGTGCCCCAATCCCACAGCGACAAGCCAGCGTAACCGCGTTCAACCAAACGATTTACATTATCCCAATGATTGACAACACGGTGCTGCAATTTAGGCGCGCTGTTAATGGATATGTTTTTGAGCGATTGCTCTGTTTGCAATAATCGCAACAAATGAAAACTGCCGTAAAGCACACCCACATCAGAGTTAGCAGCCACAACTAATTGTTGATTGCCCCCAAGCGTGCGTTGTTCAATTAAGTAACCTTCAGCACCTACAGTAAGCAAACTCTTTTTTAAACCCATTGCTGCGATTAATGGCGAGTTTGCTGGTGTACCTATAATTATGCCGGCTGCATTAACGCTACGAGCCTCAGAAGTATTTGTCACAGGTTTTGCTAACAAACCCGAAAGCCCACGTTGTAATTCTGCAACAGCGGCCTTGATGGTAGGTGACTTACCTTCGGCAACCAATTGTTGAATTTGCGCTTGATATTCATGCCGCAAATTTTCATTGGCAACTGGCTGATAGCGCAGCCACATATCATAGCCATCCTCCGCTCGCGCAAAAGAGGTTAAAAGACAACCAATACTCAATATCAAGAGCCAGCTGAATTTACGCATAAGTTTTATTCCACTTGTTGATGTAACACCCTTAGACCAGGTTGAACGTTCATGAGAGCAATCAAACACCCTTCATCCCCCAACCCGTATAATTTGTTGACCGCCAACTATAGCACTTGTATACAAGAAGCTATGCGTTAAGAAATATTATTTTTTATTGTTTTAAGCACGCGACAGGGGTTACCCACGGCGACCACACCCGCTGGAATATCGTGCGTCACCACACTGCCCGCCCCAATGACAGACCCCGCCCCAATAGTAACTCCCGCCAGAATAATAGCCCCGCCCCCAATCCAACAGTCATCGCCAATCACTATGGGTGCGCAAAACTCTTTACCACTCGCACGCTCAACAGGATCAAGTGGATGAGTTGTGCCGTAAATTTGTACACTGGGGCCAAATAAAACCCTATCGCCAACGTGAACTTCAGCTACATCTAAAATCACGCAATTATGATTGGCGTAAAAGCTCTCACCTAAAAATATATTGCTGCCGTAATCGCAGAAGAAATTGGGTTCTATGTAAGCAGTAGATACTTTTCCAAATAACTCTTTATAAATTGGCTTACGTGCTTTGTGTTGATCTGCACGCAACACATTTAATTGCTGGCAGAGCAGTTTTGCGCGCTTGCGTGCGGCAACCAGCTCAGCATCAAATGGATCTACCTGAGTAAAATTTTTCATACTGTCTATTAACCCATAAATTGATTTATTCGATTAATCCAAACTCGTTTTTTAAAAGGGCTGGAATATCTTCAGGGGCATATTCTGTAACCGTGGATTCGCCATTCTCTATAACTTTCAAACGATTGCCCGATAAGGTTTTTCGCCCCAGTGAATTGTATTTAACAATTAATAATTGTTTTACAAAAATTGCATCTGGACTGGATGAGTTGTAATAGTTGGCAGGCATAAAATCTAATAACTCATGAGGATACAAATCGAAACCGAACTGATTTATCCACTCGCCATCTACCAATGCTTGCAGCACATAATTTTTTCCATCGTCACAAGCCAATTTGAAAAAATCGTCATCCTGCTGGATAACCTGATTGATGTTGCCAAAAGGTATAGGCGCTCGCATGCCATAACTGCCAAAACCCAAGTCGCACAAATAATCTTCACCGGCAATACTAGCAACAATAATCATATGAGTTCTTGGGCGACGCGCAGGGTAAAACATAGGGCGCGCACCGATGAAATAGTAATCTATGCCTATACTTGTTAACGCCATAGAAAATAAACCATTCACCTCATAACAATAGCCACCGCGCGGGTGATAAACGATTTTATCGACAATATCTTGCGGATTTATAGAAACCACTTTTCCCGCTTGTACATCCAAGTTCTCAAAAGGCACGCTAAATAATTGGCAGCGCATTAATGTCGCTAGGGTTTCTAAATCTGCATGCGCTTTGCCATTAAAACCAATTCGCTTGCAGTAATCCGTAAAATCAAAATTTTCTACCTTCATGAATAACCCATCTTATATTTTGTAGTTTTTAAATAACTGAGGACAAAGGTCACTACATCTTACTATTGGCCATATTTATAATAGCTGCCCTGAGAACGTACACCCGCCGAGAAGATTCATGGAATCAACATCAAACCGTATTTGGCTCATGGTTATTATTAGCACCTTTTTCTGGGGCAGTAATTTTAATGCAGGCCATGCTGTTGCGGGTGATATAACGCCTTTAAGCGCTGCTGCTGAGCGATTTGCAATAGCGTTGGTGCTATTTTGGGTGCTTCGTTTCAGTTTTGGTAAAGCCGAATCGCAACTTGCCATTAAGGATGCATTTATCTTAATGCCCTTGGGCATTATCGGCGTATTTGGCTTTAACTACGCATTTTTTACCGCAATGCACACCACATCTGCACTCAACGCTGCGCTGATTATGGCTCTCTCGCCAATGCTATCCACACTGCTTGCAGTCATCATGCTCAAAGCGCACATTCGCGCGCATCAATATCTTGGTATGTTAATCGCTTTTATTGGCGTAGTGTTCGTTATCACGGGTGGGCATTTTAGTTTGCTGCACAGCGCAGTGGGCGATTTATGGATGCTCTTAGCGTGTTTTGTCTGGAGCCTTTATAGCGTTGGATCAAAGAAATACGCAAACCACATTCCCTCACTGCAATTTGCGCGCTGGACTGTAAGCATAGGTGCAGTAGCATTGGTTATTGCCGCACTTACTCTTGAACAACCGCTTACCGATATCCCCAAACTCTCATTTGTAACCCACAGTATTTTAATTTACATGGGTATATGCGGCTCAGTGCTAGCTTATATTTATTGGCTGAAGGGCGTGTATTTTTTAGGCCCGGAGAAATCGGCAATTGCATTTAATCTAGTGCCCGTTTTTACATTACTAGTAAGTTTGGCATTTGGGTCTATTCCCAGCATCGTACAAGTGCTAGGCATGTTATTGGTATTAGCGGGCGTTTTAATATCGAGTGGGTGGAAACGAAAAGTATCTGCAGAATAATAGCTATTGTAATCGCAACTAATCTATTGCAGCCGCAACTACAGCAGCCACATTTACAACAGAACTTATTCAACCCCATAAACTAAAACTGCCAATCACTCAGGTGAATTCACCCTCATGATTAGCAGTTAAATGTTAATGCTTAATGAGGGCAGACAACTGCCCTCATTAAATTAACGAATGTAACGGTTGATAACGTTTTCGTACAACTCTTGACGACCGCTTTGCAACGTAATTTCGCCGCCAGCATTACCGATTTCAGCAAGTTGTTGCAGAGTAAGTTTACCTTGCTCGTACGCTGAACCATTACCTGCATCAAATGATGAGTAACGCTCTTTACGCATACCTTCCAACGGAGATTGTTGCAACAAGCTGTCTGCAATAATCAACGCGCGCGCGAAAGTATCCATACCACCGATGTGGCCGTAGAACAAATCAATAAAGTCTGGAGAGTTACGACGTGCTTTCGCATCGAAGTTCACACCACCACCTTGCAATCCACCGCTACGCAATAACACCAGCATCATTTCAACAGTTTCGTTAATGTTGTATGGGAACTGGTCAGTATCCCAAGCGTTTTGGTAATCGCCACGGTTAGCATCCAATGAGCCCAACATGCCAGCGTTTGCTGCTGCTTGCATATCGTGACACATGGTGTGGCCAGCCAAAGTTGCGTGGTTGGTTTCAAGGTTTAATTTGAAATCTTTATCCAAACCGTGATGACGCAAGAAACCAATAACTGTTTCAGCATCGAAATCGTACTGGTGCTTTGAAGGCTCCATTGGTTTTGGTTCAATGAAGAAAGTACCTTTAAAACCTTGGCCACGCGCATAATCGCGAGCCATGGTTAAGAAGCGAGCCATGTGCTCTTGTTCGCGCTTCATATCGGTGTTTAGCAAGCTCATGTAACCTTCACGACCGCCCCAGAACACGTAGTTTTCGCCATTCAATGCGATAGTTGCATCAAGGGCATCTTTCAATTGCGCGCCAGCATAAGCAACTACGTTGAAATCAGGGTTAGTAGAAGCACCGTTCATGTAACGTGGGTTAGAGAACAGGTTTGCTGTGCCCCACAGCAATTTAATGCCAGATTCTTTTTGCTTTTGTTTTGCGTATTCAACAATAGCTTGCAAGCGCTTGGATGTTTCTGCACGAGTGCTGCCTTCATCAACCAAATCGATATCGTGGAAGCAGTAGTAAGGCGTGCCAATTTTAGTAAAAAATTCAAAGGCAGCATCCATTTTCTCTTGCGCGCGCGCAACAGCATCAGTAGTGCTAGACCATGGAAAAATTTTAGTGCCTGGGCCGAAAGGATCGTGACCAGCGCCGCAAAAAGTGTGCCAATAAGACGTTGCAAACTTGAAGTGATCCTTCAAGGTTTTACCAGCAACAACACGATTTTCATCGTAATATTTAAATGCTAATGGATTGTCAGAGTCTGCGCCTTCAAACGCAATTTTACCGACGCCAGGAAAATATTCTTTACTACCAAGAACAATACTCATGATGTTTAACCTCGTTTTCTCTAGAAAATGACATGTGGATTTTTAACTGGAAACTTTTACTGATTTTTTTATTACTGCTTGGGCAACAATGACACCCAATTTTGATATGCATCTTGATACTGCGCAAAGAGTGCCTGCTTGGGCTCAACAATACCTACACGCGTTAAACCACCAAATGCTTCTTTAGCAGACGCGTAAAAACCACTACCAATAGCAGCTGCACGCGCTGCACCTTCAGCACCATCGGTTTCAAATAATTCAACGGCTGCTTGCGTAGTATTGGCAAAAGCCTGGGTGAACACATCGCTCAAAAACATATTGCCTTTACCTGCGCGCACTACATCGCAACTACCGCCTAAAGATTTCAACACATCGAAACCCTGGTTGAGCGAAAACACTATACCTTCCTGTGCCGCGCGAACCATGTGGCCGAGACCGTGGCGATTAAAATCAAGGTTGCGCAACTGTGCGCCGATATTTTCATTTTGGAAAATACGCTCTGCGCCATTGCCAAAAGGATGAAAGATCAAACCTTCGCTACCTACAGCAACTCGTTCAGCCAAATCATTCAACAAAGGATAAGAAGGAACTGCACCCGACTCACTGAGTGTTTGACGCAGCCAAGAATATAAGCGGCCACAACCATTCACACATACCAAAACGCCGTTACGTTCTTGCTCGGCGGTGTTGGTGACATGCAAGAACGTATTTACGCGCGATGCAACATCTGCCGCTGGCGCATCGGTAACACCGTAAATAACACCGGAGGTACCTGCTGTTGCAGCAACTTCGCCTGGTTCAAGCACATTCAAACTAAACGCGTTGTTAGGCTGATCGCCACCGCGATAACACACTTTCACATTGCTGCCCAAACCTAAGGCTGCGGCAACATCGGCTTTAACGGTACCTTGCACACCAAAGCTTGGCACTATAGTTGGGATAATTGACTCATCTATACCCCAATGGTTCAACAACTCACTTGCTACGCGCTGCTCTTTGAAATCCCACAAAGTGCCTTCAGATAACCCTGACGCAGTGGTGGTAATTTCGCCGGTTAATTTCATGGCAACGTAATCACCAGGCAACATAATTTTGTGAATTTTATTAAAAATGTCGGGCTGATTCTGTTGCACCCAACGCAATTTAGCCGCCGTAAAATTACCGGGCGAATTCAGCAAATGACCAAAACAATAATCGGTACCTAACTCTGCTAATGCAGCATTTCCAAGTGGAACAGCACGGCTGTCGCACCAAATAATAGAGGGGCGAAGCACTTTTTGTTCGGCATCCACAACCACCAAACCATGCATTTGGTAAGAAATCCCAATCGCTTGAATTTGTTTGCTATCGAACTTACCGCTGTTAAAAAGTTTAGCCGCGCCTTTCTGAATACAATCCCACCACATATCAGGATCTTGTTCGGCAAAACCCACTTCCGGGCTTTCAATTGCCGTCTCTGTTTCAGGGTAAGACAAGGCGCCGAGGCATTTGCCCGTTTGACCATCGAGTACGGATAATTTGGTGGAGGAGCTTCCAACGTCAATACCAAGAAACAACATATCTGATCTCTTAAGTGAATAATGTGACAATTTTTGGATTCCATTCGCCGCGAAATAAGCGCTGAACTTATGGATACTTGCTGTTGTGAGGCGCGCAGCATATCTTATTGTCTCAATGACCACAAGCCGTGTGTAAAGCCTATCTCCATACTTCTTATGGACAATCAGGCGATGATGGTTACAATGAGGCTTCGCGCCTAGGTTGATGACGTATTTGGCGCCATTTTTTACAAATCATTACGCTAGCATTTTTAGAATAACTGCGTGTTTAGAATAGCTGCATATCGTCAATTCGCCTAGGAAGTTATCGTGCCACATATTGCACCGCCACCTCACAGCAATGTAGAACCCTCGCACCTATCTCAGGATGTTATTAAGGCGCTCTCCATCGATAACCTGGTATTCGGGCTGGATAACGACGAGCTAAAAATTCTGTTAGTAAAACAAACTGACCCCACGCACCAAGGCAAGTGGGCGCTTCCCGGCGGCTGGATTCGTTTTGACGAGAACCTGCGCGATGCAGCCTATCGTTTATTGGAGGAGTTGACTGGCGTTAAGCAACTCTACCTTGAACAACTGAAAACTTTTGGCCGCGTTAACCGTTTCCCCACCGAACGCGTAGTGACTATCGCTTACTACGCTTTGGTAAGCGCAGAACATTATTCACTGGTAGCAGGCCAAAGCGCTGCTGATGTGAGTTGGCAGAGCATCAATTCACTGCCCGATTTAATTTACGATCACGCTGAAATTATTGCGCATGGCATGAAGTTTTTGCGTCACCAAGTGTGCCACCAACCCATAGGCTTCAATTTGCTGCCAGAGAAATTTACTCTGCTGCAGTTGCAAGCACTTTATGAAGCCATTTTAAATACCAAGTTGGACAAGCCTAATTTCCGCCGCAAAATCATGAAAATGAACTTGCTCAGCTCTTGCAATGAGAAGCAACAAGGCGTACCTCATCGCGCAGCCAATCTGTATCGTTTTGATTCAGATGCTTACAAACAGCTCACCGAGAGCGGCTTCTCATTTGAAATCTAAAGCGTTACAGGGAGCTATCGTTAAGATAAGGTAGCTCGCCCCCACAATAAACAAACTGTCTTATAGCTTGAAACGCCAAGCCATATAGTCAATTAAACCACATTGGTTTACCATAAAGTTACGCATTGAATTACTGGGCACCCGCTCCGTAAATCAATGCTTTGGGCATCGCCTAACAATAAACTACCTTTGCCAACCAGCTCATATGCCGGAAACAGCAGTATGCTATGGTCGCGAATCTTTAACGCGACAGGAATCGCTACGAAAGCCCAATAAGACAAAAAACACCTAGGATAGAAGCACACCAGAAATTTCATCAATAATTGCTGTAAACAATAATTCCAACAACTCAAACCTAAACAGGTATCGCCATGCATTCACCATCTTCATCTGATAATGAGGTCAGTATCTCCGTTGATTCCAGCGAGAGAAATATGACCTCTATCGTTATCATCAGCATTATTGCCACCATTGGCGGCTTTTTGTTTGGTTTTGATAGCGGCGTTATTAATGGCACGGTCGAAGGCCTGCAACTGGCCTTTAAATCAGAATCGGCCGGTACGGGCTTTAACGTAGCGTCCATCCTTTTAGGTTGCGCGGTAGGTGCTTTTTTTGCGGGCTCCTGGGCAGATACTTTTGGTCGTCGCGGTATTCTGTTGATAGCCGCCGTTCTATTCGTGATTTCTGCATGGGGTGCAGGTATTGCATCCTCCTCCACTGAATTCATCATTTATCGCTTAATTGGCGGCTTGGCGATTGGTGCAGCAAGCATCATCTGCCCTGCTTACATCAGCGAGTTAGTACCTGCCGAATATCGCGGCAAACTCAGTTCCATTCAACAAATTGCTATTATTTCTGGTTTAACTGCCGCCGCTTTGAGTAACTACTTTTTAGCCACAGCAGCCGGTTCTGGCATTAACGAATTCTGGTTAGGCTATGCCTCATGGCGCTGGATGTTCTGGATGGGTGTAATTCCAGGTGTTATTTTTCTGGTTACCCTACTAATGATTCCCGAAAGCCCCCGCTTCTTGGTAGCGCGCGGCAAGAAAGACAAAGCGTTAAAAGTGCTAACCAAACTGTATGGCGAAAAAGCCGCCACCAAAACCGTGGCCAATATTTATGCCTCCCTTGAACACGATCATAAACCGCGTTTTGCAGACCTGATTGATAAAACCAAACAACGCGTTCGCCCTATTGTATGGGTAGGTATTGGTTTAGCTGTATTACAACAATTTGTTGGTATTAATGTGGTGTTTTACTACGGCGCTGTTCTCTGGCAAGCCGCGGGCTTCTCTGAAAGCGACTCCCTCGCCATTAGCGTAGTATCAGGCGCGGTATCCATCGGAGCCTGTTTCATTACTTTCTTTTTAGTGGATAAAATTGGTCGTAAGCCCTTATTGTTGATCGGTTCTGTGGGCATGACTATCACCTTGGCGTTGGTTGCCTTCGCATTTGCGGGCGCGCCTTTGGATGATAAAGGCTCCCTGATTCTCAGTAGCAACATGGGCATTACCGCATTGATCGCCGCTAACCTTTATGTGGTTTTCTTTAATATGTCGTGGGGCCCCGTGGTATGGATTATGTTGGGCGAAATGTTCCCCAATCAAATTCGCGGTACGGGTTTGGCCGTTGCAGGTTTAGCGCAATGGGCAGCAAACTTCCTTATTACCTGGACTTTCCCAATGCTGCTCGCATCCGCACTTGGGCTAGCCGGCGCTTATAGCATTTATGCCTTCTGCTCTCTCTTTTCGGTGCTATTTGTAATCTGGTGGGTAAAAGAAACCAAAGGCGTAGAACTAGAGGATATGAAAGGTTAACTCTTCCCAAAACTCATTTAAAAAGGCTGCAGAGATGCGGCTTTTTTTCATTTAAATGCTTCACCTGCGCCAAATAGATACCGCTCGCGTAGATAAATCCTTACACTTTTCCCTGCCCCAAAACATATACAGGCAGCGCTAGCTTATGGTCTAATCAACCAGAACAAAAACGCATCAACCTACAATAAGTGGAATAATCATGCCCAAAATCAACCTCGTTCCTTTAGTCGCTTTTAGTCTTATAGTTTCCGCCTGCGGCGGCAGTAGCGGTGGCTCAAAGCCTGTTACTCCACCAGCAAGCTCAGCTTCTAGCTCTGTTGCTAGCAGCGTAACCAGCGCGGCTACTACAAGCTCAAGCGTGGCCAGTTCTAGTGCCATTAGCTCAAGCTCTGCAGTATCAAGCTCCAGCATTTCCAGCTTGAGTTCTGCAGTTTCTAGCTCAAGCGTTTCCAGTTCGAGCTCTGCCATTTCAAGCTCAAGTTCTGTTTCCAGCTCTGCAATTTCTAGCTCAAGCTCTTCAAGCTCGTCTTCAGCGTATTCAGCGAATGTAGTTAGCTTGAGAGAGTTATCAACCTTCCCCATTGGTGCAGCTGTATCAAATACCGATTCACGAACCTACAACATTTTGACCAATGCGTCTGAACAAGCTGTAGTTGAAAAACATTTCGACCAAATGACAGCCGGTAACATCATGAAAGTGAGTTACATGCATCCATCATTAAATACTTTCTTTTTCACTAATGCTGATGCATTTGTAGATTATGCAAAATCCAAAGACATGACGGTTCATGCCCACGCATTGATTTGGCACTCTCCTTACCAAGTGCCAGATTTTATGAAAAACTGGCCAAGTAATGACTCAGCCGGCTTTTTAGCTATGCTGGACACTCATGTTGACACTATCGTTAGACATTTTGCAGAAAAAGGTAATGTCAAAAGCTGGGATGTAGTAAATGAAGCCATTGACGACGGTAGCCCTGCCAATTTCCGTACAACTGGCACAAATGGCTCCACATTCTATGCCAAAAGTGGTAATAGCTCAGTTTACATTGAGCGTGCGTTTCAAGCAGCCCGTCTAGCTGATGCTAATGTGGAGCTTTACTATAACGACTACAACATTGATCAAAATAATGCGAAAACTACTAAGCTCATTGAGATGATTACTGACTTCCAAGCGCGTAGTATTCCTATCGATGGCGTAGGCTTTCAAATGCACGTCTTTATGGATTACCCCACCATTAACAACATTAAATTGGCCATGGGAAAAGTCGTCGCAAAAGGTCTAAAAGTTAAAATTACCGAGCTTGATGTTGCCATCAACAACCCCTACAGCAGTGGTTGGTCGGTTGCTACTGCAAAACAATACAATAACACCACCGCAGGTGCTCAAAAGAAACATTATTGCGACATTGTTGCAGCTTACAAAGAAGTAGTTCCAGAAGCACAGCGCGGCGGTATTACTGTGTGGGGAACGACTGATGCGAATACATGGCTGACAACCGCAACGTCACAATACAATGGTCAAGCCCTCGCATGGCCATTATTGTTTGACAACTCCTACAACGATAAACCTGCCCTACGTGGTTTTGCTGATGGCTTATTAGGCAGTTCTTGCACCAATACTTTCTAATTTTATTGCTTCTCTATCAAGCCGCTGACTATCTTGTAGTCAGCGGCTTTCTTTTTAATAAAATCGGCTTTATAGGATGCCCCCATGAAATATCCCCAACTATTACTATTTTTAGGGGGATTGTTTTTCACCCTAAACAGCTTCAATGCAACCGCACAATCCGCTACCTTTCACGAATTCAGCTACCAAGGAAAAGACGATATTTTTGCAGCGCCACTAGCGCAAGGCGAATATCAAAACCCTATTCTCGCCGGTTTTTTCCCTGACCCCAGTATTGTGCGAGTTGAGGATGACTATTATCTGGTTAACTCATCTTTCTCTTACTCCCCCGGCGTGCCCATTTTTCACAGCAAAGATTTAGTGAATTGGAAATCCTTGGGCCATATTTTAATTGCCCCGAAGCAATTACCGCTTAAAAACCAACAAGTATCGCGCGGCATTTATGCCCCGACACTGCGCCACCACAACGGCACATTTTATTTAATTACCACCTTAGTGGATGGGCGCGGCAATTTCATGGTTACCGCCACCAACCCCGCAGGCCCTTGGTCTGACGCTATTGAATTGCCAGAGGTAGGCGGTATCGATCCCGATATTTTCTTTGACGACGATGGTCGCGTTTATATCACCCATAATGAAGAGCCTGCAGGGAAACCGCTTTACCAAGGCCACCGCGCCATTTGGCAGTGGGAATTTGATTTAAAAACGCAAAAAATTATCAAAAACTCCGGCAAAATGATTGTGGATGGCGGAACAGACATCACCAAAAAACCTATTTGGATTGAAGGCCCGCACATTTATAAAATCAACGGCTGGTACTATTTAATTTGTGCGGAAGGTGGCACCTCCTTGGATCATTCAGCCGTTGTGTTTCGCGCACGCACCTTAAACGATAAATTTGTTCCCTTCGAAGGGAATCCAATTCTGACTCAACGCGATTTAGATGAAAACCGACCAAACCCCATTACCGCTGTCGGTCATGCTGATTTGGTACAAACCAAAGAAGGGGATTGGTGGGCAGTATTTTTAGGTACACGTTCTTACGATAAAAAGTATTTTAATACAGGCCGCGAAACCTTCCTGCTGCCCGTCACATGGAAAAATGAATGGCCGCATATTCTCGACAAAGGTCAAACTGTTCCATATCGACTTCAAGCACCACGCATTACAAAAACTGCCACAAAAGCCAAACCAAACTTTGAAGCAACAACTGGAAATTTTGTATGGCGCGATAACTTTAGCAGTGCGAAACTTTTGCCCAATTGGAACACGCTCGGCACTGTAGAAACCAATTGGTATCAATTGAACCCGAAACAAAAAAGCTTGACCATACATGCTTCTGCGAATCGGCTTTCAGGTTTAGCTCAACCCGCATTTATTGGCCGTCGCCAGCAGCACATGCAATTCGATGCAAAAACCGAATTGCAATTACCCACTGCAGAAAAAATGTCTGCTGGCATAGCCGCATTTCAAAGCGAAGCGTCGCATTATTATCTTGGCGTTCAACGCACGGCTAGCGGTTATCAAGTCTTTGTGGAACAAACCAATAAAGCTGCACCTAAAATTCTCATAACAATGCCTATAGCTAAAGACTCCCTGGGCAAAAATATAACACTGGGAATTGCGGGGAATGCTGGCAAGATCAGTTTTTATTATCAATCTAAAACAGGTGACGCAGTGAATATATTCAAAGACGCCGATGCAACCATGCTCAGCACTGAGATTGCAGGAGGATTTGTGGGTACTTATTTAGGAATGCACGCACGTATCGAATAACTACGCTTACATTAAATTGATCAAAACAATATTCACCCGAATAGGGCAATTATCATTATGTCTACTCAAAAATACTTTCCCGGGCGCATTGTGCTCTGTGCTCTGCTTTTATCTGCCAGTTCATTATGTATGGCACTCGGTGAAAAAACCTATCTCACCACCAAAGCTAAATCCGGCGATCTTACGTTAGTCGGAAGCTCCCAAACAGCAACGCTTTATGTGGATGCAAAAGATCATGCGGGTGTTCAGCGCGCAGTACAAAACCTACAGCGCGATATTGAAAAAGTCACCACCAAAAAACCGATGCTGAGTCACGATGACAGCAGCTTGCAAAACCAAGCCGTGCTTATCGGCACCATCGGCCAAAGCAAACTGATTGATTCACTGATTACCAATAAAAAAATTGATGTAAGCGGTATAAAAGATCAGTGGGATGCCTATCAAATATCAGTGGTACAAAACCCAACGCCAACCATCAAACAAGCCTTAGTTATTGTTGGTAGCAATAAGCGCGGCACCAGTTACGGCATTTACGACCTCACCGAACAAATTGGAGTTTCACCTTGGTACTGGTGGGCAGATGTGCCAGTGAAAAAGAAAAGTGCCATTTACATCGCCAAAAACACCTTGGTGCAAGAAATGCCAAAAGTGAAATATCGCGGTATTTTTCTGAACGACGAAGCCCCGGCGCTCACCAATTGGGTGAAGAAAAACCACGGCGATTACAATCATGAGTTTTACGAAAAAGTGTTCGAATTGTTGCTACGGTTGAAAGCAAATTATTTGTGGCCTGCAATGTGGAACAACGCTTTTGCCGATGATGATATTCAAAACATGATCCTTGCCGATGAGTACGGCATTGTCATGAGCACCTCGCATCATGAACCTATGATGCGCGCAGACAAAGAGTGGAATCGTCACGGTAACGGCCCATGGGAATATTCCAAGAACCCTAAAAACCTCTACGACTTTTGGGTGAATGGCGCAAAGCGCAATAAAAATTACGAAAGTGTTTACACCTTGGGCATGCGCGGCCAGCAAGATGAACCTATGAGCGAAGGCGAAAATGTTCAACTACTCGAACGTATTGTGCGCGACCAACGCGATATTTTAGGAACCGTATTCGGTAAAGAAAAAGTAGCTGAAGTACCGCAAGTTTGGGCGCTGTATAAAGAAGTTCAGGGCTTTTATGAGCGTGGCATGCGCGTACCCGACGATGTGATTCTACTGTGGTGCGACGACAACTGGGGCAACATCCGCCGCCTGCCAACGCCCGAAGAGCGTAAGCGCGTGGGTGGCGCAGGCGTTTACTATCATTTCGATTATGTGGGCGGCCCCCGCTCCTATCGTTGGATTAACACTGTTCCTATCGCCAAAATTTGGGAGCAAATGAATTTAGCTTACGAATACGAAGCCAATAAAATTTGGATTGTTAACGTAGGCGATTTAAAACCCATGGAATACCCTATCGAATATTTCCTGCGCATGGCATGGAACCCGGAGCAATGGCCTAAAGAACGTATTCCAGAGTTTGGCAAATTATGGGCAGAGCGTGAATTCGGCACAGAACATGCCTCTGAAATTGCAGAGTTGATGACCGGCTATACACGCCACAATCTACGTCGCAAACCTGAGCTGCAAGATGAAACTATTTACAGTCAAGTCGCTTACGATGAAGCCAATCGCGTCACAGCCAATATAAAAAACTTACGCACAAAAGCAGAAGCGCTTTACAGCAAGATGCCTGCAGAATCTAAAGATGCCTTCTTCCAACTAGTGCTGCATCCAGTAAAAGCCAGCGCCCTAGTGACTGAAATGTACGATATGGTCGGCAAAAATCACCTCTATGCAGAACAAGGGCGCAACAACGCTAACCAATACGCGGATAAGGCACGCGCACTTTTCAAAGCAGATGCTGACTTACAGACGCAATTTGATACCGAGCTTAGCCAAGGCAAGTGGAAACACTTTATGGATCAACCTCACATTGGTTACACCCATTGGAATAACCCGCCCGCTAATGTCATGCCCTTGCTCTATGACCGCCAACCTTCCGAACCTGCCGATATGGGTGTTGCGGTAGAAGGTCATGCGGCGGCTTGGCCACAACTTGCGGCCTCTGCGTGGCCTCACAAAACCAACTACGAATTAGCGCGCTTTGATCGCCATGGCAAACAAACTAGAACGCTTGAGATCTTTAATAAGGGCACAGAATCTTTTAAATTTTCTGCCAAAACTAGCGAACCTTGGATTATTCTGAGTTACACTAGTATACAAGTAGATTCTAGCCAGACAATCACTGTGTCAATTGATTGGAAAAAAGCGCCAAAAGGCCTAACAAAAGGCAAAGTGAGTATTAGCGGTACTGGTTGGGGCGGTGCATCTATTAACGTGAGTGCGCTAAATTCAGAGCCTCTACCCAAAGGCTTTAAAGGTTTTGTAGAAGCCGATGGCCATGTTGCCATTGAGGCCGAGCACTTTAGCAAAACACAGCCATGGTCTGGTTTTACATGGCAAAAAATTCCTGAGCATGGGCGTAACCTATCCTCTATGTCAGTTTTCCCGGTAACGGATAACTCATTTGTAGATGCTCAGCACGCGCCTTATTTGGAATATAATATTTATCTGCTCAGCGCTGGCCAATTGCAGATTGAGGGAATGTTTTCACCCAGCCTGCCGTTTGCACCAGGACGGGGCTTGCGCTATGCAATTGCGATTGATGATGAAACACCGCAAATCATTGATGTCGTTAAAGACGTAAACGATGCAGCAGCATGGGAAGAATCGGTGCGCAGTGAAGTACGCAAAGCGGTTAGTACCCACACGGTGAATAAGGCAGGCGAGCATAAACTCCGGATTTATGCGCTTGACCCCGGCGTTACGTTATCGCGAGTGGTCATTAATACGGGGGGCTTATTGCCAAGCTACCTAGGGCCGCAAGAGAGCCCGCGAATCAAATAACAGGCTTTGCTGAAAAGCCTACGCTGTAGAAATCCATGAGGGTAGTGAATTTATGCTACCCTTTTTTATACCCATATTATTTAGGAAATCGAGTCGTACCAATGAAAATTATTGCAGCTAAAGTGATTGTGTCCTGCCCCGGCAGAAATTTTGTTACCTTAAAAATTGTCACTGATCAGGGTATTTACGGTATTGGCGATGCTACCTTGAATGGCCGTGAACAATCCGTTGTTGCCTACTTAGAAGATTATCTTGTACCTGCCTTGATTGGCCGCGACCCACATCAGATTGAAGATATTTGGCAATTTTTTTACCGCGGTGCCTACTGGCGTCGCGGCCCAGTCGGTATGACCGCATTGGCAGCCATTGATGTTGCGCTGTGGGATATTAAAGCCAAGGCCGCTAATATGCCGCTTTATCAATTGCTTGGAGGCCGTAGCCGCGACCGCATCATGTCGTACACCCACGCTAATGGTAAAGACCTGAATAGCACACTTGAAGCCGTCGCCAAAGCCCAAGCCAAGGGCTACAAAGCTATCCGCGTGCAATCAGGTATTCCGGGTATCGCTAAAACCTATGGCGTATCAACTTCGCAAAAAAATTACGAGCCTGCTGATGCCGATTTGCCATCAACAGAAGTATGGTCAACTGAGAAATATTTGAATTTTATGCCAGAACTCTTTGCCGCAGTACGTAAAGAATTCGGTAACGAATTACATCTATTGCACGATGTTCATCACCGTTTAACACCGATTGAAGCAGCACGCCTCGGTAAAGATTTGGAACCCTATCGCTTATTTTGGCTGGAAGATGCAGTACCGGCAGAGAATCAGGAATCCTTTAAACTCATTCGTCAACACACCACTACACCTTTAGCAGTGGGAGAAGTTTTTAATAGCATTCATGACTGTCGCGAGCTTATCCAGAATCAGTTAATTGATTACATTCGCACCACCATTGTTCACGCCGGCGGTATTACCCATGTGCGCCGCATCGCCGATTTTGCCAGCCTCTTTAATGTGCGCACAGGTTTTCATGGCGCAACGGACCTATCGCCCGTATGTATGGGCGCTGCCTTACATTTTGACTATTGGGTGCCCAACTTTGGTATTCAGGAACACATGGCACATAACGAATTGACCGAAGAGGTTTTCTCTCATGCATATGAATTTAGGGATGGGTTCTTCACCCCCGGCGAAGCACCGGGTCACGGGGTAGATATTGATGAAGCCTTGGCTGCCAAATATCCTTACAAACGTGCTTGCTTACCGGTGAATCGCCTTGAAGATGGCACCTTGTGGCATTGGTAGAAAATAGTTAAACGGTAACTCTAAAGCCCAGCCAAAAGCTGGGCTTTACTTTTATTAACGCCCCTAAAAGTTTCTTATATTTGACAAGGTTTATCTGCTTTGCAAAGATGTTAATGTGCAAATAAATATTACTTAATAACCAATAACAAGAGGTAATTCCCATGTCAGCCGTTTCCAGTCACCGTTTTACAATTGCGTTGTTTGCCGCCACCTTGTCAGTCTTTAGTCTGCAAATGGCTCAGGCACAGGATGCTAAGTCTGGGCCCAACCCAAACTTTAATTATGTCGCCGATGGGCAAGTCGTAAGCGGTTGGGGGTTTCAATTAGGTGACCCAGAGCAATGGGCTACTCAAGTAGATGCAAGCCGCAAAGCAAAATCTGCATCGGGCAAGGTATCTATTGAACCTGTTGATCGCGCAGGTAGAAATGACGCCCTTCAAATATCTTGGTCGCCACGCAAAAATATTAAAGGTGTTTTTAGTGTATATGGAGCACCCATTGATTTGAGCAAGTTTGAAAATGAAGGCGCGATTGTGTTTGATATGCGCTTGGACATGAAGCCCGATAAAAATGTCACTTTCGGTATGGATTGTGGATACCCTTGCCGCAGCGAAATGCAAGTATCCGAAATTCTTAAAGACCTGAAAAAAGATGAATGGACAACCTTACCTATCCCTTTAAATTGCTTTACCAAAGAAGGGCTTGATATTAAAAAGGTAAATGGACCCGTTGTTATCAGTACTGATGGTAGGCTGAAGATAACGATTGCAAATGTGCGTCTGCAAAAATTACCAGAAGGTGAAAAAGGTTGCGCAAAACCTTAATGGCAATGGCATAAAATAGTGTCGCCACTGTAAAAATGTAAATTCAAAAAAAGGTCGCCAACTCAAACACTGGCGACCTTTTTTTATGCCGAAGCAGTCGAACATTAGCAAAACTACATTGGGGTTTCGGCCTTACAGTTATGCGCAATGAAATCAGCGTGCGAAGGCATATAATCAACCGAGCGCTGAATCACTTGGCGCACACTTTCAAGGCGCTGTGCAATTTCCTCTTCCGGCATGCGGTCAACCAGTGGATCATAGGACTCTGGTGTAATTCCTTGCCCTAAGAGCACTTCCACCCAACTTAACTCACAAAACATTTCTACCGTTTGCCGAAACACACGACCACTTGATTTGAAAAGATTTATTTTACGTAAAAGCGCTTCGGGTACAGGCATATTGCGGCAATCACGCCAAAACTCTGAATCATCTCGCTCATTAACGTAATAGTGCAAAATAATAAAATCGCGAATTTTTTCATATTCAAAATCTGATTGGCGATTAAATTCATCAATAACTTCTTGATTAAAATCATTCGATGGAAATAACGCCAGCAACCGCGCAATGGCGGATTGAATTAAATAGATACTTGTCGACTCAAGTGGCTCAAGAAAGCCAGAGGCCAAGCCGATGGCGACACAGTTTTTATGCCATATTTCTTTACGCTTTCCAGCTTGAAACTTTATTAACCGAGGTTCAGTTATTGGCGGAGCTTCAAGATTATCCAGTAGAATTTCACGCGCTTTTTCCTCACTCATATATTTGGTGGAAAATACATGACCATTACCTACACGATGTTGCAGAGGGATTCGCCACTGCCAACCGGCTTTGTGCGCAGTAGATCTGGTATAAGGCGTCAAGCCACCAACGTTTTCGCATTGAACTGCCCAAGCTCTATCGCACGGCAACCAATGGCTCCAATCTTCAAAACCAACTTTCAACGCATCGCTAATGAGCAGCGCCCTAAACCCGGAGCAATCAATAAATAAATCGCCCTCTATGACTTCCCCGTTGTTCAGAAGCAGGGATTTAATAAATCCATCTTCAGGTCTTAAGTTAACCTGTTCTACTTTTCCTTCGATGCGCACAACGCCTCTTTGCTCGGAAAAATTACGTAAAAATTTGGCATACAAACTTGCGTCAAAATGAAAAGCATAGGCGATATTGGATAACGGAGAATTGCCTCTGTTTTCAGATCTCATGAATTTATTTTGATAGCTTGCCTTGGCGTTTAATCCATACTCATCAAAACTAGCAGCTTTACCCGCTAAATGCATTTTTAGCCAATATTGATAAAAATGCAGTGAGTTCATGTCTTTACCGACATCACCAAACGCATGAATATACCGATCGCCAATTTTTCCCCAATTTACAAATTCAATTCCAAGTTTGAATGTGCCTTGGGTATTTTTTAAAAAATCGTTTTCATCGATTTCAAGTGTTTTGTTGAAAATCGACATGGGAGGAACAGTTGCCTCGCCGACACCGACAGTTCCAATATCGTCCGACTCAACCAAAACGATTTCACAATATTGCGCGCCCAAGAGTTTACCCATGGCAGCAGCTGTCATCCATCCGGCGGTACCACCACCGAGAATCACGACTTTTTTTAGAGAATTAGTTGACATGATTAACTTCTTTATTATGGCTAAAATGAAAAAATAAAATATGTTTTAATAATGCACAGTTAGAGAGTATGTGCCCGCCCCACCAAATGGTTAATATTTTGTAAGCGTTGGCTGTACCAATTTACCAGATACTGCAAAGGAATCTCCTGCACCCGCCGTGGCAAATATTGAGGAATGATACCACCCGCTTGCATAAGCGTTGGCCAATAACTCGCGTATGCCCAATCGGCAGCCTCTTCACTCAATTGACAGGATTCAGCAAAAAGATTAATTCGGTGCCGCAGTTTTTCGGGCAACAATTCTCTGCTATTTCCTGATAAAAATGAATGATACGCTTTTACAAAATCTGCGAGGCCAACATAATCATTTTTTTGAAGGCGATTATATTCAGCCGCCAACATATTTTGGCGCGCAGGACATGGGAAAAAATCAACAAAACGCACCAATGCCTTAAACAGCCACTCAAAGGAATTCACCGGCGCAGAGGTTGTGAAGCTAATAGCTGCCTCACCGATTGCCAGACAATTTCCTACCCATGAATGGTTTGGGTAGACTAAATCATTTTGCTCAGTTTTAGCGATATACAAGCTATCAATAAAATCTATTGCACATCGCTCTGGTGTCATATCAATTAAAAATGCATTCTGGAGAGTTTCACCGCTATTGAGATGTAACGCGGAGATATGCCGCTCCTCAAAATTTCCCTCAACCTCAATTTTCGACGCATTCAAAAACTCAACGCCTAGCGCTAAAGACTTTGCGTTAACTATTTCTGAATATTCTTGGGCGTTTATACTGCCTCCATAAGGGCGCACATTGCCGCGATAAAATTGATGTAAGTCAGGATGAAATTTTCCAGCTTTATGTAAGGCGACCGACGGTGAGGCAGACTCCCACTCAGTAGCTATTCCTTCCCGGATTAATCGCGCCATAACTTGATGCAAAGGCGCGGGCAAATCATCTTTTACATGAGAGTAAGATTCAAAATAGGCTTTTTTTTCGGGGAAGGAGCAAACATTGGCTAACTTTGGGATAAATACTCCACTAGACATCAGCTTTGCAAAATCGATTCCCAGCTCTTCATTCAATACATGAATGCTGTGATCAACCTCTATGGATATTGGAAGTTCCTTCGTGGAAAGTCCACGAACTCTACAAACCTTCACGCCCACAGAGCGAAGCTGATGTGCCAAATAGCAGGTTGCAATATCAACGTAAATGCCGTCGCCCACAAGAACGACAGTGCGATAAAAATGATTACTCATTTAACTACAGTCCCTAAACTCGTTCCCGGATTTTGAAGCCAATCATCCAGTTTAGAAAAGTTGGAAAGAAATGCCGCTTGTTCACGTTTGATCTCTCGCAGTATATTTTTTCTTTCAGATATAGGTATCTCGTTGACACGAGCATCATAAAACTCTGGAATCAGGTTTTGCCCAAGACACACCGACGCATACACACCATACTGTGTTGGATCTACAATTCCAGCATTGCGAAACATGGCTTGCCGATAAGCAAGCCCTTCGGGCAAAGACATATTTCGACAATCCTGCCAAAAGACAGAGTCATCGCGCTGATTTTCAGCATAATGCATAATAATAAAATCACGAATTCGTAAATATTCCTTTGTAAGCTGCAAATTAAATTCTTTTTGAGCCAACGAAAAATCTGTCGAAACAGGGAAATGTTCAATCAGTTTTTGAATAGCAAATTGAATTAAATAAATAGATGTTGATTCTAACGGCTCTAAAAAACCACTAGAAAGGCCAACACCCATACAATTATGCTTCCATTGCTCTTGGCGCATTCCGGGTAAAAAAGAAATGTATCGCGGTTCAGCTAAGGGTTCTGATTCCAAATTTGATAACAAATTATCAAGCGCATCTTCTTTCGAGATATATTGGCTGGAATAGACACTGCCATTACCAACACGATGCTGTAGCGGAATTCTCCAACGCCACCCCGCCGAATGCGCCATAGCGTGTGTAAACGCCTTTAGCGGTTTACCTGTAGCGGATGGTATTGCTATCGCACTGTCACATTTGAGCCATTGGTTCCAGTTTTCATAAGGGCTATCTAAAACGCCGTTGAGTAATAACGCTCGGAATCCGGTCGCATCAATAAAAAAGTCTGCCTCGACATTGGCACCAGAAGCGAGATTTAGTCGCACTATGTTGCCCGAATCAGGGTGCCTTTCTGCACTAAGATATTTACCCTCAATTCTTTCTACACTTCGAGCCTGTGCATATTTTCGTAAATATGCTGCGTATAAGCCTGCATCAAAATGAAATGCGTAACTAAACGTTGAAGACCAGAAATTGTTGCTTTGGGATGGAAAAGAAAACAGCCCCTGCTCAGCCGCTTCAGCCGCTATTGAGTAACGTGAAAATTCAGCCGTATCAATTTCGTGACGCAAACTCACCCAGTACTGGTGGAAATCAACCGCATTAATATCGTGCCCTACCTGCCCAAAAGGATGGTAATAATGCTCACCCAAGCGCCCCCAATCTGAGAACTTAATAGCTAGCTTGGGCGTGGCTCGCGTTTCACGAATAAACTCTTGTTCATCGATTCCTAACAGGCGATTAAAATCACGTATAGCAGGTATGGTAGATTCACCTACGCCGATAGTGCCTATTTCATCACTCTCTATAAGCCGAATATTCAATGTGTCGTGTCGGAATGTTTGACTGAATGCTGCAGCAGCCATCCACCCAGCTGTACCCCCACCCAGAATTACGAGATTTTTTATCACAGTGATTCACACCCAAATGAAAGTGGCTGACAAAAAAAATGCACACAGTTTACCTGTGTGCATTTTTTGTTACAGCATTAAAAATTAGAACTGGCCTTTAAGAACCAACGCTACGCGACGATCATTAACGAACCAAGAACGACCAGCTTCCAAGCCTTTGCCATCGAGAATCATGATGGTTTTGGTTTGAGTATTAAGAATATTGGTGAGCTGCACACCTGCAGTCAAGCCATTATCAAACTTGTAGAACACAGAGCCATCCATAAAGCCAGCATCATCATTCCACATTGGATAACGGCTAATCACATCACGTGTTGTCAATAAATAGCGTGAACGCCAGTTATACGCCAAACGCAAAGACCATTCATCTTTTTCATACATTGCTGCTATGTTGTAGGTTTTTTTCGACTGCCCTTTAAGAGGCAAACCGTTTAAGTCAACACTTGCACCGGTGTAAGCACTATCCGCACTATCAGTATCTTTCTGCGGATCTAACCCTAACTCACCCTGATTCGGAATAGATTCAGAATCAATATAGGAGTAGTTCATTTGCAAGCCCAAGCCATCCCAAGGTGCTGGAAGCATATCGAAGAATTGCTGATAAGCTACCTCAATACCTTGCATGCTTCCTTTACCGTTATTAACGGTACCGTCAACAGACACAGTGTGGGTTACACCATTGTTGGTAATTTGTTTCGGAAATGAACCTTGGATAAAGAAGTTGGATAGGTCTTTATAGAAGATTGACGTTGTCAATGAACCTGCTTTAGCGAAATACCACTCCAACGACATATCATACTGAATTGACTCCATTGGCCCGAGCTTGGGGTTACCTGCTTTACCTGTATACCCGTTTTCTGGGTCTACGGCTGTCGCTAAATTAGAATTTGGATCAACCCCAATCAAATGAGTTAAACCCGAAAAGTCATTAGCACCGCCAGTGGTAGCCAAATACGTAACTTGCGCGCGATCAACAGTTGCCCCTAAAGTTGTTGTGTTTTTCACATCTTCCATATCAGGCAATGCTAAGGCTTTGGATACCGCAAATCGACCTATCAGCTCATCGGTAAATTCAACCTTTAGGTTAAAGCTTGGCAATACATCGTTATATTTATAGATGGACTCTTGGAATACAGTAGCACCGTTATTGTAGGCGACATCATCCAATGGCATTACATTGGCGGGCTCATTCGCGTACTTCAACAGACTCGTCATGTAAGTAGTAAAATCAGATTTATTTCGATTTCTACCTTGGTTGACGAGAGGCTGATCAAAGTTAGTAAGCCCCTTTGCCGTTCTCCACTCTATACGTTTAGCTTCCATCCAAGTCTGTAATGCCACCAAATCGCGTGCATCGGGAGCATCGGCAGGTGGCGCATCGTTTGCAGCCAGCTTGGATACGCCAACGTCAGCGAACTGTACAGAACCATCTGCTGAGCGTTCAAAATCGATATAACGTAAACCTATGTTACCGCTAAACTTGAAACGTGTTTCATCAGATCCAAAGTCCAAACGAATATAGCCCGCCTGATTAGTTTCTTCAGTGATGAAAACTTCACCCGGTAAGAAATAACCACCATTTCCAGGTAAAGCACTTGCTCGTTGACTAGCTGGCAACCAGCCATCCGCTACGGTGATTGGGAATGCACTTAAATCACCCTTGGTAGCTGCCTTAACTAGAGCGTCATTAGGAGCCAAAGCACATCCACCAGGCATTTCCAATACGCCGCCACGATGGAAATCACTCCAGTCAACGCACTCCCAACTACCTTTAATAGTTTGAAGCTTACTCAACTGAGCCATGGTATTTCTATCAGCATCACTGACAGTACCAGCAGGGTCTTTATAAGTTGGAGAGTAGGGCGCATCAGCATAACCTGGTGGCGTGCCCCATAGAGGTGATAAAGCCCCCCATTGCTGACCATAATCTGTAAATCTTACGTTTTGTACACGGTTTGCGTAACGCACACCCGCGCGAATATTGGTGATAAACGAATCATCCAAAGAGTATTTAACATCAAACCGGCCAGAGTTAGAATCGCCATCAGATCTTTCAAAGTGGTCAAGAATAGATTGCCAGTTATAGGAACTAGGATCTTGGAACCAGTTTTTATCACCTTCAGGATCATTTGAATAACCATTGTAATAGCGTAAATCAGGCTCAGCCGCAGGCTCAGCAAGTGTGTCGCCTTTTTTTGAGGTTATGTCAATTGCCGTTCCGGCACCTGCAACACCATACAGAGCAGGGTTATTATCTCGCGCACCATGCCAAGGCTCTATCAGTTTTAAGTGCGGCGTACTTCCACGAGTATCAAAATCTTGTACTGCATGCATTGCCATAGATACAAGCACATCATCATCTGCTGTTTCAGCGGCGATATGTTGCAAATCTAAGGTGAGTTCCAGATTGTCCGATGGATTCCACTTGAAGTTCAAACCAAAATCATCAATTACTGTGCGGGTATCTTTAATACGGTTATCCGATTGGAAGCGATAACCAAATTGTTGCAAGCTACTCATACTTTCAGAACCTGCTTGAATAGCCCTCATAGCCGCCGCTTTTTGTTCGCTTGTAGTCGCAGCAGCCAGTAATGCCATAGCTTCTTCCGTTGCGCCACCACCAGCAATATTGGTTAATGCTGCCTGACGAGCTTCTGGCGTTGTCGCTTCAAAGAATCTATTAAATCGTTCGTTACTTATGCCATTGAAGCCAGGCATATAAAATGGTGCAACGTAGTTTACGTCATCGAAACTACCGTAATTGTCAGGGTTGCTGCCACGCCAATTGCGTGTAAATGCTGCATCTTGCGTGATAGTACCAGCCTGAAATAAACCTTTATCATCAAACGTGAACTCTGTTCCTTCTAAAGGCATAGATTGGCGAGAGCCATAACCAGATTGATACTTAAGAGCATTTTCTTTCCACGTTAAGCGTGCATCTGAACGCATAAATTGAAAGGTGGCCAAAAAAGTTTCATCAGGTGATTCCCATTGGAGTGATGTCGCATAGCCTTTACGGCTGCGATCATCATTTTTCATAGTGAGGTTAGAGCCATTAGGCATCCACACACTTTGACCTGCGAATTGCTGCGCACCAGGAATGTCCGATGGGCCCGCGTGAGCAGTAATTGGATCGGGCGCTTGTAACGTTTTGGTAAAATTGGTGTAGTCATCTTTATATTCAACATAAGCATCTGATTGAATACCGTGAGATACACCTTTTAGTTCGGAACTCGCGACATTAACTAAAAAACCAAAGCGTCCTGCGCCATCAGTTTCAATAATATCGCTAAATAAACCAGAAAAGGTAGGGGTCCATTCTTTAGCCATATCGCCATAAGAGTAGTCAACGTTGAACCCCATAACACGACCATCTTTATCAAATGGCTTACGAGTTTTAAGGTTAACTGTACCGCCAATACCACCTTCAATCATATCGGCCGTTTGATTTTTAAACACCTCAACACCAGACATTAATTCTGGTGGAACATCCTGGAAGCTAAGGCCCCGACCTGAGTTAGCGGTAAATGAATCACGACCATTAAACTCAGAACGGGTTGCACTCATACCACGAATTACTGCGCCTGAACCTTCAACACCAAAATGGTCGGGGTCGTTTGCAGAAGCAAAACGCTCGATTGAAATACCAGGAATACGCTGCATAGCTTCAAGCACAGAGCGGTCAGGTAATGAGCCCATATCTTCAGCAGAAATAGCATCAACAAAGGTGTCAGCATTACGTTTAATATTTTGAGCACTTTCCAAGTTGATTCTAGCTCCAGTAATGATAACTTCGCTAATATCATCACTGGCTGTATTTTCTGTATCTTGGGCAACAACAGGAACCGCAAAGGCCATGATACAAACGGCAAGGAGCGACTTTTTAAATTTATAATCTACAGGGATATTGTGTGTACGCATATACAACCTCTTCAGCTTAGGCCGACGACATAATAAAATTATTTTTTGAATTACTAAGACCCATAAGCCATTTTTTAACTTAATTAAGCGGCAATGGGATCAGTTGATTAAAACATAACAGAAAGAAACCCCAAAGAAGCTTTACTTTTCTTTGGGGTTTCATTTTTAGATCAAGAAATCAAATAGCTTTCTAGCTATCTTATTCCCAAGTTGCATCAACAATTTCTAAAGTACCCTCGTAGCTAGTTAAAGGGGTATTATTAGGCCCATTTAATTGGAAGCCCAGACGCAAACTATCAATACCGTCGGCAGGCGCAGTAGCTGTACAAGTAACAGCTGTTTCCCCATCAACAACAAGCTTATCGTTGCTTGTGTTGCAACTCCAAGTGCCGTCGTAATTACCACCATTTTGTTGGATAACAGGCTGTATTTCAGCACCGGTATCCTTAAACGCTTGATCAACTACAACTATAAGAGTCAATGTTTTACCCACAACTGTTTGAGCGGGTGAATCATACTGGTAGAACATACCTGCTTTATTCCAGCTATTTGTGCCAGTAGGAGCGCCATTGGTGAAGATAGGACCCAACTCGCCAAATACAAAACTACCACCATTACCGCCATCTACTTTCCAATTGACTGTATCGCAAGTATTAATAACGCTGTCAGGATTAGGGTCGCAATTAGGAGCATTGCCGCCAACTGAAGAACTTGAACTAGATGAACTTTCTTCTGATGAGCTTGAAGAACTTTCAGCTGCTGAACTTGCTACTGAGCTTGCTGAAGTACTTTCAGCTGCTGAGCTTGCTACTGAACTTACTGCAGCTGAGCTTGCTACTGAACTTACTGCAGCTGAGCTTGCTACTGAACTTACTGCAGCCGAGCTTGCTACTGAACTTACTGCAGCTGAGCTTGCTACTGAACTTACTGCAGCTGAGCTTGCTACTGAACTTACTGCAGCTGAGCTTGCTACTGAACTTACTGCAGCTGAGCTTGCTTTAGAACTTACAGCTACTGAGCTTGAACTCGAACTAGCGTCTTTCTTTTTATTATCACTGCCACCACAAGCGGTCAAAAGAACGCTTACTGTCAGTGCTACTGCCAAATGCTTTACCATCGCGATTTCTCCTACTGATATATGTACGACAATACCCAACGAAGGGGGTGTTGTTGTAGCTAGAATTGTTTATTTACATTATTAAAACCTTGCGGCAACTAAACTCAACTTGCTTTTAGTCCACCCACTTAGGTGCTCAGAAAGATAACACACTTACTTTTTATTTTACCAGTAGCATCTTGCGCATTTTCATAACTGAAATAATATCGGGTTCTAAGTGTGGCAATAGTACACACTTCCTTACGAATACTTAAAATCAAGCATAAAATGTTCTTAATCTAGCGGCAAATAACATAATGTAGAGAAGCGACCTATTAAAGCTTTGTAGTCTTCGCAAGAATGGAACATTTTTAATAATAGATGTATTAATTTTTCAGCACTTCCAACGACCGCACAAGAATTGTGCAAGATAGCGATACCCTGAGGTTTCGCACTGTGATTATTAGCGCTATAGTTGTTTGATCATTTATACATTGAGCTACCGTCATGAAAGCTTTTGCAACCTTAACACTAAGTATCGCTTGTTACTTATTGGCCGCAAACCACGCATTTGCTGCCCCTGGAAAAGTCTATAAATGGACGGATGAGAAAGGTCGGACTCACTTTAGTGAACGCCCACCGCTTGGAACACAAACGGAGGTTGTTAAACCTCAGATTGGTCATAGTGAGCCTGTCAATTACGGAGCTGCCGAACCGGAAAAAGCAAAAGAGGAGAAAAAAGCGGAGGCAGACAAAGAAGCCTTGAAAGACCCTGAACGCTGTGATGCGGCACGTAAAAATCTTGATACGCTTAAAACTTACACGCGAATCAAAATTAAGGGGGATGATGGCGAATATAGGTTTTTAACGCCAGATGAACAAACCCAGAAAACCAATGAAGCGGCCAAAGCCATTGAAGAAAGCTGCGGATAATTGTCTGACAAAATTCACTTAAATAAAAATGCCGTCAATTTTGACGGCATTTTTTATTCACAAAATCTACCTACTGCAACCGCTTAGGTTCAAAGAACAACTTATCGCCCTTGAGGGTGCCGTGAATAATCGTTCCTGGCATAAATTTGCCCGACAAAATATCGTTTGCTAAAGAGTTTTCTACCAATTGTTGGATTGCGCGCTTCAAAGGGCGCGCGCCATAAACCGGGTCAAACCCAACTGCTGCCAATTTATTCATTACCGCATCATCTAACTCCAAACCCAAATCACGCTCGGCCAAACGCTTACGCAGCAACTCCAGTTGAATATCGGCAATACCGCGAATTTGTTCGCGACCCAGCGGATGGAAAACTACCACTTCATCAATACGGTTAATAAATTCAGGCCTGAAATGCCCACCCACAACTTCCATTACGGCATCTTTCATCGCGTTGTAGCGATTTTCGTTGTTGATTGAGCTGTTCATTTCGCCAGTCACATCAGTATCAAAACTCACGCTATCAAACGATTTATCTTCAGCCAATTCTTGAATACGATCCGAACCTAAATTCGATGTCATAACGATAACCGTATTACGGAAATCCACTGTGCGGCCTTGACCATCGGTTAAGCGACCATCTTCTAATACTTGTAGCAAAATATTGAACACATCCGGGTGCGCTTTTTCCACCTCATCTAACAGCAACACAGAGTAAGGCTTGCGACGTACCGCCTCCGTTAAATAGCCGCCCTCTTCATAGCCCACATAGCCTGGTGGCGCACCAATTAAACGCGCAACCGAATGTTTCTCCATAAACTCCGACATATCAATGCGGACCATGGCATCGCTAGAATCAAATAAAAATTCGGCGAGTGATTTACACAGCTCCGTTTTACCCACACCGGTCGGGCCTAAAAATAAAAACGAACCGTTAGGGCGATTAGGGTCACTTAAACCTGCGCGCGAACGCCGCACGGCATTGGCAACGGAAACGACGGCTTCGTGCTGACCAATAACGCGTTTATGCAACGCATCTTCCATGCGCAATAATTTGTCGCGCTCGCCTTCAAGCATTTTAGAAACAGGAATGCCAGTCCATTTTGAAACCACTTCGGCAATTTCTTCCTCAGTGACTTTATTGCGCAGCAATTTCATATCCATCATTTCGGCTTGGCCGGCCATATCTAATTGCTTTTCAAGCTGCGGAATAATGCCGTACTGCAATTCGCTCATGCGCGCCAAATCACCTTTGCGACGTTTTTCTTCCAATTCTAAACGCGCTTGTTCTAGTTGGCTTTTAATTCCTTGGGAGCCTTGCAGCGCCGCTTTTTCCGCACGCCAAATTTCTTCAAGGTCAGCCAGTTCACGTTCAAACTTGTCAATATCTTGATCCAGTTTTGCAAGCCGTTTTTTGCTCGCATCGTCCTCATCTTTTTTAACAGCTTCGCGTTCAATTTTAAATTGAATTAAACGGCGCTCCAGACGATCCATCTCTTCGGGTTTGGAATCGATTTCCATACGAATACGGCTTGCCGCTTCATCAATCAAATCAATCGCTTTATCAGGTAATTGGCGATCTGTAATGTAGCGTTGCGATAATTTTGCCGCAGCGATAATGGCCGAATCAGTAATATCTACGCCGTGATGGATTTCATAACGCTCTTTTAAACCGCGCAAGATAGCGATAGTGTCGGATTCGTTCGGTTCATCCACTTGCACTTTTTGAAAGCGGCGTTCAAGTGCAGCATCTTTCTCAATATATTTGCGATATTCATCAAGCGTAGTTGCGCCCACGCAATGCAATTCGCCACGTGCGAGTGCAGGCTTGAGCATATTGCCTGCATCCATTGAGCCTTCCGCTTTACCGGCACCGACCATAGTGTGGATTTCATCGATAAATAAAATCACACGACCTTCTTGTTTACCGAGTTCATTGATAACGGCTTTTAAACGCTCTTCAAAATCGCCACGAAACTTTGCACCAGCTAAAAGTGCGCCTAAATCTAACGAAAGTAAGCGTTTATTTTTTAAACCTTCAGGCACTTCGCCGTTCACAATACGCTGCGCAAGACCTTCAACAATAGCGGTTTTACCTACACCGGGTTCGCCAATTAATACGGGATTATTTTTAGTGCGGCGCTGCAACACTTGAATGGTGCGGCGAATTTCATCATCGCGGCCGATCACAGGGTCAAGCTTGCCAGATTCCGCACGTTCGGTTAAATCAACGGTGTATTTTTCTAAGGCTTGGCGATTACCTTCGGAATCAGCATCGTCAACCTTTTCACCGCCGCGCACTTTTTCTACGGCCTGTTGCAGCCGTTGTTCATTGCCAAATTTTTTCAGCAATTCATTGATACTTGATTGCGGGTCTTTCATAGCGACAACCAAAACCGTGTCGCTCGATACAAACTTGTCACCAATTTTTTGCGCGTATCTATCGGCTAGATTTAACAAGCGGCCCATTTCGGGCGACATGCCCACCTCGCCCGTAGGGTTTTTGATACTTGGCAAATCATCTAACTTTTTAATCAAAGCTTCGCGCAAGCCCGCCACGTCAAAACCGGCCTGACTTAACAGTAAACGCACGCTGCCAGCGCCTTTTTGCTCAAGCATGGCAAAGAGCATATGAGTGGGCTCCAGCTGACTATGGTCGCGCCCAACAGCAAGCGATTGAGCATCGGATAGCACAAGCTGCAATTGATTGGTTAAACGGTCGATACGCATGGACAAACCTCTAGTGTTACAAAACGGCTGATATGACTGAGAATGTAGATTTCTCACTAACACAGTAGTGGGGGCAAGAGGCGGCATTTCAAGCGCGCATCAGAATGTATGAAAAGGAATAGCCGTGAACTTGAGATAAATCAATTATTGCAGGGGGCTTGAATAAAAGCAGAGCCACCCAATAACCGCCCTATGGAATATTAACTAAGCGATTTCACCGGGAGCAACAGATGAGCACGCATGAATATATATTGATAGGAACGGTTTTTGGTCTTTTTATAGCAGCTTGGCTAGCCAGTAAATTTATTGACTATTTACGCAGTAAACGTCACAACCGCGAATTATGGGGCACAATTTTTGAAGGTGCTACCCACAAACTTATTAATCTCGATGCGATTAAAGAACCAGAAGTCTTTATTGAAAAAAAAGCTAAGCAAAGCGGTCAAGGAGACGATAAAGACAAGAATTTGCAACAGCCATAAGTGAAGGCGAGTGTGCAACCTACGGACATAAAAAAAGCGAGAGTTTTGGCTCTCGCTTTTTTTGCAAATTACAACTTGCTACTAGCTTGTAAAAATCCCTTGCGAGCGCAAATACTCTTCATAAGTTCCGCTGAAATCCACTAAGCCGCTTGGCTGCATATCAATGATGCGCGTCGCCAATGAGGATACAAATTCGCGGTCGTGGCTGACGAAAATTAATGTGCCGGGATAATTTTCTAACGCAAGGTTGAGTGCTTCAATGGATTCCATATCCAAGTGGTTGGTCGGCTCATCCATTAATAATACGTTTGGATTGATCAAGCTTAATTTACCGAATAGCATGCGGCCTTGCTCACCACCAGAAATCACTTTTACCGATTTTTTCACGTCATCGTTAGAAAACAACATACGACCCAATGCACCGCGTACTAATTGCTCGTCGCCTTTAGTCCACTGTTTCATCCAGTCGAATAAATTATCTTCTGCTGCAAAGTCTTCCGCGTGGTCTTGCGCAAAGTAGCCGATTTCCGCTTGCTCAGCCCATTTGACGGTTCCGCTATTGGGTGCCAAATCGCCGTATAAACTGCGTAACAGGGTAGTTTTACCCGCGCCGTTCGGGCCAATAATGGCGATGCGTTCACCGGCTTCCACTTGCAAGCTTAAATTTTTAAATAAGGTTTTATCAAACGTTTTGGTCAGATGCTCAACTACGACAGCTTGGCGATGCAATTTTTTGTTTTGCGTAAATTTGATGTAAGGGCTTACGCGGCTCGATGGCTTAACATCGTCCAATTGAATTTTATCAATTTGTTTTGCGCGCGATGTTGCTTGCTTGGCTTTAGAAGCGTTCGCAGAAAAGCGGCTAACGAAGGTTTGCAACTCGGCAATTTGCGCTTTTTTCTTGGCGTTTTCGCCGAGTAATTTTTCACGCGCTTGCGTCGATGCAATCATATAGTCATCGTAAGTGCCGGGATAAACACGCAGTTCGCCGTAATCCAAATCTGCCATGTGCGTACACACCGCATTCAAGAAGTGGCGATCATGCGAAATAATAATGATGGTGGAATTGCGCTGTGTGAGCATACCTTCCAACCAGCGAATGGTGTTGATATCAAGGTTGTTCGTCGGTTCATCCAACAGTAAAACCTCGGGATCAGAAAACAGTGCTTGTGCAAGCAAAACACGCAACTTCCAACCCGGCGCTACAGCGCTCATCAAACCCGTGTGCTGCTCGATAGGAATATCCAAACCCAGTAATAACTCGCCCGCACGTGCTTCAGCGGTGTAGCCATCCATCTCGGCGAATTCAACTTCAAGCTCTGCTACCGCCATGCCGTCTTCCTCGGACATTTCGGGCAAGCTGTAAATACGGTCACGCTCGGCCTTTACCCGCCACAACTCGGTGTGACCCATGATTACAGTATCAAGCACGGTAAATTCTTCGTAAGCGAACTGGTCTTGCTTTAATTTACCCAAACGAACATTGGGCTCTAGCATTACCTGCCCCGCCGATTGCTCCAAATCGCCACCCAGAATTTTCATAAAGGTGGATTTGCCACAGCCGTTGGCGCCGATCAATCCGTAGCGGTTGCCGTTGTTAAATTTAACCGAAACGTTTTCGAACAGTGGCTTAGCGCCGAATTGCATGGTGATATTAGCGGTGGAGATCACGAAGACATACCTAAATAAATGATGATAAGACTGAAAGTAAGGGCGCGCATTCTACCCAAATCGAGTGACGATTACCCATAAACTCGGGGAGTTTGGCGAGATATTCCAAGATTAAGGTGCAACTGAGCCAGATTTAGGGGCACGTGAATGCAAAAAGACAACACTTGGTCGGTTTGTACCGCTAACCGTACCAAATGTTCCGCTTACCAAATGTTGCCTTTAATAGGGGTCTATTGAGTAGAAATTGCTTTGGCGGCTGCTTATTTGGCCCCCATATAACCACGCTCCAAACCGCTCGGCCCTGCAGGTTTTTGGGTTTTCCATACCCACATTAAACCGCGAACATAGCCATCGCCTTTTACACTGGTGTGATCAAGACCTTCCATTGAATAATTTAATAAATCCAACCCTTTGTACTGACGCGCGGCGAGCTGTTTTTGAAACTGGATAATAGGTTCGCGAAAAGCCGCGTACTCGGTTGAACCGTAGGAAATAAACATGCGGCCATTTATGGATTTATGTTTTTCTGCAAAGGCCTCGTCTAATTTTGCCAACGCATTGTTATCCCAAGAAACTGCTGGACTTAAAGCGATAAAACCCGAAAAGAAATCGGGCACTTGATATGCAGCGGCAATTGTAAATAAACCGCCTAACGAATTACCAGCAAGAACTCTATTGGTTTTTTCCCCGCGAAATTTTTTTTCAATGAAGGGCGCAACTTCGTTTCTGATAAAGTCCAAAAATAGACCACTCTTGCCAGAAAATTCATCCACCTTTGTAAATGTGTAATCAATACGGCGCTCTTTATCGTAACTGGCGGTTGAAGGGTAGGACAAACCCACCATAATAAATTCTGGCACCACATTGTCATACACCAAATTACCGTAGGTGGACACTAACAGTGGCGTATCCCAATAAGCATCCAGAAAATAAAGAACCGGGTATTTTTTGTTGGGATTTTCAGCATAGCTGGATGGTAGAACGACCACCAATTCATGATCACGGCCAGTAATGTTAGAGTGGATAGGAACAATCTGTGTGTTATTCAATACAAATTTTTTGACCTCAGGCTCTGCTGCCCAAGCAGAAACATTTAAACCCAATAACATTACCAACACGAATAAATATTTTTTGTACATACGTACCTCATTATTTAGATTAAAAGACATTATCGTTTATTTACACTTTATTCTTCGCTTCAATCCATTGCGACATATATTGGGTGCTTTTTAGCGAGTGATGGCGCAGCATGGCCCCAATAAAGTTTTGTTGGCGCTCCATGTCAAGATTAGCTTGCAATAAACCAATACGTTCAACCAATGCATGTGAATGATCGAGTGCTCCAAAATATGTTTGCAAAATAAAGGTTCCCTGCCGCTGGCTTTTTTGCCATAAGGCTTCATCGCTATAAATTTTTACTGCAGCGGTTGCGATTTGCTGTGCACTGTTTTCAATTAAGCCGCCCCATGCAAAATCGCCCTGCATAGATTCAGCGCCAATATCGGTGGTGATGCTAGGTGTACCGCAGCGCATAGCATCCATCAACTTGCCTTTAATGCCTGCGCCGAAACGTATGGGCGCCAAACACACACGCGCTTGTTGCATAACAGTAAGCGCATCATCCGCCCAGCCTTTTACACAGAAACCTTGTTTAGGATTATGCAATTGAGTGGCTTTAGGTGGAGGGTAAGCGCCGTAAATATGTAATTCTGCGTGCGGAAGTTGCGCGCGAATCAATGGCCATATAGCATGCTTTAAATAGAGCACAGCATCCCAATTGGGTTCATGGCGAAAATTTCCGATAGCAATAAAATGTTGCCGCTCATTAAAATCCGGTAGAGTTTCTAGTTCCGGTATTTGCATGCGTAGGAAAGGGCTGTAATGCAATAGTTGTTTGGGAACTGAAAAATAGTGAGTAAGCAATTCAATTTCAAAGCGAGAAATCATCAAACTTAAATCACAGCGGAAAATAGCGGCAATTTCGCGCTGAGCCATATCGTCACTGACCATGTGCGCATAGAGCTCAGCAGCACTTGCCATTACAGGATCAACACTCTGGCGAGCGGTTTCATTCTCTGTTTGCTTTTGGGCTTGTTTTAAAAACTGGCGGCGAGCGTGGCGCAAACTGTGTAAGTCTTCGGTATCTAATAGTCGTAACGCATTGGGGCAGACCTGCTCTACTCGCCAGCCAAATTGCTCTTCGGTAAAAAAGCGATCAAACAAAACTGCATCGGGTTTTAGTTCTGCAACAAATTCATTAAAACTGGAATCATTCAGCGCGATGGGTTTTTCTTGCACGCCAAGGCTCGGCAAGTCTGCTCTATGCTCTGAAAGTGCAGCCGCAGAGGCAAACACAATATTCCATTGTTGCCCAGAGAATAATTCAATCAACTCCAACATGCGGCTTCCCGCTGCCGATGATTTTGGTTCTGGCCACACATAACCAATAATTAATAGTTGCTTATTGTCGTTCAGGTTATTTATGCCGTTCAAGCTATTCATGGCTGGCGCGCTCGCAAATAATCTACCACACCCAACCCAGCGGCGCGGCCAGTCGCGAAGCAAGCAGTTAGCAAATACCCGCCTGTGGGGGCTTCCCAATCCAGCATTTCCCCGGCGCAAAATACGCCCGGCAACTGTTGTAACATAAGCGCTGGATTTAAAGCAGAAAACTCAACGCCGCCAGCGGAGCTTATAGCTTCATCAATGGAGCGAAAGCCTGTTAAAGGTACGGCTAACTGTTTCAACGCTTGCGCGAGCTTTTGATTATCTTGCCAAATTGAGGCAGGCGTTAATTCGCGCAGCAACGCAAGTTTTACCGAAGGCAGATTGAATTGCTTACGCAAGAAATTACTCACTGAATTTTTACCGCGCGGTTTATTTAATAAGGCGAGTATCTTTTCAGTGCTTAAATCCGGCAGGAGATCAATCAACAACTCCGCGAAACCCTGCGCAATTATTTTATCGCGCAAAATCGCAGAGAGCGCATAAACGCTGGTGCCTTCAATACCGGTTTTGGCCAGCATGGCCTCACCGCGCACGGAGTGAACACTGCCGTCTATATGTAATACCGTTAAACAAACCGTTTGCAAAGGTGCGCCACCAAACTCCTGTTGAAATTTTTCACTCCAACTCACATTAAACCCACAATTGCTGGGCAATAAAGTGGTAACTGGAATATTTTTTTCGCGCAACAATTCTACCCAAGCGCCATCTGATCCTAAACGTTGCCAACTTGCGCCGCCGAGCGCGAGCACTACCGCATTTGCATGAATAATTTTTTCAACGTTTTGATTGTTGCGCTGCTCAATTAACTTCAATGAACCATCCTCTGCCCAACCGTGCCAGCGATGGCGCGGGTAAAGCTGTACGCCCAGTTCGCGTAAACGATGCAACCACGCGCGCAATAGAGGCGCCGCTTTCATATCGGTGGGAAACACACGGCCAGATGAGCCGACAAAAGTTTCTATGCCTAACCCATGAATCCACTGGCGCAGATTATCCGCAGAAAATTCGTCAAGGTAATTTTTTAAGGCTTGAGTTGCAGGCGCATAGCGCGTGAGTAATGTTGAATGTGGCTCAGAGTGGGTAATATTCATACCACCTACACCCGCCAATAAAAATTTGCGGCCTACCGAGGGCATGGCATCGTAAAGCGCAACGCTGAATCCTGCTGTTGCGATAACTTCCGCAGCCATTAAGCCCGCAGGGCCACCACCAATAACGGCGACCTGCGGAGGATTTGAAACATTAAGATTTGAATTAGACTTTGAGTTAGACAAAGGGCATTACCATATAAAGAGTGCTAATGCCCGTCTAAGATTATTTGAGTGAGATCTCAAAAGGCGATGCAGGCAAACCATCCGTATTATACAGATTTGCGCCTTCCGGGTTATCCGCCCAGGCGTAACGCACACTGACAGGAACGGTAACTTTCTCGCTCCAAACCAATAATTGGTTGCCCTGAATTTTTGCGTTTGCCCATACATATTTTTTATCGGCACCGGCAATAGCAATGTGATACAACACGCTGCCATCTTTAATACTTAGCTTGCCGCCATTTTTATCGAAGCTGACCAATAAGCCATCTTTGGATTTCTTCACAGCAATCGCATTAGGGCCAGACGCTATAAGCTTTTTATTACCATAAGCCAACTTCTGTGCAGCCAATGCTAAACGCTCGCCAACAGCTTGTTTATTGAGGGGATGAATATCATTCCACTCGCCAATATCGCTTGCTACGACCATTGCCGTATTTTTTACGCTCAGCGTTTTGCGCTGGGCTTCGCGCGTTGCTGCCCAATCGCTTTCGCCCGGCTCAGCTTTCGCAGACATAAAATTGGCAAGCTGCACATAAATGAAAGGGAAATCACCTTGGCCGTACTGTTTGCGCCAATCGCGAATTAAATCGGGGAATAATGTTTCATATTCTTGGTAGCGGCCGGTATTGGATTCGCCTTGATACCAAATCACGCCTTTAATTGCTGTGCGCAGCGTAGGCGCTAATTTGGCATTGAATAATGACGCAGGTTGATAATGTAAGGTTGTGGTTTTCGCCATGCTATCTGCACGCGCACCAATTTTGTATTGCCATTGCCCTGCAAGCGAAACAGCCTCATTACCTAAATCCAGCGCGTAGCGTTTATCTTTTACAAAACCAGCATTAGCGGAATAGCTAGTGACGCGAATGCTGATGGTGTTTTTACCCGCTTTCAACAATCCTGCCGGCACAGCATAAATACGTGGCGGATATTGATAACCGGTTTGGCCAATTTCTTTGCCATTCAAAAATACTTGATCACCATCCACAATACAGCCCAACCAAACAGTTCCTAACTTGGCAGCTTGCTCAGCGGTTAAGTCAAAGGATTTACGAAACCACACAGCGCCATTGGTAAAATCACTGCCCTGCTCCTTTAGATAGCCAGGCACCTGAAAATTTTGCCAATCTTTAGTGTCGAGCACTTCGTTTGACCAAGCGCCTTTTAAACCTTCATCTTTTGCACCCAAAGAGCTGTACCAATTACCACTGGATAATTTATCGCTAGCGATAGTAGCAGTTACAAAACCATCGTCTTTGAACGGCTTTAATTGCTCAATAAAGTGCGGATATTTCTGCAATGCAGATTCACTAACCCACGCCTCTGCCGGTGAGCCACCCACAGGGAGCGTAATTAAACCAACAGGTACTTTGTATTTTTCATGCAAAGCGCGGGTAAAGAAAAAGCCTACGGCTGAAAAGTTAGGCAGGTTTTCTGGCTCAGCGGTTTTCCATTGGCCTTGTTTAAAATCTTCTAAGGGGCCTTTGAAGTCATAGACAACAGGCACATTAAACTCGCGAATGTTGGGCAAGTTTGTGGAGGGAATAACCTCAGGGTATTGGTATTTAACGCGCTTAAGTGGCAGCTCCATATTGGATTGGCCGGCCGCAATCCACACATCGCCCAGCAACACATTTTTGATTTGGAGTTTGTTTTTGCCTTGAATGTCTACCGTGTAAGGGCCGCCCGCAGGTAGCGGTTTGAAAGTGACTTGCCAGCGCCCAGCTTCGGCTTTTGTGCTCAGGGTTTGCTTGCCTAAGGTAACTGAAACTTGTTCGCCATCATCGGCCCACCCCCACAGCACAATAGGTTTATCGCGCTGAAGTACCGCACCATCGCTCACTAAACGCGGCAAACTTACATCGGCAGCCACATGACCTGCGGCTAACAAGCCAGAAACCACAAGGCAACTCGCCACTAAACAACTTGATAGAGCCTTCATACAAAACCCTCTTTATTATTAACAGTAAATTCAACCAGACTGCTAGACATGTATACAAGAATCAAGCAGTTTTACATTTCTTCATGCCATTACGATTTGAATCATGGGAGACTTTAAAAACGTTCGAACTAATCAGACTAGACCAGCTTAAGGGTTTATTAATTAAATTCTCAAAAGGCATCTCATTCTTCACAATAAAAAAGGAGTTTAATATGAAGATGCTGGTGGCGAAGAACCTATTAAATGCTGGTTATTTGGTAGAGCGGCTGTTACTTTAAGCATCATCTTTGACGAAAGATTATCTGTTGAAAATCAAAAAAGGACGTTGTATGAAATTCGCTTTTCTACTATTAGGTATTATATTTTCCGCACCGCAGGCGTTTGCCATGTCTGTGGTGATTGACCCAGATGATTTTGCAGCTGGCACAAATTTATCAACGATTAACCCCCATGTGCGCCTTGCAACCACCAGTGGAGGCAATGTATATGCCGCAGATATGTCTCCCACAGCCGCAAATGGCAACAACACTCAAGGTCTAGGCAGCAAAATATTTGCTTATGATGGCGCGAATGAATGGTATTACATGCCCGAATGGAAAAACGCTAACACGACAGGAATGGAAATCACCTTTACCACCAAAGTCACTTACTTTTCATTATTATTCGCAGAACTTTTCTGGGATGCAGGCCCTGGGTCAGATCCTTTCAGAGCATGGGTTTACGACGAACACGGCAACTTTTTAACCAACCTAAACTATACCGAAAGCAGCAGAGTTGATTTAGGGTTAATAGACCCCGACGATGCAGACCATGGTCACTGGTATTATGCCAAGCTTGAATATTTTGGCCCCTCAATTGGCAAAGTTATTGTCGGCGGCGACAGCGAGCCAACTACTCTGGATCGCCTTGAGTTTTACCGTGTAGATGTACCAGAACCAAGCTCACTCATTCTCGCGCTCATTGGTATATTCGGGCTGTTTCTATCAACAAAACGCAAGGCTCGCATTCACAGCCGCCATTAAACGTTTCTGTAAATTTGAACCATAAAAAAGGCAGACCGATTTCAGCGGTCTGCCTTTTTACTTTGTAGGTGGAGTCAGCCGATAAGCCGAGAGGCGGCCTGTATAAATCAGGTAATCAGAGTACATCTAAAGGTATTTTGTATCAATCCTTGTAACAGCAAATGACCCTCCTGTAATCAGACGTCATATTAATGACGCCCTTATTTGAGCAAAATCTGATTTACCGCCGCGACTTGATATTTCCAACGTAAAGAACTACCTTTAACCTATCAAAAACAATAAATTTACGTATAATCAGCGCCCGCCTGTGGGGCAACCCCAACCAAATTTAAGGGACTTAAAATGGAAGATATAGACGTCGTAGTTTATGCAGGGCAAGTCAATGTCCAAGGCTACTTAAATATTTCACAAGTGATTGAGCAACAAAAAACCCCAACAGCCAAAAAAGTGTTTTTTATTCCTATTACTAGTGGCGGTGATCCAAATGCAGGCTATCGAATAGCAAGAGCACTAGGCCACTACTATGAAGACGTTTATGTAGGTATACCCTCAGTTTGTAAAAGTGCAGGTACATTAATGTGCATTGGTGCAAACGAATTAGTTGTTGCTGATCGAGGTGAACTTGGCCCTCTTGATATTCAGATGAGCAGCAAAGACGAAATCATGGGGATGTCTTCTGGACTTGATATTATGCAGGCAATTACAGCCCTGCAAGACACTCTCAATGGCGCATTTAAAAGCTACCTCTACGACCTGCGATTTAATGGTCGACTTGGCACAAAGGTTGCCTCTGATATAGCGTCCAAAATGGCTATCGGTTTAGTGGCGCCCATAGCACAACAGATAGATCCGCTTAAGCTGGGTGAGCATCAACGAGCTTTAACCATAGCAGTGGCTTACGGTGAGCGGCTGAATGCTAAGTTTTATAATACTTCCAGAGAGCAAATTGAAAGGCTTTTAACAAGCTACCCAGTTCATGGATTTGTTATCGACAGAAAAGAAGTGGCAGAACTTTTCAAACGAGTAAGAAGTCCAAATGAGGCAGAGCGAACAGTATTTAACCGCATACTAAATATACTAGGTACAGACTACGGATTTGAGATAGCCAATACTCAACCTAAATGTTTTTTATCCAACTTTAATAGCTTATTACCTAATATTCCGTCTAATGCAGACTTGGAGCAAAATGATGTTCGAGATGATCAAAACCCACCAAAGCTCGATAATAGCGAAGCAATTGGAACAAATGATCCAAAAAAACAACGAAGGCCGAGAAGCTCGAATAGAGCAGCAGGCGGCAAGCAGTAGAATCTATCAACTTCAAATGGAAGGGATACGTAAAAACTCCCCCAAAGCACCAGCGTAAAAAAGGGGCATTCGCCCCTTTTCAAACTACTTCTTTTTCGGCCTAGCTTGGGTCAACGCACTAGCAGCAACGCTTTTTTGCGCTGCACTAGACTTTGGATTACTAAGGATTTTAGCCGCCTTACTTGCGACAGTCTTGGACGTATGTTCGTTATTACTCATGTTACTATACCTCGTAAAGTTCCTTGCAAAGCATTTAGTATTTTGCAAGAATCATAATTGATTACATTTTGAAATCCTACGGATAAAACCGTAGGGTTTATTTGCAAGTAATCTAGACAAAAACGGTGGGATACTCTTGGCGGGGTGCTCACCGTTTTTATTTGGGCTAGGGCTGCTAGATCAACCTCACTCTCTTCTTCTCTTCATTCAATCCCCCATAAAGCAAGACAACACTTTGAAACACACAACGAATTGCGTGTCGCCTGTTATGTAGTACACGATAAAGGATTTTGTGATTAATGCAAGTTTATAAAATAGCATGAAATGTGTTTATTTGTGCAACCAACAATAACACATTAAATAACTGTGGATAAATCAATATTTACCTTAAAAACCAATAGGTAACAGAAATTATTTTGTTAGCAATCCTGTGGAAAAACATAACGCGAATGACTGTACAAAAATACACGTAACTGTACAAAAAAACAGTAAACCCGTTAGACTTTCTTTATCTACAACTAGCGCGTTTTTATAACCAAAAATAGATATTCTCCGAAATATTTTTTCTTCAAGAGATAAAACAGCAAAAATCATCTGATATTAGTCAATTCCGACCGCATCCGGAAAAGCCTTTAGCGCAACTAGGCAAAATGATGGAAATTACAAGCTATCAGCTCATTATCACAATATCGAGAGGAAAGCGGCTTAACATGTTCACCAATATCACGAGGTACATCAGCGGCAAAAGTTAAAATATCGGCAGGGGGTACTCCCCCAATACTTTACGCGTTCCAGTGACGCTTCACAGTTGCAATGCCTAAATCCAACTTAGCCGCTACTTGTGATTGGCTGAACTTCTGCTCTTTAAGCTCTTGAACTGACGCTCTGGTCTTTGTAGCCTCTGGCCTGCCCAGCCTCTTACCTTCTGCCTTAGCACGAGCCAAACCTGATTGAGTGCGCTCAATAAGTAGATCACGCTCAAACTCGGCCACCGCTGCCAATACTTGCATAGTCATGCGACCTGCTGCACTTGTAAGATCAACACCCCCAAGCACCAAACAATGAACTCGAATACCCTTGGCGGCTAGGTCGTCCACCGTAGAGCGCACATCCATTGCATTGCGCCCTAAGCGGTCAAGCTTAGTCACCACAAGCACATCACCAGATTCTAGGCGCTCAAGCAGCTTAGAAAACTGGGGGCGCTCTTTCGCTGCTATTGAACCTGAAATAACCTCTTCAATCACTCGCTGGCCTTCAATAGCAAACCCTGCTGTTGATATCTCAAGCACTTGATTAGCCGTTGTTTGGTTATCTGTACTTACTCTGCAATATGCGAATACCCTACCCATCCAATATCCCTCACCAGTATCATTTAACATATTGATATCACATCATAGGCATCATAAAACTCAAAGTCTATTTTTATGATACCAAAAGCAGGAGCTTTAATTGGTACTATTTATCGGCGTTTGTTGATACCTGTGAAAAAGTAAAAGAAGCCTTAGTTTATTAGGGGCGATTTTGCTAGACTCTAAGGAATCAACACCGAGGGCCAAAACATGAATGCTCACTTTTCACCCATTGTTTCTGAATTTGAATCAGCCGAGCAAGAAGCGAGTTATGACGCTTGGTTCAAAGCAAAAGTAAAGGCCAGCCTTGATGATCCGCGCCCATCTATCCCACATGACCAAGTAATGGCAAAAATGGATGCAATTATTGCAGCAGCAGAACAAAGAAGGAAAACCGCATAGTGCTACCCGTGGTTTGGCTTCCCTCTGCCGGAGAAGATTTAGAGCTGATAATCACTTACATTGCGGAATTGAACCCTGCCGCCGCAAGAAAGTTAAAAACTCGGCTTGAAGACTCATTACTACCACTTTCTGAACACCCCTACCTATACCGCTCAAGCGAAAGAGTACAAGGCGTTAGAGAGTTAGTGGCGCACCCCAACTACATTATTGTGTACCGGATAACCGCCAGTGCAGTTGAAGTTGTTTCTGTTTTACATGCAAGGCAGGAATACCCAAAGGCTTAACCAATAAATACTAGATTTTTTTGGATGTGGCTTTCTGGTTGAGGAGGGCTATTCTGTTGATCTTCTTGTCACCAAAGAAACGCTTTAGGCTATGTGGTTTCTGTACTTTTACCACTGATCTATATCTAACAACCTGAGCCTCTGTCCTAGCCCTGTAAAGCATCCCTATCTCGGAATCCATGCAGTGCCTATCAACCAGCTTTGAGACCACACCATAATCTAGCTTCTTTGTGGTGAGAAGCATGTGGAATGGTAGCAATACAGGCTTTTCTTTGGGTAGACTAATAATTTCACCAGTGTCTTCATCCACTTCCTCTCTGGCCTGCTTGTAACCTCTGCTAGTGAGGCATACGCCCCAAAAAGCACAGCCCATTTTTGCCATTCGTTTTTCTGAATGTGGCTATCGCCATTCAAAACATCAAAAATCTTTCTAACTTCTAAATCAGTAAAATTGCCGCGCCTCTTTTCAAGTTTAGTTTTTAACGCCAAATCAACAACAGGGGATTCGGTTAAGTAGCCTTGATTTACTGCAAAACGAAACACGCCTGAAAGAAACTTCTTCGCACTCGTCATTGTTCGAGTGGCAATTCTATGTTCTTCTGGTACAGCTAAACCCCACAACGTTTCAATCGGCTCATATTTATAGGCTTTTAAGTTGCGCCTAGGCAACTTTTGGTATCCCTGCAAAAACTCTTTAATCTGCTTCTTGTTGATTGTACTTATAGGTTTGTCACCGACAGCAAAAAGAAAGGTTTTTACATAATCGTTGTAGTCACCCTGCATCTTATCGCTCAGATTTACTTCTGATTTTTTGTGCGTAAGGAATTGTGCGTATAGCTCACTGAACTTTATTGAAGCTGACTCAGTAGATGCAGCAACAACTAGCGGTAGATGAGCATCTTTAGCTCTCAGGAAGGAGGGCAACTCAGGCTCGCGCCTAGAAGCACAGAGATTACTTTCCATTTTTGAATAATAGGCAAACAAAACCTGTTCCATGTCCCTTAGATAGGTTGCAGCTAATTCTGGGTAAGACCAAAACAAGTAATAAAAATTACCTATCCCAAAAAAAATGTAGGGCTCAACCAAGTTTTGAGCTTTTTCACGATTCGCAGAATTAAATTCTAAATTTTCGAAGTCTTCATCTTCATAGGGATCACAAATACTCTCAGAAAACAAGTTAGCCAACTCTTGCTTAATGCTGCCCCCACAAGGCAGCTCACCTTGAAGATTAGTAGATGCCTCTCTATGCAGCTTCAACCTAGAAGAAATAAGCTCTTTCTTTCTCTGTACCTCAGAGAGGGAAGCTGGCTTATACACTTCTGCCAAATCAAGTAACGCACGTGAATATCTAGGGACGTCAGAGTCATAACACTCTTCCAGCACCTGCTTGACGGCACTCAATTGGTCTATTTCATCAGAACCCTCTGGGTTCCTATCAAAGAAATCCTCCCTAGCTCTAAACGCCTTTGTCCAAGCACTTTTATCTGCGCTTAAGGATAAATATATAGCCTTCAGCTTCTCAACTGCCATGTAATGAGCTCCCGCCCTAGCCAATGCTTGAGATTTAGAGGTTGTATGAAGGGATTTAATAAGCTCACGCTTACCCAATAGCTTTCTTAAAGCAGGAGGATAAACCCAGCGAAAGTAGAAGATACCATTAGAGCGTTTTTGTAGCAGCATTTGTAGCAAACCTGAGTTTAAGAGTAAAACACTTCTCAAACTCAGGCTGTACAATAAAGTGGAGTCAGCCGATAAGCCGGGTTCTGTCGTGGACAGTCATTCATCTGGGATATACGTCACCGCATACCTCAAGCAACCTACCCGAACCCAGTGCGGGCCGCACCTCAGGGTTCCTATTTGGTCTTGCTCCGAGTGGGGTTTACCGTGCCACGAACTGTTGCCAGCCGCGCGGTGCGCTCTTACCGCACCCTTTCACCCTTACCGTTTCTGGTTTGCCTTCACGCAAGCGATTGGGCACCTTGAACTTAGGCGGTCTGCTCTCTGTTGCACTTTCCGTAGGCTCACACCTCCCAGGCGTTACCTGGCACTCTGCCCTATGGAGCCCGGACTTTCCTCCCCAATGCACCAGCTAACACGTAAACGAGATAGACAGTTAACACTGGAGCGACTGTCTAGCCAACTCCGGCGCGCACACTACCCCCAAGGCTGAAAAAGCACAAGCAACAACCGCCGCAACATATCAATAAGATTGAAGGCAGCTAGCATTTTTATAATCAAACCGCGTTTTTACCCGTGTAAAACTGGTATTTTCACCATTTTCGGCTATTACTAAACAGAAGTAAGGTCGCCCCAACATCCTGATCCACCTATAAGAATATCAACGTGAGGAGCTCACCTCGTGAAATTACCAAGACTCAGTTTATTGTCGGTTGTCATTGCCAGCTATGTCAGCCTGCCAGCCCTTGCGGCTGAAGCCCCTATTCTTGATGAGGTTGTTGTCACCGCGCAAAAACGCGTACAAAAATTGGAAGATGTACCCATCTCACTCACCGCGCTCAATGGTGCAAAACTCGAAGAAGCGGGGATTACCAGCATTTCTGGCATTGCCGATTACACCCCCAGCTTTAACATGACCCAAACGGGGATTGGCACAAACATCGCCATTCGCGGTATTAGCTCGGGCGTAAACCAGGGTTTTGAACAGTCTGCGGCGATGTTTGTGGATGGCATTCACTATGGCCGCGCGCAATTAGCCCGCGCACCTTTTCTGGATATAGAACGCATTGAAATTCTGCGCGGCCCGCAAAGTATTTTGTTTGGCAAAAACAGCACCGCAGGTGCCATCAGTATCATAAACGCCAAACCGGGTGATGCATTTGAAGGCAGCCTAAGCCTGACTTACGAGCCGGAGTTTGAAGGCAAAGAAGGTCGCCTGGTTCTCTCCGGGCCAATTAGCGATACGGTTGGCGGGCGCTTGGCTATTTTAAGCCGCAGCAACGATGGCTTTATTGAAAATACCACGCTCTCCCGCAATGAATCTGCCGATAAAGACCAGGTGGTACGTATGACACTGGGCTGGAAACCGACAGATACATGGGATATTACCCTAAAGCTGGAAGACGGTTCTTTTGACAGTAACGGCCGAAATATTGAAGCGGTTAAACCCATCACCAACCCGTTGCTTAACCCAACTCGTGACCCTAACCCTTACAAAACCGTACTTTCCTACCTTACCGCCGGTAACTATGTGCTGGATACCACCGAAGATGGCAAACGCCAATCCAACGGCGACTTCAGCTATAACGATACCAGCAACGTCACGCTAACTGCCGAGCACGATCTTGAGGGAATGACGCTTACCGCAATAACCGGCTACAACGGTTACACCTATTCCGAACTGTGCGATTGCGATTTCACGGGCGCCCCCGGCTTTAATATTTTCTCCGATGAAAAATATCGCCAGGCTAGCCAGGAGATTCGTCTGGTTTCAGATGCAGATCAGACCGTTAGCTGGATTGGCGGGTTGTTTTATCAAAGTAGCGATATTCAGTTCCACGACAAAATAGTGGTGCCCACCAACAGCGTTATTGCCACCGCAGTGTCACCTTTGTTGCGCGGTGCATCTACCTTGCGCGACTTCGAACAAGATACAAGCTTGTACGCCGTTTTCGGCCAGGCGACCTGGAATATCAGCGATACCAATCGCTTAATACTGGGCGGGCGCTATTCCTCTGAAAGCAAAGAGGCCAGCCGCCACCAATACCATGTATCGCCCGCGGGAGATGTATTGCCGCTTGGCACCGTTAACGATCCGTATAACAGATTGTGGGTTGGCTTTAAGATTGACCCGCACAATATCAAAGGCGACCGCAAAGAATCCGGTTTTGACCCACAAATTATCTTTCAACACGATTTAAACCAAACCGACCGTTTTTACGCCAGCTACACCACCGGCTTTAAATCTGGCGGCTACGATGTTCGCGCCAATTCGGCACCCACTGAACTAGGCGGTATCTACCCCGGCAACGACACTAACGGCAGCTGGGAATTCCAGCAAGAAAACGTGAAAAACTATGAAATAGGCAGCAAATTTGCACTGGCCGATGGTGCAGCAGAACTCAATGTTGCCGTGTTCCGCTCAGACTTTACCGATATGCAAACCAGCCAGTTCGATGGCAGCTTGAGCTTTAACGTTACCAATGCCGGTGAAGCCCAAGTGCAAGGTATAGAAATTGATGGCCGATGGGCATTAACCGATGATTTGCTGGTGCGTGGTGGCGTAAGCTATCTTGATTTTGAATACATTAAATTCCCCAATGGCCAATGCGCCTTTGGCCAGGCACCTACCAGCGGCAGCTCATGCGATCAAACCGGTATGCGCCGCGAATTTGTACCTAAACAGCAAGGCAACCTGGGCGTGGATTACGATATCAACCTGGCCAACGGCTGGAAAATTGCCAGCACACTGGATTGGATTTTCAACTCAGGCTATCTCACCACACCATCGCTAGATTCGCGTTTTGAGCAACCCTCTTACAACAAAATCAATGCCCGCATCGCACTTAGTGGCACTGATGAGAAATGGGAATTGGCGCTAGTCGGCAAAAACCTTACCGATGAATCGGTTATCACCTACGCCAATGGCCTGCCTGTTGCGAGCGTGTTAACCAGAGGCGCTGGCTCTGGCTTCTACGCGTTTTATGAACCCGCAAGAAGTGTTGCGGTACAGGCTACGATCAAGTTTTAAATCGTTTTGTGGCTTTAAATAGCGTCGCTTTAACTAAAACGACTACCTCAGAATGGCTCCCACGTTAAACCGTGCGGAGCCATTTTTTTGGTTTATTTTTTTGCCCAAGAGTTTACCAATAAATAATTATTTACCTGCCAAACCAATTTTTTAAGATACTATGGGGGAAAATCCTTCCAGATTCGTCTTCTTTTTTATGGCAAATTATAATTATTAACGGCTCAACTAAAGTATGTCGAATTACGAAACCCTCTACGACGCTTATTTAGGCTTGCGTCGAAGTCTCGCCAAGGCGGTATCAACCATAGTACCGCCACGCGAAATTGAAGATATAGTCCAGGAAACCTACGTCCGCATTTGTGAGGTTTCTGAGCGCGAAGCTATTCAGTACCCGCGCTCATTCCTGTTTAGAGTCGCGCGTAATTTAGCGCTGGATCACATCAAGCGGGCAGAATCGCGGCTATCGGTCAGTATGGACGATGACCAAGACCCACTGCTTGATGAGCAGCTCAGCGATGACGACGAGATTTTTAATCAGGTGGCCGCCAAAGAGGAATTTGCGCTCTTATGTGAGGCCGTGCGAGAACTGCCATTGCAGTGCCGCCGCGCATTTGTATTGAAGAAAGTGTATGGCTATAGCCAAAAAGAAATCGCGTTGGATTTAAACATTAGTGAGAGCACGGTTGAAAAACATATCGCCAATGGCATTAAGCGGTGCACCTATTTTATGGAGCTCCACACGCGAGATGCACAACCCACAACGTCAAGCCGAATCAGCGGAGCCAGGGGGGAAGATATATGAGCAACATTATTGAACTTCCTGTTTCAGCGCATCGCTATCACCAAGCCAGCCTATGGATTGCAAAATTAGATCGCGCCCTAACCGCTGAGGAAGAGGCGCAACTAAAACAATGGCTAGATGCCGACCCGGAAAATCGCGCGATCTTTCTAAAGATGGCTGCACTTTGGGAAAAAATGGATCGACTCGCCCTGCTCTCTGAACTGTTTCCGCAAGAAAAAATTCAAAAGCAACAGCGTCGCCTACCCATGTGGGCCGCTGCGGCAAGCATTGCGGTATGCATCATCGGAGCAGGATGGTCACTAATGCCAAGTACACCTGATGCAACAACGTTGTGGAGTGCCCAGCGCGACGATGTAGTGACCATTATTGATGGCAATTACGAAACTGCCGTGGGCGAACAAAACACCATCAAGCTTCCCGATGGTTCCACCTTGGTACTGAATACAAATAGTTTAATTAAAGTGGTCTACACCAATAAACAACGCCTGCTGATTTTAGAACGCGGCGAAATTCATATTGATGTTGCACATGACCAGGAACGGCCACTCAGCGTGGTAGCCGGTAAAAAAATTATGCAAGCCGTAGGCACGGCCTTCGATGTGCATTTATTTAACGACAAAAAAGTAGAGCTGATTGTTACCGATGGACGCGTACTGGTAGCAGAGCGACAAGACATTAATACACACAGCACTCCACTCAGCAATATCAAACGTTTAACCAGCAATTCAGTATCTGTTTCACGCGGCGAAAAAATTATTCTGGGCGCGGCAAAAGAAGTAGTCGCAAAAATGGATGAAAAAGAAATAGCAGCGCAGCTCGGTTGGAAGCAAGGCAATGTTGTTTTACGTGGCGAAACATTGGAAGAATCCGTTGCTGAGTTTAGCCGTTACAACGATATGCAATTTATTATTATGGATGACAAAATTAAAAATATTCGCATAGCAGGCTTATTTAAAACCAATGACACAGAAAGTTTTTTACAAGCGCTTAGCAATAACTTCCCCATAACTTATAAAAAAATGGGTGATCAACAAGTATTGCTACACGCGCGCTAATAAGTTGTTAACGCGAAATATGTAAACCAAAAAAACTGAAACTATACAACCTAAACTATAACAAAGAGATATTGCCTTGCCTGAGAATTTGTTCACTCTCAATGCAAGGCAGGCACAAGATGATATTAAAATAATTACATAATGCAATCACCATTATGGCGGAAAAAGAAAACCCGTTCGTCTACTCAGTGCGCACATAATAATTCTGCGCGTGAGGTGTTTGAACGAGGTTTATTTCAACCTGTTGCTATTGGTCTTTTGGTGTTAATGGCACCAGAGATAATGGCGGCTGGCGCTCGTCACGACGAAATACAATCTTTCAATATACCTCAGCAACGAGCCGATCTTGCGCTCACCACACTTGCTGAGCAGACCAATTTAACGCTGATATTTCCTTACGACAAAGTAAGTAAAATTACAGCGAATTCATTGGTCGGTGAATACTCCATTGAAGAAGCCGTGCAACGGTTACTTCAAGACACTGGATTACAGTTGGTGGTGAATGACAAAGATCAGTTCACCATAATTCAGAACACGTCTAATGGAGAGCTAGACCCCATGCATCAAAAAACAAAACTATCAACTGCCATAGTTGCCATTCTTGCTTCTATGTTCAGCACCCAATCGGCACATTCACAAGAAAATACTGTATCTGAAGTAGATGAAATTGTGGTGCGCGGTGTTCGCGCCGCACAAGAAAAATCCATTGATATAAAACGCAACTCTGCTGAAATTGTAGATGCAGTTGCCGCAGAAGACATTGGTAAATTACCGGACGTTACCATCGCCGATTCATTGCAACGCGTAACCGGTATTCAAATTGGCCGTAGCAATGGCCAGGAAGGTGGCGTCGTTAGTATTCGTGGTTTGCGCCAGGTGTTGGCCACCATGAACGGCGAAACTTATTTAACCGCCTCAACCTTAACCACCAATGGTGCAGATTTCACCGACATTCCTTCCAGTATCGTATCGGGCATGAATGTTTATAAATCACAATCAGCAACCAACCTTGAAGGCGGTATTGGCGGTGTGGTTGATTTACAAACTCGCCGTTCATTAAAGCTTGACGATGGCCTCACTTTGGCCGGTAACGTGAAAGGTAGCAAAGGCAATATTAGTAAAACCAATGACTACGATATCAACGGTGTTATTGGCTGGAATTTTGACAACAGAATCGCCACCTCTTTAGCGCTTTCTTATTCAGACTCAACCAACTCAAACCATCGCGCAACTAATGATGGCGACCGCGCCGCCGAAGCTTCCTGGGCGTGCCCCAGCAGCGGTTGTAAAGATTTAGATGGCGATGGCAAATTGACCAGCGAGATTATTACTGGTAGTGCTAACTGGGCAAACGGATACAACACGCGCGAAACCAATCGCGAACGTTTAGGTGCGGTTTACAATTTCAACATGGTTCTCAATGACGCATTTGAATTGAATGCAGACATCATGTACAACCAAATGGATGAAAAAGCTGCGGGCCAAAATGTGCTCTTAACCAATGGCACTGGCCGCGATCAATCTCACAACGCCGCTAATCCATTCCCCGCATCTGGTTTACACGATGCAAGCTTATTGCAACAAACCCATTACGCCACCGAATACAACACCATGGTCAACGGATTGCGCGCGGGTGTACAAGGTATTTGGCGCGACACAGATGCGCTCAATACCAATATTGAACTCAAATATGATAACGGCGATGCCTTTACCGGCTCTGCACGTTGGGTTCATGGCGAAGCTGAATCTAATTGGAATCAGCTCTACATGGCGGGCGTTACTTATAAACGCCAGGTTGTGCAATCAGAAGGGGCTGCAGCTACCGAAATTAACCCGGGCGGTATTGATAACGGCAACATTTATACTTTGGGCTACAAAGGTGGGAAAGATACCGCAACGTTCATTCTCGACCCCAAACTGGCAGCTTTAGCAGCCAACCCAGATGCTTGGTATACGCACTCCGGTTGGGTAGATGGCAATCACCAAAAAGCAGATTCAGATGTTATTCGTTTTGACGGTAACTTCAAATTTGCCGATGCAGGTTTAACCTCTGTTGATTTTGGTTTGCGTTTCTCAGATCGCAGCAACACGAATGATGATTATTCTTTCTTCTCGCCCTCAGGCGTTAAGAAAAATGGCGTGGAATTGCTCAATAAATATCACGAATCCGGTTATGCCATCTTCCAAGGCACCACCACAGGAACGGCACAAGGTATAACCTATGATCCGTTACCGGTTTTCCGTTTTAGCGATACCAAAATTAAACCTTATATTTCTAACGTGAGCGATTGGGGCGCGGCGTCATCAGGTTTAAAACTTACTATTCCCATGCTTGATGTGAGCAAGATTAGTGATCCTATTGCCTTTGAGAACTATCTCTATGGCGAAGGGAAAAAAATCAACAACCCCGATAAATCTTATATCGTGGATGAAAAGAAACAATCATTTAACATCAAGTTCAACTTTGATGCTCCGCTCGGCGATTCCGTTAGCCTGACCGGTAATGCTGGCTTGCGTTATATCAAATCTGACGTAACCGTAACCCGCAACAAAGTAGACGTGAGCGAATTAAACCCGATCATTTTGGCGGGCCTGGATTCAAACCACACCACCTACACAGATCTTGGTGACGATGTTACTGAAGTGTCTGAAAACCACGCATTGCCAAGCATTAATACCACCTTTAATTTTGGCGACGAGTGGAAAATCAAAGCCGCTTACAATGAAACCATGACACTGCAAAACCTGAACGATTTGGGCGCAGGCACGGTAATTTATTACGGCGGCTCTGTTGATGGTGAAACATTCCAACGTGTTTCATCTAAAAATAACAACGGCAACCCACTGCTGAAACCTTGGAAAGCAGGAACCTTTAGCTTGGCCGGCGAGTGGTACCCCAACGACACCACGCTCTTGTCGGTTGGCTATTTCAATATGCAAATTGACAGCTTTACCACGCGCACCAATGTGATGAATGCATCGCTAGTAGATACCGATGGTATCGCGCGTCGTGGTGCACCGGAATACACCCTCGTTAACGGTGAAGGTGGCAGCGTGCAAGGTTACGAATTTGCCTATCAACAGAGCTTCACTTCGCTGCCAGGCATATTGGCCAATACCGGGGTTACGTTTAACTACACCTACTCACCCAGTAAAGGCTTATCTACCGAAAAACTTGCTAATGGTGAAACTGCACCCTTTGGACAAGGCAATGCAGAAAATCAAGGCAACTTGATTTTGTGGTATCAGGATGAAAAGTTCCAGGCGCGTATTGCGGCGAACTACCTGGATAAACAATACCAGGGTCAATCCAAGCAGTGGTTCTACGGCAACCCGAATGGTGCAGACAAGTGGATTAAAGCCCAATTGTTTGTTGATTTGTCTGGTAGCTACGATATCACTGACAAAATGCAGGTTAACTTTGCCGTCAATAATTTACTCAAAGAAAATCAAATTACCTACGATCAATATGAAAACAATATTAACTTGTGGGAAATTTACGAGCGTCGCCTCACCCTTGGCTTAAATGCTAAGTTTTAATGCGGCGAGTTTGTTAGCAAAGCATTGAAGTAAGTAAACAAAAGCAAGTCAACAACAGCGGGTAGCCATTGCGCTACCCGCTGTTCACTCTTCACCATAATAATTTAGATTAAGCACATGGCAGATACCCGAATCAAATCCATTGTCATTGTCGGTGGTGGCACCGCAGGCTGGATGACAGCTGCCGCGCTCGCTAAAAAATGCAACTTACAAGACACGACTATTACACTCATTGAATCAGCCGACATAGGCACTATTGGCGTAGGCGAAGCAACTGTGCCCGCCATTAAAGATTTCATTAAAAGTTTGAATATTGATGAAATTGATTTCATCAAGGCCACGCAAGCTACCTATAAATTAGCGATTAGTTTTGATGGCTGGAAAAAAGAAAATCATCGCTTCTTACACCCCTTTGCCGGTTATGGCACTCGCATCCAACAAATTCCGTTTCATCATTTTTGGATCAAAATGATGCAGCAGAATAATGCACAAGCTTTGGATACTTATTGCCTATCCTCACAAATCGCATTGGAATACAAATTCGCACTACCTAAAGCTACAACAGATGCTGAAGTTCCCGCCTTTAATTATGCATTTCATTTTGATGCTGGGCTATTTGCAAAACTCTTATCCCAAGTTGCGCAACAACTGGGCGTCACTCGCATAGAAGCAAAAGTGACAGAGGTTCAACAATGCCCTACCAGCGGCTTTGTGACATCATTGACACTACATAATCAGCAAAGTATTGCTGGTGATTTGTTTATCGATTGTTCGGGCTTTAGAGGCCTATTGATTGAAGAAGCGCTCCATACTGGCTATGAAAACTGGAGCCAATGGCTGCCCTGCGATAGCGCTATCGCCATGCCCTGCGAATCCACCAGCGAACCGGCACCTTATACACGCTCACTTGCTTGCGAAGCCGGTTGGCAGTGGAAAATTCCACTGCAGCATCGCACCGGTAATGGTTACGTGTTTGCCAGCAGTTACATGAACGATGCAACCGCAATTACCCAACTCACTAAAAATCTGGAAGGAAAAGCACTCGCCGAACCTAAAGTATTGAAATTTACCACGGGCATGCGCAAGCAAACCTGGAATAAAAATGTGTATGCGATTGGCTTGGCAAGCGGGTTTTTAGAGCCGCTGGAATCCACCAGTATTTACATGATTCAAGAGAGTATTAATTTACTGATCGACAATTTCCCTAATCGCAATTGGCACCCTAGCCTCACTAATGAAGTTAATAAAACCTTGCGTATTCGCCAGGAAAAACTGCGCGATTTCTTAATTCTTCACTACGCCTTAAACGAACGCCAAGGCGAAGCTTTTTGGGATCATTGTCGTACTATGCCACTACCAGATTCACTCAACGCGCAAATCGATTTATTCCAACACGCCGCGCAAGTGTCTCTAGACCAGTTAGATTTTTTTAGAACCAATAGCTGGCTTGCCATATTTGCAGGCTTTAATCGCATCCCCGATTACTATCACCCCAGTGTCGATAATTTTGACGAAACGGATTTGGCACAAGAGCTTCGCAATATTGCTCAGGGAATAAAATCCGCCGTAAGCAATTTACCCAGTCACGCGCAATTTATTCAAAGAAACTGTTTATAGAAACCGCTCATAAAAGCAGTTTATAGCGACCATCTTCCTCATGAATAACCTCGTTATTCATTCAGCGCTTGCCCCATTTATGGGGCTTTTTTATGTCGGCATTCAACAAACAGCGTTTTATTCACGCGTCTGTATCACATGCCCTTCATGCAGAGTGAATTGTGTATTTGTCAAAAACTCAATTTCACGTGGGGAATGGGTAACGTAAATCATTGGGATCTTACATTCGTTCTTAATGCGTAAAAAAAACGGTAATATTTGATTTTTTAACCGCTCGTCTAACGACGATAACGGCTCATCCAATAACAATAACGAAGGTGAATACAAAACCGCCCGCCCCAAAGCAACACGCTGCTTTTCGCCACCCGAAAGGGTATTAGCTTTGCGTTCTAGCAAATGCTCAATCTCTAGTAACTTAACCACTTCGGACAATTCAAAATGGCGCTGCTCTGGTGCAATATTGCGGTAACCGTAGAGTAAATTATTGTGTACAGACAAATGCGGCAGTAACTGCCCATCCTGAAAAACCAAACCTACACGCCGTTGATGCGGTGGAACCCAGATATTCATTTTTGCGTCAAAAAGAGTACGTTCGCCGAGTAAAATACTACCTTGCCGCGGCTTCAACAAACCGGCAATGACTGCAAGCAAGGTGCTTTTGCCACTGCCAGATGCGCCTAAAACACCAGTAATAGCGGCATCTATTTTTGTAGATATTTGCAAACAAAAATTATCGCGCTGAAAAGTAAAATTAAGATCAAGCACGATTAGTCCCCAACCATTTTTCGGCGCGGCGCGACAAAATATTACTCAACAACAACGCAAAGAAAGCAAACCCCAGGCTGATAATAATCAAGCGCATCGCGATCGCATCACCGTCAATTTGATGGGTTGCCGAATAGATTGCCAAGGGCAAGGTGCGCGTCTCGCCAGCAATATTTCCCACAAAGGTAATGGTTGCACCAAACTCGCCAAGCGACCGACTGAACACCATAATTAAACCAATTAAAATGCCCGGCAACATCAACGGCAAGGTAACAGTGAGCAAGACTTTAAGCGGGCTAGCACCCAAGGTACTAGCGGCTTGCTCAAGGCGACGATCAATCATTTGTACAGATAATTTTGCGGCTTGCACCATTAAAGGAAACGCAATAATTGCGGATGCCAATACAGCCCCTTTCCAATTAAACGCGAACTCAATATTGAAATGCGTTTTCAACCACTGCCCTGCCACACCTTGCGAACCAAAAGTGACTAATAGTAAATAACCAGGCACTGTAGGCGGCAACACCATCGGCAGAAACAGCAGCGCTTCAAACGCGGGTTTGGCAAAAAAATTCTTACGTGCGAGCACCCATCCACAAGCAATTCCGGGCAGCAAGCACACCAAGGTTGACCAGAGGCCAACCTGTGCAGATAAAGCAAGCGCTTGCCATTCGGGCTGGGTCAACATAGGTGGATCACTTTATAAAATTTATTTTGAAAGGAAGTCTTAATTAATCACACTAAATCCATAACACGTAAATACCGCTTTAGCTTCGTCGCTTTGCAAAAATACCCAAAATGCTTTTGACTCAGCACTGGCATTCTTGGTTAAAGCGCCGGGATATTGAATGGACGCGTGGCTAGCGGCAGGAAATGTCGCCACTATTTTTACTTTTTTGCTCAATTGCGCATCGGTTTTGTAGACGATACCCAGGCTGCATTCCCCTCGATCAACAAAGGCTAACGCGGTGCGCACATCTTCAGTGCCCACGATGCGCGGTTCAATTTTAACCCACCAGTTATAATGTATTAACGCTTGCTTGGCGTATTTCCCCACAGGTACAGATGCGGTATCGCCAGTACACAAACGACCCTTAAAACTAGCGCTGAAATCAAAAGCAGGGTTTAGTAAAACACTAATATTGCTAGCCTCAGGCGCAATAAGCACTAATTCATTCGCAAGCAGGTTTTTACGCGATTCATGCTTCAATAAACCACGCACTTGTAAATAGTCAGCCCAATCTTTATCTGCAGAAATAAAAATATCTGCCGGGGCGCCATGTTCAATTTGCTTCGCTAAGATAGATGATCCAGCAAAGGATTTTTTAATATGTGTGTCAGGGTGTTTGGTTTGATAGGTTTCGCTTAATTCGGTAAGAACATCAGTCAAACTTGCCGCAGCATAGAGGCGTATATCTGCTGCTTGGGCTCCGTTTATTACCGCCAATAATAGCAAGGGCAATAAACTGCACACCCCCCCTAATTTCCTGCAAAAAAAATCTGTACGCATTAAATAACTCCAATAAATTGATTCACTCGGACTTTTGCAACGCCCAATCGTACAAAAAATTCTTTTTCAACCCGGTAATTTTTGCACCCAAGGTTGCCGCTTGTTTTACGGGTAATTCTTCCAGTAGTACGCGCATAATACGCACTTGCTCGGGCGATATTTCTGCATCTTCTGGCTTACTTGCACCATGCACTAAGACCACAATTTCACCGCGCTGCTGATTGGTATCAGCAGCCACCCACTCCACCATAGCGGCAAGTTTATCGCCCTTAATGGTTTCAAAGGTTTTGGTAATTTCGCGCGCAATAACCACTTCGCGATCTGCGCCAAATACGCGCTGCATATCCTGTAATGTTTCTAAAATGCGGTGCGGGGCTTCATAAAAAATTAGCGTGCGTGTGTCTGCAGCCAGTGCTTCTAGTTGCGTGGTGCGCGCCACTTGTTTCGCTGGTAAAAAACCTTCGAATGAAAAACGGTCTGATGGCAAACCTGCCGCACTCAACGCGGCAATCATGGCGCAAGCACCAGGAATGGGTACAACTTGAATATTACGTTCACGTGCTTTGCGCACTAAACGGTAACCCGGGTCTGAAACCAGCGGGGTTCCTGCGTCTGAAATCAAGGCGACATCTTCACCGGCTAATAATCGCGCAATTAATTGTTCGGTGCGATGTTCATCGCTGTGATCGTGATACGCGATTGCGGGTGTTTTTATGTCAAAATGCGCCAGTAAACGTGAACTGTGGCGTGTATCTTCCGCTGCAATTACCGCTACAGTTTGTAGAGTCTCTATGGCTCGCGGTACCATATCGGCCAAATTGCCAATTGGCGTAGCCACTACGTAGAGTATGCCGCTGGTTTTCGCTGAAAAAGTGGTCGCAGGTATGATCATAATCGTTGTGTACTCATAAAATTCTTTTTAAAAGGCATAGTTGCCAGATTTTTAGTCGTGCGCCAGGAGCCGTAATTCATGCTAAACCGATTAACACACTGTGTATTTATTGCTCTGCTGGCACTCTCGCTCAGCAGTTGCGGCGGCAACACACGCGCTAAACCTGATGAGCCAGCGCCGGTTGTGAAAAGTGGGGCACAAACTAAAGCACCCTCCGTTAAAGAACAACCATTAAAAGAACAACAATCCACTAAATCATTACCCAGTACACTTGTTCAACAACCTAAAAAAATAGCGCTTTTAGTTCCCATGCAAGGCCGTTTGGCAGAAGCAGGCATAGCGGTGAGCGATGGTTTTTTTGCAGCTTACTATCAATCAAATAACAGCTCATTACCTAATATACGCCGTTACGATTCGAGCCAAGATGCCGCAGCAGCTTATCAACAAGCCGTAAACGATGGTGCTGAGCTTATCATTGGCCCAGTGGATAAAGATGGCGTGAATAAAATCAGCCAGTTGCCCTCTTTAAAAGTACCGCTTTTAAGCCTCACCTATCCCGATCAACAGCCTGCGCAAACGCTGGCCAATTTTTATCAATTTGGTTTAGCCGTTGAAGATGAAGGCCGCCAAGCCGCACGCCAAGCCATGTTAGATGGGCATTCGCGTGCATTAATTGTTTCCACCGCGCATGAAGTGAGTGAACGCAGCGCACAAGCGTTTGCGACCGAATACCAACAATTGGGCGGGACTATTACGGGCAAAACGAATTTTGCATCGCTGGATAAGTTTTCTGAAAATTTCAGTGCAGTTATGTTGCTCAATGAAAGCAAAGCGCGCGCAACCTTGCTACAGCAACAGTTAGGTACCAAGCTTGAATTTACACCGCGCCGCCGTGCCGATGTCAGCATGATTTTTATCGCCGTTACACCAGAGCAAGCCCGTCAAATCAAGCCGACCTTAATATTTCAATACGCTAACACCATCCCCGTTTACGCTACCAGTACCATTTATTCAGGCACTGTAGATGCCATTAAAAATGAAGATTTAAACGGTGTTTTATTTACGACGTTACCCTGGGTATTTGATACCGCTAATCCCGTTAAACAAGCGATTGCGCAAATCAGTAAATCAGCCGCCGTGTATGGGCGCCTTCACGCATTAGGTGCCGATGCATTTCAGCTTTCCTCACGTTTGGCACAACTAAAACAAGCACCACAAACAAAATTTGACGGCGCGACCGGCACACTCCAATTAATGCCCGATGGCCGCATTGAGCGCGAGCAAATGTGGGCACGTTTTAACGAAGGCTTAGCAGAGCCACTCGCAACTGTGATGAGTGCAAGCCCACAAGCAGCGAGCGAATAGGTGTTTTTTTCCAAGCCATCATCAACCGAAGCCACACAGAAAAAAACGAGTGCCGGCGCACTCGCTGAAGCACGTGCAGAAGTATTTTTATTGCAACAGGGCTTGGTAAAACGTGAACAGAATTACCGCTGCAAACTAGGCGAAATTGATTTGATAATGCAGCACAACACAACTCTCGTCTTTATTGAAGTTCGCTTACGCAGTCACACCGGCTTTGCCAGCGCGGCCGAAAGTGTCACTGTTCGCAAGCAGCAAAAAATCATTAAAACAGCGCAATATTATTTACAACAGCATCAACTTACGGATACAGCCAACTGTCGCTTTGATGTCATCGCTTTCAGCGATAATGGCAACCCGGAATGGATTAAAGACGCATTTTCTGTTTAACGAACTCTTAGTGTTGAAAAATTATGGAACAACGAGTCATTACCCTGTTTCACGAAAGCATTGAAGCCAAAATGCAAGCGGGCGAACAACTGGCACCTTTAATTGCACAGGCGAGCCATTGCATAGTAGAAGCGCTTCTCAATGAGAAGAAGGTATTAACTTGTGGCAATGGTATTTCGGCAGCTCATGCCCATATTTTTACTGCCAACCTGATGAACAGTTTGGAACAGGAACGCCCCAGCTTACCGGCCATTAGTTTGGGCACAGATGTGATCAGTAATGCTGATAACGCCAACACCAATGATATGTACGCCAAGCAAATTCGTACTTTGGGGCAAGCAGGCGATGTACTGTTATTGGTAACAACAACGGGTACCGCAGGCAATTTATTGCAAGCCATTAGCGCTGCGCACGACAAACACATGCAAGTAGTTGCACTTACCGGCCGCGATGGTGGCGATGTCGCTGCATTATTAGATGCACACGATATTGAACTTCGCGTGCCAGTTACAGCCAAACACCGTATTCATGAAGTACACTTGCTCACACTCTTTTGTGTGTGCGACCTGATCGATCAACAACTTTTTGGCGGATTCTAAACATGAAAATTCTTAATCGGACTGTTTTCGTAAGCCTGACACTGTGTACGGCAATACTGACCAGTGGCTGCGCTGAAGTCATAAACGCCACGACCAGCAAGCCTATTGAAATGAAAGCGAACACTCGTACTATGGGCGCTAAACTGAATGATGAAGAAATTGAAACAGCGGCTAAAGTAAATATAAAGAAGGCAGACCCACAACTGGAAAATGCTCATGTGGTTGTTCACAGCTTTAATGGCATCGTATTACTCACTGGCCAAGTGCCCAGCGAAGAACTCCGCAATTTGGTTGCCGATACGATTTATAAACTGAACCCTGTGCGCGAAATTCATAATGAGCTCGTTGTAGCTGATCCAACCGATTTTGCCACCCGTAGTAAAGATGTATGGATAAGCACCAAAATAAAAGCGCAACTAGTAGCAGATGGCGACATAGAAAGTCGTCGAATTCATTTTGTTACCGAAAACCAGGTTGTTTTTTTAATGGGTATAGTTACTCGTGCCGAAGCAGATCGCATAGTCGATAAAGTCAGCCACACCGCCGATGTACAAAAAGTTGTTAAAGTTTTTGAGTACATTGATTAATTTCTGTTTTCATAGACATAAAATATAAAGGAAATCCTCATGGTCGCATTTATTGTTCTCTTGGTAATTATCGCCGTTATTGTTTTTTACGTGATTGGCATATACAACCAATTAGTTGCACTTAAAAATCGCTACCAAAACGGTTTTTCCCAAATTGAAGTACAGCTCAAGCGCCGCTACGACTTAATTCCCAATTTAGTAGAAACTGCCAAAGGCTATTTAGCCCATGAGCGCGATACCTTGGAAGCTGTTATCAAAGCACGTAACCAAGCCGCCGGTGGATTGCAAGCTGCGGCTGCAGACCCAAGCAGTGCCTCTGCGATGAAAGCTTTAGCCGGAGCAGAAGGCTTGCTAAGCAGTGCCATGGGGCGCTTGAATGTTGTAATGGAAGCGTACCCGGATTTAAAAGCGTCGCAAAATATGCAGCAACTTTCTGAAGAGTTAACCACTACAGAAAACAAAGTATCTTTTGCACGCCAGGCGTTTAACGATGCGGTAACAGCTTACAACACCTACAAACAAAGTTTTCCACCCGTGTTCTTTGCAGCATCCTTTGGCCACAGCCAAGATGCAACGCTATTAGTCTTTGAAGACAGCAAAGAAATTCAAGCAGCGCCAAAAGTCAGTTTCTAATAAAAATATTTAAAAAGGCTATCATTAGATAGCCTTTTTTATTTCATCTGTTTATTGCTTCTCTATGCCATCATTAACTTTGTTTTAATCACCCCATTGTTTTCATAAGCAGCTCCACTATGAATTTCTTTGAACAACAAGATTTAGCGCATCGCAATACTAAACGCTTAGTATTTTTGCTGTGCTTGGCCGTTATCTCCCTGATTGCGATTACCACGCTGATGTTTGCCGCAGCCTTCTATTATATGGAACTCAATACCTTAGGCATGATGACCAATACCGGTTTGTGGCAAGGTATGGCACAAACCATGAGTTGGAAAATAGTTGGCGGAATTAGCGTAGCGGTATGTACGGTTATTATTCTGGGCAGCTTTTACAAACTGATTCAACTTTCAAGCGGTGGCCGTGCGGTAGCCGAAGCTTTAGGTGGCCGCCCACTTAATGTGATAAATGCGAATGCCGATGAAAAGAAAATTCTAAACGTTGTAGAAGAAATGGCGATTGCCTCAGGCACACCCGTTCCACCGGTTTATCTTATAGAAGACGACGCCATTAATGCATTTGCGGCGGGGCACACACCACAAGATGCGGTTATAGGTGTAACGCGTGGCTGTATTCGATTTTTAACACGCGATGAGCTGCAAGGTGTTATCGCCCATGAATTTAGCCATATTTTTCACGGCGATATGCGTTTGAATTTACGCTTGGTTGCGCTCTTGAACGGCATTTTATTATTAGGTTTGATTGGCGAATTTTTATTGCGCAGCGCTGGCTATCGCCGCGCCTTTGGCTCCAGTTCCAGCAAGAACAAATCCCCCGCCGCCATGATGGGGCTGGGCTTTGGTTTAGTGGTTATTGGTTACACGGGAACTTTTTTTGGCAAACTCATTAAGGCGGCTGTTAGCCGCCAACGCGAATTCTTAGCCGATGCTTCGGCTGTAAAATTCACACGCAATCCCGATGGTATTGGCGGTGCGTTAAAAAAATTAGGCGGTTATGCTGGCGGTTCTAAAATAGATGCTGCCAATGCATCGGAATACAGCCATTTATTTTTTGGTGAAGGAACGGGCACTAGCAGCCTCTTTAACGCGCTAGCAACTCACCCACCTCTAGAAGAACGCATTAAAAGAATTGACCCTCATTGGGATGGCCAATTTAGCCGCATTGATGCCCACCAAGAAACGCAACAAAGTAATCTTGGAGAAAATACATATATAGAAGAAGGAAGACTTGGCGCAAGATCTGAGGACGCGCTGCTTTTTACTATTGCCGGTTCGCAAGCACTTAACAATGCTCAACAAGAATCGAATTTGCAACCAACATTTGATGCACCGCAAAATGCCAATGAGTTTGCGGTGTGTGTTGATCAGGCCTTTCAAGCAATTGGTCACCCCAATCAATCTCATCTCGCTTACGCGCAACAAACATTGAATAGTATTAGCACGCCATTACATGACGCCGCACACAACCCGTGGGAAGCACAAGCCCTTATGTTTGGCTTATTGCTAAATAAAGAAATGGATACCCAAGCTGTGCAATGGCAAATATTGGAAAAAATCTTTTCCGAAACACAAATACAATCGCTAAAACCTTGGGCGCTACAAGCATCTCTATTAGAGCCACGTTTACGCTTGGCGTTGCTGGATATCAGTTTGCCTGCACTTAAACATTTGTCGCCACCACAATATCAACTCTTTAAAGCAGCTATGAGCAGCGTAATTCGCGCCAACGATCACACCGATTTAATCGAGTGGTCATTCTTTCGCATCATCACTCACAATTTAGAACCACAAAAATCGCCACATCGTTTTGTCGATTTAACGCAATTAAAAAACGAAGCCTGCACGTTGCTATCCATTATTGCTTATGCGGGTGCGGACTCTATTGAACATGCGCAAGCAGCATTTAATAGCAGCAAGACGCTTCTGGGTTTTGATGATGCGGTGTTGATGAACGAAGCTGATTACAGCCTCATGGATTTGGATTTAGCGATTACCCGTTTAAACGCCCTCAAGCCACTCCAAAAACCTAAGCTATTAAAAGCCATGAGCCAATGTGTACTCGCTGATCAAAACATTACCGTATTAGAAGCCGAATTATTTCGCGCCATCGCCGATACACTGGATTGCCCCGTGCCACCTCTAATTGTCGCCAGCCACTAAGCTTGCGTAGTTTTTTGATTTCACACATGCGAAAACTACAACTTACGCACGGCGAGCGGTTATAATGCGCGCCGTTTTGTAAACTCATACACCCTTCGTTTTATCCCATACATCGCTAACCACTCTTGAGGTGAATCACTGTGCAACCAGATCAAGTAACCCAATTGCGTCAATTGGAAAGCCAACTGGCCGCTGAATACCAAACTATTCTCAGCAAAAAATTGAATCTCGATTTAACGCGCGGCAAACCATCGTCAGACCAGTTGGATCTGTCTGATGCACTCGATGGCATTCTCAAGGGCAACTATATCGCCGCCGACGGCACCGACACCCGCAACTACGGCGGCCTTGATGGTCTGCCCGAAGCCAAGCAATTGGGCGCCAACATCATGGGCGTAGATGCAGCTAACGTACTCGTGGGTGGCAGCAGTAGTTTGACGCTGATGTTCCAAGTCGCTTCCACGGCTTACCTCTTCGGCTTAAAAGATGCCGCTAGCGCATGGAAAAACGAAGGCGACGTGAAATTCCTGTGCCCGGTTCCCGGCTATGATCGTCACTTCACCATTTGCGAACAGCTCGGCATCAAAATGGTAACTGTACCCATGACCTCAACCGGCCCTGATATGGATGCCGTTGAAGCGGCCATCAAAGCCGATGGCTCTATCAAAGGCATGTGGTGCGTGCCTAAGTATTCCAACCCAACTGGCGTGGTTTACAGTGACGACACCGTTGAACGTATCGCCAAACTTGGCAAAATCGCCAGCGCCAATTTCCGCGTATTCTGGGATAACGCCTACTCCGTACACGATTTGGTAGACAATGCGCCCCAGCTTTCCAGCATCCAGGAAGCCGCTCGCCGTAACGGCACTGAAGACTCTGTACTTCAGTTCGCTTCTACCTCCAAGATTACCCAGGCAGGTGCAGGCGTAGCCTTCGTAGCAGCCAGCGCAGCTAACCTGGCAGGTTTCAAAAAAGCACTGGGCGCACAAACCATTGGGCCAGACAAGGTAAACCAGATTCGCCACACTCGCTTCTTACCCGATAGCGCAGCACTTACCGCCCACATGAAAAAACACGCTGCATTGCTCAACCCACGCTTTGACGCCGTGTTGTCTGCTTTAGCAGGCGCATTTGAAGGCACCGATTTGGGCGCGTGGGAAAAACCTGTAGGCGGTTATTTTGTCTCTTTCGATACCCGCAAAAACTGTGCGAAGGAAACCGTGCGTTTGGCCGCTGAAGCAGGCGTTAAGTTGACCCCGGCGGGCGCAACCTATCCCTATGGCAAAGACCCGGAAGATCGCAATATTCGCATCGCGCCTTCAGTGCCGACTGTTCCAGAAGTAGTTGAAGCCATGAAAGTGTTTGTGATCTGTGTGAAGCTGGCATCTGTTAGACAAGAAATTGCTGCGCTAGCCTAAATAAAATCGCAGTAAAACAAAGGCCTCTCGGCATTACCGAGAGGCCTTTTTTATTTATGCAGAGTTCTGCAATCAACATTCATCGCCTTAAAAGATCGCGTCAAAACACTCGATTACTCTCTGCTGATAACTAAAACATCTATTCTTAACAAATTTGCAACCAAAACTTTCCTACGCGCAGCCAAATCCGTTCTTATACTTCAAGTGTAAAGGTCATGAGCCTTTTAACACCTCATTAAAAATAATGTTCACTTTTTGGAGTGCTGACTTATGGGTGTCGCAAGAAATATAGAAAAATATTTAAACCACAACAATATTGAATACTCACTGCTTGAACATGCCTACGCCGAAGGTTCATTCAATACGGCCCGCGTTGCAAACATCAATCACCAATGCCTCGCCAAAGGTGTCTTACTGCGAGATGAAGACTTTCATTACACACTCTGCGTACTTCCTTCCAGCCATAAAATACTGCGCCATACCCTCAATCAGATATTTGATCGACATATGCATCTTGTTGAGGAGGATGAACTGGTGCAATTTTTTAAGGATTGCGAAGCGGGTGCAATACCTGTAATTGGCAAAGCTTATGGCATAGATGTCATTTGGGATGACGATTTAATGGAGAACGACATTATTTATATGGAAGCTGGAGACCATCGTCATTTAATCAGTATTAAGCAATCAGAGTTTTTCAAACTCATGCAAAACACGCTACACGAACATTTTAGCGCGAGTCGCAATCGTCACTATCAAACGCCGGCACACGTTCGCAACACCTACGACTCCCTCTGACAACTCACACATTACAAGGATGTTTTGACCAACAACCCTCTTCCACCAAACTCATCTCTCCTTTAATAGATTAATCAAACAGAAATAGATTAACCAAATAGATCCAACTGATAAAAAGGTTGATCCTCACGTAAGTCCACAAAACGTACACCTACTCCCAACAACCGAACCGGCGACTCTTTACGAGCATAAGCATCGCGACACAATTGTTGGTATTCGGCGGCAACCAAGCTTGAACCGCTTCGCTCGATAGTCGTTTGGCTGAAATCCGCAAATTTAATTTTGACGAAAATTTTTACCACTAAATAGTCTTCATCCAAACGCCGTAATCGGCTCGCTAACTGCTGCAACAATTCCGGCAAACGATGTAAACAGCTTGTTAGATTGGGTAAATCTTGAGGAAAGGTATTTTCAACACTTAACGACTTGCGCCTGCGCGAAGCAGTAACATTGCGTTCATCTATGCCACGGCATAATTCAAATAGGCGTAAGCCTAACTGCCCGAAACGCTGTTTTAACTCGAAAATACTAAAGCGGCGCAAGTCTGCACAGGTTTTCACATTCACCTCTGCCAAGCGCGCAGCAGTGGCTTTGCCAACACCAAATATTTTATTAACAGGCAACTGCAACACAAAACTATCCACTTCTTTAGGGGTAATAACAAACAAACCATTCGGCTTCTTCCAATCGCTTGCAATCTTGGCTAAAAACTTATTGGGCGCTACACCCGCTGAAACCGTCAAACGTAACTCATCATAAACACGCATTCGAATCTGTTCTGCAATACGAGTTGCGCTACCCTCGCAATGATCACTATCGCTAACATCCAGGAAAGCTTCATCAAGTGACAACGGCTCTACAAGCTCGGTGTAATCATAAAAAATATGTCGCATCGCAACTGACGCTTCTTTGTATGCCTCCATGCGATGGGGAAGTATCAATAAATCCGGGCACAGATTTTTTGCTACGGCCGAGGACATCGCAGAACGCACGCCAAAGTGTCGTGCTTCGTAATTGCATGTAGAAATAACGCCGCGCGCTTCAGAGTTGCCACCAACGGCAATGGGACGCGAGCGCAAAGAGGGGTCATCACGCATTTCAATCGCAGCAAAAAAACAATCCGCATCACAATGAATGATTTTTTTCACAGAAGAATATTCCAAAAGAAAAACGACAATCCAAACACTGTATATACATACAATAAAATTATCAATATTTTGAAGATTTATTAATAAAACAAAACATCGTGCAATAAATGTAAACGCAAAAAAATTTAACGAAGAGAGTGGAATGGGGTTATTGAAACGTCTACACGACTTTTGAAGGGAAGACATTGGGGTCTTTAAAAGACTCTCGAAACGAATTTCAAAAAATTAAAAGTATCTTCAACCACACCTCTACAGAGTTTGAATTAATACCTTTATAAAACCCTAACGAGCTCTTTACAGAGTTTCAAATCGAGTTAATTGAGGCAAATTAGATAGCAAAAATAAAAGTTGGAAATTAATTTTTAAATCGCTTCAATAGTTAGAAAAGTAAAAAAAATCATGTTTAAAAACTAATAAGCGGTTTAATTTGGACTTTTTAACAAAATAAATGCATTTTTCGACTAAAAACGCATTAAAAAACTTGAATTTTTTCAATAAAGTTTTAACGTATACATGTTGTAACTTTTTATCCATTTTTCGTCTATCGAATTACTAACAGGAAGCACACACCATGGCTGCACGTAAACAAACTGCCGTTAATCCAATTGCGGGTTTAGAACAACAACTCGCTGCCCTAAAAACTCAATTGGCAAAGGCTCGCGCTGCTCAAGCTGCTGATGCTCAAAAAGCGATTGCTGGCTTAGTTAAAGAAGCTACTAAAACGGGTGCTGCACTTAAAGCTGCACAAGGCAAAGTAGCTGCTGCTGCTAAAAAGAAAACTCCAGCTGCTGCCAAGCAAGTTACTGCTGCCAAAGCTGATGTAGCTACTGCCAAGAAAGCTGCTGATGCTGCAAAAGCTGCTGTTGCTTCTGCTAAGAAAGAAGTTGCTTCTATTAAAGCTGCTAACAAGTTGGCCTCTGCTCACGACAAAGCTGTTGCTAAAGCTGAAGCTGCTGTAGCTAAGCGTTCAAAAGCGGCTGCCAAGAAAACTGCTGCTAAAAACAAAGTTGCTGCTAAAAAAGCGGCTGTAAAAGCTAAATTGGCTGCTAAAAAATCAGCTGTAAAAGCTAAAGCCGCTGCTAAAAAACAAGCATTGAAAGCAAAAGTAGCTGCTAAAAAATCAGCTGCCAAGAAAAAAGCTGCTGACAAGAAAGCTTCTTTGCGCGCTAAAGCAGCCGCTAAGAAAACTGCATTGAAAGCAAAAGTAACTGCCAAGAAAACTGCAGCAGCAGCCAAAAAAGCTGCCGCTAAACCAGCTGCTAAAAAGGCACCTGCTGCCAAGAAAGCACCTGCTGCTAAAAAGGCAGTAGCTAAAAAAGCACCTGTTGCTAAGAAAGCGGTAGCAAAAAAAGCTCCAGCCGCTAAAAAAGCGCCTGCTGCCAAGAAAGCACCTGCTGCTGGTGCCGCTGCAAAACGTGGCCGTAAGCCAAAGGCCGCTGCAACTCCAGCTGCTTAAGCAAATCTTGAACGTATGAAAGGCCTATAAGAAATTTATAGGCTATACATGAGCTCAAATAAAAAGAGTGCCAAATGGCACCCTTTTTAATTTCTAACATGCAATGAATGTATTGCATTAACCGCCAATAATCTCTTCACTACCAATTTGAGCATAAACATAAGCATACAAAAGTAATCGCTTATCCTCATCCGGCTCAATAAATTCAACACCGTAAGTAATCGCACCATTAGGAGTTTGCGGGTCTACATCGCCGCGTGACCTAATAATTGCTTCCACCGTTAGCTCTCGCACAATATTAGCAATACCAACATGCATAGTGACTTGGATTTTATTACCAATATCGCCAAATGCGGACATAGACTCTATTCGCGCACCGGTTACGCTAACATCCACCACACTGGCAGAAATTGTTTTATCACTAATAATAGTTAGGTTTGTGATTTCAACAGGCTGATCAATAGCAACTCGTGTCGCACCGCGAATACCTTTAAAACTGACATTCTCCGGATAGCTAATATGCAGTATGGGATAAGGATCGGCAGTTTGTGTTTCAACAATACTCGCAAAAATACCAATACCATTATCAACCATTAAGCGCGCAACTACTTTTTGGCCCGAACGAAAGCGCATAAGCTTCCCCGCTAGCTTTGGAACTGATAAAAGAATACTACGACCAGGCAGGCAACCAATTAGCCGACACGAGAATCGTTCTGGCTGCCCTGCACTGTTGCTAGTTTGCAACTGTAAGGGATAGCCGTAAATTAACTTCATATCTTCAAATTTCATAGGTCAAAAAACCAGGTGAAATGGGACTTTTAGAAAGAGCGCAGCCGCCGCATTATATTGTTAATGCGCTATGCACACATTAGGAGAAACTCAAACAGAACATTCAATCAATATTATTTTTATATAGTAAAGGCATCTTGCGGTAATGCGGTAGCTTCACTCAATACACCAAATTCTCTATTCCAATCTAACAAAAGCCCCGCCAACGCTTGGGCTTGTTCGTAAAGCGCTCGCAATTCTTCAAGTGTCTCTTTTGTACCAGTATAAAGTTTAACCTGGCGATGCTTATTGGCTAACGGGTGCTGAAGATGCTGTGAGCGATAGACTTCCAGCTTCCAACGCAGGTTGTGTACTGTATTGCGATAATAAGCAAGCTTGGTTTGAATGGTAATTGGACGTGTTGAACTTATGTCACCAAAAATGGATGCATCAGTTGCCAAAACAATTGACTCACGACAATTAGATTCAGCAATTACTGTAGCAGTACGTGGCTGCCCCATTAACTGTGCTAAATCACCAAATACCTCACCCGGCGTAACATAATTAATTAGCTCACCCTGTAAGGGATCATCCGCATAAACAGCCAAACGACCCTTCAATAAAAAAAACAACCACCGATCAGACTCACCTCTTTGCAGAACTGTTTCGCCCCCAGAATAAGTCACTATGCGAGAGGACTGCAATAAAAGCTCGAACTGCCATGCATCTTGCTGCTTAACCAACTTAAAAAATGGAATGCCAGACAATAGCTGCTCGACATAATCTCGAGACAACTTAGACAGCAGTTTTATTTCCATATTGAGCCCTAAAATATGAAATTAGATAAGAGAACATTAGATTATTTTGACAAAAAAACTAGCTGCCAAACAGCAAGTTTTCAAATTTAAGCTTTTATTTTTGCTCTATACTCTAAATTCAACCACTTGTCAGCGGCTAAGTAGTCAGAAAAGAGAATACCCCATCCCTTAACTTTGTATATTATACTTAAATGGAACAGGGCATATATTAAAAACGGACTTCCGACTGATCCGCTCACTTACCTATAAATAGAATGAGAGTACTTACGTCATGCAATTAAAATCCATTACTCAGTTTTGCATAAGCATTTTACTCCTTGGCTTTTGCTCAATGGCCTCAGCGGCCCCCATGTTGAACGGTATGGCCACACACGTTGATTTGGGCAAAGAACAATTCATTGGTGCGCTTTATTCCACCTCGCTCAGCGATAACGCTGACAAGCTCTTAGCCAGCACCCAGCCTATGCGTATGGAACTAAAAATCGTTTCACCAGACGGTGTAACTACACGACGCTTTAGCCGCTGGTGGATTGAAGGTATGGCGATTAACAATTCCACCACACTCTTAACAGAGCAAGCCGATAACATGGTGAAGTTCGACGGTTTATTTAAAGGCCGTTTTGCACCTAATGACACCATTGCCTTTATTTCTGAGCCTGGGAAAGGCGTAAACATTACTATTAACGAGGTATTGTTGGGAAATATCGCCAGCGACAAATTCTTCGGTATGCTGCTAAGAACCTGGATTGGCAAGGTACCGCTCTCATCCGATTATAAGGATGGGATACTGAAAAATGGCAATGTAAGCGCCGAGTTAAAAAGCCGTTTCGACAAGATTAAACCCAGTAAAGAACGCGCTACCGAAGTAGCAGGATGGAGCAAAATCAAGTCTGCAGCTGAGTTAGCTGCCGAAAAAGAAAAGGAGAAAGAAGCCAAAGAAGTTGCTGCGAAATCCTCAAGCTCATCTTCTGCTGATAATGCCAAGCAAGTGGCCGCTCAAAAAGCTGAGCAAACGCGAGCAGATGCTGCAAAAGCTGAGGCAGCCAAACTAGCTGCACAAAAACCTGCTGCCGCCCCTGTGGCAAATGACGATGACGAAAAACCAGCATTGACCGCTCAAACGCTCTTGGCTCGTCAGTTTTATGTATCTGATCAGCTCAAAAAGGTTTATGCCAATGTCCGTTACCCCAAGAAAGCACTTGAGAAAGGGCAAACAGGCAGTGCGCGCCTTACAATTGTGATTGATCGCCAAGGCAATCTTCTCAGTACCAGCATTGCTCAAGCGTCCGAGTTTGAAATCCTGAATGAAGCAGCGTTAGAGGCGGTTAACAAAACCACGTTCAGCCCAATGCCTGAAGCTATTACGGGCACCAGCTTTGAGTTCAATGCGCCCTTACGATTCACCTTGCAACAAAGATAATAAATCACAGCTAAAAACTAAAAAAGCCACTATTGTGGCTTTTTTTAGTTTTAATCATTCGATGTTTAATTCAACCAATATCAAGCTAAATCTGCCAATCGTTTTCTGATGATTTTTTCAATATCATTTTTTTCAAGCACTGAGTGCGATTCCAAACGGTTTAGATGAATGCGATGTAAATGCAAACATGGTGTAGAAGCATCTAGCTCTCGCAAGTCACCTTTCATCAATACCGGTAAAAAAGGTTTTTCAGGAGGGCATTGCTGTTGCACAACTCGCAAGCCCATTTGTAAAGGCACTGTGCGAAATTTTACAGCACCGGTTTTGAAAGGAATACGCAGAAACAAAGCCGCTTTGCCTTTAAGAATACCGGGCAGGATTTCCATTCCGGTGGCAGTGGCTGCACTTTCTGGAATGCCATTGAAGGTGTCGTGATGCGCGTAGGGGTTTGGCAATATGACCAGTTTGCGCGCTTCTTCACGGGGGAAAAAAATATTGTAATTTGTGTAGAGCTGCTCAACAGAGTTTGAGAATACGCATAACTTATTCTCAAACCCCATAACAAAATCAATCGCGCGCTGACGTTGATTAAACGCCGCTAAATCCCAAACCAAATCATTATTGTTATTTACTTGCGTCACGCTGTAGCCTCAACATTAATCCTGCACGTTAGGCAGAGGGCATTTTTAATTTATATGACAGCACACAATCGCCTTTGCAATCCAATCCTCATCCGTTAATGTTCACGTGTTGCTCTAAACACTACCTCTGGATGACGCTCTTGCGTTAACGACAAGTTTACGCGTGATGGTGCTAAGTAGGTTAAATGACCGCCGCCATCCAATGCAAGATTTTCTGCGCACTTGCGCTTAAACTCTTCGAGCTTTTTAGAGTCATCACAGTCACACCAACGCGCAGTAGTTACATTAACGGGCTCATACACAGCTTCAACTTTGTATTCATCTTTCAAGCGATAAGCAACAACTTCAAACTGCAACACACCTACTGCACCCACAACAATATCGTTGTTGTGTACGGGAAAGAATACTTGCGTGGAACCTTCTTCTGACAACTGCTGCAACCCTTTCTGCAACTGCTTCATTTTCAACGGGTCTTTTAAGCGAATACGGCGAAACAATTCGGGCGCAAAGTGTGGGATGCCGGTGAACTTTAAATCTTCGCCTTCGGTAAAGGTATCGCCAATTTGAATGGTGCCGTGATTGTGCAAACCGATGATATCGCCTGCCAAAGCTTCTTCTACCGCACTGCGATCACCCGCCATAAAAGTAACAGCGTCGGCAATTCTAATTTCTTTGCCGATACGCACATGCTTCATTTTCATGCCTTGCTGGTAAACACCGGAGCAAACGCGCATAAAGGCGATGCGGTCACGATGTTTAGGGTCCATATTCGCTTGAATTTTAAAAATAAAGCCACTGAATTTTTCTTCGTTTGCCTCAACGATACGCTCTTTAGATTCACGGCTGCGTGGCGTAGGCGCCCATTCCACAAAACCATCCAACATTTCGCGCACACCAAAATTGCCGAGCGCCGTACCAAAAAATACGGGCGTCATACGGCCCGCTAAATATTCTTCCAAATTAAATTGGTTAGTTGCACCGCGCACAAACTCAATTTCTTCGCGAATATCTGCAGCATAAAAACCCAATAGCTTGGTGGCTTCTTCGCTGTCGAGACCTTTAATTTGTACATCGTCTGGAATAGTGTGGCCTTGGCCGGGCTGGTAAACGTGAATAATATCGGTGTAAAAATTATAAACGCCAACGAATTCTTTGCCGCTACCTAACGGCCAGTTGATGGGCGCAGCCGCAATTTTTAAGACGTTTTCAATTTCATCCAGCAGTTCAACAGTGTCACGGCTCTCGCGATCCATTTTGTTGAGGAAAGTTAAAATAGGCGTATCGCGTAAACGGCATACTTCCATTAATTTAATGGTGCGATCCTCTACACCTTTTGCGCCGTCAATCATCATCAACACAGAATCAACCGCCGTGAGTGTACGATAGGTATCTTCGGAGAAGTCTTCGTGACCGGGGGTATCCAATAAATTAACGACGCGGCCTTTGTAGGGAAATTGCATCACCGATGAAGTTACCGAAATTCCGCGCTCTTGTTCCATCGTCATCCAGTCGGATTTTGCATGGGGCCCACGCTTACCTTTTACTGAACCAGCCAACTGAATGGCATTGCCCCAGAGCAATAATTTTTCAGTCACGGTTGTTTTACCGGCATCCGGGTGCGAAATAATGGCAAAGGTACGGCGCTTGGCGAGTTCGGTTTTTAGGTTAATCATGATGATCTACAAAAGGCTCAAAATTAAGGGGTATACACAATTGCGTGCAATAAAAAGGCGGCGATTATAGCCTAGTCAGCCCTTAAGGTGTTCCTTCTGAAAGGTATGGGGCTGCTGGGATAAGTGCGCGATATGGCGGCGAATCCACCACCATGCCCATAAACCAATAAGAATATTCGTTAGCGCTGTCGCAATAAAAATCCCCTGCATTTGCCAAAGCGACTTGCCTATATAGGCAAGCGGTAAATACACAAATAAAACGCGAGCGGCAGAGAGAGTCATGGCCGGCCATGGGCGACCCAAGCCATTAAACGCGGCGTTTGCCGACATGATAATGCCGTAAGCACCGTAACTGATGGGGGCGATTGCCAAGTAACTGGCAGCGATGATAATCACTTCCGGGTGCCCCCCAAATAAGCCTGCAATAAAACTACCCGAGAACCACAATAGGACTGCTAGCAGCAAACCCAGGATCAAACTAAATCGCGTTAATACCGTTATAGCTTCACTCAAACGCGAGTATTTACCCGCACCACTGTTTTGCCCAAAAAAAGGCCCTATCACACCCGATAGCGCATAAAACACAATAAGCATAAGTGGCTCTATGCGCATGGCAATACCTAGGCCTGCGACAGCATCGGTACCATATACGGCAACCATTTTAATAACGATTGCACTCGCAACCGGAACAATAACGTTCGCGCACATGGCGGGCACACCGACATAAAAAATAATTGCCCAGGAAGCCAACACATTCGCCCAACCCGCGAAAGGATTGATTAATAAATTCACTCGTTTACGCAAAATAACTATCGCAATAACCAACATGCATAAGCGCGTAATCAGCGTTGCGATAGCTGCACCCTGCAAGCCCATCGCCGGAATAAAACCATAACCAAAAATAAGCAGCGGTGCGAGCAATGCATTAAATAGCGCTGCACCACCCATGAGGTAACCTTGAATCTGGCTCATGCCCATTGCTCTTAACGCCGCCAAGCTAACCATTGGCACTAACAAACAGGGCGCACTGAAATACCAAATGGCCATGTAGGAACGAATGAGCGGAATGAGTTCTGGAGTCGCACCCATACCTAAAAACAAAGGCTCAAGCGTGAACCAGCCTAGAGTACAAACAAGAATAGATAAGAGAAATGTAAGGCTGACTGCATCAGTCGCAAGCCGCCGAGCCTTATGCTCATCGCCCTCACCTATGGCGCGCGCAATAGCCGATGAAGTGCCTGCACCCAAACCAATGCCCACGCTGGTAAGCACCATTACAACCGGAAAGGTAAAACTGAATGCCGCTAGCGCTTGACGGCCAAGATGGGCGATATAAAAAGCTTCAATTACATTCATCAACATGGTGGCCAAGAGGCCCCACACCATAGGCACAGCCATGGTTTTGAGATGCATTGCAACGCCACCTTCGGTGAGGGTGGCTTGAAAAGGTTTATTCATGCAAAAACGCTAAGTGAGAATGGCTCGCAAGTATACCCAGTTTTTACATGGCTCGATATTTTCTATAAGCAACGCGGATCGATTTATCTGCACACTTTTTTTGGTCCCCAAAACAACGAAGCCCCCACAAGAATGGCTTGCGAGGGCTTTGTAAGAAACACGAATGTTAACTAGGGTTTTGCATCAATGGCAGCATCTACTTCTTTTTGCGTCATGATACGCGGCTTGGGCTCTGCAACATCCGTCGTTTTCAGTAACTCATTAGAATTAATACCCGTGCCGCCATTGCTAAGCGCATCGGCCACAGCCTTTTTAAGCACAATAATCGCAATACGACGATTGATGGGCGCATCGGGCTTCTCTGGTATTAAAGGTGCGGCTGAACCCATACCTTGTACCGTGGCAACTTTTCCATCTGGGAAACTACCTTGCACCAAGGCTCTGCGTGCTGAGTTAGCGCGATCTGCCGAGAGCTCCCAGTTAGTGTAGGTTGCACCTTCGCCGTAAGCAGTGGCATCGGTATGACCAGTTACGCTAATTTTGTTTTGCACTTTATCCAGCAGTGGCGCCAATGATTTCAAAACATCTTCTATGTAAGGTTTCATTCGCGCGCTACCTACATCAAAACCGGGGCGCTGGTCTTTATCTACAATCTGAATGCGCAACCCCAAGGCTGTAAGGTCAATCAGAATTTGATCTTTCATTTGCTGGAAAATGGGGTCGTTGTTAATCTCTTCCTCTACCTTTGCCTGCAATTGCTCCAACTGCTCTTTTTCAATGCGCTCTAATTCTTTTTTCAACAAAGACTCAGAAATTTGCTCTGCAGTTTGCGTATTTTTTTCAGAGTCCGTTTGTTCGCTTTGCGTGTCAGTTTGAGGATCTTTTGAATGCGATTCTGCCTGCGGCTGCTCCATCTGGATTAAACCAGGGTTAGCACCGCCCTCACCTATCGCATACTCACTGCCGGGATCATTGAAATAACCGGAAATAGCTTTTTGCTCTTCTTTAGATGTACTGCCCAATAACCACATGAGCATAAAGAACGCCATCATTGCCGTCATGAAGTCGGCCAACGCCACTTTCCAGCCACCGCCGTGATGGCCGTGACCGTGTGATTTTTTCTTAACGATGATGATCGATTGGGTACCCTTCTCCATGCTCAGCTACCCTTATTTTTTAGCCCGATATTGCTCTTCCAGCTCTTTAAAGCTTGGGCGAACACTGTGATAAAGCACTTTGCGCCCAAACTCAACGGCAATTTGTGGGGGAACACCGTTCATGGAGGCAACTAAACACGCTTTAATGCAAGTGTAGAAATGGGCTTCATCGCGGTTCTTGTGGCTCAAATACTGGCCAAACGGGCCAATAAAACCATAGGCAAACAGAATACCCAGCAGCGTTCCTACCAATGCCGCAGCAACGTGGTGACCTAGCACTTCGGGCGGGCCGCCAAGGCTACCCATGGTAATTACAATCCCCAACACCGCCGCCACAATACCGAAACCTGGTAAACCATCCGCAGCACCAGTAATCGCATTCGGAATTAACGCTTGCTCTTGATGATGCCCATCCAACTCTTGATCAATCAGCGCTTCCAATTCATGGGGAGCCATATTACCGGCGACCATGATGCGCAAATAATCGCAGATGAATTCAACCGCGTGATGATCTTTAAGGATATCGGGGTAGTTAGAAAATATGGGGCTGGACTCAGGCTCTTCAATATCGCCCTCAATAGCCATTAAGCCTTCGCGACGGGTTTTATTAAAAATATCGTAGAGCAGTGTGAGTAAATCTAAATAAAGTTGTTTCTTATATTTGGAGGGAGTCATCAAGGCACCGGCAGACTTCACCACACCCAAGGTCACTGACATGGGGTTACCAATAATCATTGCACCCAAAGACGCGCCGCAAATAATCAATACTTCCACCGGCTGAAACAGCGCCATCACTTGACCGCCAGCCAACACAAAGCCGCCGATAACACAACCAAATATAACAATAATGCCCAAAATGATATTCACGCAAAAATTCCTCTTTTTAATTTTTCTAGCGCGCAGCCCGCTATGAGTATAGGTTGTATCGCTTGAGGTTCAAGGCGAAAAATTTGGCGTACAATATTGGCGCATAAAGACACATTAAAACGCTCCGACTCGATTACATTTTCACCAACAAGAATAACAATTAAGCAGAAAACTCCGCACAGAGACTTTCTGTGCAATAAATTTTATAGTGCTGCAATTATTGCCAGCAAACACTACGCCAAATTATGTTTTAGCAGCGAAGGTAGATTATGAAAATTGAAGATTTAAACCCGGATTTACAAACCCAGCTTGAAGCGGCAGCATTCAGGCGATTAGTTGCACATTTAGCCACGCGTAGCGATGTGCAAAATATCGATTTAATGAACTTGGCAGGTTTTTGTCGCAACTGTTTAAGCAAGTGGTATGTGGCAGCAGCGCAAGAAGTCGATGTCACGCTCACTTATGAAGATGCACGTGAACGAATTTATGGCATGCCCTATGAGGATTGGAAGCAAGAGCATCAAAAAGCAGCATCGCCAGAACAATTAGCGACGTTTAATACACACAAAGACTAGCGAGTATTTTTTTAAATAATCGTTGACGATTGAATATCAATAACACCTGCGGCGGCTAAAGAAATTAAGCTATCACTAACAGCCGGGTTTACAAATTCAGCATCGCCAGGATTGGCAGACGCTACATTTACCCAGCAATTTCGGCCATGATTTTTTGCCAAATAGAGCGCGCGATCTGCGGTATCAATGACTTGTTCCCAAGTCATTGCCGTGGGGTTATTGATGTAAAACGGATAGGCTGCCATACCTATTGAGCACGTTTTAACAATTCTTTGACCATTGCCAAGATCAAATTCAAATTGCTCCACTGTTTGACGAATTCGCTCCGCCAATTCTGGCACTTCGCTGCGTGTGCAGTAGCGCACCACAATCAAAAACTCTTCGCCGCCCCAACGCACTAAATAATCAGATTCACGCAATGTCACGTTAAGAAGCTGACTCAGCTGCTCCAATACTCTATCGCCAGCGCTGTGACCATAGGTATCGTTTACGGCTTTAAATAAATCTATATCAAGCAGCATAAACACTAAATCTTGCTCATGTGGCGCTGGCAATTTTGCCGTATGACTGGTTTGACTGGTTTGACTGGTTTGACTGGTTTGACTGGTTTGACTGTTTAACCAATCGTTGTAACTGCGTTCAACAATAGCAATATCAGCAGAAATAGATTGCGTTAAGAATCGACGATTATTTAATCCCGTAAGCGGGTCCGTCAAACTCGCTTCTTCGAGCTTTTGATAAGCAACTTCTAATTCCTGCTGCGCTTGCTTCAAAATCGCATTGCTTTTATTTAAATCTGCCGTTCGCTCGGCCACTTTGTTATCCATATTGCGCATCACATCATGTAACTGCAGATGTGTAGCCACGCGCACCATTAAGGCTTCCTTGGCGATTGGCTTAACCATAAAATCATTGGCGCCCGCTTGAAAGCCCATCACTAAATCATTCATTTGGCTGCGTGCAGTTAATAAAATAATAGGCAACTCGTGGGCCGGGTATTTTTCCCGTAACGTTTTACAGGCTTCATAGCCAGAAATGCGCGGCATCATAATATCCAGCAAAATTAAATCAACCGATTCAGACGCAACCAGTTTAAACGCATCCTCTGCACAATCTGCTTCAATAATGCTGTAACCATCCACGGCCAAATAATTAGCGATCACCCTGCGATTAATTAAATCGTCATCCACAATCAATATGGTGTTTTTATGGGATGCATGGCTATCGGCTTCATTAACGGCAACATAGGGTTCAGCTAGCGCAGGCAGCTGAGGATAGTGATGTTTTTCGCTGATGGCTTTTGGTAAATCGTCGCTGGTGGGCAAGGTAAAATAAAAGGTTGAACCAATGCCCAATACAGATTCAACGCGAATCTTGCCGCCATGTAATTCCACCAATTTTTTAGTGACCGACAAGCCTAAGCCTGCGCCACCTTGAGTGCGATCAATTCCGCCATCCAACTGGGTAAAGCTTTCAAAAATTTCATGAATGCGATCTGCTGGAATTCCGGTACCGGTATCACCCACTTCAATTTGCAAAAAGTCTTCAACCAAACTTGCCGACACACTGATAACACCGCGATCTGTAAACTTAATCGCATTGCCAATAAGATTGTGCAAAATTTGCATTACCCGGTCTTCATCGGCATAGGCGGACGGTAGATTTTTAGGGGTATTATTGGCAAAGACAACTGCTTTGTGTGCAACCAAGGGTTTTGAAAGGGTAATTACTACGTCTACCAACACTCTTATATCAATGGGCTTTTTATTGAGCGTAATGCCCTTATTTTTGAGTTGTGCGAAATCCAAAATATCATTAACCAAACTCGCCAACCGTTTACCGCTGTCCGCAATGAGCGAGAGGTGATATTTCATTTTGGGCGATACATCACCCGCCACACCATCGCGCAATGATTCAGCCAAACCGATAATGCCGTTTAATGGCGTGCGTAACTCATGCGAGGTGTTGGCCAAAAACTCATCTTTTAATTTATCAATTTGCGTGAGGCGTTTAACCACAATACGCTCTTGCTCCAATCGATCAGATTGAAATGAAAGCTTCAAGCGCTGCACATGATAAAACCAATAAATCAATCCCGAAAAAAGTAGGGTATAAATTAAATAGGCCCACCAAGTTCGCCAGTACGGCGGCAAAATAGTAATTTTTAAACTGGCAGGGTACGGGTTCCACACACCATCGTTATTTGCCCCTTTCACTTCAAAAATATAGGTGCCCGAATTTAAATTGGTGTAAGTGGCGGAGCGTTTAGTGCCTACAAAATTCCAATTTTCTTCAAACCCTAACAGGCGATAAGCATATTGATTATCTTCCACATGGTGGAAACTGAGTGCTGCGAATTCCAAGGTAAATACAACATCCTTATGGCTCAGTGTGATGTTTGAGGTTGATTCGATGGATTTACTAAGTGGTGATTTCGGGGCGCTAATACCAGCTGTTTTATTGCCAATATCTAACTGCGTTATTACCACGTTAGGTGCGTAGGCATTATTTTTGATGTCGTCTGATCTGAAGAGAGTGAAACCTTTACTGCTACCCATGAGAACTTCGCCACTCTGGGTTAAGAGTGCAGCATTGCGATTATACAAATTGTCGGCCAAGCCATGGTGCTTATCAAAATTGCGAAACGTGCGTTTATCTACGTCAAATTGTGAAATGCCTTTTTGTGTACCTAACCAGAGTTTGCCGCTTTCATCTTCAGTAATACCGCCAACCACATTATCGGCCAAGCCTTCTTTAGTAGTGAAGGCGGTGAACTTGCCGGTAGCGCGATCGAATAGATTGAGGCCGCCGCCTTCAGTGCCTATCCAAAAATTACCGCGTTTGTCTTCATACATTTTCAATACAAAATCTGCGCTGATGCTACTGTCGTCCGTCGCGTTATGTTGGTAACGGGTAAAGGTTTTGCTATCGCGATTAAATAAATACAACCCACGGCTTGAGCCCAACCACAGGTTCTTGTTTTTATCTTCGTACACCACTCGGGAATAGAGCACCTTATCACCATCTAACAAGGCAGGCGGTGGTAAAAAATATTCAAATTTTTGCGTGATGCTATCAAAACTATTCAAGCCCTCTTCGGTGGCCATCCAGAGTTTTTGTTGGTGATCTTCAATGACTGACCACACTTCGCGCCCGCGTAAGCTGTGAGGGTTGTCAGCGTCTGGCAAAAAATGGGTGAACTGCAAGGTTTTGGTATTGAGTAAATTTAAGCCTCCAGACCAAATACCCAACCAGAGATTGTCGTTACTGGATTTTGCGATAGACAGAATCGTACTGCCGCTCAAACCCGTAGGATTGTTTGTGTCTTGACTAAAGCGAGTGATTTTATGGGTTTTACGGTTAACATAATTCAAGCCATAACCGGTGCCTACCCATAGATTTCCAAACTTATCTTCAGCGACCGAAGAAACACCACCATCGGTAATACTGTTCGCGTTATTAGAGCTGTAGCCATAGTTATTAAATGCCGACGCTTGTCGGTCAACCATATCAATACCAGAAGGAAAATAGCCCACCCAGATATCACCCGCGCGATCTTCAAATAATTCATTAACAACATAATTGCCGGGGCTAGCGGTATCTATATCGCTGTATGCGTAGCGATAAAAGTTCTCGTTCTGTGCGGGGCGCATATGCACATGGCTGCCATCGCCCACCCAAAGATTGGTTGTGCGATCCACCAATACCGACCATACCGTTGCGCCCTTCTCCGATGAATCGTGATTAATTTTAATAAATTCACGCTTGCTCGCATCGAATGTATAAAGACCATCCCCATAGGTGGCTGCCATTAGATTATTGGCGTTATCCACATAGAGCCGGCGTGTATCGTTAAAACCGTGGGCATTAGGAAGATTTGGGTCCCGCATAAAGTGTTCAAACTGACCTGTGGTTGGGTCATATCGGCTTACGCCGTAGGCGTGATAGGCAATCCAGATATTACCTTCATGATCATCCACTACCGACCAAACAACTTGACTTGTCTCTGCAGATTTTTTTAACGAAGTATCTTCAATTTTTTTTGCGGTAAAGTTCGTACGATCAAACTGGAAAAAGCCACCGCGTGTACCCAGCCATATTTTTCCTTTGCGATCTTCATGTAGCCAGGTAACGTCGTTGGTGCTGGCATCCGGCGAAACAGCAAAATGTTTGAACCTATGCTGATGCGCATCAAATAAATTGATGCCATTACGCGTTGCAATCCACATGTTGCCATCGCGCGCCAACACAATTCGGTTGATGTAACTGTGGCTTATGCTATGGGGATTTTTGTCATCATGGCGAAAGATAATGACCTCATAGCCATCATAACGCGCTAAACCATTGGCACCACCAAACCACATAAAACCCTGATTATCTTGCGCAATAGTGTTGATGTAGCCAATAGCAGAAATTTGCGCTGGGAGTATATGTTTAAAGACAACCCGGGGAGATGGCTGCTCACTGGCCACAGATACATCGGCAACGTGTGCACATGCCCAAAACGAAAAAAACGACATTAACAACAGATAATGTCGTGCAGGTTTACCACCGATATTAACCAACATCCTTTTGGTTAATACATAGATGGATGAGGACAACTAGTTAACACTCACTCTATAAGCTGTGACTGAATTTTTGCCGAAGTTTGGTACGAAAACTGTTTTTGTTTGGCTGTCGTAACCAATATCCGCTGTATTGATAGCTTCATTTTGACTATTCAACAAAAGGTTAATTTTGCCATCAATATGAACGTAATAAAGTAGACCGACCCAGCAGGACACCAGGAAGCCACCATCATTTAGCGATTCAACACCATCAATACCCGATGCAAAACCCGATGCAAAATCCAAACGGTTTTTCTTGTTGTCAATTAAGTATAAATGCGTACCCGCACCCACAACCAGATTAGGGCCAATCGCTTTAAGCCCATTAACGTTATCCAGTTTTGTTAAATACTCATCTAACACATTATTCGCATAGCGATGGATTTTTCCCGTTCTCGTATCCGATACAAAAACAGTTCCCTTACTATCCACAGTCACATCATTTAAAAAAATGGCTCCCGGAACGATAACCTTTTTTTCTATTTCTGCTGACTTGATATTAATAACAACCAATTCGTTAATATCGGCCACATATAATTTACCTTCAAAATGTGCCATGCCTTTTGGTGCATTTAAGCCGGTAACCCAATCGATATTATCCACATCGCCATTGAGGCTCATTTTAGCAATGCCGCCTTTGCCATCCTTCGCATTGGATTCACCATCAATTTGCGATACCAGCAAAAAATTAGTTCTGCCGTTGCGATAAACCAGAACCGATTCAGGCACACTCAAACCCTCGGTGAGCCACAACTGCTCCAAATTAACTTGCGCGCTGACAGTGGGAACAATTGCCAAAGAGCTCAATATAAAACTCAACCCTAGTGTTTTTAGACTTATCATACTGGACACCTCATTATGTGAAACTAGCCAGACTGGCTCAACATCTTATTCCCCTATTTATAGGGGACACCTTATAGGAAATACTGCCCGAACTTAGCATTCAGTGTAGCCGAGCGCAAAACGCTTTACATTACCTTGCGCAATTTAATAATCTGGCAGCAACGCTATAAAACAAGATTCTATGAAAAAAAGATTAACAATGTCACCGCGCTTTCGGTTTTCTATCAAAAAATCGATGACTGCTTATTAATATAGAAGAGAAATTTGGCCGAAATCTACCAAAACGGTTATGAACACCATGTAAGGGACTAAATTCCCAGAGAAAGTTCCCAGACAAATCTCTCGGTCAACGCCTGCATGGCACAATGTCATGTATTCGTTTCGTAAATGATAATCTCAACAACAGTTCACGTAGCTACCGCGGAGAATCCATGTTGCCAGCCAGCCTTACCACCCTAAAACCTGAACACACATTGATGTTTCAAGAAGCAGCATCAGCCTCAAAGGTTATTGCAGCACAACAAGTGCTTAACCAATATCGCATTGAACAAGCTGTTGCACGCTTAAAAAGCTTTGCACCCATTGCAATTGTAACCTGCGCACGCGGCAGTTCAGATCACGCGGCGACCTACGCAAAATATTTGTTTGAAACCCAACTGGGGTTAGTGACTGCCTCCGCAGCGCCTTCAATTACGTCTGTGTACCTCGCACAACCTACATTAAAAGGCATGTTGTATGTTGCCATTTCACAATCGGGAAAAAGCCCGGATTTATTGGCGAGTGTTACTCAAGCAAAGGCTGCAGGCGCACTAACCTTGGCATTTGTAAATGTAGAGGATTCGCCGCTCGCGCAACTTGCCGATATTGTTATTCCATTGCAAGCGGGCACAGAAAAAAGTGTAGCCGCCACAAAATCCTATTTAGCGACGCTCAGCGCGGTACTGCATCTAGTATCTGTTTGGAGTGATAACCCGGAATTAAAACAAGCCGCCGCCGCTTTACCGGCTGCATTGGCGCAAGCGTGGGAAAAAGACTGGGCTTATGCTGTAAGCACTTTGAAAACCGCAACCAATTTATTTGTGATTGGGCGTGGCGTTGGTTTTGGCACTGCGCAAGAAGCTGCGTTGAAATTAAAAGAAACTTGCGGTTTACATGCCGAAGCGTTTAGCGCAGCAGAAGTTAAGCACGGCCCTATGGCGATTGTGGAAGAAAATTTTCCTGTGCTGTTATTTACGCAACAAGATCAGGCTTTTAGCGGTATGGATTCACTTATCCAGGATTTCCGTGCACGCAAAGCCGCCATGATGATCGCCAGTGAAAATATAACGGGCGATGATTGCTTACCTGTAGTTACAAATGTTCCCTCCATCATCGCGCCTTTGCTTGCGGTACAAAGTTTTTATCGCATGGCTAACGCGCTCTCGATTGCGCGCGGTTACAATCCAGACGAGCCACCACATTTGCGCAAGGTCACGGAGACTGTGTAATGACTACCGCCCTCGTCAATGGCAAGATATTTCTTGATAACCAAGAGGCCGCCGATCACATTTCTGACAAGCAATGGCTGGCTGATCACGCAGTGATTATCGATGGTGAAAAAATTGTAGCCATTTGTACAGCCGATAATTTACCCGCAGGCATTACCGCAACTGTTGATTTGCAAGGTCAGCTTTTAATTCCCGGTTTAATTGATACACAAGTCAATGGCGGCGGCGGTGTGTTATTTAACGATGCGCCAACGGTGGAAACCTTGCGGGTGATGGGCGCAGCGCATCGAAAATTTGGTACTACCGGTTTTTACCCCACATTAATTAGTGATGATTTAAGTGTGGTCGAAAAAGCGATTGCTGCGGTCAACCAAGCCATTGCAGAAAAGGTGCCCGGCATTTTAGGTGTTCATGTAGAAGGCCCGTTTTTAAATCCGGAACGCAAAGGCGTTCACGATGCCTCTAAATTTAAAATTATCGATGAAGCTGCCTTTGAATTATTAACCTCACTCAAGGTTGGCAAAACTTTAATTACCATCGCACCCGAATTAACCACACCGGAAATGATTGCGCGCTTTGTGCAAGCTGGTGTTGTAGTTGCAGCTGGTCACAGCGCGGCAAATTATGAGCAAACCAAAACCGCACTCGCCGCCGGTTTAAGCAGCTTCACGCATTTATTCAACGCCATGACACCCTTCGCGAGCCGCGAGCCGGGAATGGTTGGCGCCGCATTGGAAAATACCGATTCCTGGTGTGGAATTATTGTGGATGGCTACCACGTTCACCCGGCCTCTTTAAAAGTTGCGCATCAAGCCAAAGCAGCAGGCAAAATGGTTTTAGTTACCGACGCCATGCCCAGCGTTGGCCTCAGCGAAAGCACAGGCGATAAAAATTTTATGCTCAACGGCGAATTAATTCGCTGGGAAAACGGCAAATTATCCACCGCCAGCGGCACACTCGCCGGTTCCGATTTGGATATGCTCGCCGCTGTAAAAAATACCGTGGAGTTAGTCGGTATTGAACTAGATGAAGCCATTCGTATGGCAAGTACCTATCCCGCCGCCATGATGGGTGAAACTCATTTAGGTGCGATTAAAGTTGGCTACACCGCGAGCCTGATTTTAGTGGATGAGGATTTGAAATTAGTTCGTTCCTGGATTAATGGCAGAGAAACCTAAAGGCCGAATCTAAACTGAGAGGGTTTCTCATGTAGCCAATCTAGCATTTTGCCCGCGCCCCTAAAAAGCGCGGGCTTTTTTATGCTGCACTATTTTTACTGCTGAGTGAATCCACTACAGACTTAATAACGTCCAAACAGTGCGAAAATATTAAAATGAATAAGATGATTGTTAAGCAAAGATAAAAAGTGACACTTGTCCCCTTTTGGGTATCCTGCCAAGCGCATATAGTCACACTTTTTTTACGTTAAACGCCTAAACTCACGCATAAATCATCACAACGCTCTTACTCGATCTATTTAGTAAAACTTAAGGAATAGCTATGCCGAATAAAACTATCCTCGCCCTGAGCATAATCGCCATTTTGGCTGGTTGCGATGGAAAGCCTAAAAATACTCCCGCCGCTGAAAACAAGCCTTCTGTGATGATTGTGCTGGAAGATTTGGTGAATATTACGCCGGGGCGCATAGCGTCTGGCCCTATTATTTCTGGCTCGCTGCAAGCCAAAAAACAAGCAGACTTACGTGCAGAAGTCTCTGCGATTGTGGTGCAAGTAGTAAAAGATAACGGCGACAAAGTTCAAAAAGGCGACCTGCTGGTTCGCTTGGACGATACCATTTTTCGCCAAGCGTTACTTTCATCTCAAGAAGCTGAGCGCGCTGCGCTGCAAAGTTTCAATCAAGCCGAACGCCACTTTAAACGTTTAACAACGCTTTCTAATAGCGGCGCTGTATCTACCCAAGCCAAAGAGGATGCCGAGCTACGCCGCAATGCCACACAAAGTGAACTAGCCGCAGCCCGTGCACGCGTAGCGCAAGATTCCCAACAACTTGCGCGCACCGAAGTACGCGCACCTTTTGCGGGTATTGTGGGTAACCGCGTAGTTTCTAATGGCGATACCGCACAGGTTGGCAAAGCACTCCTAAAAGTTATCGATCCATCCAGCATACGTTTTGAAGGCTTTGTACCATCCGATCAAATCTGGCAAATAGAAGTAGGCCAATTGGTTACCTTTCACGTTAATGGCTCTCGCGCTAAAACGTTCAAGGGCTTGGTAGAGCGCATTAACCCCGTTGCAGATATCAACACCCGCCAAGTGGGTGTGCAAGTCGCCCTCCCGGGCGCCGATAATTTAACCGTAGGTTTGTTTGCCGAAGGCCATGTACAAAGTGACACGGAGAAATTACTCAGCATCCCTGAAGCCAGCCTGACTCAACAAGGCGATCACATTTATGTATGGCGTGTGCAAAAAGGTGTATTGAATAAAGTTGAAATAAAATTGGGCAAGCGCGATGTGGAATCGGGTGATTATGAAATCACCTCTGGCCTCCGCGAAGACGATACGATTTTGCGTCACCCACGCGGATTGTTAACAGACGGCGCCAAGGTCAGCTTTGAAAAAACGCCCGCCGCTAACACCAATAGCAGTACAACTACCAATAGCAGCTCAACTAATAGCAGCACCACAAATACTAAGAAGGCAGGTTAAGACGTATGTTTTTATCCGATTTTAGTATTAAACGCCCCTTGGTAACGGTAGTGATTACAGTAGGTTTAATGGTTGTCGGTTGGATGGCCCTTACCCAATTACGGGTGAATGAGCGGCCCGATATTGCCCCGCCGGTATTGCGCATCACCATCCCCTACCCCGGCTCATCGCCAGAAACAGTCGAACGCGAAATTGTGGATCGCCTTGAGCGTGCAATGCAGGGGCTTCCCGGTGTGCATGAGCTACGCAGCTGGGCGAATGAAGGCAGCGCTACATTCAGTATTCAATTTGAATTTGATAAAAATTTAATTGAAGCGGCCGATGAAGTTCGCAACTCTATCGCAAGCGTTCGCTACAAGTTACCCAACGAAATGCGCGAACCCATTATCAGCAGAGTTGACCCAGATGCCTGGCCAATAGTAACGCTATCACTATCGTCCAATAGCCAAAGCCATATTGAATTATCTATTCTCGCCGAAAAAGAAATTGGCGATCGTTTGCGCGGTATTCCGGGTGTTGCAGTGGTGAATATTTCCGGCGATTTAAAACGCGAACTGTCCGTATTATTGCGCAGTGAAAAATTGCGTATGCACAATATCTCTGTGGTAGAAGTCCAACGCAGTTTACAAAATCAAAACCTCACTGCGCCCAGTGGAAAAATACAAGGTGAACTGGAAGACCAAAGCATTCGTTTACTGGGCAGACTCGCAACGCCCGCCGACTTTGGCAATATTGTATTGAAGCGCAATGGCGATGAAGTTTTACGCTTAAGCGATGTAGCAGAAGTGCGAGACGGCACCGCTGAACGCGAAGGAATAAGTTTATATAATGGCCAAGTTTCTGTGGGCATTAATATTATCCGCACACGTGATGCCAGCACCGTTGGCGTTTCTAAAGCCATTCGTAAAGAACTAAAAGATATTCGTAAAGAATTAAAGCCCGGCACGCAAATTGAAATTGCTAACGATGGCGGTGAGTGGGCAGAATCCAGTTTAAATAATGTGATTGAAGCGCTCATTTTGGGTGCTGGTTTAACTATTTTTGTGGTCTATGCGTTTTTAAATTCCTGGCGCTCTACACTCATTACCGCCCTCGCATTACCTACGTCTGTACTTGCCGCATTTATCGCTGTGTGGCTGTTTGGTTTTTCGCTTAATTTTATGACGCTGCTCGGCTTATCGCTCGCCATCGGCGTATTAATTGACGATGCAATTGTGGTGCGCGAAAACATTGTGCGGCACATGGAAAATGGTTCAGATCGTATGACAGCATCGCGTGAAGGCACGAAAGAAATTGGCCTCGCAGTTATGGCAACTACATTTTCAATTGTGGCGGTATTTATTCCCGTTGCGTTTATGGATGGCGGCCCCGGCCAATGGTTTAAACCCTTTGCACTCACGGTAGTTGCATCGGTTTTAGTTTCGCTGTTTATTTCATTTTCGCTTGACCCCATGTTGTCATCCCGCTGGGGTGATCCGGTCGGTTATCAACACATGCCCAAGCGCGGTTTTAGCAAAATTCTGCAGCGTTTTAATAATTGGTTTGATCACCAAGCTGATCGCTACACGCTGGTCATTCGCTGGGCACTTTCACACAGGCGCATCATGGCAATCATCGCGGTGGGTAGTTTGGTTACCGCGCTTAGCTTGCAATCGTTTATGGGCGGCACCAGTTTTTTACCTGCCGCCGATAATGGGCATTTGGTGGTAAATATTCGTTTACCTTCTGGCGGCAGCCTTGAATACGCGCGCATTAAAACCGAACAAGCTGCTGAACTCGCACGCAAAATTCCAGAAGTAAAATCTATTATTAGCGATATAAAACGCAACGCCAGCCGCTTGGATATCGACATTGGCAAACCCAGCGAACGCGAACGTGATGCCGCTGCTATCGCCAAAGAATTACGCGCAGCAACCAATCGCTTGGTAGGCGCGGAATACACGGTACAAGACGATACCAGCAATGGTGGCAGTAAGCCGGTGAGTATTAATTTCTACGGCGAAGACTCGCGCAAGTTAATGGAAATTACCGAAGCCTATATGAATGATTTGCGCAAAGTAAAAGGGGCGGTAGATGTTGGCCTTGCCGATCAAGAACCCATGCCGGAATTACAAGTTGAATTGGATCGCGGTTTAGCGAGCAGTTTAGGCATAGTGATTAGCGATGCCGCACAAGCATTGCGCTTGGCATTTGCCGGGAATGAAGTGGGCGATTGGGTTGACCCCAACGGCGAAACGCGCGATGTAGCCTTGCGTTTACACCCCGATGATCGCGCCGACGCCACGGCATTAGCGCGCCTGCCTTTAGTGCCGGGTGGCAGTAATTCTGTTATTCCACTCGAACAAATTGCCACTATTCGCATGGATAAAGCGCCCTCAAGAATCGCCCACTCCGATAGTAAACGCGCAGTTACAGTAACCGCTAATGTAGAAGGCGCCAATCAAGGTGAAGTTATTGACGCGGCCATGAATTTGACCAAAGCAATAGATTTCCCACCCGGTTACGGTATTCAATTGCGCGGCGCAGGGCGTGACCAACAAGAATTATTTGGTGCAATGCTCACCGCGCTCTTATCAGGAATTGCCTTAATGTATTTCATTTTGGTCATTCAGTTCGGCTCATTTTTAGCGCCGGTTGCCGTTATGATGAGCTTGCCATTGAGTTTAATTGGCGTAGTGATTGCGCTCGTTTCAACCGGCCACACGCTTAACCTGATGAGTTTCATCGGCATCATTATGCTGATGGGGCTAGTCGCGAAAAATGCGATCCTCTTACTCGATTGCGCACGCGCAAAAGAGCGCGAGGGATTAAGCCGCGAAGAGGCATTAATGCAAGCAGGCCGCGCGCGTTTACGCCCCATCCTCATGACAACCTTCGCATTAATTGCGGGCATGTTACCCGTTGCGATTGGCATGGGCGAAGGCGGCGAATTTTATCAACCACTCGCGGTAGCGATTATCGGCGGCACCATTACCTCAACGATTTTAACGCTGCTAATGATCCCCACTTTCTACGACAGCATTGAAATCGCCCATGACAAACTCGTTGCAAAATTTAATCGCTACCAAACCCAACGCGGTGTATTTGTGGGTGGGGCAATGATTGCGATTGAAACAGTATTGACGTTAATATTTGTGCGATTGATTTATCGTGTGGTAAAACGCGGATGGGGAATGGTTGGGCAGCGCGGATTAGTGGGCGCGAAGTGATTTGAAAAAATAAATAAGGCCGCGAAAGCGGTTTTATTTTTTGCACCTGCAGCTAAGGTTGCGTACGCCATTTCACTGTCAATGAATATTCTGATACCTATATTGCTTTAGTAATTTATAAGCACGCCTGTATCCAGTACTTCATACATTTTAATTTCAGACGCCTGCCACAAAAAATTATATATAACTATGCTAGCATCTCTGCAAATTTAATCTTACAGATTCAAAAACCATGCAGAAAAGGAGCATTACATAAATGATCAAAAATAGTAAAACCTTGGCAGCACTCACGTTAAGTACCGTTTTCATCTTATCAGCATGCAAGGAGGCAGATGACAAAAAAGCGCTGACGATTACGCCAGAAAATCAGGCCACACAAACTGCTGCCGTAGAATGCGTTCCCCCCACTAAAACAGAGAATGCTGCGCAGGATGCAGCCAACCCAGAACCCAGCCCCGCAACCGAAGCTGGCAAATTCGACATAAACAAAGTACCGCTGGTAAATACCAATATTGGCAGCTTCCCATATATCTCTGCGCCTGACGGTTTTATTATTCGCGACAGCAAGCGCAACGGAGAGGAAAGGGGTTACACCAAGTTTCATGATTTTTCTAAACTCATTATGTATACCGGAGAAAGTTTCTTTGATGCCGAAGGGAAATTAGCTGTTCTAGAAGTAGATACGCGCGATAATAAAGAAGGATTTAATCAATACAAATTTGATAAAAGCGTTGACAGCTACCTTGAAAGCATTGGCGCTGTTCGGATATTTAAAGGGCAAATACCCAAGGAAAAATTGAAAGAACTGAACAAAGAAAACGACTCAACCGTATATCGTCATATTACTGGTGACCCTTGGAATAGTGATCCCTTAAGGCATTATGTTTTAAACCATGCCAAAGGGAAAATTATGTTTCAGGTGTGGTCAAACTCAGCACAAGGTGAAATAGGTGTTGTTGAGCTGGAAGGCTTTAAACAAACAATTCAAGCGCCCACAGCCTCTCAAATTCAAAAAGATATAGAAACAACCGGTAAGGCAATATTGCATATTAATTTCGATACCAATAAAGCTGCGTTAAAAGAAGATGGTGATGCAGTCGTAACCGAAATTGTAAAAGTATTACAAGCCAACCCAACACTTAAAATTGCGGTGAAAGGCTACACCGATAATGAAGGCAACGAAGCGCATAACCTACTATTGTCTAAATATAGATCTGCCGCGGTTGTGTCAGCGATTGTACTTTCTGGTGTAGATGCAAGCCGCTTAACCTCAGAAGGTCTTGGCGCAAGTAACCCGATTGCAGACAACACCTCTGAAGCAGGGCGGGCACAAAATAGAAGAGTAGAATTGGTTAAACAACCGTAATATTAAAATGCCCCACTTTTTACAGTGGGGCATTTTATATGTGCGACAAACATAATAAGGACGTTATAAATTTTACGTGTGTGCTAACGCATGCTGTTGCTGAGCAAAATATACTGCGCCATATTCTGGCTGATTAATTGGGCTAGATAAACTCGTTGCAACACTGGGTTTCAAGCAAGGCAGCAAAGCGTCAGACAACCCGCCGATTAATGACATACGGTTTGCGCCAGTCGCCCATAACATTTCGGCAAGTGCGTTTATATAATCCGCACCTTCAGAGATAATCTTGAGCGCAACTTCATCTTTTAATTCTGCCGCCTCCAATACAAAGCGCGCGAGCTGCGCATAATCGCTGGATTTTGCCGCACCCATCTTATCCACAATCATCACGCCTTTTGCATTCAGGTGATTGCCAATTAAATCACTCAAACACGTTTGCGGGCCAAGATTATCGGATGCCAATAAAACGGCTTTGATAGCTTCTAACCCAAACCAGGCGCCGCTGCCTTTATCACCAAAAGGAAAACCGTGCCCACCTAAGATTGTGGCTTTGCCATTTACAAAGGAATAGCCGCAAGAGCCGGTGCCCGCAATTATTACCGCGCCGTCTGCGCCGCTGTGCGCGCCTAAACAGGCGATATGCAAATCGGTAGTGAGATACATTTTTTTAAAAGGGTGATGCCACGCGTTCATAACATCAAACATGCTAGGCAAATTAACACCAGCCAAACCTATGCCCGCAATTACATCGTTTACTGCAGAAGCGGATAAATTGGCATCTGCCACGGCCATATTCACCGCTGTCAGAATGGAGTCTTTCGCTTGCAGTTCACCGTGCAATGGATTCGAGGGGCCGCCCACACCTGTGCCAAGCACTTTATTATCCGCAGAAAACAAACGCGCTCGACATTTGGTGCCACCGCCATCAATACCGATAAAAAGCTCTTTAGAACCAACATTTGGCGTTTTGCTCATAGTCATATCATCAACACGTTGATTAGGCTCGGCAGACACATCAGCGATGTCACGAGCATCAGAAATCGCACTACTTTTGCAGCAACTTCACGCGTATGTTACGCAAACTCGCTTTCACTTTTTCAGCGTTATCTGGCCCCATACGCAACATTAGTTTGTGCACTTCAGACAATTTTTCTAAAGCAGGGTCCGCAAACTCGTAATAAATTTTGGGGCGAATAAGCAACATATCGCCGCCCGCAGAAGGCGCGCTCAATACGTTGTCTATCGCGCGAATTAATACAGAGTGAAAGTTGCCTTTATTGCTGCCCAATTCTTGGTGCGCGCGATTTAACAGCGGGTAATAACGTTTATAAAGAGTGACGGCAGCATCGCTTTCCAAACCTGAAAGCACTTGTACGTAGAGTGTGTAGCGCAAATAGTTTTTGGGGCTAACGCGAAATTGCTCAACGTCTTGCTGTTCGCCCAATTCACCCCCAGATACTTTTACATTAAAAGCATCAGCTGAAAATGTGCTTGGCGGCGAGGCTATAGGGCGGTAATCACGCACGACTTTGCCTTCTTCCACCACATCCACCGCACGCACAAATTTACGCAAAATATCCTGCGGGATAATCATTTCTACCAAGCCATTTACATTCAAGGCTTTTAAAGCAGCAAGAACAGAGTCGTCGCTCTGATTAATATCAGGCAATGGCTGAGGCACCAGCTCTGGCGCTGGTTCATCGTAAACGGGCTTTTCCACTGGCAGGGAGTCCGGTGTTGCGACTTGCTGGACAGGTACAGAGTTCGGAAACTCATGCGCCTTAGACGGCTTACCTAATTGGTCGCCCAACAGGAAATAGCCCACGGCACCAATCGCACCTACACCGACTACAACGACAACCCATTTTGCAAATGTACCCATGGCATTGGCCGGGCGATTGTTGTATGGCATAAAAGCTCCTGTAATTCAGACGATAAATAGCGGCAATTATGGGCTACAAGCGCCACAAAAAGCCAATCAGAGGCAACCCGCTGGAAAAAGGGTTCTTTAAAAAGGATGAAATGAAAGCTAGGAAAGAGACTACAAATGACTTCAGTAGTTGCGTTTAGAATTGTTTAGAGGGCAACTTTAAACGTCATGAAAACATCGGCTCAATATACTCACGATGTAGCCGTGTGGTTTGCGGACTTAAGGCAAATAGTTTAACCTGCATAGTAATTACTCTCATTTGCAATTAGAGATCATTTCCATGAGTTCCGCTCTTGCACACAGCACCAACACATTCCGTTTAGACGAATGTAGCAAAGGCACACAAGTGCGTATTGTTGATTTACACCCGCAATCCCTGTTTGGTGAGCAAGATGAACGAGTCACCCTACGCCTTAAAGAACTAGGTTTTTTACCCGGCGCACTGCTTAAAGTGATTGGTTTCGGGCTGTTAGGCAGCGACCCTCTGGCCGTACAAGTTAACGGCACCAAATTCGCCCTGCGTCGTGCAGAGGCAGCAAAAATCCGTGTGGAATTGATTTCAGGAAGCCATTAATGTCGATTCGCTTTGCTTTAGTGGGCAACCCTAACTGTGGTAAGACCTCTCTGTTTAACCGTTTGACGGGCGCCCGCGCCAAGGTCGCCAATTACCCTGGCGTTACAGTTGAACGCCGCTCCGGTTCTATTACTCATATGGCGGAACCCGCTGAGTTGCTGGATTTACCCGGCACTTACAGCCTCTTTGTAACCTCCCCCGATGAACAAGTTGCACGCGATGTCATTCTTGGGAAAATTTCCGGCGAAGCCCAGCCCGATGTGCTTATTGCGGTAATTGATGCCACCAATTTGCGCTTGGGTTTGCGCTTGGTGATGGAGCTAAAAAGCCTCAATCGCCCGATGATTTTAGCGCTCAACCAAATGGATGCCGCCCGCTCACGCGGTATCACCATCAATACTGCTGGCCTCGCTCGCGATATTGGTATGCCGGTTATTGAAACAGTCGCGGTTAAACGTTCAGGCACGGATGAGCTGCGCAAACTGCTGGCTGAATTCTCTGCGAATCACGCGAAGAATCCGCTGGCTAAAGACACCCAAACCTTATCGCTCAACAACATTGATGACCTGAGCCGCGATGATTCTATTGAAGAGCTTTATCAGCACATAGAAACAATCATGCAAGCGCATGTTATTCAGCCAGTGGATTTACCGCGCTGGCAAGAACGGCTGGATTCGGTTGTTATGCATCCGATACTCGGTTTGGTAGTATTGTTTACCATTTTAATGGTGGTATTTCAGGCCGTATTTGCGTGGGCCGCACCTGTAATGGATTTAATTGATGCTGGCACCACCGTCTTGGGCGATGCCGCTAGCAGCAGCCTGCCGGATGGCATTCTTAAAGACTTTATTGTGCAGGGTTTAATTGCTGGCTTAGGCTCAGTGATCATCTTTCTGCCACAAATTATTATTCTGTTCTTCTTTATTTTGGTACTTGAAGATACCGGCTACCTCACCCGCGCCGCCTTCTTGCTTGATCGCCCTATGCGCGGCCTGGGAATTTCTGGTCGCTCGTTTATCCCGCTGCTTTCCAGCTTCGCCTGCGCCATACCTGGCATAATGTCCACCCGCTCCATCTCCGATCCGCGCGAGCGTTTTATCACCATCATGATTGCACCGCTGATGACTTGCTCCGCACGCTTGCCCGTATACGCCTTGATTATCGGCGCGTTTATTCCAGAGCAGAGTGTAGGAATTTTTAATTTGCAGGGCTTAACACTGTTTGCGCTCTATTTAGCTGGCGTTGTTAGCGCTGCGATTATTGCGCTGATTATGCGCCGCAACCAAGCGCGCGAGCATTATCCATTGCTGTTGGAATTACCAAGTTACCGCTGGCCAATGGCATACCATTTGTTGATGGGTTTGAAAGAACGCGCGTGGATTTTCTTACGCCGGGTCGGCACCATTATTCTCGCGCTTTCCATTGTGTTGTGGGTATTAGTTACCTTCCCCGGTGCACCGGCAGATGCCGTTCGCCCTGCCATTGAATACAGTTTTGCAGGGCAATTAGGCGGCTGGATGCAACACCTTTTCGCCCCGCTCGGTTTTACCTGGGAAATGTGTATCGCACTAATTCCTGCGATGGCTGCCCGTGAAGTGGCAGTGAGCGCGCTCGCTACAGTTTATGCCGTGGGTGGCGACAATGTGGATGCAGCCTTAGGCACCGCACTCGGCCAGGCATGGAGCCTGCCGGTGGCGTTGGCTTACCTTGTGTGGTTCGTTTATGCACCGCAATGTATCGCTACTATTGCTGTGGTTAAGCGCGAAACCAACTCGATGAAATCCACTATTTGGTTTACGCTTTACCTCTTCGCCCTCGCTTATTTTGCAGCGTGGCTCACCTACACTATTGCAAGCTGGTTAATCTAAACCGCTGTTTTTCAACAGCGGCTTTCACGAGGAAACTGGATTATGTGGCAAGAAATTATTGTGGGTGCAATCGTTATAGGTGCCGTGTTTTTTCTAGTGCGCCAGTGGCTACCGTTTGGTAAGAAACCTTCGGGGAGTTGCGGAGGTTGCGGCGGTTGTAATACCGCAAAAAGTTGTAGCAATCCCGATGAAAAAACTTCGCACTGATAAAAAAGCTTCGCGCTGATAAAAAGATTCGCATCAAAACCTTCAACAAGCATTAAGTCTTACCAGTGTGTGCACACTGGCTTTTATCCTGAAAGCTTTGCTAGACTCCCCGCAGCTTAGATCTCTAATAATATTTATTGTCGTGTTAATTATTTACCGAAAGGAATTGGAATTTGCTATGTCATTTAAACAATACTTGATAGTCATTTTCGCACTCTTGTTAAACGCTTGTGGCGAACCTAAAGCGCCTGACGCTCTCATAAATACGTCTGTTCAAATAACCCTTAACGAAGTGTCATCACAATTACCCGTGAACCAAAGCCCCGCAGTGGGTACGGTGTTAGTGATCAACTTTTTGGTTAATGGAAAATTTACCGTCACCGAACCCAACAAGATAGCAACCGTTAATCAAGGTGATTTTACGTATAAAAAAATAAATGCAAACAGCAGTGAAATAACTGGGCACTCCACAACCCTGAATAAACCGCTCAGTATAAAACTGAATTTTAACACCTCAGAACTTGGCCTTTATGAAGCCAATATTGGCAACAATTTTTTAATTATGAAGGGTGGCTTTAGCGCACAAAAAATTGTACTGCCTGATGCAAAACTTGCGGGATCTTTGCAAACAAATTTAATCTTTAGCTCAAGGATCACCGGCGTTACTTATCCCTACCATATTTATCTGCCGGCTAATTACGCTACCTCCAACAAGCAATATCCCATTATCTATGCGACCGATGCGCAATGGGGCTTCCCTTATAACGCGGGCTATTTAGATTCAAAACAAAAAGACGTTATTTTTGTAGGCATTGAGCAGGGGCCAGATGATCGCCGTTTTATTGATTTTGTGCCGGTAGGAGCACCCAAATATATCCAGTTTTTAAAGCAGGAATTTATTCCTTTTATTGAAAAAGAATTGCGCACCACCCATGAAAGAACCTATATAGGTGTTTCCTTAGGTGGGCTATTAGGTAGTATTTTGCTAACGCAAGAACCGGCCAATCAACCTTATTTCAACACCTACTTACTGTTTGACGGCACCTATCAGCTATTAACGTCGGACAATATTAAAGCCGAAGAACAGCGCTTGGTCGCCAATAACCAATTCAACATTCGCGTAGTTTTAACAAGCGCATCGCCCGGCAATCGCGAACCCACCGCAGAACTGGCAAAGCGTTACCAAGCACGGTCTTACCAAGGGCTGAATCTCACGCTCAAAGAATATAATGTGCCGCACTCAGGGATTGATTGGCCATCATTCACCGACGCAGTCAATAACGGCATCTTTGATCACTAAGCAGATTTAACACGCGCAGAATTTAAATATCCTGCAGCAGAGCAAAAGAAGAAAAGCACGCCAATGATGTATAGATAGCCCAGCATAGGGCGTGATGACAGGCGTGCATCGCTGCCGTATAGTCGCGCCTATCTGCCCTTCTCAAGGATTCATTTCATGCAAGAAAAAGAAAAACTGGAAACACGCACTTTCCTGCTGTTTCTATTCATTGTTTCTATCGGTTTTATACTGTTGATGAAACCGTTTTTTGGCACCATTTTTTGGGCCTGTGCAATGGCAGTGATTTTCGCGCCGCTTCAGCAAAAGTTCCTGAAGCGTTGGCCCAATCGTAAAAACCAGTCCGCATTGGCAACATTATTCGTCTGTATAGTGATTGTTATTTTGCCGCTGGGATTTGTCATTAGCTCCGTGGTGAATGAAGGCATTCAGGCCTATCAAAAATTAGAATCTGGCGAAATTAACCCAGCGCAATATATAGAATCCATGCGCACCGCTTTCCCTGCGGTCAACAATTTGCTGGGTAGATTCGGTATCGACATCAATAACATTAAAGACGATGCCATGAGCGCCGCCATGTCGAGCGGAAAGTTTATCGCCGGACACACGCTATCTTTCGGTCAAAATGCATTTACGTTTTTAATGAACTTGGTGCTCATGCTGTACGTCACTTTCTTTATGTTGCGCGATGGCAGCTACTTGGTGGATTTATTAATTCGCGCACTACCCTTAGGCGATATTCGCGAGCGCATGTTGTTTTCGCTTTTTGCCGAAGTAACCCGTGCCACGATTAAAGGCAATGTCGTTATTGCCACATTGCAGGGCACCATTGGTGGGATCACTCTCTGGGCGCTGGATATTCACGGCGCCATTCTCTGGGGCGTCGTAATGGCTTTTGCATCGCTGATTCCCGCCGTGGGTTCGGCGTTGGTGTGGGTGCCAATCGCCCTCTATCTCACCGCTATTGGCAATATCACATCAGCCTTGATTTTGGCGGGTATTGGCGCGGGTGTTATCGGCATGTTGGATAATGTATTGCGCCCTATTCTGGTTGGTCGCGACACCCGTTTACCCGACTACATAGTGCTGCTCTCTACCCTTGGTGGCATCGCCGTTTTTGGTATTAATGGCTTCGTAATCGGGCCCTTGGTAGCAGCTTTGTTTCTGGCGTTTTGGGGGATATTTATCCACGATCTCAATACCCTTGAGCCCGGCGTTCATACAGATCCAGATCCCAACGAAAATTTACCGCCTGAGATCATATTGCAACCAGAGTCACTAGCAAAAAAAGTACCGCCAAAAGCTGAGGATTAATCTGCTAGAATCGCCGGCCTTTTATTAATCACCATCCTCAACGAAAGAGAATACTCATGTCAGACAAGTACAACACAATTGAACTACGCGCCAGCTACGGCGTAGGCCGCCAAATGGGCGAACAACTCGCATCAAACCCGTTTGAAGGTGTAGATGCCGATGCCGTTGCACAAGGTGTATTAGATGCATTGAACGGCAAAGACAGCCAAGTACCACGCCCGGAATTGGAAGAAGCCTTCCGCACCATTGGCACTCGCATGCAAGAAAAACAAGAGCAGCAATCTAAAGCCCAAGCTAAAGTTGGCGAGCTGTTTTTAGCGGAAAACGCCAAAAAAGACGGCATTACCGTAACTGAATCTGGCTTGCAGTACGAAGTGATTACTGCAGGTACTGGCGAGAAGCCGACTGCCAAATCGCGTGTTAAAACTCACTACCACGGCACCTTGATTGACGGCACTGTGTTCGATAGCTCTGTTCAACGCGGTGAGCCAATCGATTTCCCTGTAGGTGGCGTAATCGCTGGTTGGACTGAAGCTCTGCAATTAATGCCTGTAGGTTCCAAATGGCGTTTGTACATTCCGCACAACCTCGCTTACGGCGAGCGCGGTGCCGGCGCAAGTATCGCGCCTTATTCTGCATTGATTTTTGATGTGGAATTGTTGGACATCGTGGGTTAATAACGAAGCCCTACAGTAGGGAGTCGTCATCCTCGCGTAGCGGGGATCCAGCCTTTGTTTTTATTTTTGAAATCAAGAGCTGGATCCCCGCTACGCAAGGATGACGACTCCCTTTTTAATTGCAGCAGCGTTAATCAATACTCCGTTATTTATCCTTGTTAATTTTCTCTCTGGAATTCCCCCATGTGGTTTAAAAACCTACGCTTGTATCGCCTTACCGAAGAATGGACACACACATCTGAAGACCTGAACACCGCGTTAGAAGCATTTTGCTTTAACCCCTGCGGTAGCCTTGACCCTATGCGCTACGGTTTTATCGAGCCCCTTGGCCGCCACGGCAGTGAATTTATTCACGTCACCAACGGCTACATAATGATTTGTGCCAAAAAGCAGGAAAAAATTCTGCCGTCATCAGTCATCAATGAGCAGCTTGAAGAAAAAGCTTTAGCGATTAGCGAAGCCGAAAGCCGCAGTGTTAGCCGCAAAGAAAAACAAATTTTGAAAGATGAAATTATCTTTTCGCTTTTGCCCAAGGCCTTTGCAAAATCGTCGTTGGATTTCGCCTATATCGCCCCGCAAGAAAAATTGATTGTAGTGAATTCATCCTCCGCTAAACGCGCCGAAGATTTGCTCAGCAAATTACGCGAAGCACTAGGGAGCCTGCGTTGCATTCCGATTAGTGCCAAAAACATTCCTACACAGGTTATGACGCATTGGGTACAAACGGGAAAGCTAGCCAACGAGTTTGAGTTAGGTGAAGAGTGCGAATTACAAGCCGGCAAAGATGCGCGCGTAATTAAGTGCAAAAAGCAGGATTTAACAGCCAACGAAATTCTCAGCCACATCAACAGCGGTATGTTCGTCAGCAAACTCGCCGTAACCTGGAAAGAATCTATTCACTGCGTATTGGATGATCAGCTCGCGGTAAAACGCATAAAGTTTGACGATGTGATTAGCGAAAAAGCTAACGAGCGAAACCCCGAAAGCAAAGCCGAACAGTTTGATGCAGATTTTGCGATTATGAGCGGCGAGCTAAAAAACTTCATTGTCGCCTTGCTTGCAGCCTTTGGTGGCGAGACAGATCCTGTTTAAATCATCTCACTCACATAAACCTAACGCGGGTTAAGCACGCAGTGGCGTAACCCGTGTTTAATCCCCAAAAGCGCCCAAAAAATTCGTTCGCGTGCCGCCGTTTGTATATGGACTTACGCTTTCATTATTACTGCACAATCTCGCCGCCAAACTGAACAAACATAGGGATATAATGCGCTCAAGATTAAAACATGCGTCACTCATCAGGATTTAATAATGCGCTCACTTTTCCCTATCATCAGCACGCTCAGTATTTGCCTGTTAGCAGCCTGCAGCAAAACCCCCGACCCCATAAAAATTGAAGGCTTTGCACAAGGTACAACCTACCATTTAACATTTTTGCTGCCCAATGCCAGCAAGCAAGCGGCGATTACGCAAGAGGTTACCGATGAGCTGAAACGTATTGATGCCTCTATTTCTAATTATCGTAAAGATTCCACCATCGAATTATTTAATGCACAAATCGATACTGAACCGCATGAAGTTAACGAAGAAATAGTCAAATTGGTTGAACATGCCCGCAGTATTAGCAAAGCCAGTGGCGGCTGTTACGATTTAACCATTAAGCCACTGTTTGAATTGTGGGGCTTTAAGAAAGATGTATTTACCTTACCGAGCGATGAAGCCTTGCAACAAACATTGCAATTAATCGGCATGGATAAATTGATTACGGTAGATGCCACGCATCTACAAAAGAAACTGCCAAATTTACGCGTGGATTTATCGTCAATTGGGCAAGGTTATAGCGTAGAGCGCCTTGCAAATCTGTTAGAGAGTCATCAAGTAACGAGTTACCTTGTAGAGATTGGCGGTGAGCTTAAAGTGCGCGGTAAAAGAGCCGACGGGACGCCGTGGCGTATCGCGATGGAAAAACCTATTTCTACCGAACGTAAAGTCGCAAAAATTGCCGTTTTTGAAACCGGCGACGCTATGTCATTAAATCCATCGGGAACTTACCACCATTATTTTGATAGCAATGGTAAACGCTACAGTCATATTCTGGATGCCCGCAAAGGCAAACCTATCGAACACAATACCGTAGTTGCCAATGCATTTATCGCCGATTCAACACTGGCCGATGGATGGTCAACCGCGCTGCTGTGTTTGGGCAGCGAAGCAGGCATTAAAGTGGCCGACGAGCACAATATAGCGGCAATGTTTATCGATCAGGTAGGCGATCAATTGATTGAAAAAAAATCCCAAGCCATGGATAAGTTAGCAAGTGTAAAATTAGAAAGCCCGGAACAAGAGCAGAAGCCAGCGCAAGAATAGAAAAAAGCATAACCTTAAAATGCAGCTCGCCAACTGAACATGTCCATTCAGTTGGCGATTGCATTGACAGTATCGTTCCACTCGAAACACTCATACACAGCAAAACCAATGCACGTCACCAATACAGAGCCACAACCACCTACTGGCGTTACGCAATCACTTCACCAAGGTGCCTTTACGTACATAGATCAGTAAAAGGCTCAGGTAAACTAGGGCATTTAGCAGGACCACATAGATGGCGATGATCAGGAAAGCAACACGACGCATAATGCGATTAGCCAATCGTCACCCTTGGGTCATACCGCTGTTTGGTTTTGTTTCGGGCGTAATCAGCTTTGTTCTGGTCGAGCGCAAGCAAGAACAATTTGCACAAATAATATCAATCATAATGTTGGCAGGCTGGGCGTGGTTAGCGCTGGAAGATCTATTGCAGCGCGCAATTTCTCGCTGGTTCAATATAAAAGTGCCGCCGATAATGCTGCGCTACGTAACCCAATTAGTGCATCAAGAAAGTTTATTTTTTGTTATCCCCTTCTTTTTTATTACCACCGCATGGAACAGCGGGCAGATGGTGTTTACAACGCTGCTCATTATCGCCGCCTTGATTTCAATTATTGATCCTATTTACTACAAATGGCTCGCACCGCGTCGCTGGCTATATTTTATTTTTCACGGTGTCACATTATTTTCCGTCTTACTAACCGCACTGCCCTTAATTTTTCATTTACCTACCGCGCAAAGTTATTTATGGGCACTCGGCGTTTCCGTATTACTGTCGCTACCCGGAATCGCCCAGAGCATGACAATAGGCTGGCTAAAAAGAATTCCCGTACTTGTGTTACTCGCGGTGCTGAGTTGTGGCATAGGTTATTTAGTTCGCCAGTGGATTCCACCGGCATCAATTTGGTTAACTCAAGTCGCCATTACCGATCATATTGAAAGCGGCAGCCGCTCTCCCCAGCAAAAATTAAAAACAGTCACCAGCGACCAGTTACGTAAAGGCATCTATGCCTACACCGCCATCCATGCTCCACGCGGTCTAAACGAACGCATTTATCACCTGTGGCGCTATAACGGAAAATATTTTGACAAAATAGCGTTGGATATTCGCGGTGGCCGCGAACAAGGCTACCGCGCCTGGTCTCACAAAACGAACTTTCCCATACACGCCACCGGAGCTTGGCAAATTTACGTCATGACAGAAGCCAATCAAGTTATCGGGATTTTGCGATTTGAGGTTGTGGAGTAGCTGGGCACGATAATCACGATAGTTTGATCCTCTGTAATCCCCCTATATTTTCAGAGTTACTCGCTCCATCACTCTGTGCTAATATGCGCGCCTTTTTTCCATTAGTTATTTTTCGTTCGAGACAATGCTATGAGCACTAAAGTCGCCGTTGTCATGGGCTCCAAGAGTGATTGGGCCACCATGCAAGCCGCTGTTGAAATCCTGCAAAAAATGGGGGTGGAGTACCATACTGAGGTAGTTTCAGCGCATCGCACGCCACAAAAACTCGCTACGTTTGCTGAAGAAGCCGTGGCTAATGGCTTTGGTGTAATCGTCGCTGGCGCTGGCGGCGCGGCTCATCTTCCCGGAATGATTGCAGCTCACACTCGCTTACCCGTATTAGGCGTGCCGGTACAAAGCAAGGCGTTGAACGGTATGGATAGCTTGCTTTCTATTGTTCAAATGCCCAAAGGTATCGCGGTAGGAACCTTGGCGATTGGTACTGCAGGCGCTTTTAATGCGGGCTTGTTGGCTTGCCAAATTTTGGCGTTGAATGACTCTGCATTAGCAGCGCGTATTGAAGAATTCCGTTATGCCCAAACGCAAGCGGTGCTGGATAATCCAGATCCAAGCGTGGATTAATAGCCTTTCTTCAAACTAACTTGCATTGATTTAACATTATTGAGCTGAATTTCTATTAAAAAGGGAATCGTCATCCTCGCGAAGCGGGGATCCAGTTCTTGATTTTGATTTTTTAAAAGCTGGATCCCCGCTTCGCGAGGATGGCGACTCTCATTTAAAATAAATCATCAGCAAACGCATCAAGTTAGGCGTATTTTATCTTTTAGTTATTTTTGTAGGTAGTCGATGATCAGTAAGCCAATTTGGGTTTTAGGTGCAGGCCAATTGGGTGCCATGTTGAAACATGCGGGCATGCCATTAGCATTGGATGTACGCCCGGTGGATATTAACGAAAGCAGCGCACCTGCTCTGCAAGCCGATGATTTGGTCACTGCCGAACGCGAGCAGTGGCCCGATACGCTGGCAACTCACACCTTGGCGCAGCACTCTCACTTTGTAAACAAGCCTGTATTTGGCCGTTTGGCTGATCGCAAAACGCAAAAAGAATTAATTGATTCGCTCGGTTTATCGACCGCGCCCTGGCGCAATGTTGCGAATGATATTTGTGCCAATGAATTACGTAACCAACTCGGCGAACGCGTCCTCTTAAAACGCCGCACGGGCGGTTACGATGGTAAAGGCCAATATTGGATTCGCACGCAAGACGATGAAGTTCCCGCCGATTGGCAAGGCCATGCAATTGCCGAACAAGCGATTAGCTTTGATGAAGAAGTATCCTTAGTAGGCGTGCGCAATCGCGCCGGCGAATGCGTGTTTTACCCGCTTACGCTTAACCTGCATTTAAACGGCATTCTCTATGCATCCGTTGCGCCACTCGCACGTTTGCAATCATTACAAAATCAAGCGGAAACCATGCTAGGTAAACTGCTTAATGAGTTGGATTATGTGGGCGTCATGGCGATGGAATGTTTCCGCGTTGGCGACCAACTCATGATTAATGAATTAGCACCACGTGTTCACAACAGCGGCCACTGGACACAAGCAGGCGCGAGTATCAGCCAATTTGAATATCACCTGCGCGCTATTGCCGATATGGCAATTCCCAAAGCACAAATTCTTGGCCACAACGTAATGATCAATTTGATCGGCACCGAGTACAACGCAAAATGGTTGAGCCTACCGGTTGCACAAACTTATTGGTACGGAAAAGCTGTTTTACCTGGCCGCAAGGTCGGGCACATCAATTTGGTGAGTACGGATGCACAAGATCTTGGTGCAACCTTGCAACAACTCAAACACCTTTTACCCGAACAGTATTATAAAGAGGCGATAGATTGGAGCCTCAAAGCGTTGGAAGACGTAGCGTAAAACAAAATAGATAAAGCCAAGGCCAACCACCTTGGCTTTTTTGTTTCTAACCCGCAGGTAAGGAGCTCCTCATGCTTAGATTACATATCGCCAATAAAAACTATTCATCCTGGTCACTGCGGCCATGGCTAGTGTTATCTGCATTTAATATTCCCTTTGAAGAAAAAATTCACCCATTTCCTGAAAATAACGCGTGGGATTTGTACCGTACTTTTTCGCCCAGCGGCAAAGTGCCCTGCCTTCAAGATGGCGATCTCGTTATTTGGGATTCGTTGGCAATTATTGAATACCTCGCAGAGCAACACCCAAACATATGGCCTAGCGATAAGACCGCGCGTGCATGGGCGCGTTGTGCAGCAGCAGAAATGCATTCCGGTTTTCAGGCATTGCGTAATAATTGTGGGATGAGTTGCGGCGTACGCATTCAATTGCAGCAAATATCGCCCGCACTGCAAAAAGATATTTCTCGTATCGATGAATTATGGAACCAAGGTTTAGCAACCTTTGGTGGGCCATTTTTAACGGGCGAACAATTTAGCGCGGTGGATGCATTCTTTGCACCCGTTGTATTTCGCGCACAAACTTATCAATTGCCATTGAGTCTACGTGCGAGCAATTATATGGAAACAATTCTAGCGTTACCGGCTATGCGCGCATGGTATGACGCAGCTCTACTGGAAACATGGCGTGAACCCGCACACGAGCAAGAAGTATTAAATGCAGGAAGACTACTGACGGATTTTCGGAAAAGTTAAGAATATATAAAAAGTAAAAAAATACCGAGCATGGAAATCCTGGCTCGGTATTTTTTAAGCAATATACGTAGTTATAGTGTGAATAGTTACAAAATCCACACCTCCACACGCCGATTAATATTTTTACCTTCTTCTGTATTACTCGCCGCTAAGGGGGCAGCATCGCCCATACCCTTAGCGACTAGCGGGAAAATACCACGCTGAATTAATTGTTGCTCCACCACTTTAGCGCGACGCTCAGATAACTCCTTACCCTTGCCCGCATCACCCTCGCTATCAGAAAAGCCAAACAGCTGCACGCGCTTGGGAGCATTCACTTCTACGTAGCGGGCTACACGATCCAAATCATTGAGCGATTTAGTATCTAGCTCATCGCTGCCACTTTTAAAACGGAAGTTAATAGATAAGCGCTCCGAGCGTGCGGTAAGTTCACGCATATCTGTTGGGTAAAAATCATTTTCAAACGGTTTACCCAATTTAATATTTTGCGATATAAAACCAACATCCTCTACTATCGATTGCCCTCGTTCAGTGACAACAAAACGAATGAATTCTTTCGCTTCAATATTGGGGTTTAGCTGAGGCGTGTAAAAAAATAAACGACGCGATAGCGGGTAGTCTTCCGTACTCACGGTAAAATGCGTAGGCATAATCGCCTTATTATGATCGGAAGAGGCTACCGCCATTAACTTTGCATGGCGCACATAAGGCAAACCAATAAAACCAATCGCACCGGCTTCACGCGCTACTGAATCTGACAATTCACTACTGGACTCCACACGAACAGCTGATTCAGAAAGCTTTGCTTTACGCGATTCCAATACCAAACTTTTAAAGGTATCCCACGTGCCAGATTTTTCATCGCGTGCATAAATTTTTATTGGCAGATCCTTACCACCTAATTGCGACCAGTTAGTTGTCTCACCAGAAAAAATCGCCACCAATTGATCTATGGATAGGCTCGACACACTATTGCTCGGAGATGTAATAATTGCCAAACCATCCAAGCCTAAAATGTGTTCACCACCGGGTAACGCAAGATCGCCTAGGTTTGGTAAAAGCTCTTCACGCTCTTTGTCTTTAATACGGCGCGATGACATGCCCATATCGGTTTCATTTTTCAGCAACCCACTAAAAGCGGTGCCCGAACCATGTGCCTGTAATTCAATGTATTCAATACGGCCATTTATTTCACCGGAAATCACTTTCTCATTGGGCGATGCTTGGCTCACCTCGGTACGTACATTATTGGCGCCCTGACTCATCAAATACGCTTCAATTAAACGCGGTGCTAATTTTTCACCAATAGTATTGGAGCCATGCAAGCGAAATAATGGCTTGTCTGCCTTGGTCAAACTGCCGGGAGCTATTTGATTGTTTTTTGTTTTCAGGCGCGACTCAACGGCAACGTTTTGCACGGCTTTAAATAAAAAGACTTCACCTGCATCCATAGGCAAACATGAGCGCAACATGTACCCGCCCATAAAAATAATCATCGCAAACGCTGCCGCAGTAGCGAAGTGCAAACGAAAGCGGTTGCGCGTTTTTTTATGCACTTGAAGTTCTGAGGTATCATGTGAAGATTGCAAAATTGCATCTTCCATTTTGCGAATTTCCCAAACCAGCGCAACCAACTCTTCATTTTCGGTGATGAGCGCTTTCTCTAATAAATCCGCGCGATATTCTTCATCCTTAAGCACCATATTCAGCGGAATATGCATTTTTAAATGCGTTTCACACAGACGTTTTAAATTCCATACTTTATCCACCAACGCTACGTTGTAGTGCAGGTGCTTATGAACTTTTGGGGACATATTGAATTCTCTATAGCAATCAGCAAAAAAGGGCTGGCGCACTATATGAATCAAAAGTGACAATTCAGTGACGAAAGAAATATTAGAAAAATGAAGCAGGGATTTATGGCGAAATTAAATGAGAGCTGCATCCTTGCAGTCGGAATGTTCCTTATTAAAACCAGTCCTTATGAATAAATGATCGTTATGAAATAGTCCTTAAGTAAAGGGTGCCTGATATTTTTACATCGTTCTAAAGCTTGGGATGCGGCAGAGGCTTACTGCATACTTATTAAGCCACACTAAAATGACAATGGTATGACATGTGTGAAGGTGTTAATCACCCGTAATTCTTTTAATTTTTCGTTGCATCTCTACTACTTTGAGCGGTCGGTTTAATTTCTCGTAAAGATCAGCCGCCAACTCATAAAAACGCACCTCATTCTTTTCACGCTCAATAGCACGCTGAATTAATTCCAACGCGTGTTGATATTCTTTTTGCTCGTATGCGGAAAGCGCTAAGTTGTATTTATAGTAAGGGTTGGCTTCACGATGACGCTGAGCTAAACGTGAATATTTCAGTGATTGTTCTTTATTGCCAACTTGCTGGTAATGAAAAGCAAGGTTATTCATTACCGTTAAATCATCGGGGTTTATGGCCAAGGCATGTAGATACGCCAGTTCTGCTTCACGTTGCAAATTTTTGCGACCGAAAACAGTACCCAAGTTACTCCAAACATAACTTTGTTGATCGTTCAAGCTTATGGATTTGCGTAGGCTCAAAAAAGCATCGGTAAAGTTGCCTGCATCCAGATATTCCATCGCGCGATTACTGTAAAACTGTGCCATCGCCAAGGTATCGCTAATCACGTACTGACGGTAGCTGGCTTTGTAACGGTTCATCTCTAAATCAATAACCACATCATCACGTCGCAAAACATTAACGCTTTCATCCAACAAGGGTACTTTGACGTTCACATGCCGAAGAAACATCATGTCTTTTTTATTGCGCAAATCCCATGTAGGTGGAATTTCCACTTCATTGACTTTTGCGTTCAAACCAACGGAACGCGCAAGCGTCACATATAAAAAGGTAAAACTTAAGCAATTAGCATAACGCTGCTGAAAGGTCTTAATAGGCGGTTCGGTAATGTACGCATTGTAAATAATGCCGTGCCCACCCTCTTCTTGAGCGGTGAGCAGTGCTACATGCAAGTCCTTCGCTTTTTCGAAATAGCTATTGCTGCGACGAACTGCATTTTTGGCAAAAGCCTCCATTTCAGGGGTAATGGCAAAGAGATTAATATCCGGCAACTCTGTTTCAGCTACCTCTCGCCCCAAAAGGGCACGCCCAGAGAGGAGCCCGGCAACATCTGTTGAATAGGATTGTTGCTGCGGTGCCGCCAAAGTAGCGCAGCCTGTAATCAGCAGAACTACCAACAGCCACATTAGGGGTTTTACACAAGCACTTATCATTATTTTTATCCTTTCTTGTTGTACAAACTATAGATCAAACATCACCCGAATTGCACTAGAGATGAACACGCAAAGGATAGTTTTGGGTGATTCTTTAGAATTCTTATGGTTTAAGCGAGCAGAAATGCGGCTACTAGCCTCTTAAATGCAATATGGAGACAACGCTTAATGCATTGAATTTAAACAATAAACTATTGATGCACTGTTTCGTAAAAACGTATTGATAGAAGCTTGGTTTTAAAATGCCTTAAAAAAATGCACTACTTTTTTATTTGGCATTGCATACGATCAAAAACTCTGGCACTCGTGTTAACAAAAATTCCATTTCATGCAACAGCCTGATTCATAAAAGTGCATGCCAGAAAATTCCGGTTTTTTCGCGAACCAAAAACGCACAAATAGAATGTTTAAAAATGCTTGGCACAGACTTTGAATAGGTCATTGGGTAAACAACTCTTTTAGCAACCGTAAAAAATACACGATTACTACCCAGACAATTTTATTTCCAGTTTTAACGTGTTGATACCCGAAATATCAGGAGCAAGGTTATGAGCGTTATGCCAAATATGAATTCAGTAAAATCTGTTGCAAAAAAAATTAGTCTTAGCAAACTCATTAAAACCACCATCGGTTTCACCGCAGTATTTGCGTTAGTAAACATGGCTAATGCCGCGACCGGTAAACCCGAAAAAGAAAATTTAAAATTTGGTTTTATTAAATTAACCGATATGGCACCACTCGCCGTTGCGTTAGAAAATGGTTACTTTGAAGATGAAGGCTTGAACGTAGAACTTGAAGCGCAAGCCAACTGGAAAGTAGTGCTTGATCGCGTGATTACCGGTCAACTGGATGGATCGCACATGTTAATGGGGCAACCCGTTGGTGCCGCAGCAGGCTTCGGTACTAGCGCTGAATTGGTTTACGCTTACGCACTTACACAGAACACTTATGCATGTACGCTGGGTAATGATATTTGGAATATGGTTAAAAAATCTGTGCCCAAAGGTGCAGATGGAAAACCGATTCATCCCATCAGCGCTTCGGTATTAAAACCTGTTATTGAAAATTTTAAAAATCAAGGCAAGCCATTCAATATGTCAATGGTGTTCCCTGTATCTACGCACAATATGGGTTTACGTTATTGGCTTGCAGCCGGTGGTATTAGCCCCGGTTACTACGCGCCACACAAAGGTGATATTACCGGCCAACTAAAAGCTGATGCGTTGTTATCAGTAACTCCCCCACCGCAAATGCCAGCAACACTGGAAGCAGGAACAACGAACGGTTACTGCGTAGGTGAACCGTGGAATCAACAAGCTGTATTCCGTGGCATTGGTGTTCCCGTTATCACCGTTACCAATCAAATTGCCGATAAAGTATTTGGCGTAACCAAAGGCTGGGCAGAGAAAAACCCCAACACGCACATTCATGTTGTAAAGGCATTAATTCGTGCGGGTAAGTGGTTAGATGAAAAAGACAACGCAAACCGTAAGGCTGCAGCAAAAATGATTTCAAACCCCAACTATGTGGGTGCAGATGAAAAAGTTATCGCCAACTCTATGACCGGAATTTTCGAATACGAGCGTGGCGATAAACGTTCAGAACCTGATTTTAACGTGTTCTTTCGCTACAACGCCTCTTATCCCTTCTATTCAGATTCAGTTTGGTACTTAACGCAAATGCGCCGCTGGGGACAAATTCCAGAAGCAAAACCAGACAATTGGTATGCCGATTTAGCGAAAAAAATTGCACTGCCAGAAGTTTACCAACAAGCAGCAAAAGATTTGATTGCTGAAGGAAAAATGACGGCAGCTGACTTCCAGGATTTTACCAAAACCGATGGCTATCGTTCACCCGATGCAACTATCTGGATGGATGGTATTAAGTTTGACGGTCACAAACCCAACGAGTACCTAACCAAATTCCCGATTGGTTTGAAGGGCAACGACAAGCTGTAAGTTATATATTGTTATCGTCGTATTGTTATTGTAGTCGTATTGTTATTGTAATAGTTACTTAAAATGTCTCTCAGGTCAGCGGATGATTTCTTTGACCTGAGAGATGCTAGACAAGAAGCTTGCAAAAGCTGGAGGCAAAAAATGAGCGAATCCACAAGTGCAGTGTCCACCACATCGAACGTAACCACCGCACCAAAATTTTCCACAGTGATTGTCAGCAAAATATCCCCAGCGAAACTCCGCGACATAGTACTGGGAACCTGTTTACCAATTGTAGGTTTAGTTTTTTTCCTGCTGTTTTGGCATGTAGGTGCGCAACATATTAAAACCTCGCTTGGCACATTCCCCGGCCCAAAAGAAGTAGTTACTCAGTGGGGAAATTTAGTTGCCGAACAAAAAGATGAATATGCGCGCGAAGCCGCATTTTATGAGCGCCAGGAAAGGCGCAATGCAGAAGCATTAAAAGCAGATCCAAACGCTGAAATTAGAGTGCGCGAATATAATGGGCGCCCTACTTTTTTTGACAAAATTCAGACCAGCTTATTCACTGTATTAAGTGGTTTTATCTTATCAACCATTATCGCCATCCCCATGGGTATTGTGATCGGCCTGAGCCAATCACTCTATCGCGCCTTCAATCCTGTTATCCAAATTTTTAAACCGGTATCGCCACTAGCATGGTTACCGCTTATCACCCTCGTGGTCAGCTCGGTATATGTCAGTGAAGACCCCATGTTTTCAAAATCATTCATCATTTCCATGCTTACGGTAACGCTCTGCTCTATGTGGCCAACCATGATCAATACGGCCGTAGGCGTTGCTGGTGTTAGCAAAGACTTAATTAACGTAAGCCGTGTACTGCGTTTAGATTGGCTAACCCATGTGCGCAAAATTGTGATTCCATCATCTATTCCCATGATGTTTACCGGTTTACGTTTATCGCTTGGCATCGCATGGATGGTATTAATTGCTGCAGAAATGCTGGCACAAAACCCAGGCCTTGGAAAATTTGTGTGGGATGAATTTCAGAACGGCTCATCCGATTCACTTGGCCGCATTTGTGTAGCGGTACTCACCATCGGCGTTATAGGGTTCGGTTTAGATCGCACGCTACTAGCAATTCAAAGTTATGTGAACTGGGATAAATCGGCGATTGTTAGATAATTTCATACAGGAATGAAATCATGAGCGAATTACATTTAGAAATATCCAAAGTAGGCATAGATTTCCCAACCCCAAAAGGCCCATTTTGTGCACTGCAGGATGTGAATTTAAAAATTAACAAAGGGGAATTTGTTTCACTCATTGGTCACTCAGGCTGCGGCAAATCGACAGTGTTAAATATTGTGGCCGGGCTCTATCAAGCTACAAGTGGCGGCGTCATGCTCAATGGCCGCGAAGTTAATGAACCGGGCCCAGAGCGAGCCGTAGTATTTCAAAACCATTCTCTTTTGCCTTGGCTCACAACCTATCAAAATGTAGAACTCGGCGTTAAACGAGTATTTAAAGGTAAAAAAACCAAAGTAGAAATGCGTGAATGGATTGAGCACAATTTAGAATTAGTACATATGACTCACGCCATGCACAAACGCCCCGATGAAATTTCTGGCGGCATGAAACAACGCGTTGGGATTGCTCGCGCACTGGCGATGGAGCCAGAAATATTATTAATGGACGAACCTTTCGGCGCACTCGACGCACTCACTCGCGCGCACTTACAAGATTCGCTAATGGAAATTCAAACTGCGCTAGGCAATACCGTCATTATGATTACTCACGATGTGGACGAAGCTGTTTTGCTATCAGATCGTATTGTAATGATGACCAATGGCCCATCGGCAACCGTGGGTGAAATATTAGATGTAAAACTTGCACGCCCACGCAATCGCCTAGAGTTGGCAGACGACCCCGAATACAACAGCTATCGTACCGCGGTATTACGCTTCCTCTATGAGAAGCAAAGAAAAGTTGAACCTATAACACCTAAACGCGTTGAAAAGGCCGCCGAAAAAGACAGCAACAAGCAAGTGGCTTAATGACTGAGAAATTGAAGGCAAACTAAACAACCGCAGAGGTGACCAACCTTGTGGTTTTTGGTCTTTAGTTAAGAAGGGAATCGTCATCTTCGCGTACGACTGCATGGATGCAGGAGGTAGAGCAACGCAGGAGCAGTTGCCGAGCGGAGCTCCAGCTGTTGACAGACTACAATCAAGAACTGGATCTTCGCTGCGCGAAGATGACGACTCCCATATAAAGCTAATAACCATCGTTACCCCCAACCTGACACTCCGCTCCCCATCTGCTAAGCTCATTCAATTCTTCCCCACGCCTATTTACCCTCATGACCAAGACAATTGAGCATTTAAGTTTACGCATTGCACAGATCACACAACTAACACCGCGTGTTTACGCTTATAAATTGCGTGCGGCGTCGGCTGCCGATTTGCCACTGATAACCGCAGGCTCTCATATTGCGATTCCAGTAACGCTTAACAACGGCAAACAGGATTTCCATCACTTCTCTATTTATAGCAATCCCAATCAACGTGAATTTTATGAAATAGCTGTATTGCTTGAAGAAGATAGCAGCGGCAGTTCGCAATTTATTATTAATCATTTTGCAGTGGGCACTTTGCTAGAGTGCGATTTACCCAGCAATAATTTTCAGCTTCACGCCGATGCCAGCCCTGCAATATTAATTGCAGGCGGCATTGGCATCACCCCCATAATATCCTTAGCGCATACTCTTGCGTTGCGTGGTCGCCGTTTTCAGTTGCACTATGCCGGGCGCAGTAAAAGCGAGATGGCATTTGTGAATGAGCTGCAAAAAATATTTACACGCAACATCTATATTTATGCCACCGATGAAAATCAACGTTTGAATATTATGAATGTACTGGCCGACGCATCATCCAACACACTTTTTTACGCCTGCGGACCGCAAAAAATGTTGGCCGATATTGAAACCTGCGCACGCATGCTGGGCATCGACAAAGACCGAATTCAAACTGAAAATTTCGCTGTTGAAACATTAAAAAATGATAAAGCAGTCGTGCTCGAATTAGCGCACAGCGACAGGCTCATCAACGCCCGCGCCGACCAACCCTTACTGGCAGCACTGCGCGATGCAGGTGTAAATGTTAACTTTGATTGCTGCGTAGGTGATTGCGGAACTTGTGCGGTAAAAATATTGGAAGGCGAAGCGGAACATCGCGACCATGTATTGAGTAACGCACAAAAAGCGCAGGGATTTATATGCGTGTGTGTATCTCGAGCTAAGAGTGAAAAGCTCGTACTCGCGCTTTAGCTATACATTAACCCGAGGTAAAACTACTGCACTATTACCGCGCACTGTGCTTGCCAACCACTCGCTATTGCTTATATTCTCTCCACCATAATACGTTTAAAAAGATTTCTCGCTCCGTCTTATTTATTAAAGGATTCAACTATGGACTCGCTTTTATCATTTTTATCCAACCCCACTTTTTGGATTGCAGCAGTTTTATTATTTACACTAAAAAAGGCGATACATTTTGTACCGCAAAACCGTGGCTATGTGATTTATCGCATGGGTAAATATACCCGCACGCTAAGCTCCGGCTTCAATTGGATCGTTCCTTTTCTTGACTCCATCGCCGCTGACCGAAACCTCAAAGAGCAAACTTTGTTGGTGCCACACCAATCCGCCATCACCAAAGATAACGTGGCACTTATGATTGACGGCGTGCTCTTTATTAAAGTAATTGATGCGGCTTCAGCCACTAACAATATCACTGATTACAAGCTCGCCACTACGCAGCTAGCCATGACATCTATGCGTAATGCCATTGGTACCATGGAGTTGGATGAGTGCTTTCAAAACCGTGCGGCGATTAATGCTGAAATTCAAAAAGCTATGCTCGAAGCCACGCAGCCTTGGGGCATTTTGGTGTTACGTTTTGAATTATTAGAAATTACTATTCCAGCCTCTATTAAAGAGGATATGGAAAGACAAATGTCCGCTGAGCGCCAAAAACGTTCTGCAATTTTAACGGCTGAAGGTGAAAAAGCTGCAGCTATTGCCAAAGCAGAAGGTCAAAAAGCTGCAATTGTTTTAGAAGCCGAAGCTGCACGCGAACAACAAGTTTTAGCTGCAAAAGCCAGCAAAGAATCACAAATTTTAGAAGCCGAAGGTAAAGCCGCGGCCATTAAACTGGTGGCATCCGCCGATGCCACGGCACTGCAAACTGTGGGCGACGCCGCTGCTACCGATAATGGCCGGATTGCCGTGAACTTTAAATTGGCGCAAGGCAGTATTGAGGCGCACAAAGCTATCGCGAAAGAAAGCACCGTTGTCTTAACAGACGGCAAAACCGGTGACAACATTGCCAACACAGTTGCGCAGGCAATTGCCGTATCGTCCACCATTAATCACGCTAACTATTAATCACCTAACTATTTACAGGCACAACCAGGAGTAATGTCGCGATGGAATATTTCACGCAACATCAGGATTATTTTTTTTACGCCCTCGCCGGAATTTGCCTGCTGGTAGAGTTAAGTTTGCTCGGTATGAGCGGACCACTCTTATTTTTGGCGATTGGCAGTGTGATTACAGGTGCATTGATTTCACTTGGAATTATTCATAGTTTTGGTATTGCCTTGGTCGCACTCGGAAGTGTTTCGCTCGCAAGTGCGGCGCTCTTATGGCCGCCATTAAAAAAATTACAAAATAAAGAAATAGGCCCAGAAACCAGTAGCGATATGGTGGGCAAAGTCGTACCCGTAACAGCACGCATTACGCAAGCCGATGGCCGTGTGAGTTATTCTGGCGTTGAGTGGTTAGCGCGTTTGGATAGCTCAAGTCATGAGCCAGTTGAAGCCGAAAGCCGCGTGCAAGTCACGAGTGTGGATGGAACGATTTTGGTGGTAAAGGCAGTTTGATTTAAGTTTCAAAATCACCCCTTCGGTAACTGCTTTTACAGGACCGAAGAGGATTTCCTTCTATGCTTTTTTCTAAGACTTTTTCTTCTTCCAAAGCCAAAAACCATAAACCGCAATTAAAGCCCCTATTCCCGCCTGACTCCAGTTAAACCATTGACGCCCTTGAGGGCTCAAGCCCGCAGACCAATTTTGATAAAAATTGATTACATAAGGAGCAATGTAAATAGTAAGCGCCGTTAATACTATGGCGATTAGCGCAGCAATAATTCGAACTTTCAGCATAATAATAAGATCATCAAGAAGGGTGATTTTAAAGGCCGCAAGCTTAGTGCTTGGGTTGTACTTAGGCAAGAAGGTGTTCTATTGGATGATGCGCACCGAATTTGCGCAGAGAAATACACGGCACATAAAAACCCTCTCATCCAGACGCAGCAATTCGCCCCACAAAAATACCAACCTATGGTTTGGGTATAATTTATTGCACCATAAGTAATCAAAAAAGCCATATAGCTTCACCCTGTCGCTTATTAAAACGATTGCGAAAACTAAATCTCCTACTGATTTTTGGAATTTTATCGGCTTATTAGTCGAATTTAGCAATATTTCCACCCTTACAACTATGCCTTGCATCCTGTGGCATACCGCTTGCAAAACTCATCTCAATCGGAGTTTTGCATTTATGTCTTCTACTGTTACCCAAACGACCAAAACCGTCTCATCTGTTTGCCCTTACTGCGGCGTAGGCTGCGGCATGCTGCTGGAAACCGACGGCAAGAAAATCCTAAAAGTAAGCGGCGATAAAACTCACCCCACAAATTTTGGCCGCCTGTGCACCAAGGGCCAAACTAGCGCCCAGGCACTACGTGAATCCGGGCGTATGGAAGCCGCGTTTGTTCGCCTTGATCGCACTTCACAATCCGTACAAACCCCAATGAGCGATGCCATCAAAACCACCGCCAAGCGCTTGAAGACGATTTTGGATGAACACGGGCCAGATGCGCTGTCGTTTTACGTTTCCGGGCAGATGTCCATTGAATCTCAATACTTAGTGAACAAGCTCGCCAAGGGGTTTGTGCGTACCAACAACATCGAATCCAACTCGCGTTTGTGCATGGCGAGTGCGGGCGCGGGTTACAAGTTGTCGCTCGGTTCCGATGCACCACCCGGCTCTTATCAAGATTTTGAGCACACAGACCTGTTTTTCGTGATCGGCGCCAATATGGCGGACTGCCACCCTATCCTTTATTTGCGCATGATGGATCGCATCAAAGCGGGTGCTAAGTTGATTGTGGTTGACCCTCGCCGCACGCTAACCGCTGAAAAATCCGAACTATTTATGCAGATCAAATCCGGCACCGATTTGGCGCTGCTGAATGGTTTGCTGCATCTATTAGTTGAAAATGGCCATACCGATCCAGAATTTATCGCCCAATTCACCCAAGGCTGGGAGGCGATGCCAGAATTTTTGGCCGACTATACGCCCGCAAAAGTAGCGACCATCACCGGCATCCCCGAAGACGATATTCGCAAAACGGCCAAGATGATTGGGGAAGCCAAGAATTTTATGACCTGCTGGACCATGGGTTTAAACCAGTCCACGCACGGCACCTGGAATACCAACGCCATCTGCAACCTCCATTTGGCCACCAGCAAGATTTGCTCAAAAGGCAGCGGCCCCTTCTCGCTCACTGGCCAACCCAACGCCATGGGCGGCAGAGAAATGGGTTATATGGGGCCTGGCCTACCCGGCCAGCGCACCTTACTCGCTGAACCCGACCGCGTGTTTATTGAAGATATGTGGGGCATTGAACGCGGCAGCATCAGCACCAAATTGGGCAAAGGCACTGTGGATATGTTCGAGCGCATGGCCGCTGGCGAAATCAAAGCCTGCTGGGTCATTTGCACCAATCCCGTTGTCAGTATTCCCAACCGCAAAATTGTGATCGACGGCTTACAAAAAGCCGAACTGGTGATCGCGCAAGACGCCTTCCTCGATACCGAAACCAATCGCTACGCCGACATACTTTTGCCGGGCGCACTCTGGGCTGAAGCAGAAGGTGTGATGATAAACTCTGAACGCAACCTAACGCTTATGCAAGAAGCTTTGCCTCCACCGGGCGAGGCCATGGCGGATTGGGAAATTATTGCAAAAGTCGCCTGCGAAATGGGCTTTACCGATGGCTTTAGCTTTAACTCCGCCGAAGAAGTCTTCGAAGAAATCAAACGCAGCTACAACCCCAAAACCGGCTACGATTTGCGCGGTGTAAGCTACAAGCGCTTGCGTGAAAAATCTGTGCAATGGCCTTGTGCGAGTAACGATGCTTCTGACCGAAATCCGATTCGCTATTTGAACACTGGCATCAACCAAACCCTTAAAATCCGTGAGGATGGCAGCCAGCCAAAAATCCTGTTTGCCACCGACTCCGGTAAAGCCAATTTCTTTGCCCGTCCCCACGTGGACGCGGTAGAAATGCCCGATGGCGATTTCCCCTTTATTCTTAACACCGGTCGCCTGCAACACCAATGGCACACCATGACCAAGACCGGCAAAATCGCCACGCTGAACAAATTAAACCCCGCGCCTTTTGTAGAAGTTCACCCCGAAGACGCCGCCGAATTAGGCATTAAAACTAAAGACAAAGTCGAAGTCCGCTCGCGCCGCGGCTACGCAATACTGCCCGCGATAGTGACTGATCGCGTATTACCCGGCGCATGCTTCGCGCCCTTTCACTGGAACGATATTTACGGCGAAAATCTTACAATTAACGCCGTCACCAATGACGCCGTTGATGCAATTTCGCAACAACCCGAATTAAAAGTGTGTGCGGTTACGCTCAAACGTGTAGAAGTTTTTGCCGATGATTCGCAAACTCAACATGAAAGCGCGACGCATACAAGTTCCGCTCAAACCAGCATGGCCTTTGCTGCCTTGAGCGAGGAAACCAGCATGACCTTGATTGACACATTTGCTACCACGCTCGGTTTAAAAGCCGTAGTCGCGCCCGAACTTTCGGTGGAAGAAAAAACGTTCTTAAGCGGATTTATCGGCGGCTTAACCGCCAGCGCAAAACATATCAATGCTGTGCCGACTTTACCGGTTGATTGTCCCATTAGCCCAGCAAATCGCGTTTACGTAAATGGCTTACTCGCAGGATTATTTAGCAGAACTTTGCCAATAGGCCTGAGCGCAGCGCTTTTAAATGGAGATGCGAATCAAGCGATTAGCAAACCGGTACTCAATATTTTGTGGGCATCGCAAACCGGCAACGCTGAAGCACTAGCGGAAAAATTCGCAGCGCAATTAAGCGGCAGTTGGGCAATTAATTTGCAGGCGATGAACGACTACAGCGTAGAAAAACTCGCGCATGATAAACACGCCATTTTTATCACCAGCACCTTTGGCGATGGCGATGCACCCGATAGTGGCGGCGATTTCTGGGGACAACTCAGCAGCGATTCCGCACCCAATCTCGCGCAACTAGATTTCGCACTGCTCGCACTGGGCGATTCCAATTACGACCAATTCTGTGGCCACGGCAAAAAATTATTCGGGCGCCTACAAGCACTGGGTGCAAAACCACTTACTGACCGCGTAGATTGCGATACGGATTTTGAAACGCCATCCAGCGAATGGTTTACTAAACTCAATGAAGCACTCAAAGCACATTTGCCTACCGAGACTTCATCCAGCATGACCAGCACGCCTGCCAGCCCGACTAGCCAGAGCGCGAAAAAAGCCGAAGGTGGTTTTACCAAAACCAATCCTTATTTGTCGCGCCTGGTTATCAACAAACGCTTAAACAGCGGCAGCAACACCAAAGACACCCGTCAATTTAGTTTTGATTTGGGCGCACTCGGCAACAAAGAAGGCGGCCTGAGTTACGAAGCTGGTGATGCGCTTGGCGTATGGCCACAAAACTGCCCAGATCTTATTAATGAATTGGTAGTAGCGCTTAATGTAAACCGCGAAGCGCCAGTGATTGTGGATGCCAACGAAAAACCACTGCGCGAAGCACTGCAACACAATTTTGAAATCTGTCGCCCCAGCAACGAAGCACTGCAATTTATTGCGCAGCGTTCTGGCAGTAAAGAATTGGCAGCGCTTTTGCAAGCCGATAAAAAAGCCGATTTACAAAATTGGCTCTACGGTCGCCAACTAGTCGATGTGATTCACGAATTCCCCATTCGCTGCAGCGTAGATGAATTTATGCCGCTGTTAAAACGCATTCAACCGCGTTTGTATTCCATTGCATCCAGCTCAAAAGAACACGCACAGCAAGTTCACTTAACCGTTTCTGCCGTGCGTTACGAGCGCTTCTTTAACGGCAAAAAAATCCGCAAAGGCGTTAGCTCAACTTTCTTGGCCGATCGTGCAGACGGCGTAGACATCCCCATTTTTATCCAAGGCAATAAAAACTTCCGCGTACCCGCCGACGGCAACTTACCCATTATGATGGTCGGCCCCGGGACCGGCGTTGCGCCCTTCCGTGGATTTTTACAAGAACGCCGCGCACGTGGCGACGCTGGTAAAAACTGGCTGTTTTTCGGCGAGCAACACGCCGCAACTGATTTCTACTACAAAGATGAATTGGAAGAATTCCAAAAGCAAGGCGTGCTCACCGCATTAAGCCTCGCTTTCTCGCGCGACCAGCAACAAAAAATTTACGTGCAAGATCGCATGCGCGAAAACGGCGAAAAAATCTGGAACTGGATTGATGCCAAAGGCGGCTATTTTTACGTGTGTGGCGATGCAAGCCGTATGGCGAAAGATGTGGATAAAGCGCTGCGCGATATCATCCAACAATATGGGAAATTCGATGAAGCAGAAACTGCAAACTACATGCGTAAATTAAATATGGATAAGCGTTATGTGCGGGATGTGTATTAATTTATCCCAAAGCTAATACTTGCTTCATAAAAAATGGCTCCGAAGAGCCGTTTTTAGTTTAAACATTTTATACAGCCTCTTATTCACTTACAGCGAATAGGGATCAAACCACAAAGTTTTATCGTCTAGTGGGGTCAGCTTTGGAAGCCCGGGATTTTGCAGCGGTATAACGATACGATCTTTTAAATTCGCTTTGCTAATAACATCTTTTACGGTAGGGTCATTCAAGAAATACTCATTAAAGCTCCCATCTTCAATAGCGATGCGCAAACCTTTTTCAATATTCCTGGCGAGCTCTGTATTAGATTTATTCACGAAAAAATAAAATGGATTGGGATAAACCATCAACAGATTTTTCTCAACTTCAAGTTCAAGGTTTGGATATCGTGCAATTTCAGACCAGGGCTCATGAGCACCACGAGGGAAAGCGTCGAATCGCCCACCATCCAACATAAAAAACATACCATCGTACTTAAGTACTTTAACCACATTCAAACCATTAGCGGTCAGCACATCGGTATCTGCCCAAAAACGACCCGATGCGAGAGATACACGGCGTAAATCTTCAAGTGTGCGTATGCCATCAAATTTGGATTGGGTTCCTTTCTTTATCATCAACACGCGATAACCAAGCAGACCTCTATACATAGGAATACGAATAGGTAGCATGCGCTCTTCGAATTCTTTTGTTGATGCGTACCAACAAACATCCAGCTCATTATCAGCAATCATTTGAATAATACGGGCTTCTGTATTTGTAGGAGCAGATTCAATCCATTCATACTTTTCAGGAATTTTTGACAAAGCAAGCTTAAGCAGCCCTTTTGCATAAGTGGGTATACCATCATTTCCTTGAACCATGCGCAAAGGTTTGGCATGAGCATTCACCGACACCATAAGCAGACAACATGCTAGCGCCGCAATAGCAGACTTACTTGAGTAAAAGGCGGAAAAAAGTGATCGAGGCATTTGAATGGTGCACCTTATCTTTTATGTAATGATCTAACTTTAGCTGAACTTCCAATAAATGCATGCCGTTTTTATTGAAAAAACCAGATTTTATTCAGTCGTGCATCCCTACAAAAGAATGTAACCCGTTAACAGCCCCGAATAAAAAATGCTCGCAATATCAATATAACTATTTGCGGCGTCGCTTATTGAGCTGACGCTACCTTTTCTAGACGTTAGCTTCCAATATGCGCTCTAAAAACTGCGCAAATTCACTGGGTGACGCATTTTCACTCGCTGCTTTATCAGCCATTTTTTTGCTTAGCTCCAGCAATAACTTCTGCGGATCTGAAAACGTACCCGCCAGCTCTAGCGACTCCAATACACCTTTAATAAATTCGCCCACTGGTGCTAATTGATTAGCTAAGCCGGGAGACTGTGTTTCATTTTCTGGCGCAAACGCTCCATAGGCAACAGCTACCTGTTGAATTTGCACTTGCGAGAGATTAAGTGAATAGCCTGCAATTTGTTGATCGTCGTAACCAAGACTTACCGCGTTATTAAATGCATCATCTAAATTGCCCGCATAAAATTGCCCAGCGAGCTTATCCACGCGACCAAGCAATTCATTAATGGCTTGTAATTCACTTTCATTCAAATCGCCTTCAATCGATAACTCAAAATTACTTGCAGAGCCCTGACTCGCACTACCATAGACGCCTGATGCATCGCGCCCTGCGGCAACACTCAAACCCATACTGGAAGATGCACGAATACTGACTTTATCCCCCTCTTTCGTAGTCAACTCAAAGCGAAAATCGCGCGCCTCTGCGTATTCGTATAAGCCTTGTTTTATGGCGATATTATTAATTTGTGTTGGCTGATCTAATTCGGTAGCAGCGGGAGAGGTATTTATCTTAGGTGTTGCGTCTTTAATGAATTTTACGCGTAGCGCATCAAGGCCAGACATTACTTGCTTATAGGTGTCATCAATGTCCGCTGCAACCTCTGGAGAGAGCATACTGAGCGCCTTTAATTTTTCCTCGGCTTCTGCAAAACCTTTTTTAAACCCTTCTAGCCCAGCCTCCAAACGCGACTGTAATTGCTCTTGAGTTGCACCTTCGGCTGCATCTAGTTGTAAACGACGCTCGATGAAACCCAAAATTGTATTGGCGGCTTTGGTTGCCGTCATAGGCTCTTGATCGCTGTAAGCCGCGGTTGATGCTACGCCTCGGTTAGCGATTTTTTCATAGGCTTCTGTGAGCGTACGAGTTACCAGATGCAATGCTGACTGGCGCTTTTCATCGCTCGTGGCAGGCGTTTTTACCTCTACTGTGACTGGCTTTATAGACGTGCGTGTTTGAGATAAATCACGCTGAGAATTCAGTAAGGAAGAAACGCCAGAGTTAATGGATGAAATTGTCATAATGCACCTGACTCATAAGTGTTTAGTTGACCTTCGTTACACCCGTATCGGCAAGAAATGAAAAAACTGAAAGACCATTTTTAACATTCAGTAATATTGCTTATAACTGTAATTTATTACTTCAAAAACCACGAGATTAACGTCAAACATAAAAGCAGTCCCAATCTTAATATGGTCAATTTGACGTAAACATCTGAATTAGATTAAAGCGCTGGGCACACATAAATTCAAATATGAAAATAAATTTCTATATAAAAAAACTTGGCGCCTGGTTAAACCAACAATGTCTGAACGCTAGATTAAAAATCCTAGGGTCGACATATTTATAAGCCTTAGCTGATCTCTATTTTGTTGTTTTTTAACATAAACTTGATTTGAGATGAGCACTATGAATTATCAATCCAAAAAATCTCCTTAAATTTCCTACTTAAGATCAAAATATCCTTCCAAAAATATTTTATTTCCTCTACCCTAAGCCCGCATTTTCTTTTAAAGCATTACATTTTGCAGTTACAAGTTGACAGAGATTGACTCGTTATAGTATCAATGACCATATGCATGACATCTGGCATTCAAAAAATTAATTACGCTAGATCATGTTTCAATTAGAAAAGTCGGGTTTTATCCCCTCGTTAGACAAGACGGTGAGATGAGCAACTATTAACCAATTAAAAAAATAGGCTCATAGAGAACTCTAAGCATCTACTCACAGAAGAAGGTGTTTAAGTAGCAAGTACACGAGTTGTCGGCAATATTCAATTTGTGCGTTTGCTTCTTGTTGGCTCGAACCACGAGTTAATAAGGAACGTTTAAAGTCACTACAACAGCGGCTTTTAATCTAATAACAATCACTGGAGGCATAGTCTTATGCTTAAAACATTCCAACAAAACTTCAGAATGAAACCACTCACAGTAGCGGTAGCATCTGTCATATCTTTAACTACAGCATCAATGACCTTTGCTCAAGAAGGTGAAGAAATCGTTATTACTGGTATCAAGGCGAGCTTGCAAGCCGCTATGGATATCAAACGCGATTCAGCTGGTGTTGTTGATGCGATTTCTGCAGAAGACATGGGTAAATTCCCTGATACTAACCTTGCGGAATCTTTACAACGTATTACTGGTGTTTCTATTGACCGTACCAATGGTGAAGGTTCTCGTATTACTGTTCGCGGCTTTGGCCCTGACTACAATATGGTGACACTGAACGGAAGAACACTTCCAACTGGTAGTGCTTATGGTGGTAGCTCAGGTGCTGACGCGGCAACACGTGGCGGTAACTCAAGAGCATTTGACTTCGCAAACCTTGCTTCTGAATCAGTTGCTGGTGTAGAAGTTTATAAAACCGGTAAAGCTAATGTTGCTGCTGGTGGTATTGGTGCATCTGTAAACATTAAAACCGCACGTCCTTTGGATAACGCTGGCTTTAAGGCAACTGTTGGCGCGAAAGCGGTGATGGATAGCACTAACCGTACTGGCGACGATGTAACACCTGAACTTTCTGGTTTAGTGAGCTGGTCTGATGACGCTGGTGTGTTTGGTGTATCGCTGAGCGGTAGCTATCAAGAACGTGACTCAGGTTTTACAGGTGCGACTGTTAACGACTGGTCAGTAGCAACATGGGGCGCCGGCTCCACTCAGACTATATATGACAACCCAGCCAACAGCACCAAATTCAAAAACGCTCCAGCTGTTGGGCAGCTTTACTCTCGCCCTAACGATGTTCGCTATACCTTCTCTGATCGTGAGCGTGATCGTACCAATGCTCAGCTTACTCTCCAATATAAGCCTATCGAGAATTTGACAGCTACTTTGGATTACACCTTCGCTCAGAACAATCAATCTGAACATCGCGGTGAAGTAACTACTTGGGTACAAAACGGTGGATTTATCACGGGTGTTGAATTTGATAACTCCGTAATCAAAACCCCTAAATTTATCAATGAGACCTACAGCCCTGAGCAAAGAGATGTAGGCTTTTCTCAGCAATATCGTTCTCAAGAAGACACTTTGGAGTCAACCGGCTTAAATCTTAACTGGGCCGTTAATGATCAATTGACCTTAAACGTCGATATTCATGACTCAACATTAGAAAGCTTGCCAACTGGCCCAGGTCATTCAGGTGAATTGGATGTTGGTATCGGCGCCCCCATTAAAACTGCTGCAAGCTGGGGGTTCAGTGGTAATAAAATACCTACCTGGACTCACATGACAAACGGAACTTTGGGTACAGAAGATCTTAGTTCTTCGGTTCTGCGCGTATTCTCAGCAGAGCAAATTTCTGACGTGACTCAAGCTAAAGTTGATGCACAATGGAAGTTTGATGATGGCCGCTTTGATTTTGGTATCGAGCGCCGCGAAATGGGTTCTAATACCATCAACTACAACACCAATAATGCTCAGGTATTGGGTGGCTGGGGCGCTTCAGCACCTGGCGAATTCCCTGCTTCTTTGTTTGAACCCTTCAATGTAGCAGGAGAGTTTGATGACGCCGGCACTGGCAACGCACCGAAGATCGGTTACCGTGGCGATGCGCGTGAACTGGCAAAACACCTAGTGCGTAAATATACCAGAACCGAGGTCTCTTCTTCCGACCCTCTCGGATCCGGACCAGCTTACATTGGTGTTGAGAACACGCAGAGTCCTAAAGGCATTGTTCGAAACAGCAAAAGCAATAACGACATTCAGGAAGATACCGATGCAGTTTACTTCCAATTGGGCACTACTGGCCAATTAGCTGGGATTGATATTGATGTGTTGACCGGTTTGCGTTATGAAACAACCAAACAAACCTCATCTTCTGATACCCCGCCGTTAGATTATTACGTATGGCAGTCAGATAATGACTTCACTTCTGTTAGCAAAGCAGCAGGCGCCAAAACTGTTGTTGAGAATGACTATGACATGCTGCTGCCAAACTTGGACTTATCGGCCAAACTGACAGACGAAGTTACAGCCAGATTCTCCTATAGCAAAACCATGGCTCGTCCTGGTTTGGGTCAACTAGGTGCAGCAACTGCGTATAATAATCCAAACGGCTCTACATTGAATGCTGGTACCAGTGTGACAGCAACTGGGAATAACCCAAAATTGCAACCACTGGAATCAAACAACTTTGACGTTTCCGTAGAGTGGTATTTTGATGATGCCAGTTATGTGTCTGCAGGTGTGTTTGAAAAACGCGTTATCAACTTTATCGGTATAGAGCAAATAACACGTACCTTTGAAGGAATTAGAGACCAAACTTCAGGCCCAAGAGCGAGAGCAGCAAGAGCAGCGTTGGAAAGCAGAAGCATCAACGTTGATAACGCCAGCATTTATGCAATGATGCAAATATTGGCTAACCCAGGTGCATATCCTACTGGTGCTGCTGCCTATACCCCAGCATTGAATGCTGATTTTAATGATCAGGGTGGCTATTCGTTCATTACGCCGAATGCTGATGACCCGCTGATGTCGTACAGAATGAACAGCCCTGTTAACAACCGTGAAGCAAAAATTTATGGTGCTGAATTTGCTGGGCAACACTTCTTTGGCGATACAGGCTTTGGTTTACAAGCTAACTACACCTTGGTAAAAGGCGATGTTAAGTTCGACAACATGGATCTTACTGCTAACCAATTTGCGTTATTAGGCCTCAGCGATACTGCAAACTTGGTTGCAATGTATGAAAAACATGGCATTGAAGCTCGTGTTGCATATAACTGGCGTGCTAAGTTCTTAAATAGAACAGGCGCTGGTAGCAACAACAACCCTGGTTATATTGAAGCTTACTCACAAGTTGATGCAAACGTGACCTACCATATCACTGACGATTTGGCAGTATCACTTGAAGCTATCAACCTGTTGGGTGCAGATCGTCGTGAACATGCTCGCAATGAACAAATGTTGTGGGGCTATGACGACCTAGGCGTTCGTTACCAAGCAGGCGTTCGTTATACCTTCTAAGTTTTATTTGAAGGTTGTTTGAAAAAAAAGAGTCGCCTAGGCGACTCTTTTTTGTTTAACTTCGATTAATATCGCGAAGATTGATGAGGATCAATATGCAAAAAATAGAAGTATTAAATAATATTGCCCATGAAAGTTTGAAAGTAAATCCAAGATTTGCAGCAGAGCTAGGTGATAATGTGGCAACTACGCTTACATATTTCACTGAATTTTCAGACGTTCAAAAAGAATACCCCATATTGTGCCGCAAAAACCCAGAGACAGATGAATATCAAGCTGTCGTCTTCTTTGGATTTCAAAAAGATGAAAATTTATTTTTGAGTGATATAGATCCACTAAAACAAAAAAACTTGGGATGGAATGCAGATTATGTGCCTGCAGTCGTAGCTAGAGGCCCTTTTTCAATAGGGATTCATAGAGAAATCGAGAATGGATCAGAAAAGCACAAAGCGATGGTACATATTGACATGAATCATCCAAAAGCAAGCAGCGGAGATGGTCATAGCTTGTTTTTAGAAAATGGAGGAAATAGCCCATATTTGAATCATATTTCAAACATACTAGAAATTCTCAACGATGGTATACATCTGACAAAATTAATGTTTGATGCATTTGCTAAATATCAGTTGTTAGAAACGGTTGTTCTGGATATAGAGTTTCAAAATCAAAATAAATTAAAAATCGCTGGCTTTGAAACAATCAACATTGAAAAGCTATCCCAACTAGATGGTGAAGTGCTCGAAGAGCTTAATAAATCAGGCTTTCTTCAGGCAGCTTATTTTATCATTGCATCTATGTCCAATGTTGCCAAATTAATCGATTTAAAAAATCGTAAGCTTTTAGCAGGGGCAGTTAATTGACTTTAAAAAAAATAAAGGTTTTGCAT
>Ga0247803_1000019_pt1 | contig 183820 bp, 148 predicted proteins | sample UWRJL014104B1_FD_180928 | JGI IMG/M metagenome (GOLD analysis project Ga0247803, IMG submission 180928) | Plant litter microbial communities from Arlington Agricultural Research Station in Wisconsin, United States - UWRJ-L014-104B-1 | ecosystem: Environmental > Terrestrial > Plant litter >... | reverse complement strand
ATACATAAAAATTTCATGATGTAGCTCCTTTAGATATTGGTATACAGAAGTAAATTTCCACGTTCTTAGAACGTGGTTTTGGTTACCCCTTTGAGGGTTTGTTGAGCCAGCCCTTTAGAAGGCTGGCCGAGTTGTCCCACACTGAAATAAATTAATTTCAGGCGGATTCAATAGTGAAGTGGATAACAGTGTAGGCAACTAGTGCAACCATCTCTTCCAAGACTAAAGCAGCCGGTATTTTGATAAAAGTGTTTTCCTAGGGAGGCCATTCAATTTGTTCACTGCTTTCATCACATCACTATTTCTGTTGCAAAACAAACATACAAGCCTTTGGGATGGCCGAGAAAATCACCGCCAGTGGTAGATTGATTCATAAAAGAAGTTATATCCAGATGCCTTCACTAGGGTCGATCAACCGACCCTAGTGAAGGCATCGAAGTTTGTCAATTCAACGCATTAGCGCTTAGAAAGTGTATTCGCCACGGACATAGTAAGTGCGGCCAAACGCATCGGTATAACGTGGGTCCCAACCTACCTGATGGCCTGAACCGCTGGTACGCAGTGACAAGGGAGGCTCCTCGTCCAGCAAATTATTTATACCAAACGTCAATCCCAATTTGTCATCCATCAGTTTAACGGCGGTTTGATAATTGACGGTGTAGTAGTCAGAAACTGTTAACTGAACGGGTGTAGGTTCACTAGAAAAATCAGGCACACCATTGCTGTCGAACATGTTGATGGTTTGCTCTTGATCCAAATAACCCGATTTGTAATTAGCAGAAAGGCTGTGGGTAAACATCTCTTGCGCCAGAGTCAAACCAAAGCGGATTTGATTGCGGAAGGTGACTTTCTCATCGCCGCCAAAACGCCCCAAGCTACTGCCATTTAAACTGCTTTCAGATTCCAGCATGTAAGTACCAGCCAAGGTAGGCGTCAGCACACCGAAGGATAAATCGAATGCCATACTAAAGTTGTAGTCGATACCCGAGGCATTGCGTTCACCGCCATTCACCGCACCTTGAATAATGGCGAGTTCTTCTTCGCCCGTTGCCAGATTGGTTTTAGTGGTAAATAAATCACGATAGGTTACCGGGTCTGCAAAAATATCCGCTTCGTTCAGGCGCTCAACTACGTCACTGATTTCTACGTTCCAGTAATCAATAGTGATGCTTGCTTTATCCAAAGGCTGTAGCACAAAACCGACACTGTATTGCTCAGAGGTTTCCGGCTTCATATCCGCATTACCTTCACGATAAACGGGATATTGGGGGGTGCCAGGCAAACAGTACCGAGCCATTGAATCGCTGGCCGGGAAGGGGCACTCGTATTCACCCGAGGTCACACCAAACTCCGTCATTGGCTCGGCAACTTCCAACATACTAGGCGCTTTAAAACCCGTGCCGAAAGAACCGCGTAATGCCAATGCATCAGTCACATCCCAACGGCCAGTAATTTTGTAGGTGGTGTCATCCATGGATTCACCAACGTCACCAACACCGGCAGAATCAACGGCATCAATAGTGTCGTAGCGCAATGAAGCCGTCAGTTCGACCTGATCAAGGACAGGCAACAAAAATTCCGTGTAGATGGCCGATTGGGCACGATTCATGTCATAGGGTGTGTCTTTGGATAAAAAAAGTATTTCCTCGTTGGCATTTGCATCAGAAATTTCACGCGTGTAGGTGGTATCACGGTAATCAAAACCGACCGCTACCATCGCATCGCCACCACTCATCGAGAATACGGGCATGGATGCAACACCTTCAATCGCATTTACCGTTACGTCAATGGTGTCCCAGTTACCGCTGTACACCGTTTCACTCAAAGCATCGCGCTCTGCATCGGTAATATTGTCAGGTGTAGTAAAGATATTTAACCCGCCCGAAGCGACCAAATCTACAAATGGATCGAGCAGTAACCAACCGGTTGGATAGTTTTGTTCCTGCGAATTATTGGCATAGGTATAGGCGCCCGAATAACTTATATCGTCAGCGGTGCCTTCAAAACCAAGCACAAAGTGAGTTGCGTCCGAGTTGTATTCAGTGGTGCGCGGATCAGCGGGTAAAGCACGCCAGGTACCGGTAACACTCGTTAAACCACTCACTTGATCCGGGGTCAGATAAGGAAGAACGTACTCAGCAACCAAGGCTGAATCTATGGGTACAGGTACGTTACCCGTAGGGTAAGGAGCAATACGCGAGGTCAATACACTGTCGGTATATACCAAGGTCGCGTAGGCGGTCAGTGCATCATTGACCTGATAGTGTCCATTGAGGAAGAGCGAGTCCCGCTCCGATTCCGGCACAATTTCAATGGTAGTGGTGTAGTCATAAAAGCAGGTATTGCCGATTTGCGAATTGTCGGGCGCACAAACTCCGTTAGCTTGCTGGTAAGGGTTAAACGCATAACTGGTTCTGCGCTCATCGAACTCGGTTGTAGGATCATCCACCTTTGTCCCATCGATATAATTCGCCGTGGCATTACCGGGGATAGCATTACCTGAGCCATTGAAAAACAACCCTGAACCACCGTCCGGGTGTTTTACCGAGATGAGACCCGTTTTCGCAAAATCGCGATCAACGGCCGCTAATTGTTCTTGCTCCTGATGATTAAAGCCCAGCACTACCGCGTAACCATCTTCAGCCAAACTACCAAAGCCGGTGATCAAATCGAAATCCAAAGTTTCACCCGCACCCGCGGTGGGGTCGGCAAAGCGTGCACTGATCGTAGTGCCTTCAACTTCTTTTTTCAGTTGGAAGTTCACCACACCGGCAATCGCATCCGAGCCATAGAGCGCGCTCGCGCCGTCGGTCAGGACATCGACCTGCTCCAACATGCTCATGGGAATAGCGGTGAGGTCGATAGTGCCGCCGGAGTCGGCAGGCGCCATGCGGCGGCCGTTAAGCAACACCAAGGTATATTGTTCGCCAATATCGTGAATAGATGCAGTACGAATACCGCCGCCCGAACCACCGACTGAATCACTCGCGGTAGTAAAGCCTTGCATAGCGGGTATGGTTTCAATGAAATCACTGGTAGTGATTACACCGCTGCGATCTAATTCCGCGCGGCCAAATACCTGAATGGGCAAGGAGCCTTCAAGATTTTCCTGACGTTTAATTGCAGAACCCGTCACAAGAATCTCTTCAACCATCGTCTCTGCAGTTTCGCCCTGTGCAAAAACTGGTGATGCCCCGCTGAACAACAGCCCAGAAACACCGAAAGTAATGGCTTGAATTACTGATGATAATTCACGTTTTCTGCTCATATAGGCACCTCATAAAAAGATAATGGATAGACTTAAAAAATTCATGCAAATAAATTGCATTGAAAACTTGAAAAAATTGACTAAAAACAAAAATTAGAAAGTTTATTTTCACAGCAATAAAAAATGGATAAATTTTTCTACTGCAATTCATAAATATCGAACTAATGTTGTTTAATGAACTCGTAATAAGATTGCGGTTTTCATGCCAATAAATATCAATTCGAGGCAACACAACGCACAGGTTTGGTGTAGGCGCGTAAATAGGCGGGAGTTTTGAAATAGATTTAAGTTGCTAAGTTTTTTCTTATTATAAAAATCGCATAAAATTTATTTCTTATAACGCAGAAGATATTAGCCGCACCAGAAAGTATCAAATTCGTGCACCATCAAAAATAAAAATGTGTGGTAATTGCACATAAATTGCTGTTTAACCATCATTCGATGCACAGGCGGAAACAAAATAAGACGATTTTTTTGCAGATGAAACAAAAAGTGAAAACTTGACCATTTGAGCCTATTTACTAAAAAAGCACTGCGCCAGATCAGCAACTGACGTTATTACATAGGTTGGCTTTATCGATGATTGCTCAAAATACGCCTGCCGAAACTTTCCTGTTTTAACCAAACAACCACTCATCCCCAGCACTTGTGCACCGTCCACATCACTATCGATATCATCGCCAACCATAAGTGCGTCCTGCGCTTTTATCTGTGCCGAATCCAACACCCGCTGGTAAAAATCGCGATTGGGTTTACCCATAATGCGCGCGGATTTACTGCTCACATATTCCAGCCCGGCGACAAAAAATCCGATATCAGCCTTAAGTCCATCACTGGTTTGCCAGAAGCGGCCTTTATGCAATGCAATTAATTCCGCACCACTGTGTATGACATTAAATAGGTGATTAATCAGCGGCAGATCCCAGCGCTCACCAATATCGCCAAGCACCACATAATCGGGTTGTTGCTCATCCCAAATGAAATCACTGAAATCAGTTTTGATCGCATCGGCAACCAGCGGCCAGATCCGCAGCGCGCTACCTGTCGTTTGCTGCAAACTGTGCAACTCCAATCTGGCAGCAACCGGCGCACTGATTAATTCATCGGCATCGAGCTGAAACCCCAACGCCTGTAAGTGCGCTACTAATTCGCCTTGGGATTTAGTTGTAGTGTTGGTCAGGAAACGCAGCGCAACACCGCGTTCACGCAATTGTGCGAGGCACTCTATCGCACCGGGGATCGCTTGATCACCTATATAAAGAGTACCGTCCAAATCGAGCAGAATTAAACGCGGAAGCTGATACATGGGTTATCTCCTGCAACGCGAAGATGAATCATTGGGAGCAATTAACTGTAGCGCTGTTTCAATGCCGCTATAAATACACTCACTTTTTGCGACTGCTGCACCGACGCCGGAAACACGGCATAAATTCCGCCGCCGGGTAATGACCATTCAGGCAATAAACGCACCAGCCTGCCTGAGGCAATATCGTCTTTGAGTGCGTAATCCGGCAATACCGCAAGCCCCGCCCCTGCCAGCGCCGCGGCTTGAACTCCCAGCGATGTGTTAGCCATGATCGCTGCGCGAAAACGCAGGCTGACTGATGCAAACCCGACCCGTGTAAAAGTCCAGTTCAAGGGATTGGGCAACACGCTTAAGCCGACAATAGAATGCCCACCTAATTGTTCCGGCACTTGCGGTAATCCTTCGGGAAAATAATCCTGCGCCGCAACTAGCCACTCATCAAATGGGGCGATCAACGCCGCTTTATGGCTGGAGTCCGCCAAGCGACCAATACGGATCGACACATCAATACCTTCGGCCACCATATCGACGCGATGATCGCTGGCGATAATGTCAATACGCAATTCCGGATGCTGCTTGCTGAGTTCTGCTGCCAATGGCGCAATTACGGAAGCCCCGTAATCAATCGAGGTAGATATGCGTAATTTGCCGCGCAACTGCCGCGTATTACTGTTGGCTTGGGCGATGGCGTTTTCAGTGTCCTGCAGGATTTTTTGGCAGGCTTCATAGAACTGGGTTCCCGCTTCGGTGAGGTGCAACCGCCGCGTGGTGCGCACCAGCAGATTGCTGCCGACCTCCGCTTCCAGCTTTTGCATGTGCGTACTGACCATGGTTTTGGCCAAGCCCAAACGTGTAGCTGCCGCCGTAATCGAACCGGTTTCTACCACCGCCACAAACACTACCAGCCGATTGAGATTGATATCCAACAAATTAGCCATAGCAATCACCCACCACAATTGTCCACTTTAAGTGAACTTAGAATAAAGATAAGGCCATCTTATCAGCACAATAATCCCACCGCATACTGGCCTTAATGACGCAATTCACCACACCTGACATGAACCAAAGGAACAGATTATGAAAATTGCATTGATAGGCGCGAGCGGATTTATTGGCCAACACATTCTGCAAGAAGCCATATCCCGCCAACATCAGGTAACGGCGCTGGTACGCGATACTAGCAAGATCCCGCAGCACGCCAGTGTCAGCACCAAAACTCTGGATTCGCACAATTCCGCTGCGGTGACTGCTGCATTTGCTGGGCATGACGCAGCGATCATTTCGTTTCACTATCTGAACGTAGATTTCCAGGCACTGATCAACGCGGTGAAAGCTTCAGGTATTAAACGTTTGTTAGTGGTAGGTGGTGCCGGTAGTTTGGAAGTGGCACCCGGCTTACGGGTAATTGATACGCCCGATTTCCCCGAAGAGTGGAAAGCCATTGCCCAAGCGGCAATCGGTTTTCTGGATGCATTGCGCGCAGAAAAAAATCTGGATTGGGTTTATGTATCACCTTCTGCATTTATTGAACCTGGCCAACGCACGGGTAAATTCCGCATCGGCAGCGAGCAATTGCTAGTAGATGAAAAAGGCGAGAGCCGTATATCCAATCAGGATTTTGCGGTAGCGGTGATTGATGAACTGGAACAACAGCAACATCGCCAACAACGCTTTACTGTTGGTTATTAATATTTATTAAGCAGACGGATGTAACTGACTCATAAACAGATTCGACGATGTCTTTTTTAATGATTATCGAATCTGCTGATAATTTTTAATGCAATTTTTTATTCACTAACCGCAATATTTCTTCTGACAGTTCAGGATCATCCACTGCACGCGCAATAACTTGAGCACCAACTAAAGTAGCCAGTGTTAATAGCGCTTGTTCGCGTTTGGCTGCTTCGGTTTTGGTTGCTGGTAATAGATTTATCATAGCAGTGAGGAGGCGATTAAAACTCTGCGTAAATGCCTGTTTAATCACTGGCGATTGACGCGCAGCATCCACACCCAAGGCGGCCATCAAGCAACCGCTACCCGGATTATCGCGATGCTCGGTAGACAAGTAGCGCGTTATAAACGCTTTATATTTGGACCCTTTTACAGTGACACGGGCGTCCTGCCCTTGTTCTAGAATTTCATCGGCGGCGTAAGCACAGGTCTGTACCATTAAGTCTTCTTTTGAAGCGAAATGACCGTAAAAGCCACCGTGGGTTAGGCCTACTTTTTTCATTAAATCGGCAATACCAATCCCATCAAAACCTTTTTCACGAAATAATTGCGCGGCCGCATGCAAAATTTTTCCGCGATTTTCTATTGCTTGCTCTCTGCTCACTCTCATCGTCATATCCGCCTGCGAGTCAATAATCGATTGGATGTCATCTATCTATTACCAAATAGTGTTTGACAGCATACATGACGGCCATCATATAATTATAAATGATGACTGTCATGTATAAATTAACCGAGGAGATCTCATGAGCCAGCAAATCCGCATTGTAATTACCGGAATGGGGATTGCCTCGCCACTCGGTTGCGGTATTGAACCCGTGTGGCAACGGCTGCTCGCAGGAAAATCCGGTCTGCGTCGCTTGCCGGATGAAATGGTCAGTGATCTACCCGCTAAGGTTGGCGGTGTGGTTCCAACTGTAGAAGAGGATGCGGAGGCAGGTTTGAATCCGGATGCGATTGTCACCCCCAAAGACCAGCGCAAAATGGATCGCTTTATTTTGCTCGCGCTCGCCGCCACCGATGAAGCCTTGCAACAGGCGCAGTGGCAACCGACGACGACAGAACAGCAAGAGCGCACGGCGACGATTATCGCCTCGGGTGTGGGCGGATTTCCGGCGATTGCCGATGCCGTGCGTATCGCCGATACCCGCGGTACGCGCAAATTATCGCCCTTCACTATTCCCTCATTTTTGGTCAACCTGGCTGCGGGGCATGTCTCAATTAAATACGGATTTAAAGGGCCGTTAGGCGCACCGGTTACTGCATGCGCCGCTGGTGTGCAGGCGATTGGTGATGCCGCGCGCATGATCCGCGCGGGCGAAGTGGATGTCGCGATTTGTGGCGGCGCCGAGGCTTGTATCCACACCGTAAGCCTCGGCGGTTTTGCCGCTGCGCGGGCATTATCGTCGGCATTTAATGATGAACCTACACGCGCATCACGCCCCTTTGATCGCGACCGTGATGGCTTTGTGATGGGCGAAGGTGCGGGCATTTTAGTGATTGAATCGCTTGAACATGCACTCGCTCGCGGTGCACAACCGATTGCTGAAATTGTCGGCTATGGCACTAGCGCCGATGCTTATCACCTGACGTCCGGACCCGAAGATGGCGACGGCGCAAAACGCGCGATGGAAATTGCCATCAAACAAGCAGGAATACACCCCAACCAAATCCAACATCTCAATGCCCACGCAACGTCAACTCCTGTGGGCGATAAAGGTGAGCTTGCTGCGATCAAGCGGGTATTTGGAGAACAAGGAAAAATCGTCGTAAGCTCAACCAAATCCGCAACCGGTCATTTGCTTGGTGCCGCTGGTGGCATTGAAACTATTTTTACCGCACTGACCTTGCGTGACCAAATTATCCCGCCAACATTGAATCTGGAAAATCCCGATGAGGCAGCAGCAGGTGTGGATATCGTCAGCGGCGAAGCGCGCTCCACCGCTATCGAATATGCCATTTCCAACGGCTTTGGTTTTGGCGGCGTAAACGCCAGTATTTTGTTAAAGCGCTGGGTGTGAGCCGCACGCCTCAACGCGTATACTGCGCACTCTTTTTTGCTGCAACAGTTGAGGAGTAAGCATGTCGAAGTTTTGGAGTCAGGTGGTGCGTGAGCTGGAGCCCTATGTGCCCGGTGAGCAGCCGCAAATTGATGGTTTAATCAAGTTGAACACTAACGAGAGTCCTTATCCGCCCTCGCCTAAAGTGATCGATATGATGACCCATGACGCCATCGACCGCTTGCGCCTTTATCCTGATCCAAATTCCAAAAAGCTGAAAAATACTATTGCGCGTTATTACGATGTAACAGCGGAACAAGTGTTCGTCGGCAATGGCTCGGATGAAGTTCTGGGGCTGTTATTTATGGCGTTTTTCCAGCAGGACAAACCGCTGCTGTTCCCGGACATCAGCTACAGCTTTTATCCGGTGTACTGCAAATTATTTGGCATCACCGCGCAAACCATTCCACTGCGCGATGACTACACGATTAATTTCGCAGACTATGTGACAGAGAATACGCTTGCCAACGGTGGGATTATTTTCCCCAACCCCAACGCGCCTACCGCGATTGGTAAACCGCTGGCGGAAATCGAAACACTGTTGCAACGCAATACTGAATCCGTCGTTGTTGTCGATGAAGCCTACGTGGATTTTGGGGCGGAAACAGCGATTGCATTAGTAGATAAATATCCAAATTTGTTAGTGGTGCAAACCCTGTCAAAATCGCGCTCGCTTGCGGGAATGCGCGTAGGGTTTGCAATTGGCCATAAAGATTTGATTGATGCATTGGATCGCGTTAAAAATTCATTCAACTCTTATCCACTGGATCGTTTGGCGGAAGCAGCAACCATAGTTGCCTTTGAGGATGATGCTTACTTCAAAAGCTGTCGCGATAAAATTATCGCCACCCGCGATTGGACAGTGAACGAACTGAATAAACTTGGCTTTAAGAGTTTGCCATCACAAGCCAACTTTGTATTCACCGAGCCTGTAGGTAAAAACGCAGCGGATGTTGCGCAGTATTTGCGCGAGCACAAAATCCTGGTGCGCTATTTTAACAAGCCGCGCATCAATCAGTTTCTGCGCATAACCATCGGCACCGATGCAGAAATGCAGGCGATGATTGAGGTATTAAAAACGCTGTAACCAGCGCTAAAGAAAGAAACCAAAAAGCCCGAGGTTTTTGCTCGGGCTTTTTTATGGGAATTTTTTATCACACTCACACAGGTTTATTTCACATCGGTACTATTTACTATCAGCGCTATTTAGTATCAGCACTCTTAACATCGGCGCTATGCGCTGCCTCTATGGCAAAATATTTATCCATTCCTGTCCACTGCAGCAGCTCCGCTACGCCTTTATTGCAATTACACAGTTTGATAGCGTCGCGCGTTGAGCCTTTACGCTCTTTGAATAACAACAGCATGCCCAAGCCGGTGAGGCTCAAAGCCGGAGTATCACTAAGATTAAATTCAAACTCTTTGAGATTTGCCGATGCTGTGTCATTTAACAAGCGGCTCCACTCTGTGCGCAAATCGTTATCGATATTGCCGTAAATACTTACCCGCAACCCACACCCATTGTGAATAGGCACCCAATCCAAACTGGCAGAATCGGAAAAGGTGATGCCAGCTGATGTTGCAGCAGTTTGGGATGAATTCGTTTTTTTAGCGGGAATGGCACCGGCATTTTTGTCCGTCGCTTTAATCGGTACATTCCCTTTGGGCATAGCAACCGGCGCGCGTGCAGCAGGGGGTGATGGATTGGGTTTGGATTTATCATGCCATCCGGCGGGGACGCTATCCTCCCAACTGCTTTCTGATTTTCCATCACCAACAATCTCATCAATCACGCGGCCACTGGTGCGTTTTGCACGCGCCTGTTCATCGTTGGCGCGAACCAGATTTCGCTCACCCACAAAAGGAACATGATGGCGCATACACTCCTCCTCTTCTCCGCAACACAAATAGCTGCTGTGAATAAATTTTAGCCTGCCAACGATCAAATGCGAGCTGGCTGAAATATTTCGTGCAGTGTTTATCACGTCAACCACAGCTCATACGGGTAGCGCAGCGCTGTTCAACAACTAACCACTTTTAGCTCACTCTTATGAAAACACAGTATTGGCACATTTTTCATCTTTGGCACAAAATACCGTAGTGTGTGGGAACTTTCGAAACACCCTTACGCAAATACTGTCGTAACTACTCGTTTTGTTTGTGATACCTTTCACAAATATTTTTTCATCATAAAAAGAATCTCCGCTAAGCTTTTTTGTTGTAAAGTGCAAAATCGATGTAAATATTTGGGATGTGCAGGCTCCGGAACAGTGGCCACTGGTAGTTTTAATGTTGGTGGTGCGCTGTCTTGAATGGGATGACGTTATAGCGCGACGCACCTATATAGCGTGACGATCACCCAAATTGAGCCATTATGCAAAACAATGAAATAGGGCAGCCAAAGCATTCTGCTATTGAGCTAATCAAAAAGTTTCAGCAACTTTTTACCGATTTAAATCACACCCAAATTGCCGAGCGACTGGTGAAGCTGGTTATTGCCAAAAAGGCCATTAGCCGTGCAGTGTTGATTGTTGCGCGCGACGGCCAGCTGTACGTTGAAGCCATTGCCTCCTCCACTATGGCTGAACCCTTTGCCAGTGCAATTGCCACCCCGCTTGACCGCTTAAATCATTTACCGCACCAGCATATTCAGCAGGCGTTCGATTCCGGACAAGCCTGTGCCTTGGATCATCATGCCGTTAGCGAACTCGACGCACACTTAACCCAAAAAGGCACCCGCACTTTTTGTTTGCACCCTATTCAAGAAAAAAATAAAACCATCGCTGTGTTTTACGTGGAATCAAGCCATGAACTAAATCTGCTGCAAAATGCAGTTAGTGAACTGGATACGGTGTGGACATTCAGTTCACTGCTGGTGCGACAAGTCATTGATATGTGGCATCACGAGCAACATGCCGAGCGCTCGCGCCTTGCAGAGCAGGCGCTGTGGGCGAGCGAAACCTATCTTAATGCCATTTTGCGCTACTCCCCTGCCCTGATCTCAGTAAAAGATTTAGACGGCAATGTTGTGCTCGCCAGTGAGCATTTCAAGCAAATGGCGAATATCGACGAGACCGGTTTTGTCGGCAAAAATGTGTTTGATATCTACCCCAAAGACGTTGCCCAATCCATGTGGGAAATCGATCTGGCCGCCAAAACCAAACAGCAGACCTATGAAGTCGAACTGGATTTGATGCACAAAGATGGCAGCCAGCACACCTACTTAATGGTGAAGTTTCCGCTGCGCAACAAAGAGAACAATATGTTTGGTGTCTGCACCATCGGTACCGACATTTCCGAGCGCAAGCTGGCAGAGAACGCGCTGCGCGAGCAGCAATCGCGCCTGAACTACATGGCCTTTCACGACTCGCTCACCTCCCTGCCTAACCGCTCATTGTTTTACGACCGTATTTATCACGGCCTTGCGCGTGCCCGACGCGGCAACTCCAAAGTCGCTTTGCTGTTGTTGGATATCGACCGGTTCAAGAATATCAATGACAGCCTCGGCCATGATGCGGGCGATATTTTGCTTAAAGCTATCGCCATGCGCCTGAATGAAGGTGTGCGCGATATGGATACCGTCGCGCGCCTGGGTGGGGATGAATTTGTGGTGGTGTTGGAAGGGATTCACGATCTCGATGATGTCGTGTTTGTCGCCAATAAGTTGCTCGCCACGCTATCGCGCCCGCTGGAAATTAGCGGCCACAGTATTTCTACCACGGTGAGCATCGGCGTTAGCCTGTTCCCGGATGACGGCGGTGATACCGACGAACTATTGAAAAATGCGGACATCGCCATGTACAAGGCGAAAGAGGCGGGCAAAAACAATTGCCAGTTTTACGCCAAAGGCATGAATGCTACTGCAGTAAATTACTTGTTGCTGGAGAACGATTTACGCCGCGCGGTAGAACAGCAACAACTGGTGCTTTATTACCAGCCGCAAGTTGATTTAAAAACGGGCGATATGATTGGGGTGGAGGCGCTGGTGCGCTGGCAACATCCTGAGCGAGGGCTGGTATCGCCTGCGCACTTTATTCCGCTCGCAGAAGAAACCGGGCTAATTGTGCCGATTGGTGAGTGGGTGTTGCGCGAGGCTTGTCGCCAGCAAAAACTCTGGCTGGATGCGGGTAAGTATGTCGGCAAGATTGCGGTAAACCTGTCGCCACGCCAGTTCCGCCAAAAAAACTTCCCCGGTAAAGTCGAGGCGATCCTCAACGATATTGGCCTTGAAGCAAAACATCTGGAACTGGAGATTACTGAAAGTTGCGCCATGGAACATGCCGGAGAAACCATCACCCAGCTCAAACAATTGAATCAGATGGGCATGTTTCTGGCGATTGACGATTTTGGCACTGGCTATTCATCGCTCGCCTACTTGCAGCGATTCCCGATCCAGAAACTTAAAATCGACCGCAGCTTTGTCAATGACCTTAACGATGACGATAACGATGCCGCCATCGCCAAATCCATCATCGGGCTCGCGCACAATATGAAAATGCGGGTAGTTGCAGAGGGTGTTGAAACTGAGCAGCAAGCAGAGTGGCTGCGCACTATGGGGTGCGATCAGGCGCAGGGGTTTCTCTACGCCAAACCTATGACCGCCACGCAATTGGAAAACCATTTCCGCAATGGCCGCTTTCACTTTGATGGCACCATAGTCCATCTGGAAGCACAGCTTAAATTGGGGGCTTAATAGCCCCGGATTTCTCAGCTAGCCTTTACCGCGCGTTTTATTGGCGTGTGGGCGCGCATTTTCCTCTACAAACATCACAATCGCTTCGGCGATATCTTTTTGTGTCGCCCCTTCAATACCTTCCAAGCCCGGCGATGAATTCACCTCCATCACCAAGGGTCCACGGCTGGAACGCAGTAGATCCACACCAGCAATGTGCAAGCCCATGGTTTGTGCTGCTTTGATCGCCGTGCGGCGCTCGGTCGGGGTGAGTTTGGTGACTTTGGCGGTGCCGCCGCGATGCAAGTTAGAGCGGAACTCGCCCTCTTGCGCGGTGCGTTCCATAGACGCGACCACTTTGTCGCCAATCACAAAACAACGAACATCGCTGCCGTTGGCCTCCTTGATAAATTCCTGCACCAAAAACTCGGCACGCAGCTCCCGAAAAGCTTCGATCACACTTTCTGCCGCTTTTTGGGTTTCCGCCAGCACTATGCCGCGCCCTTGGGTGCCCTCGCACAGTTTGAGCACCAGCGGTGTACCGCCGACCAGTTTGATTAGCTCTTTAGCATCGTGCACGTTGTAGGCAAAGCTGGTTTTGGGCAGGCCGATACCCTTGCGCGACAGCAATTGCAGCGCACGCAGCTTGTCGCGCGAGCGCCCCAAGGCGATAGATTCGGTCAGGCAGTAAGCACCCATCATTTCGAACTGGCGAATCACCGCCAATCCGTAATGCGTAACTGAGGCGCCAATACGCGGGATGACCGCATCAAAATCTTCTAGCTGCTCGCCCATATACCAAATGGCGGGGCTGTCAGAGGCGATATCGATATAGCATTTAAGGATGTCGATAACGCGCACTTCATGGCCGCGATTAGTGCAGGCCTCCACCAAACGACGGGTGGAATAGAGGCGACGGTTGCGCGACAAAATGGCGATTTTCATAAAGACCCTGAACCAATAGAAAAAAGGAAAAGTGGCTAACCGCTAGAGCGATGCCATCGCTGGCTGGTTTTTATTACCACCCAGTAAAAATGATTTGCCGCTATCGACCCAAAAACCCTGCTTGAGGGCACTGCGTCCGAGCAACATCCGGAACCGCATAGTCTCCCGGTCCGTGAGCGTAACCTCGATGGTCATACTGATGCCATTAATGAGCACCGTGGTATCTATTACTACACGCTGCTCGCTATGGCCGCCGGAGTCGGTTACCAGGCGGACATCCTTCACAGGCTCCTCGCACTCAATGCAGGTGAGGCTATCTTTTTGCAGCGGATGCAAGCCAAAGCGCACCCAAGGCTTGCCATCCTTATCAAATGGTGTGACGTAATAGGCATGTAGGGCGCTGGTACGAGCGCCGGTATCAACTTTTGCTTTAATGGCAGGAATGCCTAAATCTGGCAGGCCTACCCACTCGCGCCAGCCGATCACTTCAGGTTGTTTTTTTGCCACGGCCAAGAGTCCTCGCGTTACTGAGCGTAAAAGTAATGATTGAGTTGATTCCGGAAAAACGCAGCCTAACAGGCGCGCTTTGTACTCCAGTTAAGAGCCAAGGTAAAAAGAAAAATTTTATTGTTGTCACACGATTTTTCTTTTGTTTTTTAATAGGCTATGGTAAATAGCGCGGGTCAAATTTTCCCTAGTGGGAACCGACGCCACCCCGTCTCTGTCAATGTTGGAGTAGTCTTATGTCAGTTGATGTAGAGTCACCAGATACCGATCTGATGAGTGATGTTGCCAGCGAACCCGATGAGGAAGAGGCAACCCCAAAGCTCACCGGCAAAGAAGCCAGTCAGCATACCTTGGAGATGCGCCGCAAAATAGAAGATCGCTTGGAGCGCCGTCGTATTAAAGATCAACTGGGTTACGACGATCTTTCCGATCTGGACTTTTAAGTCGATAACCGATAATTCAAATAGCGATTTACTGCATAAAAATTTATTTACGTAAGTCAAAGAGTGTAACCCAGCAACAAACCTGAACTTCAGGTATTCGGTCAGTACCCATAATAATGTATCAGCCGCCATCCTTTTGGCGGCTGATTTTTATTACCCTCGCACTGTTTTTATTCCATTTTTATTCCACTTTTGCCCACCGTTTCATAACTTTACGAATCCCTGTGTGCCGCACTATTGCTGTGTGCACAATTAGCTTCTATTATCGGGCACAGTCAACACGGACGACACAGATACAGCAGATTTCATGCGCACTCTCCAAGGCGGGTTTGAGACACTTTCCCATCATCGCGCGTCTACTAAATACAGCGACAATAAAAATAGTTGATAGGTGCACAAATGCATCCGCCGCTGGAGCCAAGACTGCATGCAACACTCCCCCCCGAACCGCCTATATTTTGAAATCATTCTGGGCTTGTTAGTCATCCTCACTATTCTTGCTATTGTCGGTGAGGAACAAATTCTCGAACAACATCTCATCATTGATAACAACAGCGAACTGGCACTTAACCTTTATAACGATAGTGAAAACGGCGGCAATTCAAGCTTCTATCTCGACGATGAAAAAAATATGCAGTGGCATTGCATATTGCGCGAAGGTTACGCTTATCCCCATTGCGGCTTTGAAGTTCTCTTTGATAAAGAGCGCACCGACGGTGTAGATTTGGGTCATTACAACAAAATTCGCCTTTGGCTGGATTACAGTGGCCCCAGCCAAACTGTGCGCATTTCGCTGCGCAATTTCGATCCGCTTTATAGCAAAAAAGAAATCCTGCAGAGCACCAAATATAATCAAATTGAATTTAATGTCAGCTTGCTCGATGGCGTAGCAGAATTTTCGCTGAAAGATTTTTTTGTTGCCAACTGGTGGGTATTAGAAAATAAAATTCCACCGCAATTAAGTCATCCACAGTTTGATAACATCACCATTTTTGAAGTGCAAACCGGTTCAGGGCAACCGCTGGGGCGACACGAATTCCATTTGCATAAAGTAGAATTTATCGGCCAGGCGTTAAGCACCGCCGATTGGTATCTGGCCATCATGATGTTTTGGCTTGGCATTATTTTATGTTTTTTAGCCTACCGTATTATCAAACTAAAAGATCAGGTTGTTATCCAACGCAAGCGCGAGTCTGAATTACTTGAAATTAATGAACTGTTGGATACACGCAGTAAAGAGCTGGAGATAAAAGCAAAAACTGATCCGCTCACCGGCGCATTTAACCGTTTGGGCATTGAAGAAGCCATCAGCCTTGGCTTGCAAGAATGGCGTAAATACCACAAACCACTTTCGTTGGTAATGATCGACATCGACCACTTTAAACAAGTCAATGATTTACACGGCCATGATATTGGCGACCAGGTGTTGAGTAATTTATCGAATATTGTGCAGCAACATATCCGCACGCAGGATTTATTGGCACGCTGGGGTGGAGAAGAATTTGTATTGGTGTGCCGCGATACCGACATCGAAAGTGCACACGCGCTCGCCGATAAATTACGCGAACTTATCGCCAAACAAACACTGCACAACAATATTACTATCACCGCCAGCTTCGGTGTTGCCACCTTGAAAACGCATGAAAATCTGGAGCAACTTTTTAAAGCCGCCGACACCGCACTTTACAAAGCAAAAGCCGCGGGCCGCAATGTTGTTGTGGTTGACCAGTAATCGCCGCTACTCCAAATGGATATTATCCCAATAGAATTTTCGCGGCTGTTGCACTTGCTCCGCAAAAATAGCTAGGCCGGTAATCTCATCCATTTTCATTTCACGGCTGTGCGGAGCATTCCGAATATCCTCGACTGGAATTCGTAGATTATTCCAACCCGACGCTAAACGCAGCCGATGATTAAATCGCTCCTCGAATTTATTCACGCCACTATCATGCTGACGATCAGAAATTTTTAATGTCAAATTCAGCGGTTCGCTATCTGGATTGTAAAAATCCATCACCAAAAAAGTATAACCACCCCAATCGCCATAAGGACCAACCAGACGAAAGCCAGCGTATTTTACTGAACTCAAGCTAACCTGTAATGAATGCCCACCATGAACAGAGGGTGAATCAACTTGTAGGGTATCTGCAATAGTAGGGTGCGTATGGATTTGCTGTAACTCATAGCGCGAATCAAAACTGTTTACTTGCGGAAACTGATGGCGCATAACAATATCGGCAACAGCAGACTCAGTTACTAACCACAATGATGGTGCGAGTAAAATCACACTCAAACAACGCAACCCCCAAACTATATGCGTTGGTTTTTGCCCCCAAAACAAACCAAGCCAAATACCACACATATTGTGTAATACATCATCCACACTGGCTTCACGCCCCACAAAATGCTGCACATATTCAATTAATATACTTATCACCAATGCAATCAGTGTCACCCACAACCATTGCTGCCAACGCACCAAGGGTCTGAATGATTGCACCAACAACATCAATACAGTAAAAAAAACAATATGCCCAAAATTCCACACATTATTCACGAGAGTGGACGCAAAAACGCCCGGGCCTCCGATGAAAAAGAACGGTACAACAATCAACACACACAAACCCGATAACCAGGACGGCAAACTTGCTTTCAAAGGACACTCCATTACCTGTATCCGCTCGTCGTAACTACAAGCGATAGCGATTCATTAATACTGCGAGTAGCCCATACCATTAAATTGCTTTGCAAGATTAGTGGCATAGTTGTCAGTCATACCGCTGACATAATCAATCACTGCCATTAACGCCAAATATTTATAGTTTTCACCACGCTCACGCACATCAGGGTGAAAATTATTTTCGCCAATCAAGGCCATTACCCGATTATCTTTATAAGTCATTTGTGATCCGTCACCAAGCGACGCATACACGGCAGAACAAATCGTATTCAACAAAGTCCCTATCACCGTGTAAGCACCAATTTCCAATTCAACGCGACGGGAATGGTTAAATATTTTTCGCTTGGCCAAATCCTTTGCTGCCTGAACCGCATTTTTTACTTTGGGATCGCACAGCGAAATCAAATCGCCCTGCACTTCGCCGCGCAAAAAAGCATCCTGATGTTGGATAAATGCTGCCGTACCCGCATTGATAAACGCATCGATCACTTTTCCGCGTACCAACGCTGGTTTACGGCCATCGTTCACTTTTTTCAGCAAGCGCTCCAGCTCCGGCAACTGCGATGAATCGGCAATCACCGGATGCAACAATTCATAAATTTCACTCCAATTGAGAATGCCCATTTCCAAACCATCTTCCAAATCAATAATGCCGTAGCAAAAATCGTCCGCCGCCTCCATTAAATACACCAGCGGGTGACGGCAATACCAATCACTACCCAATTCAATCAAACCGGTTTTTTGTGCGATTTCATGCATGTGCGCCAATTCGGATTGAAATATTCCGTACTTGGCATCTTTCGGGCGCTGCCCCAGTACCGTTGGCGATGAAGTCCAGGGATATTTAATTGACGACGCGAGGGTCGCATAGGTTAAACGCATACCATCGTGAAATTGGTGATATTCAGATGTAGTCAACACCCGTAAACCCTGTGCATTACCTTCGAACACGCGAATGTCATCTTGCTCTGAGGGTGATAAATCGTTTAAAAATTCTGCCCCTTCTTTTTGAAACCAGTTGCGGATGGCATCTTCACCAGTGTGACCAAAGGGCGGGTTGCCAATGTCGTGCGCTAAACAGGTGGCTTGCACAATATCGCCAATATCCGTTGGCCAAATATGCGCAGGTAAATCGCCTTTGTCTTTCAACGCTTGCCCCACACGAATGCCCAGCGTGCGCCCAACACAAGCCACCTCCAAACTGTGTGTCATGCGATTGTGAATATGGTCATTGGTGGCCATGGGATGCACTTGCGTTTTACGCGCGAGGCGACGAAATGCACCAGAGAAAATAATTTTGTCGTGATCCGAATGAAATGGCGAACGCCCCTCTTCATGTTTTGTTGCACGATTACCCAAGCGATCAGCGCAGAGTAATTGTTTCCAGTTCATTGTCATAAAAAGAATCCTAGTGTCGTTCGCAGGATTGTGCTTGATTTACTTGATAAAACACAGCGCCCTAAAAAGCTCGCACCAATTTAGCCCTCATCAAAAAATCACACGCACAACTACAGCGCACAAACCGCTCCACAAAACCCATCCATTCCCTTCCTCAGCCCCACTTTTATACGTCATTTAACTCATTGAAAACCAAGCTTTTTGTGCTTGCGGGGCACAGTGAATTAACAAGCTGTTTTCACTTGGCACAGTTTCTGCTGAATACAAACTTGTATCCAAGATTGTATTTAAGCGTTGAGTGCGGGAAGAATAATGATGCAGTCCCCAGATTATGTGACGACAGGTTGGACTATTGATAAGTGGCTCGAGGCCTATCGCAGTAAAGGCGTGGTGGCACGTGATGCATTACAGGTTTTGCTTGCGCAACTTAAAGTAGATGACGCAGCCTGGATTTATATTGTCTCCGCTGCCGAGCTGGATGCGCAGCTGAATAAGCTCGAACTTTTGGGCGATGCCAAAAGCTTGCCATTGTACGGCGTGCCTTTTGCGGTGAAAGACAATATCGATGTGGCGGGCCTGCCTACCACCGCTGCCTGCCCTGCGTTTACTTACATTGCGGCGGCGGATGCCACCGCCGTGGCGCTCCTCAAACAAGCCGGTGCGATTGTGCTCGGTAAAACCAACCTCGATCAATTTGCCACCGGCTTAGTTGGCACTCGCTCACCCTACGGTGCCGTGCCTAATACCTTTAAACCCGACTATGTTTCCGGCGGTTCAAGTTCTGGTTCAGCCACTACCGTTGCACGCGGGCTGGTACCCTTCAGCTTGGGCACCGATACCGCTGGTTCTGGTCGTGTACCGGCGGGCTTTAATAATATCGTCGGGTTAAAACCAACTAAAGGCCGTTTTAGCACCACCGGTGTACTACCCGCCTGTCGCAGTCTTGATTGCATTTCAGTTTTTGCACTTACCGTTGATGATGCAGAAACCGTTGCAACAGTGATGGAAAAATTTGATGTGGCGGATGGTTACTCACGTATTGCGCCAGCTGCTGCGACGTATTTTCCTAACAAGCCACGCTTTGGTATTCCGGCATCACCCAATTGGTTTGGCGATACCCAAGCAGAAGCCGCATGGCTGGAAACTCTGGAAAATATTTCTGCCTTTGGTGCTGAATTAGTCACCATCGATTTCACCCCCATGTTTACCCTCGCGCAATTGTTATACGGCGGACCCTGGGTTGCCGAGCGCCACGCAGCGATTGCAGAGTTTATGCAAGAGCACGCTGCCGATATGAATGATGTTGTGCGTGGCATTGTTGAAAACGCGGTAAATTTTTCGGCGACTGATGCTTACCGCGCTGAATATCGCCGCGCCGAACTAGCACGTGAAATACAACTATTAATGAAGGATGTTGATGCGCTGCTGGTGCCAACATCACCGCGTCACCCCACTATTGCCGAAGTCAATGCCGATCCCGTCGGCGTTAACAGTCAACTTGGCACCTACACCAATTTTGTGAATCTGGCCGACTGCTCTGCACTCGCGTTACCCGCCACCCTGCGTGCCGATGGCTTACCGTTTGGCATCACTTTAATTGCACCTGCATGGCAAGACGCCGCACTCGCCGCCTTCGGGAAAAAATGGCACAGCAGTGTGAATTTATCGCTAGGTGCAACTACGCAAGCAACGCCAGTCCTGTGCGTAAAAAATACCGCGCCACAAGGTTATGTACGCCTCGCCGTTGTCGGCGCACATTTGACTGGTATGCCGCTCAATGTGCAATTGCAAGAACGCCAGGCACGGTTTGTTGAAAGCACTTATACCGCCAGTAATTACCGTTTATTCGCACTACCCAATACCACACCGCCCAAACCCGGTTTGATTCGCTGCCCTCAAGGTAAAGAGAATGAAAGTGCAGAAATTATTGTGGAATTGTGGGATGTACCTGTGCAGCAGTTCGGCAGTTTTGTTGCATTAATTCCCGCGCCACTCGGTATCGGCACATTGAGTTTGCACGATGGCCGTGAAGTAAAAGGTTTTATTTGTGAAGGGGCTGCGGTGAATGACGCAACGGATATTACCCATTTGGGTGGATGGCGGGCTTATATAAAGTCGCTACAGAATTAAAGCCGGAGAAAAATTTTGTTAAAGACTGTACTTATCGCTAACCGTGGAGAGATCGCGGTGCGCATTGCAAAAACGCTGAAAAAGATGGGCATTGAGTCTGTTGCGGTGTATTCCGACGCAGATCGCAATTCTGCTCACGTGACTGCGTGCGACAAAGCGATCTGTATCGGCGGCAATACCGCCGCAGAAAGTTATTTAAAATCCGATTTAATTCTCGCCGCTGCAAAAGCAACTGGTGCACAAGCGATTATTCCTGGTTACGGTTTCCTCTCTGAAAACGCAAAATTTTGTGAACAATGCGAAGCGGAAGGCATCGCATTTTGCGGCCCTACTCCTGCTCAAATTCGCGAATTCGGTTTAAAGCACACCTCACGTGAAATTGCCGAAAAAGCCGGTGTGCCACTCACGCCCGGAACTGGTTTATTAGGCTCGGTTGATGAAGCAGTCACTTCTGCCGCTCAACTCGGTTATCCGGTGATGTTAAAAAGCACTGCCGGTGGTGGTGGTATCGGATTGACCCGCTGTAACAACGAAGCAGAATTAGTTGCAGCCTATGAAAGCGTAAAACGTTTAGGGCAAAACTTTTTCAGCGATAGCGGTGTGTTCCTCGAACGTTTTGTCGATAACGCCCGCCACGTAGAAGTGCAAATTTTTGGCGATGGCAAAGGCAATGTTCTCGCATTAGGCGAACGCGATTGCTCACTGCAACGTCGAAACCAAAAAGTGGTTGAAGAAACTCCTGCGCCGAATTTACCTGCTGCAACGCGCGATAAATTATTAGCTGCATCAAAAAGTTTGGGTGAAGCCGTAAATTATCGCTCAGCAGGAACCATTGAATATATTTACGATGCTGCGCGCGATGCGTTTTACTTTTTGGAAGTAAACACCCGTTTGCAAGTAGAACATCCCATCACAGAAGCTTGCACCGGTGTGGATTTGGTTGAGTGGATGATTCTCACCGCCGCGGGTACACCGCCAAAACTCGATATTGAAATACATCCAAAAGGCGCTGCTATTGAGGTGCGTTTGTACGCCGAAGATCCGGTGCGCGATTTCCAACCATCGCCCGGTGTGTTAACCGATGTGGTGTTTTCTAAATCTGCGCGCATTGATACCTGGGTTTCAACTGGCACCGAAGTATCGCCCTATTACGATCCGATGATCGCAAAAATTATTGTGCACGGCAAAGATCGCGCTGATGCGATCAGCAAAATGAAAACCGCTCTGAACGAAACCCGCGCTGCGGGTATTGCGACCAACCTGGATTACTTACGCCAAATTATCGCCACCGATTTTTTTGGCAGCGGCGATGTCGCCACCAATAAATTAGCGAGCTTTGAATATCAAGCATCGGTTGTCGAAGTATTACAACCGGGCACTTATACCAGCGTACAGGATTATCCCGGTCGTGTCGGTTTGTGGAGCATTGGTGTTCCACCTTCAGGTCCAATGGATGATTACGCATTCCGTTTGGCCAACCGTCTTGTCGGCAACCATGAAAGCGCTGCTGCACTGGAATACACCATCATCGGACCGAAATTAAAATTTCATCGCGATGCAATCATCGCGCTCACCGGTGCAACATCGCCCGCAAAAATGGATGGCGAATTAATTCCTTTCTGGCAACCGGTTGCTATTAAAGCCGGACAAATTCTGGAAGTAGGTAAAGCTGATCAAGGCTGCCGTGGTTACCTCGCGGTGCGCAATGGTTTTGATGTGCCAGTATATTTAGGCAGCCGCTCTACTTTTGCACTCGGCCAATTTGGTGGGCATGCGGGTCGCACATTACGTGCAACCGATATGTTGCCAATCAGCAATCCGGCAATTGCCACCTGCACTACTCCCGCGCCAATTTATGAAGCAGAAGCTGCGCCAGTTGAATTGATTCCTAGTTATCCTAATGAGTGGGAAATCGGTGTGCTTTATGGCCCGCATGGCGCGCCAGATTTTTTCACCGAAGATGCTATTGAAATGTTTTTTTCAACCGCATGGGAAGTGCACTACAACTCCAACCGTTTAGGTATTCGCTTGAATGGCCCCAAACCGACATGGACACGCAGTGACGGCGGTGAAGCAGGTTTGCACCCATCCAATATTCACGACACTGAATACGCTGTTGGCTCAATTAATTTCACCGGCGATATGCCCGTTATCCTTACCAAAGACGGCCCCAGCCTCGGCGGTTTTGTTTGTCCGGTGACAATTGTAAAAGCAGAATTGTGGAAAGTTGGCCAGGTAAAACCCGGCGATAAAATTCGTTTTAACCGGTTAAGTTTTGATGCGGCGCTCGCACTGGAATTATCCACTGATCGTGCAATTGAAAACCTGAGCATACAACCGAAGGTGTTACTCGCGCCGATTGTTAAACCTGAAAATACTATTTCAGATTGTATAGTCGCGACATTACCTCCCCAAGGCAGCCGCCCACTGGTAAGTTATCGTCAGGCAGGCGACAAATATATTCTGCTCGAATACGGCGATAATGTTCTTGAATTAAGTTTGCGTCTGCGCGTGTACGCATTAATGGAAGTATTGAAAGTATCGCCAATAAAAGGAGTAATCGAATTATCACCCGGTGTGCGCTCACTGCAAATTAATTACGACAGTCGCGTCGTTCATCAGCGTGATTTAATTAATCAGTTACTCGTGATTGAAGAAACACTCGGCGACGCGCGCGACATTAAGGTGCCAAGCCGCGTTGTGTATATGCCGATGGCGTTTGAAGACTCAGCCACATTGGATGCTGTGTCGCGCTACCGCCAGTCTGTGCGCGACACAGCGCCTTGGTTGCCGAGCAATACCGAATTTATGCGTCGTATTAATGGCCTCGATTCCGTTGACCAAGTAAAACAAATCCTGTTTGAAACCAGCTATATGGTGTTGGGCTTGGGCGATGTGTATCTCGGTGCGCCCTGCGCCGTACCGGTTGACCCGCGCCACCGCCTGCTCACTTCCAAATACAATCCTGCACGCACTTACACGGCAGAAGGCACAGTGGGCATTGGCGGTGTATACATGTGTATTTACGGTATGGATTCTCCCGGCGGCTACCAATTGATCGGGCGCACATTACCTATCTGGAATAAATTTCTCAAAAATCCCATCTTTAAAGATGGCGAGCCCTGGTTATTAAAATTCTTTGACCGCGTGCGTTATTACGAAGTAACCGAAGCAGAGCTGACTGAACAGCGTGAAGCATTCCGCGAAGGCCGTTTAAGCCTGCGCATTGAAGAAGATTATTTCAGCCTCGCCGAACACGAACAATTCCTGCAAGACAATGCCGCGAGCATTGCCGAATTCAAAACAAAACAGCAAACCGCTTTCACCCAAGAAGTTGCACTCTGGAAAGCCGATGAAGAAAAACAAGTCGATGCCGCACTGCAAGCCAACATCTCCACGGGGCCGATTGAAGTCGATGGACATGCAGTTACTGCAGACATCAGCGGCAACATTTGGAAACTGTTAGTTGAGCCTGGTCAGATAGTTGAAATGGATCAGCCACTATTAATTGTTGAGGCGATGAAAATGGAATTCTCTGTTTATGCCGATCGCGCTGCAAAAGTTAGCGCAATACATTGCAAACCGGGCAAACAAGTGAATGCGGGTGATTTGTTGCTGGTGCTTGAGGAAGATTAATCCCTCCTCCTGATAAGGGGAGGGGTTAAAACACGGTGAAAAACATGAAACTGGTCAAACACGAAAAAATCAAAAAGAAAGCCGATGAGCCGCGCACTAATTTAACAGAGCGGATTTATCAAATTATTAAAGACGATATCTTCTCGTTTCGTTTATTGCCCGGCGACCGGTTTAGTGAAAATGAAATAGCTGAACGTGTTGCAGCAAGCCGCACACCGGTGCGCGAAGCACTTGCACGGTTACAGAGAGAAGGTTTTGTCGATGTATCGTTTCGCAGTGGCTGGCAAGTAAAACCGTTCGACTTTAAACAATTTGAACAGCTTTACGATGTGCGCATCGTCTTGGAATTGGCGGCGGTAAAAAAATTATGCGAGATGGAGCCAGCACCACCACTGGAAGATTTAAAGCGTATCTGGTTAGTTAAACCGGAAGACCGCTTGGAAGATGGCCCTACCGTTTGTGCACTGGATGAACGTTTTCATGAGCAATTAATTGAAGCGACCGGCAATGTGGAGATGGCGCGTATCCATCACGATATTACCGAGCGATTACGCATTATTCGTCGAATCGATTTCACCAAGGTCAATCGTATTGAGGCAACCTACGATGAACATGCAAAAATTCTGCGGACCATTATTGAAAGGCGTGCAGAAGATGTAAAAAGTTATTTAAAAACGCATATTGAGGCCAGCAAATCCGAGGTGCGAAAAATTACCCTGCATATGCTTTACGAAGCGCAACAGCAACACCCTGATTAAGGGCAACAGTTTCCAAACCAGAGTGACAACACTACGCATGAATTACATGTGCTGTGATTAAGGAAGAAAAATTTGTCACCCACGATTAGCGTTAAGGCGTCACCCAAGAAATGAGTGCTTATATAAACAATAACGCACTACATGTTCAAAACCACTGAGTCATTTAAACATCTAGGAGACAGACCCATGAAGCTGAAGAAGATAGCAAAACATGTCGGGGCACTCGGTATCGCCTGCGGCCTAACCATCGCCTCATTTAGCGCTGCTGCGGCAGACACTATCAAGGTAGGTGTACTCCATTCACTTTCCGGCACTATGGCAATTTCAGAAACCACGCTGAAAGACACTGTGTTAATGCTGATTGAAGAACAAAACAAAAAAGGCGGTTTGCTTGGTAAAAAATTGGAAGCCGTTGTAGTTGACCCAGCGTCAAACTGGCCACTGTTTGCGGAAAAAACCCGTGAGCTGTTAACCAAAGATAAAGTGTCAGCAATTTTTGGTTGCTGGACCTCTGTTTCACGCAAATCGGTGTTGCCGGTAATTGAAGAATTAAACGGTGTACTTTTTTATCCCGTGCAATACGAAGGTGAAGAATCGTCACGCAATGTGTTCTACACCGGTGCTGCACCAAACCAACAAGCAATTCCCGCTGTTGATTACCTGATGAAAGAAATGAAAGTGAAGCGTTGGGTGTTGGCTGGTACCGACTACGTATACCCACGCACCACCAACAAAATTCTTGAAGCTTATTTGAAAGCAAAAGGCGTTAAGCAAGAAGACATCATGATCAACTACACCCCATTCGGTCATTCCGATTGGCAAAACATTGTGTCTGATATCAAACGTTTTGGTTCGGCAGGTAAAAAGACTGCCGTAGTGTCTACCATCAATGGTGATGCAAACGTGCCTTTCTACCGTGAACTCGGCAACCAAAAAGTAACCGCTGAAGACATTCCAGTTGTTGCCTTCTCAGTAGGTGAAGAAGAACTTTCTGGTATCGATACCAAACCATTGGTTGGTCACTTGGCAGCATGGAATTATTTCATGAGCGAAGATAATCCAACTAACGCGGCGTTTATCAAACAATGGAAAGCCTTCATCAAAAATGACAAACGCGTTACCAACGACCCAATGGAAGCTACCTACATCGGTTTCAATATGTGGGTAAAAGCGGTTGAGAAAGCGGGCACTACCGACACTGACAAAGTGGTTGATGCAATCATCGGTGTTGAAGCACCTAACCTGACTGGCGGCGTGAGCAAAATGTTGCCCAACCACCACATCACCAAGCCAGTATTGATTGGCGAAATTCAAGCTGATGGCCAATTCCTTACCGTTTCTCAAACCGATGATTTGGTTCCTGGCGATGCATGGTCTGACTTCCTTGATGGTTCAAAAGATTTGGAATCAGATTGGATTAAATTGAAGTGCGGTAACTACAACACCAAAACCAAAAAATGCTTAGGTGCTGCTGCAGCACAGTAATACCGAAAACCTAAGGTGGGTGGCGCACAAACGCCACTCACCATTAGCCGTTAAATGCACCAATAAATACTAAAAATTAAAAAGAAATATTCCCATTTTTCATTTTGTTGTTAACCGAGAAAAAACTATGCGAAACCTAATCCAGCTGTTTGGTAGATGGCAAGTACAGTTACTTATACTGTTATCAGTTTGCTTTTCAACAACGGTTTTTTCGCAAGAGACTGATCCTGCAATCAGCGCGGCCGACGCAACCGTCATAACGGCGCCTGTAGAAGAACCGGTCGCCACACAACCTGAATTCGATTCACTCGTCAAAGCCTTAACTCAAGGCAGCTTACCCAAGCGCGCGCAAACCGCAAAAAAACTGGCGCTACTTGGTGACCCTCGCGTGGCAACCGTCATTACCGCGTTACAAGAAGGTGCACTCTACGCCGAAAAATCCAGCGATCCGGTTGTTGCAGTTCTGGATAAATCTGGCACTTACGTCAACGCCATTAGCGGTGAAAAAATTGCTGCCGATGCGACTGATTCGCTCAAGCTCGTCCCCATCAATAACACCATGCGCACACAATTACGCACGGTGCTGGCTGCGCTGAATCTCAACGATAAAAATCCGGTAGTACGCCTGGACGCCGTCAACCGCATGATCGCCGATGGTGTTGATGAAGATATTATTGTGCTGTTAGAAGAGCGCCAAAAAACAGAGCCCGATGACGATGTGCGCACTGCCATCGCAGCGGCAGTCGCTTTGATGAATTTACAAAGCAGTGAGCAACAAGTGCGTTTGGATGCAATTTCAATTTTACGCGGCAGCCTGCAACAAGAAGTACGTACCGCATTGTTAGAAATAGCCACCAATGATGCCGATGAAAAAGTAAAACAGCAGGCACAATTTGCGCTTGATTCTATTGAGGATCGCATCGCCGCTTTCCGCTTGGCCGAAAATATTTTCTTTGGTTTGAGTTTAGGCTCAGTACTCTTGCTCTCCGCTATCGGCCTCGCCATCACTTTTGGTGTGATGGGTGTGATTAATATGGCGCACGGCGAGCTGATGATGATCGGCGCTTACGTCACTTGGGTTGTGCAACAACTTTTCCCTAATCACATTGCCTACAGTTTGATGATCGCTATTCCATCCGCGTTTATTGTGGCGGGTTTAGTAGGCATTGCGATTGAACGCGGTGTGATTCGTTTTTTATACGGCCGCCCCCTGGAAACTCTGCTGGCGACTTTTGGTATCAGTTTGATTTTACAGCAGGCCGCGCGCAGTATTTTTTCACCGTTGAACCGCGCAGTGGAATTACCAGAGTGGATGAGCGGTTCGCTGGTAATTAATCCGGTGCTCTCTATTACCTATAACCGTTTATATATTTTTATCTTCGGTTTGATCGTATTTTTTGCCTTACTTGCCATCCTCAAAAAAACATCACTCGGTTTAAAAGTTCGCGCCGTATCGCAAAACCGCGCCATGGCGCGCGCGGTTGGTGTGCGAGCAAGTTGGGTAGATGCAATGACATTTGGCTTGGGTTCCGGCATCGCAGGTATTGCTGGTGTAGCACTTTCGCAACTGACTAACGTCGGCCCCAACCTCGGCCAAGCCTATCTTATCGATTCGTTTATGGTGGTGGTATTCGGTGGTGTCGGCAATTTGTGGGGCACGCTGGTTGGCGCCATGGGGCTAGGCATTATCAATAAATTTTTGGAGCCCTATGCTGGTGCCGTGCTCGCGAAAGTGTTGGTGTTGGTATTGCTGATTCTGTTTATTCAAAAACGTCCGAAGGGAATTTTTCCACAGAAGGGTCGTGCGGCTGCGGATTAATTAGTCCTCTTACTGCCTCCAACCAACGACTTGACAGAAATTTAAAAGAGAGAATCAAATGTTAACTCAACGTTTATTACTCAGTGATCGCGGCGGCATGATTGTGCTAGGGCTGGTATTACTGGCCATGGTGCTAGTGCCCATCTGTAACATCCTGGTGCCGGAAACCTCAGCGTTTCACGTCTCCACGTTTATGGTGACGCTGCTCGGCAAATTTTTGTGCTACGCACTACTCGCACTCGCAGTAGATTTAATTTGGGGCTACTGCGGAATTCTATCGCTTGGCCACGGCGCTTTTTTTGCGCTCGGTGGCTATGCGATGGGCATGTACTTAATGCGTCAGATCGGCCCGCGCGGACAATACGGTGACCCACTACTGCCTGACTTTATGGTGTTTTTAAACTGGAAAGAATTGCCTTGGTATTGGCAAGGGTTTGATATGTTCTGGTTTGCAATGCTAATGGTCATCGTAATTCCCGGCCTGCTCGCATTTGTGTTTGGTTGGCTGGCATTTCGCTCGCGCGTGACCGGTGTGTATTTTTCTATTATCACCCAGGCATTAACTTACGCATTACTGCTCGCTTTTTTCCGCAACGAAATGGGTTTTGGCGGCAACAACGGCCTCACCGATTTTAAAGATATTCTCGGCTTCCCCATCGCTGCCAACGGCACACGCATATCGCTGTTTTTAGCATCAGGCTTTATGTTGATTATTTCCTATATCGCCTGCCGCTACATTGTTACCTCGCGCATGGGGAAAATTATTGTGTCGATTCGCGATGCAGAAACACGCACACGTTTTTGCGGTTATAAAGTGGAATCCTACAAGCTTTGGTTATTTGTATTCTCCGCCGTACTCGCGGGTATCGCCGGTGCATTGTATGTTCCGCAAGTTGGCATTATTAATCCCGGCGAATTTTCACCGCTCAATTCAATTGAATTAGTAGTGTGGGTTGCGACAGGCGGACGCGGCACTTTATTCGGTGCAATTGTGGGCGCATTTACGGTTAACTACGGTAAAACAATATTTACCTCCTACTCGCCAGAGACTTGGCTATTTGCATTGGGCGCGCTGTTTGTGATTGTGACGCTGATACTACCCAAGGGTTTAGTTGGTTTATTTAATCGCAACAAAAAAACGCCGACTAAACCTGCAACGCCAACCACGGGCACACCAGAAACGACCACCACTACCGCCAAGGAGACTGTGTAATGAATATTTTTTCACAAGCTCGCCGTACACTCGGCCAAGTAGATCCTAATTTCGGTGCACCGCTGGATACCACTAAAGGCACCATCCTTTATGTGGAAGGTATCTCAGTAAGTTTTGATGGATTTCGTGCGCTCAACAATTTAAACCTCTACATCAATGAAGGCGAATTGCGTTGCATCATCGGCCCTAATGGTGCAGGCAAAACGACCATGATGGATGTGATCACCGGCAAAACCAAACCTGATTCGGGCAGCGTTTTTTTCGGCCAGCAAATTAATTTACTCGAACTGTCTGAACACCAAATTGCACGCGGTGGTATTGGCCGTAAATTCCAGAAGCCGACTATTTTTGAAGCGCTGAGCGTATACGAAAATTTGGAGCTGGCAACCGCAGCGGATAAACGTGTCTGGTGGACTCTCACCCAACAACTCAATAGCGCGCAAAAATACCGCATTGATGAAGTGCTGTTGCAAATTGGTTTGGCTGAACACAGATACAAAAATGCCGGTTCACTTTCGCACGGCCAAAAACAATGGCTGGAAATTGGCATGCTGCTGATGCAAAACCCGCGCGTGTTATTGGTCGATGAACCCGTAGCCGGTATGACCGGTGAAGAGACAGAAAAAACCGCCGAACTATTATTGTCCCTCGCTGGCGATCACTCAGTGATTGTGGTGGAGCACGATATGAAATTCGTGCGCTCTATCGCGCGCAAAGTCACTGTGTTGCACCAAGGCTCAGTATTAACCGAAGGCACTATGGATCAGGTTCAAAATGATCCAAAAGTAATTGAAGTCTACCTTGGTGAATAAAATGCGGACAAATGGTTGAGGATGAATAAATCATGCTGAATATTAAAAATATCAATCAATACTATGGCCAAAGCCATATCCTTTGGGATTTGTCGCTGAATGTAAAAGAAGGCACCTGCGGCTGTTTAATTGGCCGTAACGGCGTGGGCAAAACTACCCTGCTTAAATGCATCACCGGTTTGTTGCCCGTGCGCGATGGCGCAATTCAATTGAACGGTTATGACATCAATAAGCTTTCTACCGAAAATCGCGCCCGCGGTGGCATTGGTTTTGTGCCTCAAGGGCGCGAAATATTTCCGCTGTTAACCGTGGAAGAAAATTTAAAAATATCGCTGGGCGCGCGCAAAGATAAGTCGCGCTTTATTCCCGGTTTGATTTATGAATTGTTTCCCGTGTTAAAAGAAATGAAGCATCGTCGCGGTGGCGATTTATCGGGGGGGCAACAGCAACAGCTAGCGATTGGACGCGCACTGGTGCTCGACCCTAAATTATTAATCCTCGACGAACCTACTGAAGGTATCCAGCCTAACGTGGTGCGCGATATTGGCGATGTCATCCGCAAGCTCAATCGCGAGTTGGGCCTAACGGTATTGCTCGTCGAACAAAAACTCCCCTTCGCACGCCGTGTAGCCGATGATTTTTTTATTATGGAAAAAGGCAGCGTAGTAGCAACCGGACCGATTGCGGAATTAAAAGATGATTTGGTGCAGCGCTACTTAAGCGTGTAGATATTTCCGTAAGCGCATCGGACAAGACTCTCCGATGCGTATTTTTTTGCAAATTTCCCTCATCTGTTTCAGAACGTAGCACCCCAAGCTACACGATAACCTCCGCGCCTCGCCACCGTTATATACTTCTTGACTATAAGCCCCCAGTAGGCGATTCTAGCGCCGACAAGTATACCGGTCAGCATCTGGCTGGCAGTTGAACTATTCATCAGCAATTACTGGTATTTGCTGCGTTTGCCTAGGTCACCCGGCGATTTATCCGCTAGAGTAAAAGCGCCATAACATAAGAAGATATAACCAACATGACTCAACTCCCCACACAAAAACTGTCCGTTGTCGAAAAAGTGGGTTACAGCCTGGGAGATCTTGCTGCCAACCTCATTTTCCAAACCCTGCTCACTTTCCTCGCCTTTTTCTATACCGATGTATACGGAATTTCAGCGGGCAAAGCGGCCACCATCATGGCCATCGGCGGCATGTTCGGCGCCTTTTTTACGCCGGTGATGGGCATCATCGCCGACCGCACCTCCACCCGCTGGGGCAAATTCCGCCCTTGGCTGCTGTGGACATCAATTCCCTTCGGTGCGGTTGCCTTACTCGCGTTTAGCACGCCGGACTTTGATGAAAACGGCAAAGTCATTTACGCTTTTGTCACCTACATTTTATTACTGGTAATTTATGCGGCGAACAATCTGCCCTACTCCGCTTTAAGCGGTGTACTCACCGGCAACATGGCCGACCGCAACAGCTTGTCGTCTTATCGTTTCGTTGCAGTGATGGTGGCGCAATTTGTTATTCAGGTATTACTGCTGCCACTGGTATTAATTTTGGGTGACGGCGATAAAGCGGTCGGATTCCACAACACCATGCTGCTCTTTTCAATTGTCGGCACTGTGTTTTTCCTGATTGCATTTGCAACGACGAAAGAAAGAATTTTACCGGTGGTCGCCGGGCGCAATTCCATCGCGCAAGACGTTTCCGATCTGTTTAAAAATCTACCCTGGATCGTCATGCTGGTGGTGACCATATTGGTATTTGTAACCCTCGCCCTCAAAGGCGGCATGTATATATTTTATTTTGAAAATTATTTGAATGAAGCCAAGCTGGCAGAATTCCTACAAAATATTGGCTTTAATGGATTTATCGCCGGGCTAAACAGCCTGCTCACCAGTGTTGGATTGTCTGAATTCCAATGGCCAAAAGATGCGCCCACCTCAGCCTTCAGTCTATTTAACGGTGCGGGCATTATCATGATGATTATCGGTATAGGTTTTTCTAAAAATCTGGCCGACAAATTTGGTAAGCGCAATGTCTTCGCCACCGCATTATTTATCTCAACGCTGTTTGTATTAGCGTTTAAATTTTTCTCCGCCGAGAACATCGGCATCGTCTTTGTTTCGCAAATTCTGCACGGCTTTTTCTACGGCGTAACTATTCCACTGCTGTGGGCGATGATTGCTGACGTAGCCGATTACTCCGAGTGGAAAAATAATCGCCGCGCTACCGCGATTGTGTTCTCTGCGATGATTCTTGGCCTCAAAGCAGGTTTGACGATTGGCGGCTCATTGGTTGCTGGTTTGCTTGCCTACTACGGTTATGAAGCATCACTGCCAGCACAAAATGCCGAAACCATTGAAGGCATCAAAACTGCTGTCAGCGTGTTTGCATCCTTACCTTTCTTTGCCGCTGTTGTTTGCATGTTCTTCTACGCGATTAACAAGCCGCTGGAAACCAAAATCGAAGCTGAATTAAATGCCCGCCGCAAATCCGCAGGCCAATAATTCATTAAAAAATTGAATTGATGTAGTGAGAGTATTGTATGGCTGAAGAATTATTAGCACCGGAAGTTGTAGCGGATTTAAAAGCCCGCGCGATTTCACAACCATTGGTAGAACACATCTACACTGCCGACCCATCGGCGCATGTGTTCAATGGCAAGATTTATATTTATCCATCGCACGATATTGAAGCGGGAATTCCGTTTAATGACAACGGCGATCATTTCGGCATGGAGGACTATCACGTTATCTCCCTGGACTCGCCCGATAGCCCCGCCGTCGATAATGGTGTTGCATTGCACGTAAAAGATGTTACTTGGGCAGAACGCCAAATGTGGGCGCCGGATGCTGCGCATAAAAATGGAAAATATTATTTATTTTTCCCCGCAAAACGCGCGAATGGCATTTTCCAAATTGGCGTCGCTGTGGGAGATTCACCTATTGGCCCATTTACAGCCGAATCCGAAGCGATCAAAGGCAGTTACTCAATCGACCCAGCGGTATTTGAAGATGCAGCCGAAGGTAAGAACAGTGAGTACTACATGTACTTCGGTGGAATTTGGGGCGGCCAGTTACAGAATTATCGCAACAACCAATACGACGCAAACCGTGGCGAGCCAGCAGACAATGAACCTGCGCTCGGTCCCATAGTTGCGCGCCTCACTGATGATTTAAAAGAGTTCGCCGAAACGCCGCGCGAAATAAAAATTCTCGATGAAAATGGCAATCCATTGTTGGCTGGCGATCACGACCGCCGTTTCTTTGAAGCCTCTTGGGTGCACAAATACAACGGCCAGTATTACTTTTCTTACTCCACCGGCAACACACACTTTTTGTGTTACGCCACTGGCGACAATCCCTACGGGCCATTTACTTATCGCGGGCAAATTCTTACACCGGTAATCGGTTGGACTACGCATCACTCAATCGCCGAATACCAAGGACAGTGGTATTTGTTTTATCACGATTGCATTTTATCCAAAGGGATTACCCACTTGCGTTCGGTGAAGATGGCTCCGATCAATTACAACGCTGATGGCAGCATCCAAACAATTGATCCCTATCGACCTGAATAAATTCAATCATACGAAAAATAAAAAAGCTGGCGAAGTGCCAGCTTTTTTATTTTCAGAAACATTTATTTCGCATTCACATCACTGATGAACTGACGCAGAATCGAATCAATGGCCGACTTGGTTGAATCCAATGTTGCGGACTTCATTCCAAAAGGACCTGCGCCCCACATTTTTCCACCTTGGGAATCACCTTCTGCAGAATAGGATTTACCAGCTTTCTTTACGCCATTTTCAGTCAAACTGACTTCCATAGTGACGTATGCACGATAATCCTTGAATTCATAGCTGACCAAATTGAAAGACACCAAATTTCCAGGTGCTGTAACCAAATCCGTTTGTTTAAAGTCACCAAATGCACTCTGCACATATTGTGCTTTCAATGTTTCGTCCAGAATTTTTCCAAACTCAACAATCCAAAGATGCGCATAACCAACAGTAGCTGCACGGAACTCGTACTTATGATTTTGAGTGGGTTTAGTAATCAGGTATTCAGAGTCGAGCTCTGTTTTAGGAAAGCTCACAGCATTGGCATTTTTTGTCAGAAATGCACTGTAATCTTTTGCAACAGGATGATTGATTGAACACCCGGTAACGCTTAAAACCAAAAACAAGCCTAATATGTAATGTAATTTCATTATTATAAATTCCATAGTAAAAATGAGATTAAAAGTGTGCGATTCATCGCGAGCGCACTATAAAAAGGTCACACTCAAAAAGATAGAGGGACTAAAACAGTAAAACCTTCCCCCCCTTTAAAATATTATCTTCCCCCTTGTATATGCTCAAAAAGCCGCCATATCCAATTACAGCGAAAGGCGGTATCGCATCCTCGTGGTAATACAGGTAGAATGCCGCCACTCGCTAGCTTGAACCGCGGGACGTTCGCAAGAACAACCCATCAAGTTCAGCGATTGGGGTCGATTTGGATTCGACGCTGGTGACAAAGTCCAAGGTGCATGTCGTGAGGGTAGCCAATCACGTTAATCCAAAGCTGCAAACTTACAGTTGCCAATGATGACAACTACGGTGCCCAATTAGCTGCGTAAGCAGCTTTTGAAAGCACCATTTAGCGGTTCGCCGCTAACGGTCTTTAGCAAGGTGCCAGTACCGCGTTAACGCCCGTCATATAGAACTGGATCGCAGTGAAGCCTGCCTGGGGTGGATCAGCTAAAACTTATCAGGATCGCGGTTTACGTCCCGCCCGCTGGGCTGTAATTCGCTAAATCAATAGGCGGTTCTAAACATGTAGAGCCGAGGATGGAGTGCTGGCGGACGGGGGTTCAAATCCCCCCGGCTCCACCAACTTCCAAACAAAAAACCCGATCAGAAGTGATCGGGTTTTTTGTTTTTAGGGCAATTAACTTTCGCATAGCCGAACCAATACCTTCAATTGGACGATACATAAAAACATAAGACGAACTACAAAACATAATTAAACTTGAGCAAGTCCCAATATGGGACTATCATTCAGTCATGCGAATAATAGCCCTATCAACATTAAAAACGTTTTGGGATGAACACCCGGAATGCCTGGATGCCAAGGAGCCAACTCTGGCCTGGTATCGCTATGCATTGCATGCCGAATGGAAATCACCCGCTGATATAAAACAGGACTTCAGAAACGCCAGCATTCTTAAAGATGGTCGGGTTGTCTTTAATATTGCCGGAAATAAATACCGGTTGGTCGTGTGGATCAATTATGCCTTTGGTGTTGTGTATGTACGCTTTATTGGCACCCACACGGATTACGACAAAATCGACGTACAAACCATTTAATGCCGCCCGACTAACCTTGAGAAGTCATAACTATGGACATCAAACCAATCAAAACTGATGCCGATTACCAAACGGCATTAAAAAAAATAGAAAGCTTGATGATGGCCGAAGCAGATTCACCGGAAGGCGAAAAGCTGGACGTGCTGGTGACGCTTATCGAGGCCTACGAAGCAAAACATTTTCCAATGGATTTACCTGACCCGGTTGCGGCCATTAAATTTGAAATGGAACGCAAAGGCTTAACCGTTAAAGACCTTGAACCCATGATTGGAAAGAGCAATCGAGTCTATGAAGTGCTTAACCACAAGCGCTCATTAACACTGAAAATGATTTGGAAGCTGAATAGAGAGTTAGGTATTCCTGCTGAGTCGCTTATCAAACCGCCAGTAACAGCCCATGTGTAATATTACCTGAGCCAAGCAAATCAACTGCGCCGGGGGGATTTGAACCCCCGTCCATACTGATGGAAACGATATGCTCGGTAATAACGCCCCAGCAGCATAGAGTTGCCGAAGCTAGATATTTAGTATGCAACAACAGATTAATTATCGTATTCGCAACATCATATAAGGAGTGCAACAACCATGAACAATATGGAATTATTTGAATCAAGCCACGAGCAAGATTATCTTCGACGTGAGCTTGGGGATGTAGTCTCTCAACCAGATGTTGCAATTACAGAATTAGTCGCAAATGCGCATGATGCCGGCGCGAGTTTAATAAAAATTATTGTCCCAAATAATTACAATGCGCTAATGTCATTCGAAGACAATGGCACGGGAATGACGAAGGATCATATTCAAAACAGATGGCTGAAATTACGCTATAACCGGTTGAACAGGCAAGGCCCAAACGTAGATTTTCCAGATGAAAGAAAGGCATTAAAAAGAAAAGCCTACGGACGCAATGGCATTGGTCGACATGCATTATTTTGTTTCGGTGATAGCTATACACTTGAAACATGGAGAGATGGAATAGAACATTCTCTCGAAATAGCTATAGGCAGCGATAAACCTCTTGTTGTTAAAAGTTGCAAAGAAAGAAAGAAAAAAGGCCATGGAACACGACTAACCGTCCACGTACAAAAAAACCTGTGGTCAGCGAATAAAATTAAGGAAATGCTTTCATTAAGATTTATTTCAATGCCTGATTTTTCTATCGAAGTGAACGGCCAAAAAGTGGACATCAGTAATCATCCAAATATCGTGGACCAAAAGGAACTTCAAGTTGGAGACATTAAACTTAATGTAGTCATTATTGATGCGAAAACAGCATCCCGATCATTAAAGTATAACGGCATAGGAATTTGGGTTGGCGGGCGTCGCGTTGGCGAGATGGAATGGAGGATTGGATCTCATTCATTTATAGATGGCAGAAAAAGTTTTAGCTTAAGATTCGCAATAATTGTTCAAACAGATGATTTACGAGACGAAATTCTTGAAGATTGGTCTGGGTTCAAACCAAAAAGCACAACAATAAAAAATGTTGCTGACGTTTTATATACTCATATAAGCGAAAAGCGTAGAGAGCTTCTGAAAGATGAGATTGCAGAAATCAAAATCGAAGCCCTTGAAGCAAACAGAAAGGAATTTGATGAATTACCCCAACTCGCTAAGGAAGAAATATCCGACTTCGCAGAGGAAATATTAAATGAAAACCCAGATATCAAACCAGAAATTATTCAGCTCGCGATAAAAGCAGCCATCAATCTAGAGAAATCTCATTTCGGACAAAGCCTATTGGAAAAGTTAACAACTATTGCTGTTGATGATGTTGAGGCATTAAATAAATTACTTGATGAATGGTCAGCAAAAGATGCACTCAAGGTTTTATCTGAAATCGATTCACGCATCAAAGTAATTGAAACCCTTAGACGATTGTCTGGAGATAGTGATGCTGATGAGCTTCATACCATCCATCCACTAATGCTTAAGGCGCGCTGGCTGTTTGGTCCGGAATATGAATCCTCAGAATACTCATCGAATATTGGCCTTGTAAAAACAATACAAAAAGTATTTGGTAAAAAAATAGATAAAGAAGCATTCATTAATTCACAAAAACGCCCCGACATTACTATTTTAAAAGATTCAAGTATTGGTGCCCAAGCATTAGAGGAAGTTGATGAGGAAGGAATCGTCAAGGTAAAAACTGTGTTGGTGATTGAGGTTAAAAAAGGTGGCCTGGCTATTGGACGGGATGAAGTAGGCCAAGCCGATGGATATGTACAGGACATAGTTTATAGCGACATATTAGCTTCCGCTCCTTTTGTTAATGCAATTGTAGTTGGGGAAAAAATTGAACCTAAAACATCTACCAAAAAGGAAATCATGGATGATAACGGTAGAGTTATTGGAAAAGTCATGGCAGTAACTTTTTCAAATCTCATTGCCACAGCAGAAGGTAGACTTTTCAGATTACGTGAAAAACTGAAAGATCATTACGACATCATAAGTACAGAAAAACTTAAAACTGAAACACTAAACACGAATCTTAAATTAGAAATATAAACGATGCATGTAGATTTTTATGATTAAAACCTACCAACCACCTCACAGCCTCACCACAGCCATACTTCGCTTAAGTTCAGCGATTAGTGAAGCCGTAGGCCGCCTGTCAGTTTTGGAAGATGAAAAAAATCTTCGGTTACGCCGTGCTAACCGCATCCGCACGATTCAAGGCTCATTAGCAATTGAAGGCAATACATTAAGCGAAGAACAAATTACCGCGATTCTGGAAGGCAAACGCGTTTTAGCGCCACCCAAAGAAATTCAGGAAGTTCGTAATGCGATTAAAGCTTATGAACAATTTGAAACTTGGTATGCAACTAGCGAAAAAGATTTGCTGAAAGCCCACGAGATTCTAATGACAGGCCTTGTTGATGATGCGGGTAGTTATCGCAAAGGCAATGTGGATGTAATGAATGGGGATCAGGTTGTGCATATGGCACCGCCAGCGAACCGCGTTAAACATTGGATGGGAGATTTACTTGGTTGGCTTGTAGACACCGAAGAGCATCCACTGATTGCCAGCTCTGTTTTTCACTATGAATTTGAGTTTATTCATCCGTTCAGTGATGGAAATGGCCGAATGGGGCGGCTTTGGCAAACGTTAATACTTAATCAATGGAATCCATTGTTTGCAAACTTGCCAGTGGAAAGTATGGTGCATCAGCACCAAAGCGAGTATTACCAAGCGATTAACCTCAGCACCAAAAAGACTGACTCTGCACCATTTATTGAATTTATGCTGCAGATGATTCTGAACACCATTGAGTCATCTACCCCCCAAGTCGCTCCCCAAGTCACCCCCCAAGTCAGCGGATTGCTTATTGCATTCAAAGGAGATATGAGCCGCGACGAACTACAAACAGCTTTAGGCTTGCAAGACCGCAAATCATTTAGAGAGCGTTATTTAAAACCTGCGCTTAATGCTGGGTTTATTGAAATGACTATCCCGGAAAAACCGAATAGCCGTTGGCAGAAATATCGATTAACCGATAAGGGTAGAGAGTTGAATCCTAACCGCCACAAACCTCAAAGCACTTTTTACAATTAACCACGCAAACTTACTCTGACACCCTCCCTAAAACACCCGCCTCTACATCACCTTTGCTTTAGAAAAAAATAGTCTCTCACAAAAAATTTCCCGAAAAATCAATAAGTAACGGATTTTCCAATAGCACATCCTTAAGATGAATTATGCCTTTGCAGAAGTTGGCGCCAATTATGCTTAACCAATTATTGAATGGCGCGCCCGGATTCATTTGACTTTGTATTCGAGCTAGCTACTTCAAAAACCAACGACGTTGAGCAAAGTAGACTGTTTGCGTTTGTTGGCAATAAGAGATGATCGCACTTATTTATTAGCGATTACTGTGCGGCCGCTGGAGCCGCTTGCGAAGGTTAGGTGTTGACCGACCTAAGGAAATGACAAATGGCTGCACAAAACACAGTGAGCACTGATTTTATCTCTACAGGAATACCGGGACTCGATAACGTTCTGGGTGGTGGTTTGACGAAGGAACGGTTGTACTTGCTTGAGGGTGACCCAGGGTCGGGTAAAACGACAATGGCACTGCAGTTTTTGATTGAAGGCGCACGACGCGGCGAGAAAGTGCTTTATATAACACTCGCTGAAAACAATATCGAATTGCGCGCAGTGGCCGATGCACATGGTTTTTCCATGGACGGGGTGACAGTGCATGAAGTTATTCCGGACGATGGCCTGCTCGATCCGGCAGAGCAGTACACCGCTCTTCATCCCTCTGAAGTGGAGCTGGGTGAAACGAATGACTTAATTCTGAACATGATCGAAAAGGTGTGCCCGACACGAGTGGTATTGGACTCCCTGTCAGAGCTACAGCTTTTATCGGGCAGTGCGCTGCGTTATCGCCGACATGTGCTTGGTCTGAAGCAGTATTTTGCGAAACGATCTTGTACCGCTTTGCTACTCGACGATAAGTCGTCAGCACGTAGGGATTTGCAAGTGCGCAGCATCGCACACGGTGTTATTTCGCTGCAGCATTCCGACTCCGATTATGGTGCCGAACGGCGCGTTGTGCGCGTATTGAAATATCGCGGAATTGCCTATCGTCGTGGGCCGCATGACTACAGCATTATCACTGGCGGAATAGTTGTATATCCGCGTGTTGTTGCCGCTGAATCACGCGAGGTGGCTTCGCGGAGCCAAGTTCAAAGTGGGCTTGGAGCATTGGATGCGTTGCTTGGAGGCGGGATCGAAGAAGGCTCAAGTACGCTTATTTCAGGGCCGCCTGGCACAGGTAAATCCAGCTTGGCATCGCAGTTTGTAAAATCGATCACGCAACGTGGCGGTAAAGCATCGATATTCCTGTTTGAAGAATCATTCAATACCCTGCTCAACCGCAGCAGAGGAATTGGTATGGATTTGCGAGAGCCGCTTGAGGCCGGATTGTTAACGGTGCACCAGATTGACCCTGCGGAAATGTCCCCCGGGGAGTTCACGCATGCGGTGTGTGGCGCAGCGGATCGGGGCGCAAAAGTCGTCGTAATTGATAGTTTGAATGGCTATCTGAATGCTATGCCGGATGCAAAATTTTTAACCACGCATTTGCATGAAGTGTTGACCTATTTGGGCCAGCGCGGCGTGGTAACTTTTTTGATCGGTGTACATCAAGGGATGGTAGGCACTATGACGACAGGAATCGATGTCAGTTATATGGCCGATAACGTTTTGATACTGCGGTACTTCGAAGCCCGCGGTTCGGTTAAAAAAGCGATATCAGTGTTCAAAAAACGGGGCAGTTCGCACGAAACTACGCTGCGGCAATTCAGTATTACCGCGCAGGGAATTCAAGTAGGTGCTGTACTGGATAATTTTCAGGGAATTCTGACTGGCGTACCCGCCGTGGTAGATCCTTCAAATAGTAATGATGCTACACGAGGATCATTCGCGTAATGCAAGTGGAATGCAGATGCCAGGATTGGTGAATCAATGACTGTTGAAAATCGTTTATTAATTTACACCCCTACCGGTAGGGATGGCCGGCTTATCTATGGCGTCCTTCAACAGGCAGACATTGATTGCTTTATCTGTGCGCGCGCCGAAAACGTACTCCATGAATTACACCGTGGGGCAGGTGCTTTGATGATCGCCGACGAAGCACTCACCCCTGAATTTTTAAAAGCGATTCGCATATTTCTTGACGGCCAAAAATCCTGGTCGGACTTCCCCTTTCTCGTTCTGCGCCAAACCGGAAGCGACACGCCGGAAATGCGTAAGCGCTATTTCATGTTGGGAAATATCACCCTGCTCGAACGGCCGGTAAGAAGCGTAACCCTGGTAAGTGCAGTGATGTCAGCACTGCGCGCGCGCAAGCGCCAATATGCCATGCGCGAAATTGATGACCGCAAGGATGAGTTTCTCGCCATGCTCGCGCACGAACTGCGCAACCCTTTAGCGCCAATTAGCGCCGCTTCTAACCTGTTGCGAATTCCAATGCTGGATCGGGAAAAAATCCGCAGCAACAGTGAGATCATCTCGCGCCAAGTACAACATATGTCGGGGCTGATTGATGATTTGCTGGATGTGTCCCGAGTGTCCCGAGGGTTGGTAACACTTGAAGCAGTAACGCAAGATGCACGACAAATCGTGGTCAGCGCGGTTGAACAGGTTCGGCCATTAATGGATTCGCGACGACATACACTGACAGTCCATAACTCACCCGAGCCTGCATCGGTTATCGGCGATCAAAAGAGACTGGTGCAAATCATCGCCAACGTATTGAACAACGCCGCGAAATACACGGTTGTCGATGGTCATATTGTGCTCACCGTCGGGGTAGACGATAACAACATCTCCTTTACCGTGCAGGACGATGGAATCGGTATGGAAGCGGATGTTATTGAGCGCGTGTTCGATATGTTCGCCCAAGGAAAACGAAATTCCGATCGCTCCCAGGGAGGGTTGGGAATCGGCCTCGCGATTGTTAGAAGTCTGGTCAATCTTCACGGCGGCAGCGTGTCAGCAGATAGCCCAGGGCTTGGGAAGGGCAGCACCTTTATTGTGACTTTACCGCGCGCACGCGGTCTCGTCGCTCCAGCTCAAGCCCCCTACTCGGAAGTGAGCCCGGTTGCATCGCCTCACCAATTATTGATTGTCGATGACAATGTCGATGCGGCGGTTACCTTAGGTGCATTTCTGGAAATCGCTGGCTATACCGTGACCGTTGAACACAGCGCTGAAGCTGCGCTGGATCGAATAACCAAAGAAGCACCTATGGCCTGCCTACTCGATATTGGTTTACCCGATATGGACGGCAGCGAGCTTGCCCAACGACTGCGTAAATGCCCTGAGACTGAGACATCCCTTATGATCGCTATCACCGGCTACGGCCAAGATAGTGATAGACAAAAATCCCGCGATGCAGGCTTTGATCATCATTTGGTAAAGCCAGTGGATTTGCCCGAACTGCTTAAAATATTATCAACACTCTAACCCGCCAGTTGTGTATCGTTTGACTACTCCTCGGTCACCTTGTAAAACGCGCCATGTCCACCTACACCATCCTCGCCGCCCCCGTTGAATCCACCACCGAAGAAAAGAACAGTGATTTTTTAACCTTCCTTCACCCCGTTACTTCGCGTGAAGATGCCATTACGCATGTAGATCAATATCGAAAAAAATATCCCGACGCAAACCATGTGTGCTGGGCGTATGTCATTGGCAATACACGCCAGCCGCAAACGCAGGCATTCAGTGATGATGGCGAACCTTCCGGCACAGCAGGAAAACCCATGCTGCATGTGTTGACTGAACGCGATGTAGGTAATTCACTGGCGGTAGTAGTGCGTTATTTCGGCGGAGTAAAATTAGGCGCAGGCGGATTAGTACGTGCATATTCGGGTGCGGTTTCCACAGCGGTGAATTGCGCGCAACTGTTACAGGTGACGCCGAGTATAAAAATTCAAGTCGCTGTAGATTTTGCGAAAGAAACAAAAATTCGCCACCTTGTGAATCAGTATGAAGGGCAGATTTTAAATGTGGCCTATGCGACGGAAGTTACCCTTGATATTAGCCTCGCCACCGCACAAGCAGAATTATTTGCGCAGCAGGTGATGAATGAGACGGCGGGTAGTGCCGGTGTGCGTTTTGAAAATTGAAAAAATAATTTCCCGCGGTCGATTTGCCCAAACCCCGTTCGACTATTAGGTAGCAAGTAACATAAATCGCCCTACCCTGAATTTTAAATAGGAGAAAATACAATGAAAGTTATGGTGATGGTAAAAGCATCGCCCGGCTCTGAAGCTGGGAAAATGCCAAGTGAAGCCTTGATGACAGCGATGATGAATTTTAATGCGGAGCTGATGAAGGCAGGCATTATTGAATCAGGTGACGGACTCAAGCCCAGCAGCGAGGGTGTGCGAGTTAGTTTCAATGGCAGCAAACGCGTGGTAACTACCGGGCCGTTTACCGAAACCAACGAATTGGTCGCGGGCTATTGGATTTGGAATGTGCAATCCATGGAGGAAGCCATTGAGTGGGTGAAGAAGTGCCCTAACCCGATGGAAGAGGAAGAATCGGATATAGAAATCCGCAGCTTTTATTCGATCGACGATTTTGCTGTTGCTGATCCTGATGGCAAATCACGCGAGAAAGAGGCAGTATTGCGCCAAGCGTTGGAAATGAAAAAAGTTGAAGTGAATAACTATTTATTTTTCTCTGGCCGTTGCGATGAAGCCTTAGCGTTTTATCAACAACATTTAAGCGCCGAGACTAAATTCCTGATCCGCTTCAGTGAAAGCCCGGATGCTTTTCCCGAGGGAATACTGCAAGACGGCTTTGAAAATAAAGTGATGCACGCGGAATTTAGCTTGGGCAATGTGCGGGTGATGGCATCTGATGGCTGTAATGATGTTGAAAAATTCAGCGGCTTCCGCCTCGCGTTAAATGTGCCCAGCGAAGATGAAGCACATCGCATTTTTGACGCGCTCGCCAATAACGGTGGCAAAGTGGATATGCCGCTAACCAAAACATTTTGGTCACCACTCTATGGCCAAGTCACTGACCAGTTTGGTGTAGGTTGGATGGTGATGTTGCCGGGCGAAGAACCAGCATAACTATTGTCAAATACGCGATTAACACTCACTCGATTTATGCTTTGATATTGGCGAAAAAACTGTTGTCTTTTTTACACCAACTCAGACAACAGTTTTTTAACAATTTCAATGTCCATTGGTTTTGTCATATGGTGATCAAAACCGGCAACTTTTGATTCTTCCCGATCCAGAGTAGTTCCCCAACCGGTTAAGGCTACCAGCACTATGTGTGCTATATCCGCCTGATTTTTAACAGCCGATGCCACTTCATGGCCATTCATACCGGGCATACCAATATCGAGAAAGGCAACGTCGGGAACAAAATATTGTGCTGCTTGGTATGCTCCGATTCCATCATAAGCCACATGAGTTTGGTGGCCGAGCAATTGAAATAAATTCACTAGCGACTCTGCGGCATCAACGTTGTCGTCGGCAACTAAAATGCGCAGGCTTCTATTTTTTTGTTTGTTTGCGCCAGTGGTATTTAATTCCGAATTTAATTTTAGATGTGGATGTGGATGTGAAGCATCACGCTGAATAGACAACGGTAAACACACAACGAAGGTACTGCCTTTTCCTACGCCTTCGCTGTGTACTGAAATAGTTCCGCCATGCAATTCGACCAACCGGTGTACCAGCGACAGACCAATTCCCAAACCGCCCTGTGTATGATTATTTTTATTGTTTATCTGGGTGAACATATCAAAAATGCTCGCCAAGGCTTCCGCAGGAATACCAATACCGTTGTCCTTTATCGCAATTTGAAGATCGTCATTAACAATTTGAGTCGCGAGGGATATTTGCCCGCCGCTGGGTGTGTACTTAGCGGCGTTGGTAAGCAAATTACCCAACACCTGGGTTAAGCGTGTTGGGTCAACATCAAGCAGAATTGGAATTTCAGGCAGATCGATAGTCAATTGGTGTTTACTGGCACGCATGACGGGAGTAATGCTTTCAATTGCGGTAGCGACAATTTTACTCAAGGTAACGCGCTCTTTTTTCAATTCCATTTTGCCATTGCTGATGCGGGCAATATCAAGCAGATCATCAATCAGGTGCACCATTTGATCGACTTGGCGCTGCATCATATCGCGCAATTGGCCAAACGCGGCAGCATCGTCACCGGTCATCCGCATCACTTCCAACCCATTGCGAATAGGTGCTAAGGGATTGCGAAGTTCGTGTGCTAGCACCGCCAGAAACTCTGTTTTGTGGTGATTGGATTGCGCGAGTTCAGTCGCCAGTTTTCGCAGGCCATCTTCGGCGCGTTTACGTTCAGTAATATCAATACCGTGCACCAAAATCCCATACACTTTATCGTCGGCATTGCGCAGGGGTATATAAACAAAATCGAGAATTAGTTCTTCAAGCGGGCCGTCCGGTTGGCGCTGTAGTTCGATACGCAAATCTTTTCCAATAAACGATTTTCCCGTTCGATAAACTTCATCCAAAATTTGTACGTATCCCTGTCGGACGACTTCCGGAAGTGCTTCGCTTACCGACTTCCCGATTAAATCCCGCCCGCCAGTTACTAACAGATAATTTTCATTTACATTTTCATAAACGTGTTCAGGGCCATGTAACGTACACATGAAAGCAGGCGCCTTTTGGAATACTGCACTCATTTGCGCGTGCGCAACCTGCACCTGTTTAAGCAAACCTTCACGCTCCAACTCAGCAAGTTTTTGGGCACTAATATCTTTAAATAAAATGGCAACAACCGGGCTATCACTACCCCCCAAGCGAAATGCATAAACATCAAACCAACGCCCCATGCTCGGCGCTGCTTGCACAAAACGCAGTGGCTCACCAGTCAGAGCGATATTTCCATAATTCTCATACCAGTGCGGTTCAAGATTAGGCACCAACTCACCGGCAGTTTTACCTATGGGGTCACGCAAGCCCGTTTGTTCTTCGAATACCGCATTCGTTTGCAGAAATCGATAATCAATTGGGCGACGCGACTCGTCAAACAGCATTTCAATTGTGCAAAAACCTTCGTCAATAGAATTGAACAAGGTGCGGTAACGCTCTTCACTGACACGGATTTTTTCTTCGATCTCTGCGGCATTGCGATAGAGGTCAATAAAAACATTAATCTTGGCGCGCAATACAATCGGTGAAACCGGCATGGGCAAATACTCGATAGCACCCAGCGCATAGGCGTCATCAAGCGGGAACGCCGAATTTTTTGCGTAATCGAGAAAGATTACCGGTGTAGTTGGCGAAGGCGTCCTGGTGCGAACAATTTGCGTAAACTCAAGAGGATCACCGGTAGCGGCTGCTAGATTGAAAAGAATTAGTGCAAATTCAGTAGTCCTACTATTGTGTAGTGCCGCTTCAGATGAAGACACCTGCACCAGATTTACACTGAGAGGCGATAAAATTGTTTGAAAGTAGGACATGTCTGTCGATTCAGCACTAATCAACAGGATAGTAACGGGTACGGGCGCGCTCATTCCGCAGGCTCCTCAATGCATATTGGATGTAGATTACCTCATCACGTTTACTAAAAAAATAAGCACAGCAAGTCAACCTTGTAGCCACTCGCTCATTTGCGCAGAGCAGCGCTCTGCGTCTAAGATGCAAACTCAATTCATCGCCACAGTACAGCTGCTAATGCTAAAGCTTCAAATCACTTCTACGTTTGTATTTTGCCTGACCTTGGCACTAATAATGCTCTGCCTCACTGCATTTGAAAAACCGCTATTTGCACTACTGAGCCTCGATGCGGCCAAGATAGCGAATGGAGAATATTGGCGTTTACTGACCGCCAATATCGTTCATTTTGGCTGGGTGCATACGCTGATGAATGTAGCGGCGTTATTGTTATGTGCATTGGCTTTTTTCACTGAATATTCGCTTAAAAAATTCTCACTCTTATTGCTGTGGTGTTGCATGGCAGTCGGAATTGGAATTTATACATTCAATCCTGAGTATTCGCCCTACGCTGGTTTATCCGGTGCGCTGCATGGGTTAATTGTTGCGGGGGTGTTACAGACGCGTGCATATCCTTTATGGATTCGTGTCATTGCCTTGGGGTTAATCGTCACAAAATTAATCCAGGAAAATTCTGCCGGTTACACAGCAACCGATTTACAGGAGTTAATACCCGTAGCAGTTGCCGTTGAATCGCACGCCTATGGCGCAATTGCCGGGCTGATATTTGTAGGTATCGACTGGTTGTTACCAAGACTCAAAAGGAAACAGTAGATGCAAGGTTCTCCTACTATCGCTATTGATTATTTTTTTGCAGGTGCACGCCTGATCGTAAAGCCGGGTTTTCGCCGTTTTATTTTGATTCCGCTACTTATCAATGTAGTCATTTTCATTGGAGTCACCATCGCGCTCTTTCATGCCTTTGGCGATTTTTTCGCATGGGTTTTGGAATGGTCACCAAATTGGCTGGATTGGTTTGCATGGTTGCTCTGGCCAATTATTTCGTTTGTATTTTTAGTGGTGTATGGCTACAGCTTTAACATTATTACCAATTTCCTCGCAGCGCCTTTTTTTGGTTTATTGGCTGAAAAAATAGAAACCCATTTAACCGATGTTACGCCACCCGATGAGCCTTGGGCGCAATTAATTCCTCGCACCTTGCAGCGCGAACTGGTGAAGCTTTGGTATTTCGTAAGCCGTGGTGCACTGATACTCCTTATTTTCGTGGTGTTATTTTTTATCCCCGGTGCAAATTTGTTAGGCGTTGTGATTGGTACGCTCTGGAGTTGTTGGTGCATGGCGGTGCAATATTCCGATTACCCCGCCGACAACCACCAGTTGAGTTTCCGCGAGCTGCGCCGCCGCTTGAATAAAAAGCAGTTAACCAGTTATTCCTACGGCGGCATTATTTTATTGGGCAGTATGGTGCCAGTATTGAATATTTTTGTTACACCAATTGCGGTAGCGGGTGCAACGCTTTATTGGGTGAAAGAGGTAAAACAGATCGAGTCCAATAATTAGCTGCACTATTAATCAGTTATTCAGCATATCAAAACACCAAGGGCGCCCTTGTTCATATTAGCCAAGCAACGTTATCTACTCTTCAGCGTCACCATCATCAACGATCATATTGCCACCCGCTTCTTTAGCGTGGCGTAGATAAATTGTGGCTTTTGCGATTTGCTGATCGAGGCTCTGGCACATTTGGCTGGTGATGCCCGCACTAAAATAAAAGTGCACAGTTTCGCCGTTAATCACACAACTTTCAGCTGCCAGTAATTGTTTTACTTTACTGAGCAGTGCAGCGGCTTTTTCGTGATCCAAGCCCGGCATAAGCACATAAAAATCATCGCTGTCCGCACGCGCCAACAAAAATCGACCCAACATGTTATATAAACTGGTGGCGATATGTTTGAGCGCAACATCGCCCCACGCGTTGCCGTGTTTTTCGTTAATATCATTGAAGTGATCGATATTAATAATCGCCATTGAAAGTGGTGCCGCTTTTTCTTCAGCGCTTTTATAGAGTTCACGCGCGGCATTAAAAAAATGGGAACGATGAAATAAACCGGTGAGGTGATCGCGCTGGGCGTTGTAGGTGATTTGCTCAACCAGTTCGAGTGATTCGATATTGTGGATGATGCGACAGTAAAATTCTTCCGGATGAAAGGGTTTGCGCAGAAAATCATTGGCACCGTGCTTGATAAATTTGGCGGAAAGCGCCTCGCTGCTTTCGCCCGATACACCAATCATAATCAGATCAGTTTTGTCGTATTTGTAGCGCAGGTTGCGCACCAATTCAAAGCCATCCATTTTAGGCATATTGTAATCGGTGATTAATAATTTAGTGTCCGGATTTTCCAGCAGCACTTTAATCGCATCCACACCATCCACTGCTTCAACTATCTGAAACAAATGGCGACGAAATAAATTCGCCATATGCTTGCGCGACATATCCGAATCATCCACCACCAACACTTTTATGCGCTGGTTTTTTTCCAGCCGATTAATCATGCCGATGGCTTTGCTGTAGGCGTAGCGACCTTCTTTGGTCACGTAATCGACTATGCCTTTATTGAATAATTGCTCACGCCGCTTTTCGTCGTAACTGCCGGTAAGCACAATAGTGGGAATTTTTTTGCTGAGAATAAAATCCACGACTTCGCCATTGGGAGCATCGGGCAAATTCAAATCCACTAGCGCGGCAAAAAAATCATTGGGATATTGTTCGTAGAGCGCCGTCGCCTGCGCCATAGTCGTCGCGTAAACAGCGTCATACGCCAGCGATGAACCTTGCACCAAGTGGCGCATGATTTTCATCACCATCTCGCTATCTTCGACTACAAGGATTTTTTTCATGGGTTACACTCAACAGTTTTCAAACGTTTATTGAGTGTAGTCAAACTTTAGAAAAGCGCGCCAAGTCTATGATGGGTTTAGGTTTAACGCCAGAGATAACCCGAAATAACCGTTTTTAATAATAGCCCATTAAAGTTTTGCTCTGCGGTGACTGAACCTTGGTTAGCAGCGCCCCAACAGACATGCAGTGGCAATAGATGCTCTTCACGCGGATGACAAAACCGCGCTTGGGGAGCTGAGCTCCAATCGCGCAAGCGCTGTTCGCGCACAGGATTGGTCAGGTCTGTTGCAGTAAGTGTTTCGGTCAGCCAGTTATCAAAGGTTTCGCTTTTACCTTTGGTCGCCGGATCGCCTGAAAAAAACGCACGCATATTATGGAAAGACATTCCCGAACCGACAATCAATACACCCTGCTCACGCAATGGTGCGAGCGCTTTACCAATGGCGATATGCGCAGCGGGATCAAGCGAGGCGAGTAGCGATAACTGCACGACAGGAATATCGGCAGCGGGGAACATCAACATCAGCGGCACAAAAGTACCGTGATCATAGGCGCGCTGGTTATCCAAACGCGCTTCGATATTTTTATCCTGCAGTAACTGCTGGATGTGTTTGGCGAGGCTTGGATTGCCCGGTGCGGGATATCTGAATTCATAACTCTCGGGCGGAAAACCGTAGTAGTCATACAGCATGCCCGGCGCGGCCGAATGCGTGATGCTCACTACCTCCTCTTCCCAATGCGCGGTGACCAACACAATCGCTTTTGGCCGAGGCAAATCGGCGGCGAGAGATTGCATAAACTGCGTGAGCTCACGGTGACCGGGATCGCCTAATAATGGCATGGGTCCGCCGCCGTGAGGAACAAACACAACTGGCATTAATGATGGAGTCATAGATCCCCCGAAAGATTACCCGCTCAACTTACAACAAGGCATTGGCTTTATTGTGCTCGCGCACCGATTCATAAATCGCCGCCGCCATAATGATGCTACCGCCGATGATTGTGCTCCAATCGGGATAGGTATGCAGCACAGCAATTTCATAAATCACTGCATATACCGGCTGTAAACACGCAACCAAACCAACGGTTTTCGCTTTTAAGTAGCGTAAAGCGTAGCCCAGCAACGTATGGGTAAAGGCGGTAAATACGATACCGAGGCAGAGTAGCAACCACCAGTCAGGAGTACTGGGCTGGTGCGATGAGAGGAACAAAATCGGGGTCATCAAGAGGGCGACTATCAATACTTGATAGGTCATCGAGCGTGCGGCGGTTTGGTCGCTAAACCAATGGCTCAACAATAAATTGCGCACCGCAAACGTGAGTGCAGAGATAACTCCCCAAATCACACCCTGGGTCATATTGTTGTCGATATCAAATTCAGGCACGAGACAATAAATCCCTATCAGCACCAGGAAACCGCTGACCACATCGCGCCAATCAAGTTTCGTACGTTTGATCCATGGCTCAAGAAATACGGTTACAACCGGATAGGCGTAAAGCGAGATCATGCCCACCGCAATATTCGCAACTTGCATGGAATAGAAGAAGGTCACCCAATGCATCGCCAGCAAAATGCCAAGTACCAACATGCGGCCGTAATCGCGCGGCGCTTTAAGCCCGATACTGCGTTCACGCCAATAAACCCATGCGAAAAGCACCACTGCCGCAATCCAGGTGCGATAGCCGGTGATGTCCCACGCGGGCAATTCGATAATTTTGGAGAAGAGCCCTGTCGCGCCCATCAGGAACGCGCCCAAATGCAGGGTTAACAAGGCCGATTTAGCAGAGGACATAACCATTCCAAGGAAGGGAGCGCCCGGCAAATGCCGGGCGGAATCAATCAGTGGTTATTACTTACAGAAAGAGATTAGTTGCGCGGTCTACGGCTGCGGTTGCCGCCGGGGCGATTACCAACAGAGCGATTACTAAAACGCTCATTGGTGCGCGCACGCGGCGGCGCTGGCGGGCTATCCGGCGGAGTCAGCAACAGATATTCAGGTGGCTGCTCACATTTAATCGGCTTGCCCAACAACTTCGCGATGGGCTCCAACAGCAAGGCATCATCTTCGCAGGCAAAACTGATTGAGGTACCATTTTTGCCAGCACGACCGGTACGGCCAATGCGATGCACATAATCTTCCGGCTCTTCCGGCAGGGTGAAGTTCACTACGTGGCTGATGCCACTGATATGAATCCCGCGTCCTGCAACATCTGTCGCTACCAACACTTTGATCTCGCCCGATTTGAACGCATCCAAGGTCGAAACGCGCTTGTTCTGTGCAATCTCACCGGAGAGCAGACCGGCTTTGATGCCATGGCGTACCAGCTTTTCTTGCAGATCGCGGCACTCATCGCGGCGATTGGCAAACACGATCATGCTCTCGGCATGTTCCTGTTGAATGAGGTTGTACAGCAGCGTGTATTTCTCTTCCGTCGAAACCAGATATACATGCTGGTCAACACGCTCATTGGCAACCGACTCTGGCTCGATATCAATGGTGACGGGTTTGTAAGTCCACTGCTCTACCAAGGTACGCACTTCATCGGTAAAGGTGGCGGAGAAAAACAGCGTCTGGCGATCTTCGCGCTTAGGCGTCTGGCGCACAATCTGGCGTACTTGCGGGATAAAACCCATATCGAGCATGCGGTCCGCTTCGTCGATTACGAGGATTTCCAACTGGTCGAGATACACATCTTTGTTGCCGCAAAAATCGAGCAAGCGTCCGGGTGTCGCCACCAGGATATCGACCAAATCGTCATGCAGATGACGCTGTTGTTTGACGTAATCCATGCCGCCGACGAGCGTGTGAATCTTCAAGTCTGTGTATTTGCACAGGCCTTTGGCATCTTCCGCAATCTGGATAACCAGCTCGCGCGTCGGGGCGATAATGAGCGCGCGCGCTTCACCGGCATAGCGTTTTTCCGGGATAGGATTCTTGAGTAGGTCATCGATAATCGCGGTTAAAAACGCGGCGGTTTTTCCAGTACCGGTCTGAGCTTTACCGACCACATCTTTGCCTTGTAAGGCATAAGGCAGCGATTGCGCTTGAATGGGCGAGCAGTATTTAAAGCCGAGATCTGATATGGCACGCATGATGGGCGGCTCAAAATCAAAATCGTGGAAGCGGGTTTTACCTTCGATTTCCTCGACTTCAAACTGCGCAATATCCCAAGGACCATGATCTACCTTGACTGATTTTTTCGGGCGCGGCGCTGCTGAATGGCGGGCAGGTTTGGCAGAATCGTCACGCTCAACGGCAGGCGTTTGTTGCTCAGCTTTTTGGCCGGGGCGCTGCTCGCGGGAGGTGCGGTTGCCGCGGGTATTTTGGCCACTACGCTGTTCGCGAGGGTGTTTTTTTGCGGCTGGTTTATCGCTGGCAGGCTTGGCTGGCGCCTCACTTTTTTCAGGTTTTTCCGCACCTGAACCTATTAATTTTTTAAAGAAATTCCCGATCAATCTATTCACCAAAAGTTATTGCAGCCAGAGGCTTGGGGGAGGAAGTCACGCAGACTTACCTGCTATAAATGCTGCTTCGCCAAGGGGCAATGCAACGGAAAGAGTGCGCAAAAAGTAGGGAAAGTGCACGCACAAACTGTGGCCGAGTATACACCAATCGCCAGACAGACAGCGGCTTTGACGCCAGTTGTACGGAATTAATACACCCCAATTGGCGAGATTTCTGCATAATTCACACCACTTACACCCTGCCCCATACGCCAGCCCCATAACCACCGAAGGAGCCACCGATGAGAATTCACAGCCTGCAACATGTGCCCTTTGAGGATATCGGCAGTATGGCCAACGATTTTTGCGCGCGCGGTTATTCACTTGCAACGACGCATTGGTATCGGGGCGATGCAGCGCCCGAAGTGAGCAGTTTTGATGCGCTAATCGTCATGGGCGGCCCCATGGGTATTTACGATGAAGCGATCCACCCTTGGCTGGAGGATGAAAAAATCCTGATTAAAGAAGCGATAGCCGCCGGTAAAATCGTGCTGGGAATATGTTTGGGTGCACAGTTGATTGCCGATGTATTAGGCGGCAAAGTCACGCGCAATCCACACAAAGAAATAGGGTGGTGGCCAATTGCGATTAATCCTGCCGCCGCAACTCATCCCATCGCACAAGTATTTGCGCGTTACCCGGAAGTGTTTCATTGGCATGGCGATACTTTTGCGTTACCGCCCGGTGCGGTGTATCTCGCCAGTAGCGAAGGCTGTACGAATCAGGCTTATGTTTTTCAGGATCATGTCTACGGTTTCCAATTTCATTTGGAAACCACACCCGCCTCGGCCCGAGCATTAATCGACCATTGCACGGAGGATATTGATGGTTCGCGCTATACCCAGTCGGCACAGGCAATTCTGGCGAGCGACGAGAAGTTTGCACTTATTAATCGCGCTATGAGTGAAGTGATTGCGATTGTCTTTGGATCAGAGCACAACGCCAAATAAATGCCCCGCCGCTGCGGTTAAACCCATTGCCGCAGCACCCCAAAACCCCACGCGCGCAGCGCCGATAAATATATTTGCCCCGCCCACTTTTGCTGCAAGCCCACCCAATAACACCAGCGCTATGAGCGAAAAAGAAACAATTCCAAACGAAACATATTCAGCAGGATGAAACACCACCACCACTAGCGGAATCAGCGCCCCTGCAGCAAACGTAGCGGCAGAGGTGAGCGCCGCTTGCAATGGGCGCGCGCTAAACATATCGGTAATACCCAACTCATCGCGCGCATGGGCGCCGAGTGCATCGTGCTCCATCAATTGCTTTGCTACTTCGCGCGCGAGTGGGCGCTCTAATCCGCGCGCGACATAAATCTCTTCCAGCTCGCGATGTTCGCCTGCCACATCAATTTCCAACTCACGGGTTTCACGCGCAAGATCAGCCGCTTCGGTATCCGCCTGCGAGCGCACCGACACATATTCTCCCGCCGCCATACTCATCGCACCCGCCACCAAACCCGCTACACCGGCCAATAAAATTGCAGCAGAATCCGCCTGTGCCGCAGCAATCCCCATCATCAAACTGGCAGTAGAAATGATCCCGTCATTTGCGCCCAGCACTGCTGCACGCAACCAACCGGAATGATGTAAACGGTGACCTTCGCGATGACGCATACAATGTAAGACTCGTTATTGATTAATTAAAAGCCGCAGCATACCCCACAGTGTTTCCTAAAAGTTCAATTGACAGACCAAATGGTCTGTTATTTAATGCCAACCGACCAAATGGTCGGTTGCTGAACTACCCTATTTTCATTAACAGGTGATTACAACTGCAGCCCCCTATAAATAATGGAGAAAAAGGAACTTCACACCCGATATGGCAACAGCGGCTGACTTCAGCGTGAATTCAGTTTGTGGACGCCACTCTAGCGTTGTGCAGCAGGCTAACCTGCCGCCCCAAGAATCAAAAAGAGTGCTCAAGGAGCTAACCGTTAATGAAAAACCTATTTAAGAATTCTCTCGCGCAGATGCCGTTATTACACAACTCGCAATCTGACCAACTGCGCTCGCCCTATCATCGCACTGATTTTCAGCCCTTTTCGCTGGAACTGATGAGCTATACCCATCAGATAAGAGTTGTCGCAGCCGTATTTTTTATTGTCGGCCTACTCGCAATTAGCACCACCTTGAGCTTTGAGGCTTGGCTACTCAACCCACAAGTAACTGCCGAAAACTCGCTGCTGGAATTAATTCAGGGTGGATTTTTAGTGTTAACCGCGCTCGTACAAGGCGCGCGAGCGTTTAGTACGCACAGTGCAGGTTTAAAGCGCGATATTCGCCTTGGTCTGGCACTGTTTGCTTTCGCACTTTTTCTGCGCGAAGTCGATATTGATAAATTGGGCAGCAGAGAAACCTGGGGTCTAATCGAAACCACTTTGCGCGCATTTGCCGTTTTGATGATTCTCGGCTTTGCATTACATATGTCGCGCCGGATCAAATTGGTCACACGTAATATCGGCAAAATCCTGTTATCACCCACGGTATTACTGAGCATGTTAGCCTGCGTGTTCTATGCGGGCGGTTTGCCGTTTGACCGGGAACTAGTGAACATAGATAAGAGTCTATCAAAGTGGTTTGAAGAAACTCTTGAGCTGAATGCCTGCTTATTATTTTTATGCGCAAGCTGGGCTGGGAATATCAAAACCGAAGTTGTAAAAATTCAAGCGCCGTCGTTTTAACGGCGCTGTCGTTTTTACCAACATTTTCACTTTGAAGAAAATTTAACTGGGATGTCATACAGATAGATAACAATAAAATCATCACATACCCAAGAGTAAACTATGGTGACTGAACGCAACGCTGAACAAACGCGCACCCGCATTCTTGAGGCGGCGCGCGAAGAAATTTTCCAAAATGGATACCAGGGGATGCGGATTGACGCCATCCTGCAAAAAACCAAGTTGGCCAAAGGTGCTTTGTACCATTACTTCCCCAATAAATTAGCTTTGGGCTATGCGGTGGTAGATGAAGTATTAGGCGGGCATTTTCAAACGGTATGGAAAGATTTTTTCCAGCAACATAAAAATCCGCTGACCACGCTACAACACATGTTTGCCTACAAAGCTGAATCTTTTCAAAACGCCGCGTGTTTTAACGGTTGCCCCCTGAACAATTTGAATCAGGAGATGGCCGCTATCGATGCCGGTTTTCACCAGCGCTTGGAAAAGGTATTTGAGAATGCACACATGACCATTGTGCATGCACTTGAACAAGGCCAAATCGATGGGTTGGTCAGGAAAGATATTGATCCGGTAAAAATCTCAATGTTTGTGTTCAGCAGCTACCAAGGCATTATGGGCGCGGCGAAATGTATGCAAGCCCCAGAATTGTTGAGCGATTTATTTGGCACGCTGAATGATTATATTGATACCTTGCGCGCGCCGGTAAAAACGCATTAGTGATTCTATAATCGATCCGCAATAAAAAAGGGCTTCACTCGAAGCCCTTTTTTATTGCGGTGAAAACGCCATTAGTGGCTAATCATCCAAGGCCGCATGGATGGAAACATTTTATTACCGCCCGCGGTATACATTAAATTCGATTTGCGGATCGGTTTATCGCCACAGCAGCCCTTACCATGTTTGTGTTCACGGCGCGCTTGCTGTTCAGCGCGATAATCCGGCGTAGAAAATACCGGCGCATTCATCGCCGTTTCATTGCGTGTATGCGCAGCGCGGTTTTCTTTTTTCATATCCAAAAATTCTGGCGCGACCATAATGACCCGAGCACTTAATTTTGTGCAGGTTGGACATGCTGCTGGCTTGCTCGAATCATCCATTGAAGCCAATTCGTAAAACAGACCGTGATCTGCGCATTTGTAGTCGTAAACGGGCATAAGTATCATCCTATCAAAACAAAGAAATTAGCAGAATCTACGAGGTCGGATTCCGGCATTTGCTCGGGGACCGTGTGCAGCATGGATGCTGCACCCGAGCCTACATGGATGTATTCACGGCGAGTCCCCGAGTGAATGACGGAGTCCGACCCAGCTGAAAATCTGTAGCCGCTACTTATCTTTCGACAAAGGCACATCCATTCCCGGCGATACTTTTTTGGTTGGCCCTTCTGCTGATGGGTTTACATCAAAGTCAAAAATATCGGTAGGTAGCCACAGCGTCGCACAGGCGTTTGGAATATCCACCACACCCGAGATATGCCCTTGTACCGGCGCACAACCAAGAATCGAATAAGCCTGCGCTTTTGAGTAACCAAACTTGGTCAAATAATTAATCGCATTCAAACAAGCCTGACGATAGGCGACATGCACATCGAGATAATGTTGCTCGCCGTATTCATCGACGGAAATACCTTCAAAGATTAAATAGTCATCATATTTTGGTGCAATTGGGCTTGGTTTGAAAATCGGATTTTTAATCGCGTATTTCGCCATTCCGTCTTTGATTAAACTCACGCGCAAATGAATCCAACCGGCCATTTCAATCGCACCACAGAAAGTAATTTCGCCATCGCCTTGGCTAAAGTGCAAATCGCCAACCGATAGGCCACCGCCTTTCACGTAGACAGGGAAATAAATCTTGGAGCCACGCGATAAATCTTTAATGTCGCAATTACCACCGTGTTCGCGTGGAGGGACGGTGCGTGCGCCCTCAGCAGCGGCGATTTTTGCAGCGTCGGGAGCCATCTTGCCCATATGTGCAGTATCAGCGTAGGGAAGCGTTGCGAGCGCAGGAACGCGATCGGGCTCGGTGTCGTAAAGTTCTTTTTCGCGTTTGTTCCACTCCAGCAACATTTCTTTTGATGGTAAGCAACCAATCAAACCAGGGTGAACCAAACCGGCAAATTCCACGTTGGGTACATGTCGGGATTTGGTAAACATGCCGTTGATATCCCAAATCGATTTTTGCGCCTCAGGAAAATGTTCTGTTAAAAATCCGCCACCATTTTGTTTGGAGAAAAAGCCATTGAAGCCCCACAAACTTTCTTGAAAGGCGCCAATGTCGAGAATATCCACTACCAATAAATCACCGGGCTCTGCACCCTCTACGCCAACGGGGCCAGAGAGAAAATGCACCTGCGACAAATCAACATCGCGCACGTCGTCTGCGTTATCGTTATTCGCAATCTGGCCACCAGTCCAGTCGTAACATTCAATAATAAAATCTTCACCAGGCTTCACGGTTTTTACCATGGGGATATCCGGATGCCAGCGGTTGTGGATCATTTCATTTTCGTAGGGCGATTTATTTAAATCTATTTTGATAATCGTTTCAGCCATGGTACTGACTCCTGGTGAGTGTTGGACAAATGGTAGTCACTTGACCGATTCAGTATCCCGCTCACTCCCTTCTGCAACAATACGACAAATGGCCAGCGCACCTACGCCATTTAACGTATAGACACTGTGATTGTGCAAAAACTATGACACCGATAAAACACGACGAACTTGCGTTGGAGACATGCGTCATATGGATAACTGAATTAATCCATAGATCATGAGGTAACGAATGAAAGCACTGTTAAAAACAGCACAATGTGTAGGAATCCTGGGAGTTTTATTACACTCATTTACCATGCCGGTTTACGCCGCTGAGCAACAGCGTCCACCGCGTGATGAACAACATTCCGGCCCGCCACAAGAAGCGTTGCTCGCATGTAAAGGTTTAACGTTAAATGATGTATGTTCGTTTGCAGGGCGCAATGATGAATTGATCAACGGCGTATGCAGCACAGCGCCACATCAAAATGAGGAGACAAATCTCGCGTGCAAACCGGACAATATGCCCGAGCCACGCAACATGGAACCGCCTGAAGACCGGGAGGATTAACTTATAATGAAAAGAGCCAGCAATCGCCCGAGACATAACGAAAGCTGGCTGAAGACTGTATCAAACTATAGTTGACCGCTAGACCGACAAATAAGAAGCGACCTTGGCTTCATTAATTGTCTCACGCAATTCTTCATGCACAATCTCACCTTTTTCAATCACCAGAATTCGGTCGGCAATATCCAAAGCAAAACTCAACACTTGTTCCGATACGACAATCGATAAACCGCGTTGATCGCGAATCATTTTTAAGGTGCGGCCTATTTCACGAATAATCGATGGCTGAATACCTTCGGTGGGTTCATCGAGAAATAACATTTTAGGGTCGCTCGCCAAGGCGCGGGCAATTGCCAATTGTTGCTGCTGGCCGCCCGATAAATTACCACCGCGTCGATTACGCATTTCCAACAATACAGGAAACATGTCGTAGAGTTCTGTAGGAACAGAACGCTTTTTGGTAGTGGTTAAACCGGTTTCGATATTTTCTTTTACCGTCATGCTGGAAAAGATCATTCGTCCTTGCGGCACAAAACCAAAACCACCAGCAACACGTTGATAACTTTTCATATGGCTAACTTCTTTGCCATCCAATTTCACGCTGCCGCCAGAGCTGGGAATAACACCCATTAAGGATTTCATCAGCGTGGTTTTACCCATGCCGTTGCGCCCCATCACCGCAACGATTTCGCGCGGTTTTATTTCAAAATTTAATCCGTGCAATACTTCGCTTTGGCCGTAACTGACACGATAATCACTAACAGATAACATAATAAATTCCCCGTGCTGAGTAGGTAATGGCCTGCGCTTTAACTAATGACCTAAATACACTTCGATCACTTTGGGATCACTTTTTACTTTGTCGATTGAGCCTTCGGCGAGAATTTTTCCCTGATGCAGCACCGTAACTTTATCGGCGATTTGCGCCACAAATTGCATATCGTGTTCAATCACAATCACTGAACGATCTTTAATAATGCTGCGCAGCAACTCTGCTGTTTGCTGCCGCTCTCCCACCGACATACCGGCAACAGGTTCATCCAACATTAACAAGTCCGGGTCTTGCATTAGCAACATACCAATTTCCAGCCATTGCTTTTGACCGTGACTGAGCAGCTCCGCTTGTCGATCCAATTGATCACCGAGAAAAATCATATTGGCGACTTCATGCACTTTATTGACAACTTCTTCGTCACGCTTAAACACCAGCGCACCGAATACGGAACGGCCGCGAGGAAAAGAAATTTCCAAATTTTCAAACACACTCAAGTCACCATAAATCGAGGGCGTTTGAAACTTGCGCCCGACACCGGCTTTAACGATGTCGTGCTCTTTCATTTTGGTGAGTTCTTTATTGCGAAATTTAATTGACCCTTCAGTTGCTTTGGTGCGACCGCAGATTAAATCCAGCACCGTAGTTTTACCGGCACCGTTAGGGCCGATAATCACACGGATCTCATTTTCATCCACATAAAAACTCAAATCATTAACCGCTTTAAAGCCATCGAAAGACACAGTGAGGCCTTCAACTGCTAATACAAAGTCAGTATTACTACTCATGGAGCGCTCCTTGTGGCAAAGAGACTGATTCAGTTTTGCTGTCTATGGGTTTTGTCGGTGGTGCAGGCGGTGCTGCGTTATTAGCGGATTTCTTGCTAAACACCTTGGCAAAGAAAGCATCAACTTTTGGCGCAGCGTAAGTGTTGTACAAACCCGCCAAGCCATTAGGGAATGCCATTACCACCGCGATAAACAAACCGCCCATCGCAAATAACCAAAGTTCAGGAAAACTTTCCGAAAAAGAGGTTTTGGCAAAGTTCACCACCAAGGCACCGTAAACTGCACCAATGATAGATAAGCGCCCACCTACCGCACAGAAAATTACCATCTCAATCGAGGGGACAATACCGACTAGCGTGGGCGACATAAAACCCACTTGCAGAGTAAACATTGCACCACCAATCGCCGCGAAGATGGCGCCGATGCAGAACACAAAGATTTTGAAGTTGGATACGTCATAGCCAGAGAAACGCACACGGTCTTCTTTATCGCGCATTGCCACCAGCAAGCGACCCAATTTACTTTTGCGAATAAACTGCGCGATAAACAAACACACAAACAACATAAATACGCAGACAAAATAAAATACATATTTGGCATTGTCGGTGCGGATATCCCAACCGTGCAGCGTGCGCAAATCGGTCATCCCATTTACGCCGCCGGTGTAGCCTTGCTGGCCGATAATTAAAATTGTCAGGATGGCGGCAATTGCCTGAGTGATAATCGCAAAATAAACACCACCGACGCGCCGCTTAAACATGGCCACACCAACGATGTAGGCAATGATCGTAGGAACGATAATTAATGCAATCAATGTGAAGGTAAAACTGTAGAAAGGCTGCCAAAAAAAAGGCAATTCGGTAATTTGGTTCCAATCCATAAAATCAGGAATCCCCGGTGTGGATTGAATTTTGGTGCTCTCAGGATCAGATGCTTCCAACTTCAAAAACATCGCCATGATGTAACCACCCAAACCAAAAAATACGCCCTGCCCCAAACTTAAAATGCCGCCGTAACCCCAACACAACACCAAACCCACCGCAACAAAGGCGTAGGTTAAGTATTTACCCACCAGATTGAGGCGAAAAATATCCAGCGAAAGGGGCAATACCACCAGCAAAATTAATGCGAGCACCAAAAATCCGTACAAGTCTTTTTTGGGTAAGAGCGATGCCATGCCTGTTCTTGATAACGATAAAGACATAATTAGCTACTCCTCTTAACGGCGCACTTTCAGGGTGAACAAACCTTGCGGACGCACCATCAGAATTAACACGACAAATAGCAGTGTTAATACTTTGGACATGGAACCACTCATAAAGAATTCCATCGTCGATTGTGCTTGCGAAATACTAAAGGCCGATGCGATGGTGCCGAGCAAACTCGATGCGCCACCAAATACAACCACAAGAAACGTATCCACAATATAAAGTTGGCCAGAGGTCGGGCCGGTAGAACCAATCATGGTAAATGCGCTGCCTGCAACACCCGCGATGCCGCAACCCAAGGCAAAGGTAATACGATCCACTTTGGCAGTATTAATTCCTACAGCACCGGCCATAGGGCGATTTTGTACTACGGCGCGCACTTGTGTGCCCCAGCGTGAGCGATACATCAAGAGTGCAACGGCGAGTGAAATACCGAGCGCAAGGCACATTACAAATAAACCGTTAATCGGTAATTCAATCGTTTCGGTGAGTTGATATGAACCCATCAGCCAGTCCGGCAAGGTAACGCCAACTTCGCGCGGGCCAAACACGGTGCGATAAGTTTGTTGCAGAATTAAACTCAAGCCCCAGGTTGCTAATAATGTATCCAAAGGCCGGTGATAAAGATGCCGGATCATCGCCCATTCGACAAATGCGCCCAATGCGCCTGCGACAATAAAGGCGAGAATCATCGCGAGAATAAAATAGATGCTGAAAAAATCAGGGAGGTAAGTAGAAAACAAATTCGATGTTAAATAAGTAACGTAAGCACCGAGAATCATAAATTCGCCGTGCGCCATATTAATAACGCCCATCTGGCCAAAAATAATCGCCAGCCCCAAGGCCATTAGCACAAACACCGAAAACAAAATCAATCCTGCTACGCCTTGCATCGCAAAGATGGATAATAATTCTGAGCTACTGTATTCAGCGAACATAGCCGCACCTCATCTCGATTTCAAATTGGCCATACAAACGCTACCAGCCGAAAGGCTGGTAGCTTTTTTAAACTTATTGATAACCTTTAGGGAATGGATCCGGCTCGATCAACTCTTTAGTTTCAAATACCACATCATATTGACCATCAGGACGTGCATGACCAACGCGGGTTTTTGACCAGAGGTGATGGTTGGGGTGAACTTTTACATAACCTTCAGGTGCAGTTGTTAACTCAAGGCCAGGCGATGCAGCACGCACTTTATCGATATCGAATGAACCGGCTTTTTCTACTGCCGCTTTCCACAACCATGGGCCAAGGTAAGCCGCTTGGGTTACGTCGCCGATCACGATATCTTTACCGTACATTGCTTTAAAATCAGCTACGAATTTTTTGTTGTTTTCGTTAGGCAGGCTTTGGAAATATTTCATCGCCGCATAAGCACCCTGCATATTTTCACCGCCGATACCGAGAATTTCGTCTTCAGTTACCGAGATGGTCAATACCAGTGGTTTCTCTTTGGTCATATCAATACCGGCCGCTTTTAATTGCTTGTAGAAGGCAACGTTAGAACCACCCACCACAATCGCATAAATCACGTCAGGCTTTTTGAGTTTGATTTTGTTAATTACCGAGTTAAATTGCGTGTGACCGAGTGGATAATATTCTTCACCCACTACGCTCAAACCCAACTTCTCAATGTGCTTACGCGCAATTTTGTTTGAGGTGCGCGGCCAAATATAATCCGAACCGAGCAAGTAGAAAGATTTAGCACCTTTGGTTTTGGTTACCCAGTCAATACCCGCAATAATTTGTTGGGTAGCTTCCTGACCGGTGTAAATCACGTTCGGTGATTGCTCCAAACCTTCATAGAAAGTGGGGTAGTAAAGCATGCCGTTGTATTGCTCGAAAATCGGCAATACGGCTTTGCGCGATGCAGAAGTCCAGCAACCAAATACGGCCGCAACTTTATCGTTCACCAATAATTTTTTAGATTTCTCTGCGAAGGTTGGCCAGTCACTAGCGCCGTCTTCCTGAATGTATTCAATCTTGCGACCAAGTACACCGCCCATAGCGTTGATCTGTTCAATCGCCATTTTTTCTGCTTGCACAGAACCGGTTTCACTGATCGACATGGTGCCGGTAACCGAGTGGAGGATGCCGACTTTTACTGTTTTATCAGTTACCGCAAGGCCAGTGGTATTTACATCGGCCGCATGCGCTGTGCCGAACACTAATGATGCGGCAAGTGTTAATAAACACTTTTTCCAGGTTTTCATTCCCGTCCTACTGTTATGGAGGGGAGATAGCATGGTTTTGTTCATGGTCGTTCCTCAGGTAATTAAAAATTGTTTGGTTTGCGCACACGCTGTAATACAAAATTGCTGACTGCTACCACTGAGTTTTTCCTTACTGGAATGCTGACGGAGATGACTAATGATCAAGAGAAGCTTTGAAGCGGAAGCGGTCTCTACGCTGCACAATCTAGGCTTGCGCAACGGTTGAGGCCATTCGATAAATGACACACACCACTACGTCATTTGACGCATGGCGAGAAAATGGGTGAGTGAGTATTTTCCAAAAGAATTAAAGAAGAAGGGTTTTGACAAGTTGGTACAGCAATTGAGTAGTGTTTAGGCACACGTGTTTAAACGCCAGCATTCACAGTACTTAGTTTATTTAACTGAAACAAAATGCACCAAAATAGAATCGAGATGCACGCGATGCGCACACAAAAGATGCGAAAAAGAAAGCGAGCACAAAAATCAATCACACCATAAATTTAATCGACGAGATGTTCCCGGACGAACAGACTGTTTAACGGGTAACTCATGACTGCCAAGCAGCATATATTTCGCGTGCGGCGTAATTACAACCAGTGGGTCGCCAACCAAACACTGGAAGATTACGCACTGCGCTTCACCGCCAAAAGCGCGCGACGTTGGTCTGCAGCACGCGTAGCCACTACCGCACTGGGCGCGATTTCATTTCTCGCACTCGAAGCCATCGGCGGCGCTATCACTTTGCATTACGGTTTTAATAACGCCGTTGCATCGATTATCGCTGTCAGTTTAATTATTTTTCTCACCGCCATTCCCATCAGCTACTACGCCGCCAAATACGGTGTCGATATCGATTTGCTAACGCGCGGTGCAGGCTTTGGCTACATCGGCTCCACCATCACTTCGCTAATTTACGCTACCTTCACGTTTATATTTTTTGCACTTGAAGCTGCCATTATGGCAATGGCTCTGGATTTATTATTTGGTATTCCACTCGCTTGGGGCTATTTGATTAGCTCGGTGGTGATCATCCCGCTTGTTACTCACGGCATTACGTTTATCAGCCGTTTTCAATTATGGAGCCAACCGCTGTGGATTATTCTGCAGTTGCTGCCCTTTGTGTTTATTATTTATGCCGATGCCAGTGCCGTAGAAAACTGGACGCAATTTTCCGGGGGCATGCAAGCGCAAGAGACACCCGGAGAAGGCGTTAATATTTTATTATTTGGCGCTGCGTCTGCCGTTATTTTTTCACTGATTGCACAAATCGGCGAACAGGTAGATTTTTTGCGATTTTTGCCCGACCCCAAACCTAAAGCACGCTGGCGTTGGTGGGCAGCATTAATTGCCGGTGGCCCCGGTTGGATTGTGATTGGTGCGATAAAAATTCTCGCCGGTTCATTTCTCGCGGTACTCACCTTGAACCATGGCATTGGTATAGAAGAAGCCGCCGACCCCACGCGCATGTACATGGTGGCATTCAGCTATATCGCCAGCTCGCCGGAAGTGGCACTATCCGTCGCCGGTATTTTTGTTATTTTAAGTCAGTTAAAAATCAACGTAACTAATGCTTATGCCGGTTCAATCGCCTGGTCGAATTTTTTCTCGCGCTTAACTCACAGCCATCCCGGTCGCGTTGTCTGGTTAGTGTTTAATGTGGCGATTGCCCTGCTGTTAATGGAGCTTGGCGTTTATCGCGCACTCGAACAAACACTCGGCTTTTACGGCATAGTCGCCGTTGCATGGTTAGGTTCGCTAGTGGCGGATTTGGTGATTAACAAACCACTTGGCCTCAGCCCTAAACATATCGAATTTAAACGCGCACATTTGTACGACATCAACCCCGTTGGCGTTGGCTCGATGTTGATTGCGTCAATCGCGGGAATTGTTTGTCACACGGGAGTTCTGGGCGATATCGCGCAAGCGCTCTCGCATTTTATTGCATTGGGGCTTGCGCTTATTTGTGCACCATTGATTGCCTTTGCCACTGGCGGGCGTTATTACCTTGCACGTCCAGTCGTTAATGTGATGGGCGATGCAGAACAAGCTGACGGCGCGCACGCGACTATTTCTTGCTGTATTTGCGAACACAAATTTGAAATTGAAGATATAACCTACTGCCCTGCCTATGCTGGGCATATCTGTTCGCTCTGCTGTTCGCTGGATGCACGCTGTCAGGATTACTGTAAACCCGGTGCCAACTACTCCACCCAGCTCAGCGATTTTTTCAAACTGTTTTTACCCAAATCAATCACCGCCAATATCAATTCGCGCGTAGGACATTTTGTCATTCTGGTTTTATTTATTAATGGCCTTTCCGCAATATTGCTATCACTGATTTATTTCCAAACGCCAATACACGCACCGGAGACTGCTGCATTACTGGAAGCAACGCTCTGGAAAGTATTTTTTTTGCTGGTAATTATTACCGGCGTGGTGAGCTGGTTATTTGTATTAGCACATGAAAGCCGCGTTGTTGCACAAGAAGAATCACAACGACAAACGCGCTTACTGATGGAAGAGATTGAAGCGCATGAGCGCACCGACCGTGCACTGCAAACCGCTAAAGAAGCAGCAGAATCCGCCAACCAGGCCAAGAGCCGGTACCTCACGGGTATTAGCCACGAATTGCGTTCACCGTTAAACGCAGTATTAGGTTATGCACAATTGTTGGAAAAAGATCCGAGCATGCCTGCGCATCGCAGAGATGCACTGAGCGTTATTCGTCGCAGCGGCGAGCACCTTGCAGATTTAATTGAAGGTTTATTGGAAATCTCCAAAATCGAAGCAGGCCGTTTGGATCTGCATCAAGACCAAGTGCGCATTGCGGTATTACTTGAACAAGTAGTTCATATGTTCCGCTTGCAAGCAGAAGCAAAAGGTTTGGATTTTATTTATGAATGCAAAGATCGTCTGCCAGAATTTGTACGCACCGATGAAAAACGTCTGCGCCAGATTTTAATTAATTTATTATCCAACGCGATTAAATATACCGACAAAGGTAGTGTGATTTTTAAACTGCGTTACCGCAGCCAAGTCGCAGAATTTACTATCACCGATACTGGCGAAGGTATTGCCGCCGAAAATATTGAACGCATCTTCCGCCCCTTTGAACGAGTGCGTCGCCCCGGTTCTACTGCAACCGGCACCGGCCTAGGGTTAACTATCACCCGCTTGCTGTGTGAAATTATGGGCGGCGATATCGCAGTGACCAGCGTGCTTGGCACAGGCAGCACCTTTAAAGCAAGTTTAATGCTCGCCAGTATTAGCACACCGCGTGCGGAATTTTTCAGCGCACCCGTGCAAACTATTTATGGTTATAAAGGAACAGTGCGCAAACTCATGCTCGTTGATGATGAAGCAACTCATCGCCAATTGATGCACGCCATGCTTGCACCGCTGGGTTTTGAAATTATCGAATTGGATAATCCGCTGCTCGCACTTGATCGGCTTGCACAAGAAATTGACCAAGGTAATTGCCCCGATTTGATAATGCTGGATGTATCCATGCCCGGCATTAATGGTTGGCAACTGGCAAAACAATTGCGGGAGAGTGGTTATAACGCACCGATTATTATGGTCTCTGCCGATGCCAGCGAAGGTAAAGATTTACCCTGGCACGACAACACCGATATTACACCTCTGCACGATGCTTACGTGATTAAACCCGTGCGCATTAATTTGTTGCTGGATCATATTGGCCGTTTGTTACATCTGGAATGGTGTTATGAGAAACAGGAGCTCGTCACGCCAGAGAAAGAGCTTATCGGCACAATTAGTTTACCCGCCGATAATCATTTGGATGATATTGCGCACCTCGCCGCTATCGGTCACAAAAAAGGTTTACAAGATAAAATACAAGAACTTGAAAACGCCGGTGCTGCCCATCCGGTATTTATTCAAGAATTAAAAAAGCTCACTACCAATTTCCAATTTGAAAAAATATTGGCGCTGGTAGATATAGAGACAGATGCAGACATTATTCAAGACCGAGAGTAAATTGCAATGAACACTAAAAGCCAGTCACAAGTCGTATTAGTGGTAGATGATGCTATCGACAGTATTCATATGCTTAACGATGTTTTGGAAGAATCAAACTTTACGGTGTTAGTCGCACTGGAAGGTGCGCAAGCACTTACCATCACCAAAAATATTCGCCCTGATATTATTTTGCTCGATGCGATAATGCCGAATATGGATGGCTTTGAAACCTGCCGCCAATTAAAGCTCAATCCACAACTTGCCGATGTACCGATTATTTTTATGACCGGCCTGAGTGACACTGAACATGTGGTGATGGGGTTAAACGCAGGCGGCGTTGATTATGTAACCAAACCAATCAACCCCGATGAATTAATTGCGCGCATGCGTGTGCATCTTGCCAACGCACGCATCACTCAAAGTGCGCGCGCTGCGCTAGACACTGCCGGGCAATATTTATTTACCATTGACCTACAAGGCCAACTTGTATGGGCAACGCCACAGGTTTATCAATTGCTCGACGGCGCAGGCGCCACTGCCGACTCCATCGCCCTCACGCAAATAATTTCCCAACAACTGCGCGACTGGATCAGCCACAAACCGGAAACCGGTCGCCAATTACCATTGCAACAACTCACGCAAGAACTCTGTGTAGAAATGTTGAATTTAATTGATGGCAAAGAATATTTATTACGCCTGACCAACTTACACAAACCAGCCGACGATACGCATTCACTCAAGCAACAATTTTCCGTCACCGGCCGCGAAGCCGATGTATTGCTATGGATTGCCAACGGCAAAACCAACCGTGAAATCGGTCAGATTCTAGAAATGAGCCCACGTACAGTGAATAAACATTTGGAACAGATATTTAAAAAGCTGGGCGTGGAAAATAGAACGTCAGCGGCGGCAGTGGCGATTAGGTGTTTAGCGCGGGGGTAGTAAAACCAACACCGGGCTAGAACAGCCCGGTACACAATCTTAAATATTATGAAATTTTTTCCGCAATCCCTGTCGGCTTTCCATCCAAACTGAGCTGATTTTTTTCTTTCCAATAATTCTTAATTCCATCCTCACCTTTATTAATTGCCCAATTTTTTAACTGCTCTCGCTCAGCAACATAATCAAAAAATGGTACTGCCATTCCGCAGGAGGTTTGTACCAGATCTACCTGCAGATCAAAAATCTGCCGCGCTCCTGGTGTTATAGCGAAGTGGCTGTAAAGCTCGTTCCATTCAGGATCGATTTGATGAATCGCTCGCGCATTGCCATACAAACGTAAAATCATCGGTGCGCCTTCAAAGGCGGCGAACATAATGGTCATGCGCGAATGGGTTTGTAGGTGTGCGGCGGTTTCATTGCCGCTGCCGGTGACATTGAGCCAGATAACGCGGTTGCTATCGAGCACGCGTAGCGAATCCATTCCCTTTGGCGAAATGTTTACGCGGCTATCGTCAGTTGCGGTGCCGACAAAGAATAATTTTTGTTGGGCGATAAATTCTTTGAGGCTTTCAGAAATCTCTGTGTAGCGTTTTCCCATGATTTAAATCCTTATCTGTAATAAATAACCATCACCCGGATACCCTCGTTACTTGCTGGCGGGATCAATCTTCATCAAAGTCGCCTCACCACCGCGATACGACTCTTGCGCGATAAACTCCCAACCTAACCCTTGATAAAATTTCGCACGGTCAGGTGTAAAAAGATAAAGCGGGCTAAAGCCAAGTGCTTTGGATTGATTAACAATATGTTTAACCAAGGCTGCGCCGATACCACGATTGCGATAATCCGGATTTACATAAACACTCGCCAACCAAGGTGATAATTCTGGGTGGCTATCCATATCACTTTCTACCAACGCCGCAGTACCAACCACATGCTTGCCATCGACACAGATAAACATCGCAGGCATAGCAGCGCCTTTAAGATAACGCTGCATTTTTTCAACGCGCGACTCAAATGTACCGCCCGGATTTAAATAGCCCCACTGCGCATGGTGCCATGCGGCGATGGTAGGAATATGCTCGGGGGCGGAGGCGAGGTTAATAATTTTCATCTGGATTGAGCCTATCAATTAAAATTCGTGCTGTCTTATTTGCACTATGCACACTAATGCTACTGCCTTTTCCGCAACCGTAATACCGCTTTATCCTGATCGATTACAAAATCAAAACGGCCGAGAATATCGACGCCCAGCAAACCATCGAAATGATCCATATTGTCCATGGGGAGGCGGGCGAGCATGTGTTTATTGAAGGTGATGCTTTCTATGGTGAGGGTATCGACGACGAATAAGAAGCTATCGACTGTGCCACTCGCGGTGTTGAGCTGGATGGGTTTGGAAGATTTTACTAGCGAATAATGACGGTTGATAAAATCGGCGGTTAGGCCGCTGATGGAGGCGCCAGTATCCAATAATAATTTTACCGATTCACCCTCTACTTTTATCGGTACTAAAAATTGGCTGCCGAAACGAATCAGCGGTACGGCAATTTCTTCTTCATCGCTATCGTCTGTTACATTGTGATCAACTAATTTGGCTAGCACGGCTTCGGCGCGCGCTTGGGTTTCTGGTTGGTTCGCGGCCATGAGTGCATGGTATTGCGCTTGTTCTTTATCGCCCTTTTTTAAATGCATATTCGCTAACTGCAAATGCAATTCGCCGTTGTCGGGAGTGAGGCGGATGAGATCATTTATCTGTGCCATTAACCATTCATAACTCTCACCAAAAATGGAAGGGTTTTCGGTAAGGCGAATTAAATATTTAGATAAGTAAGCTAGTGCATTTTCAACTTTCTGCGCGTCTATTTCAGCGCCGATGTAACGAAACCAAATGGCGACGGCTTCTTTGTGTTGACCTTGCTGTTCGTAAACGCGCGCAAGCAACCATAGCGCTTCCGTGTTTTGCGGTTCTTGTTGCAGCAACTGATTGAGTAAGCGCGCGGCTTCACCATAAGCGCCATTGGCAATTAATTGATTGGCGCGCTCAAGTGGCGATTGTGCTGCAATGGGCAAAAACTCTTCAGGGGCGGCTGCAACTATGGGCTCAATTGGTTCAGGCGCTGCAACCGGAATTGGTGGTGCGATATCGCCTTGATGATCAGATAAATATTCTACCGCAGCGGGCGCAGTTTCAACCTGCTGCGCATGGCGATATTCGCTGGCGTAAAAGCCTAGGGCAAAAGTCGCTGTGGCAATAAGCAGTGTGGTTTTGTTATTCATTATTGTGGCTGTTGTAATTGTTGGCGAATAAATTCTGCCATGCTTTCTGGTTTAGTGATGGACGCAAAACGTTTGATGGGTATGCCATCCCGGCTGATTAAAAATTTGGTGAAATTCCATTTGATGGATTTACCCAACCAGCCCGGTAGTGAATGGGTAAGCCAATTAAATAGCGGATGGGCATTGCTGCCGTTCACATCCACTTTAGCGAACATGGGGAAACTCACACCGTAATTAATCTGGCAGGTTTGCGCGATATTATCTGCGTCGCCCGGCTCTTGCCCACCAAACTGATTACAGGGAAAGCCGAGTATTATGAAACCCTGCTCACCTAACTCTTTATAAAGTACTTCCAACCCAGCATATTGTGGGGTAAAGCCGCATTGGCTAGCGGTGTTGACGACCAATACCAGCTTGCCCGCATAGTCAGATAAATTAACCGGAGTTCCGCCCAGGGATGTCGCGGTTAAGCTATAAAAAGGGCTCATGGTTCACCTGCTTATTGTTGTGCGATTCGAACAAACATGAACCCAGCGTGCATGGCAGGCGGGATTAAATCAACCCCTCACGTCATCAGTAGTCGGCAGCGGGTTTATCGAGCGTTTTGATTTGGATATTGCGATAAAACGTTTCTGCCCCTTCCGATTGGATTTGCAATTTACCGCGCGTGAGCGGGACGAATTTGCCATCAACTTTATGGCGTGAATTAAAGCCGCGAAAAACCTCATGGCCATTCACTTTGTGAATCAGGGTTACGCCATCGGTTATCACTTCCATGGTGTCCCACTCGCCACTCGATTTTTCATAGTTACCGAGCTTTAAAACACGGGCGGCGATATCTTTACGCAGCGGCAATTTAGGATCGTAGCGATAGAATTTCCAATCGCCGATATTGGTATCGCCCGCATGCACATCGATGATCACACCGTCGAGGCTGTGGTAATCGCCACTGTCACCTTCTTGCACCTGAAATTCGTGGCTGCGCATCCAATGGTCGCTCTGTACACCTTGCTCACCCACGGCAAAATAGAGCACGCCGCTATCGCGCGGTGCATCCAAACGCGGATGCCATTTTTGCTTGCCCCACTTAACCTCAAATTTCAGATGAAAATTTTCAAACTCGGCGTGGCTGGTTAATCCGCCCCACTCTTCACCGGATACCCGCAACAAGCCATCCACCACCGAAAACACTTTTTTCGGATCATTGTTGACGCCGCGCGGTTTGTGTTTGGAAACCAGATTGTAGGCATTGGTTTCCGGTTGATAGCTCACATAAGGCTCCCAACCATTGAGATCTTTACCATTGAACAGGGATTGCCATACGCCGTCGTCTGCCGCGAAGGCTTGGGCGCTGGCCATAAGGCCACATAAACACAGACTGATAAATTTCATTGCCGCTCCTCTTGTTGTTTTTACTGTTCTTATATTGCTGGGGATGATGGTGAATGCGCTAGCCATTGCATCCGCCAGCAGACTAGAGCCTGGGTTGCGTGCAGTCCATATTGCCTGAATGACAATTACAGTCCTTTACCCTCGGCAGCGGCGACCCAGCGAGCAATGATCCTTATGTAAACAGCCTGCGTATCTTTGGTCATATCCCTATGCGAACTTCCACCACCCAGGGCTTTTGACTATGTATACCCACTGGAAAATGCTGTTTCTATCAGGCCTGATACTTATGCTCTCATCCTGTTCTACTACCTCAATCGATGCCTACGCGAGCAACCAGCCGCCGCTTAACCCGCAGCAGTTTTTAAATGGCGACTTGACTGCGCATGGGGTAGTTAAAGATCGGGGCGGCAAAGTGACGCGTTACTTTAATGCAACGATTAAGGCCTATTGGAACAATGGTGTGGGCACGCTGGAAGAGAAATTTGTGTTTGATGACGGCGAAGTTCAATTTCGCAATTGGACATTAACTCCCACCGACAAAGGTTACGCAGCAACGGCGGGCGATGTGATTGGTACAGGTATTGCGCAAGTGCGCGGCAATGCCATGAACTTGAATTATGTGCTGGAAGTGAAATACAAAGATTCACCACTGCAATTACAGGTAGATGATTGGATGTGGCAGGTCGATAATAAAACACTGCTGAACGAATCCACCTTGCGTAAATGGGGTTTTAAAGTTGGCAGTATTCAGCTGGTGATTATCAAAAACTAATGCGGTCAAGCGCCATTAAAAACGAATGGTGCTGAGCTGATAGACTTTGTCGCGCATATGCTGGGCGTTGGTGGTATCACCAAGCTGGTCGTAAATCTCGGCGGCAAGGCGATAAAAGCGTGTTTCATTTTCTTCTTTGGCAAGTGCTTTTTTAATCAGCGTTAGCGCGCCGTTAAGGTCATTTTTTTGCATCGCATATTCCGCACGCTTGTACATGTAGTAAGGATTATTATTGCGATATTGCCGCACCCGACTTTGGTAGTGTTCACTCTGCTCACTATTTCCTATCTCTTTATATAAACCCGCGAGATTATGCATGATGGTGTAATCGCGCGGGTTGATGCTCAAACCGTGTAAATAAATTGCCTCTGCTTGCGGTAATAATTTTTGGCGGCGATAAAAACTAGCGAAATTACTCCAGATATAACTTGGCTTTTGGCTCATCAATAAAGCTTTGCGCAAATACAAAAATCCTTCACGCGCGTTACCGGCAGCAGCCAACTCCATACCGCGATTAGAGTAAAACTGGGCAGCAACCAAATCGCTACTGATGACGTGTTGTTTATAGTGTGGGCGATAACGCCGCATTTCCAAATCGACCACTATATCGGTCACGTCGGCAGTGCTAATCACCCGCGCAAATGATTTATTCCGACGCGGCATAAAGATCTTGGCATTCACGTGGCGCATCAACAGATAGGTATTGCTTGCGCGCATGTCCCAGGTGGGTGGCAACATCACCTCATTCACTTCCGCGTTTAAACCGATATGGCGCGCCATCGCGACAAACAGCAGGGTGTAACTGAGGCAATTGGCTTGGCGACGCTCAAAGGCGTCTATACCGGTAATGGTTTCATAGGCGCTATACGTAATGCCGTGCCCGCCGTAACTGCTAGCGCCTATCAGTGCTTGGTGCAGAGCCTCGGCTTTTGCATCGCTGTGCGAAGCCTTCGCTGTTACCGTCTCGGCAAAGCGCTTCATATCCTCTGTCAAACCGAACAAATCAGCATCTGGCAGCTCTTCGGGCAAATACGCACGCCCTAAAATCAGCTCGCCCGACAACTCTTTAGCTAAAGGACCTTTTTCCGCCAAAAAGGGGACTTTCTGCACCACTGAGGAACAGGCAGATAGTAAAAAGATAAGCAATAAGAGCAAAAATCGGTGCGACTTCATTGTTATTAGCCTCAGCTCAAGCTGTTCACTAGCACTCAGTATAGGTGCTATTTGCTGCGGCTGTGCGCTACTCATTTCATGCTAAACCTGTGAGATACAAGATAATTTTTATCTCAATCAGGATTAAAAATGGTCGCAATTTACTGCGCCTTTTAACCGTCAATGAACGGAAAATTTTCATTTGCGCAAAATAAGTGCATCAACTTCTGTATTCGACATCTGTCAGCGCACAGCTCACCCACAAAATCAGGCACTAAAAAAATGCACCTTGTTTTTTAGTGATCCATCTGCGCGCAAAAGCAAACTAAAACCCGCAATAACCGCACATTTGCTGCGCCGTTAAAGTGCGCGACGGATATTGGCACAGTGTTTGAATAAGCCTTGTTGTGCTGACTCAACATAACAACACAATTTGCTAATTTTTTTGCGAGCCAGTTTATTTTTTCGCGATGTTTTTATAGCGCGAACAACACCTAAAAAATGTCGCAATCTATTGAAGCTTTTTGCATCCATAGCCCGGAGCCCCAGATGAAAGAAACTACTACCATGAAAAAATTTACACAGTTATTAAAACCCTTAGTGAAAAAAACGTTTGCTCTCGCTGCAGCTTTCTCATTGATTACCGCCGCACAAGCCGCCACCGGTCCCGCCGAAAAAACGGAATTGAAATTTGGTTTTATTAAATTAACCGACATGGCCGATCTTGCTGTCGCTTACGAAAATGGTTACTTCGACGATGAAGGTTTAACCGTAGAACTCGAAGCACAAGCCAACTGGAAAGTGGTACTCGACCGCGTAATTTCCGGTGAATTAGATGGTTCACACATGTTGCTTGCACAACCGGTTGCCGCCAACATTGGCTACGGCACCCAAGCGGAATTGGTATTCCCATTTACCATGACGCAAAATACTTATGCGATTACTGTTTCCAATGAAATTTGGAAAAAAATGAAAAAAAATGTGCCGGTCGGTGCCGATGGAAAATTGGTTCACCCGATCAGCGCCAGCACTTTGAAGCCTGTTGTTAGCGATATGAAAGACGCCGGTAAAACAATCCAAATGGGTGTGGTATTTCCGGTATCAACGCACAATATGGGTTTGCGTTATTGGTTAGCGGCGGGCGGAATTAACCCCGGTTTATATGCGCCGCACAAAGGTGATACCACCGGCCAAATCGATGCCGAAATTTTGCTTTCCGTTACACCACCACCACAAATGCCCGCCACTATGGAAGCCGGTACTATTCAAGGTTACTCAGTAGGCGAGCCGTGGAATCAGCAAGCGGTATTCCGTGGCATTGGTGTACCCGTAATGGCCGTACACAACAAAATTGGCGATAAAGTATTTGGTGTTAAACGAGACTTTATTGAAAAAAATCCCAACACGACCATCCGTGTTGTAAAAGCCATGATCCGCGCCGCCAAGTGGCTGGATGAAAACAACAACGCTAACCGCCCCGCTGGTGCAAAAATGATTTCTGCAGCGCATTACGTCGGTGCGGATTACAAAGTTATCGCCAACTCCATGACCGGTGTTTTTGAATACGAACGTAAAGATGTGCGCCCAACGCCGGACTTCAACGTGTTCTTCCGTTACAACGCTTCCTATCCACATACTTCCGATGCAGTTTGGTATCTGACCCAAATGCGTCGCTGGGGTCAAATTCCTGAAGCAAAACCGGACAGCTGGTATATGGAAATGGGCAAAAAAACCGTCGCACCAGAAATTTACCAACAAGCCGCTGCTGATTTAATTGCAGAGGGAAAAATGGCGGCGAGCGATTTCCCCGACTTTAAAACCTTTACCGGTATCCGTGCAGTTAATGAAACCGAATGGATTGACGGCGTGCAATTTGACGCAACCAAACCCAATGATTATCTGACCAAATTTAAAATTGGTTTGAAGGGCGACGAGAAAATTTAATCGCCTCCTGTATTAAACGCATGTTGAAATCATAAGCCTGCTCCCACCCATTTATGGATAAAAGGGTACGGATGAGCAGGCACTCCAGAGGAAACGATCATGAGCAGTAAACTAGTCAATTTGAAACTTGAACAACTCAAAGCCATCAAATGGCGCGACGTCGTGATCGGCATTTTTATGCCCATGGTCGGTGTACTCGCGTTTATTTTGTTGTGGCACACAGCCGCACCCAACATCAAAACATCGCTCGGCGATTTCCCCCAGCCAAAACAAGTCATTGAGCAGTGGGGCAATTTGGTGGACGAGTACAATACCGAACAAGAACGCGCAGCAGTATTTTATGAGCGCCAGGAAAAACGCAATGCGGAATTGCTCGCACAAGATCCATCCGCCAAAATCGACGAGCGTGAATTTAATGGTCGCCCGACTTTTTTTGACAAAATTGAAACCAGTTTATTCACTGTACTCTCCGGCTTTTTTGTTGCATCGATCATTGCTATCCCTGTTGGCATATTGATTGGCCTGAGCCAACCGCTCTACAGCGCCATCAATCCACTGATCCAATTATTTAAACCGGTATCGCCGCTCGCCTGGCTACCGTTAGTGACCATAGTAGTGAGCGCCGTGTATGTATCCGATGCGCCTATGTTCTCCAAGTCCTACATTATTTCACTACTCACCGTGAGCCTCTGTTCGCTTTGGCCCACCATGATCAATACCGCCGTCGGCGTTGCCGGAGTGAGTAAAGATTTGATCAACGTAAGCCGCGTATTGCGCCTTGGTTGGTTCACTCACGTAATGAAAATTGTATTGCCATCTGCAATTCCCATGATGTTTACCGGTTTGCGTATTTCGCTCGGTATCGCCTGGATGGTGTTGATCGCCGCCGAAATGCTGTCTCAAAACCCCGGCCTCGGAAAATTTGTGTGGGATGAATTCCAAAATGGTTCATCGGATTCACTGAGCCGTATTTGCCTCGCCATTTTAGTGATCGGCTTGATTGGGTTTTTACTCGACCGCATTATTTTGCTCTTCCAGACCTATGTAAATTGGGACAAGAGTGCAATCGTTCGTTAAGCGACACGTGACTGATCTAATGCCAATGCAACTCTAATTATTTTATTACTTGTCAGTAGCAACAGAGGACAACACCATGAGCCAGATTCATCTTGAACTAACCAAAGTCGGCATAGAATTTCCCACCCCGAAAGGCCCGTTTTGCGCGTTGCAAAATGTGAATTTAAAAATCAAAAAAGGTGAATTTGTATCGCTGATTGGCCACTCGGGCTGCGGCAAATCTACCGTGTTGAATATTGTTGCCGGTTTGTATCAAGCCACCACCGGCGGTGTAGTGCTGAACGGTCGCGAAGTAAATGAACCCGGCCCCGAGCGCGCTGTGGTATTTCAAAACCATTCCCTTTTGCCTTGGCTCACCGCCTATGAAAATGTGGAGCTGGGAGTAAAGCGTGTATTCAAAGGCCGCAAGACCAAAGCCGAAATGCGCGAGTGGATTGAGCACAATTTGGAATTAGTGCATATGACCCACGCCATTCACAAACGCCCGGATGAACTCTCTGGCGGTATGAAGCAGCGGGTTGGTATCGCACGCGCATTGGCAATGGAACCGCAAGTATTGTTAATGGATGAACCCTTTGGCGCCTTGGATGCACTGACCCGCGCGCATCTGCAAGATTCGCTGATGGAAATCCAGAACGAACTGGGCAATACCGTAATTATGATTACCCACGATGTAGATGAAGCGGTGCTGCTGTCGGATCGCATTGTGATGATGACCAACGGCCCTTCCGCGACTGTAGGTGAAATTCTGGATGTGACCTTGGAGCGCCCGCGCAATCGCCTGGAATTGGCCGATAACGCCGAATACAACCATTACCGCTCAGCGGTATTGCGCTTTCTCTACGAGAAGCAAAAAAAAGTGGAATCGCTTGATGTTAAGCGTGCGGAAAAACAACTCGACAAGAATGTGGCTGACAAAGCGAAAAGCGTCGCCTGATCTCACGCCAATCAGATGCGTTAGCGGTTCGCCGCTATAGCCTCTGATTAGCGAAAATGACCTCTGTTTGCCTCGGTTCGCCGGGGCTTTTTTATTTCTGATACTAAATTTAGTGATTATTTAGGAAGGTTATAACGAAAAACCACACTCAGCCGAGAGCAATTCAGGACTTATGCTAGGCTAAAGGGATATAAATCCGGAGACTGAAGCGTGTTGCCCGATAACACCAATCAATCCAACTCGCCTATTAATTTGCTAGTTGTTAATAATGACCCTAATGCGCTGGCTGCGATAAATGCCAGTTTGCATACGGCTGGCTTGAATAACTCCATCAGTGTTGATTCCGCACAAAAAGCCCTACGCATACTGCGCCAGCAAACCATCGATGTATTGATTGTTGATGCCGATACCGCCGATCTGGACGGCTGGCGGTTATCGCGTTTAGTGCGCAGCGGCATACTGCATTGCCGTGCCGATTTGCCCATTATCATTATCGCCAGCACCTGGTGTGAGCGCATTGCCGAAGTCACCGCGCGCGAATACGGCATCAACCAATTGCTACCGCTGAACCATCTGCAACAGCTACCGAATGCCGTGCGACAGCTTGCCCACAGCCAGCAACTGCGCGCCGCCAAACCCCGCCTATTGGTAGTTGAAGATGAGCCCGATACCGCCGATTTAATCAAGCGTGTGCTTGCACCGGTGTTTGATATAGAAATTGCGACTGAAGGCGATGCTGGCCTGCGCGCCTGGATGCAAGGTCGCCACGATTTGGTATTACTGGATGTAATGCTACCGAAATTATCCGGGCGCGATATTTTAATTGAGATTCAACACATCGCCCCCGAACAACCGGTGGTGATCATGACCGCACACACCACTATCGACCAGGCCGAAGAATTAATGTTACTCGGCGCGGTAGATTTTTTACCCAAACCCTTTCGCGCCGAACAATTGCGCAAAGTGTGCGACATCGCCATCCATCGCGACGATTTTTTAGTGAGTAACGCGCAATTTGCCGCGCAGGTAAAAAACCTGCAAGAGCGCGAGCAAGCCTATCGCCTACTCTATGAAAGCCACCACCAATTGCTCGACGATTTACAATCGGTGGTGATGGAGTTGGATGCGGACTTTACTATTTGTTATCTCAACCGCGCCTGGGAAACCTTGATGGGATTTCACATAGACAATTGCATCGGCCAACCTCTGGAATATTTTATTGCTACCGATAATATCGCTCAGTACTCATCGTTTAAAAACAAAATCCGCACAGCGTTACAACACAACCAACCCTGCCCCGAAATAGAAATTTGCCTAAGCAATAGCCACCACCACAATTTATGGGTGCAGCTAAAAATAAGCCGCTCCACCAATGCTAAACAGCAAACCAATTTAACCGTCTGTATGGACAACATTACCGAGCGGCGCGAATCGCAAGAGAAGCTCAACCATTTAGCAATGCACGATTCGCTCACCGGGCTTTACAACCGCCACTTTTTTGAAACCACCCTCACCCAATTAACAGCTGACTCGGTGCGCAATAATCGCCAACATGCGCTGGTGTATATAGACTTGGATCACTTCAAAGTAATTAACGATACCTTCGGCCACCAAAAAGGGGACGAAGTATTGCGCGAAATGTCACGCCTGCTCAGCAAACGTATTCGCGGTACCGATATTTTGTGCCGCTTGGGCGGTGATGAATTTGCAATTTTATTGCGCGATATACAACGCGATGAAGCCTATGAATTTGCGCGCAGTGTTCAACAAATTATTAGCGAGTTCAGTTTTCAATTGCAGGAACAGCGCATCAATCTCGGCAGCAGCATCGGGCTAACGCTAATTGATGGCAGCACCAGCAATGCCGAAGAACATTTAATGCGCGCCGATATAGCGCTCTATGTGGCGAAGGGGCGCGGACGCAACCTTATCCATCTCTATGACCCACGCGATAGCGAGAGCGACGAGCTGCGGCATTCGATCAACATGTCGCAAAAAGTTCGCCAAGCGATTACTGAAGACCGCATGACGCTCTACTTTCAGCCCATAGTGGAAGTTAAAAATAATACGATTTCTTACTACGAAGCGCTGGTGCGCATGATCGAGCCAGACGGAAAAATTGTCGGCCCGGATAATTTTATCCCCGCACTGGAAGCGGCCGGCGAAATGCATTTGCTCGATCGCTGGATTATTAAATTAGCGATCAAAACACTTAGCCTGCACACCGAATTAAATCACATCGCCATTAATCTCTCCGCGCAGGCATTCAAAGATGAAAACCTGGTGCCTACTATTTTGGCGAGCCTGAAAGAAACGGGCGTTGACCCCAAGCGCATCACCTTTGAACTCACCGAAAGTGCAAGCTTGTTTAATTTGCACATCACCCAACATGTGATTGCCGAATTACATAAATTGGGTTGCAGCTTTTCGGTAGATGATTTCGGCTCAGGTTTTAGCAGCTTTGCCTATTTAAAAGATTTACCGGCGGATTACATTAAATTGGATGGCTCGTTTATCCAAAATCTGCATCTCGATACCATCGACCAAACGCTAGTGCGTTCGATGATTCAAGTGATTCAAGCCCTAGGGAAAAAAGCAGTCGCAGAATATGTAGAGAACCAAGCGATTCTCGATATTTTAAAAACCATGGGAGTCGATTTTGTGCAGGGCTACCATATTGGTTACCCCTTGCCGATTGAAAAAATATTACTGCGGGGCGAGGCGGCGGATGGCCGCCTTTAAGGTTTCTCGGCGCACCGGTTTGGTTAAATACTCTTCCGGCGGCTGGCGATTAAACCGCTTACGTTCTTCAATCATTGAAATAACAATCACCGGAATATCGCACACATCCGGATCAGCTTTGATGCGCTCAAACAACGTCCAGCCATGTTGATCAGGTAGAAATAAATCGAGGGTAATGACTTGGGGTTTGATCGACTGAATCAACCGCCATCCGCCTTCTGCATCGCTGGCGGTATGAACTTGGTAGCCTTCGGCGCGGATGGTGCGCGCCATAATATCGAGAAACGCAGGGTCATCATCGATCATCACAATATGTCCGCCGGTGGGCGAAGCATCTACATAGGTAGCTATCACCGGCAGTTCATCCACATCGGTGTGCGTCGGCGATACCGGCACCAACTTCATTGGCAGAGGCAATTCAACAATAAATTTTGATCCGACACCCAATTCGCTTTCAACCCGAATAGTACCGCCCATTAATTCGCACAATTGACGCGTAATCGACAAGCCCAAGCCGCTACCCTGAAATTTTCGTGTTGCTCCTGAGTCGGCTTGCTTGAATGGATCAAAAATATTTGCCTGCAGGTCAGCTGAAATACCAATCCCGGTATCGGCAATACTCAGATAAATTTGTTTAGGCTGATGATAGGCCTTAACACGCACTTGGCCGCTGGGTGCAAATTTAATAGCATTGCCTAACAAGTTAATAACGATATGTAATAATTTTTCAGGGTCGGCAATAGGCAAAAAATCACCGTCATCGACATCTATATGCAGGCGAATAGCATTTTTTTCCAGCAGCGGTGCAACCGTACTCACGGCTTCATCCACCAGGCTCGACAGTTTAACTTCGGTTAAATCAAGATCCATGTGCCCCGATTCTATTTTCGCCAAATCAAGCACACTGTTAATCAATTTCAATAAACGTTCACTGTTAATAATGACGCGATTTAAATCATTAAGGTGGTGTTCGTCATCGGCCAATTTTAATTCTTCAATGACCACTTCGGTATAACCAATAATAGCCTGCAAAGGTGTGCGTAATTCATGGCTCATGAGCGACAAAAATTCGCTCTTGGCTTGGCTGGCATCTTCCGCTTTGCGTTTGGCAATGGCGAGGCGGTCACGCGCAATTTGCAAATCCTGGCTGTGCGCGGCGAGGCGTTGGTTGTCGCGGCGTTTGATGCTGTACGCAATCAGTACGGTAATAATTAATAAAGTGCCGAGCAGCACCGAGCCCCATAAATAACGCAGCGCTACCTTTTGTGAATCAACCGTTTGATCGAGATCAACAATGGCATCCTTCTGTTTTAGGATAGTATTTTCTTGCGATTTAATCGTGGTATTCAAATAGGTAAGGCGCTTTTCGCGTTTTTCTATTTCCGTAAGAATGGTGCGCAAATGCCCCTGCTGCTCATCTAGTTCGCGAGTGCGCTGCTTCACTTCCAACAGTAAAGCTTCACGCTCTTTTCTACTGGCTTCAATTTGTAACTGTTGTTCTTCCAGCAGAATTTTTTGCTCCGCAATAAATACATCGCTCTTTGTAATATTTTTGTTTAGCTCGCCCATCTGGGCTTGCAAGCGGGTATTCAGTGATTCTTGCGTGCGGATAGCATCGGTCAATTCATTGAGGGTTTTTTCGCGCACTCGCAATTGTTTTTGCAATGCGACCAGCGATGCCTGACCGGCACGATAAAGCTGGGCAACATCGATCTCAGTGCCGCCATTTAAAATAAGCTCAGGCAGTGGAGTAAGCCCGTGATTAATAATATTGGATTTATTAACCTCAAAAATAAGCCGATCATTTTCGGTGGCGATCAAGTTAATCATCACCAATTGTTTATTGCTGTAGTCAGCCGTGACAACCAATACTGGTTTGCTATCGAGCGCATCATAAATATCGGCAATGTTTTTAGCGCTGGCCTGCTCGACATATACAAGGTGGTATTTGGTGAGTGAACCAACGTTATTGACCTGTGTAATAGTAATCGGCAAGTTGCGCAGCTGTGCTTTATCGCGCAGTACCGCGAGCTCTTCCATCAGCCCAGGTTTGGTTGCTCCATACACAGCAATATCAAAAGAGGTCATGGCCGCTTGGTTGGGCCAGTTAATATTCTTGGCGAAATTGTATAAATAGGAGACGGTAATTTTTTGCTTGTTAAGCCCTTGCGCTGCAGCAGGGTTAGCACAACAAATAATCAGGATTGCAGGGAGAAACAAAAACGATGGCGACATCAATGACAAAAATAGGCCTTGCACTCTACCCTGCCGCAACCAAGGGCGGCATTTAGCGATAACTATTGATAACAAAGAAATTATCGGCATGGTGTGATCTTATAAGTGTTTAGCCACTGAAGCATAGCCTGTATATTCCATTTTTGATAGATCCTGCTGCTGACACAACGAGACGTGTCTCTAATTCCCACAACCAATCTCCAGCCAATAAAAAAGGCGCCCGCAGGCGCCTTGAATTCATTAAGCGTTACTCAAAAAAACACACTAGAAGTTACATATAAGCTTTAGCGAACGCTGCTTTGGATTCTTGAATATAGGTACGCACTTTCACCGCATGGGATTCCCAGACTGCACGATCAGTATCACTGGTAAAAGGATTCTGATCCTTGGCTACTGAACGATCAAATTTGTCGTAAAAGGTAATCACTGACGATGCGATTTGATTAAAGCGTTCTTTGAAGACTTGCGACTCCTCCATTGTGCCAGTTGCTTTCATCATAAATTGTACAAACTCGGTATTAGAGCTGGAGTGATTTTGATAGCTTTCAGCTTGCACCATAAAATAATTATGAATTTCCTGCAGTGCAGCGGTGCGAATCGCTTCATCTTTACTCATTACGCGATTGTAATTTTCCTGTCCACGCCCCATACCGCCAGCAATCAAGGATTCCTTCAAATGCTTATCCAAATCGCGGCGAAATCTATCTACTTCGCGTTGAATATCAACCAGATCTTTATCCAAGGTAGTCACTGTTGCTAATTCTTTTTCCACTTCGACTAAAAAAACCTCTGCTTTAGTGAAGGTTTTTAAACCATTTTCTTCTGCAAATTTACGCGACTTACGATCAATACCGGCGTTTTCGTAAGAGGATCTGTCAAAGGCGGTCGCAACAATAGTTTTAAAGGGTTCGGCGAACGCCGCATAGGCGCCCTGCGTCATGACGTTAAGCGTAGCTGTTGCGATATCACCCAAGGGGCGCAGCAAGGAATCCATCCGCGCTTTTTGTATTGGTGATGCCACCAGGCGCACATCATTAACCACGCCTTTAAACGTTTGATACGCCAAAGGGTTGGCCATTTTGCCCCGCTCCGAGGTAGCCAGCACCAAGGTTACGCTGGAGTAAATGCCGTTGGCGTATTCCAGATATTGGCGTTGCACATCAATTTGCGCAGCGTAGTTTTTACCCAGCGTACGCAGTGCATCAGCCTGCACCTGATAGTTTTTATCGTCGCGCAATTTTCCTAGTACTTCAGAAATTACTTTTTCCTGATTTTTTTGCAGCGCGGTATCCAGCAGAATTTTTTCTACGCTCAGGTCATCAATCCACACTTGGCCATTGGTAACTTCAAAATCAAAGCGCAGGTATTTTTTACCCGGATCATCGATAGAGATACGTTTGGCATGGTATTCAATGGAATCGTTATTACCCAGAATTTGCCCAACCTGTACCCAGCCGCTATCGGAGTTTTGATTGGTCGCGACCAGTACATTAATTTTGTATTGGGTGGCGGGCGATGACTTTTTTATCCACAATTCCATTGTGCCCTGCTCACTCAAACTTATCCGCGAGCGAACCGATGCTTCGCCCTGCTCGATTTGCAACCCACCAGTGCCGGTGCGCGCCTGTTCCTGGATAAATTTTGCACCGTAAATCAGCGCCCACTTTTTTTGGTCGGCTTCGCTCTCGAAACCGTTTTTGAAGATCACGGATTTTTGCTGCGCCAGCGCTAGCGATGCAGTAAAGCTGGCAGTACACAAAACCAATAGAGTAGCGACTTTTTTCAGCATGCTTTTCTCGCAATGTTTAATCATAAAAAAATAAAATTCCCGTTTATCAATTACCGCTAGTCAATAAATCCGGGCACCCGGCTTTGTAAAAAGCTATCCACTTGGGTTTTACGTGCTCCAATCAAGCGGGGGTAGACCACACGCTCATCGGGCAAACGCGATATCGAATTTATATAACTGTTAGCGCCCCAACGGTTGGCAGCGATGGGATTGGCCACCGGATCGTTCATGGCTTTTTCGGCGGCGATAATCGTCCACCCCTGCGCAACCAAACGATCAACCAGTGCAACAATAAAATACGCTGCCAAATCATTCTCCTGCAACACCAACACTTGCCTGGGTGAATAACCTAACAGGTTAAACGCGCTAGCATCCTGTTGCGCGAGTGACTGGGCGATAAAATCGACATACGCACTTTCCAGTGCAGCCATATCAACGCGGCGATTGCTACTGATCTTTTTTTGATAAAGCTGATCCATATACTGATCAACGCCGCGCATAGGATTCAGGCCGGTAAACGCAGGGCGATATCCACGCTCTTGCAAAAACCCGGCAAGCCCGCGCTGGATATTGGCATCACCGGACTCGTGCAAATAAGAAAAATGTACGTGCTGGTGATAGCCGCTATAGTTTTTCAGTAATCGATTGGCTTTCATTATGGCGACCTCATATACATAGAGATCGCTCTTGGTCACCAAATTATGGCCATGACCGGCATTGACCAACAAATGGCCTTTGTCGCTATAAAGCGCCAGACGCGCCTTATCTTTTTGATCAAGGCCTTTGGTTTTAATTAAAAACATCGCCTGAGGCACATCTACGGTAGCCAAGTTACGCACCAGCATTTGTGACCGCGCCATAGCATCCAGAGAACTTGAAATCTGCAGCGTATTTTCAAACGCAATAACCAATTCGCGCGCGCTACTTACGCCACTGGTAACAACACCGGTTATCAGCACCACACTAGCGAGCAACCATTTTCTCAACACAGTTTTATCTCACGCCAAAGCTATTGTGAATGAACATGTATTCGGGCGACTCATCGAGTTCAGCGCTAACATGATTAGTATGCGCGCCACCCATGCAAAGCAGTGCGGATCACGCCATTTCGGCCAGTGGCGGCGGCGGTTTAGTATAACCGGCGCTTCACAAAAGACGATGGTTTTTACCACAGCTAATCAATGCTGCCTATGCTGAGGCCAGCAAGCTGTATCCGGGATGAACGCCCGTCCATAAAAAATCCCGGGCTTGCCGGGATTTTTCGGGTGGCTATTTGTGTTCGTATTGCCGCCGCAACTGGCTCAGTCCTGTCTTGATAAAAACGAGCAGATCGTCGGGGAACAGGGGTTTGGAAAAATAATAGCCTTGCACTAAATCGACACCCAGATCATGAATGATCCTAAAGTCTTCTTCGGTTTCAACCCCTTCTGCCACTGTAGTGAGATTGAGGTTTTTAGCCAGGTCTACCGTGCTGGCTAAAATCGTCCGCTGTTGTGGCCGTGCGGCGGCGCGATGAATCAGCGAGCGATCAATTTTTAATTCCGTTGCTGGCACGCGCGACAACTGCTGCGCATTGGCAAAGCCAGTGCCGTAATCATCGATCGCAATATGAAAGCCTTTCAAACGCAACCGCGCCAAGGTGCGGATTGCACTCGCCAATTCACCTAGCAACGCATTTTCGGTGATCTCAAAGGTTACGTCAGCCGGGGCGATGCCGTAGTCTTCCGTGAGCTTAGATAACCAATCCACCATATCTGCATCAGCCAGTGACAGCGGCGATAAATTAAATGCGAGATTGAAGCGCAAGCCGTAATTTTGCCAATTTCTTTTATGCTCGAACGCCACCTGTAATAAATGACGGGTGAGCGTATCAATCATGCCATGACGTTCCGCCAAGGGAATAAATACGCCGGGCGAAATCATCCCTTTTTGAGGATGTTTCCAGCGCGCCAAAGCTTCTACACCTTTGAGTAAAAGTCCTTGCACCGTCAGTTTGGGCTGAAAGGCCAAGGTCAATTCGCCCGTGGCTAGCGCCTGCCCTAATTCAACCGCAGTAACTTCGCTCTCTGGTGCCGTTTTTGGTTCAGAGGCTTTATTTTTTGTATCCTGAATAAAACGTAACAAACTGCATTCGAGTGCATCGGGTAGCAGTGGTTTTTGAAAAGTGCCGAGGACGTGCAAGCCATCTGCTTCCGCCATGGTGCCCACGCTGGCAATTAAAATAGGGTCTTTGGCACTGAGGATAATGACGCTGCTGAGCATTTTTTTCTGTGCCATTGAGCGAATCAACTCAACGCCGTCCATGATCGGCATTTCAAGGTCGATCAACGCCACATCTACCGCGTGCGCGGCCAATATTTGTAATGCATCGACACCGTTGGCGGCATCATGAAGGTCTTGCACACCTAAATCCCGACACAACTCTTTGGCATACAGACGTTGCGTCAAACTATCATCAGTGACCAATACGCTGAGTTCGGAAATAACCGACTTCATGCCTTGCCTCCCAATACCGCTGGAATTTGCGACAGGGGCATCACCTCTTTTGCTGCACCCAAGGCAATTGCCTCTTTGGGCATACCAAATACGACACAGGAATTTTCATCTTGTGCGATAGTTCTGCAACCAACTTGCCGCATTTCCAATAAACCGCGCGCGCCGTCATCGCCCATGCCGGTCATAATAATACCCATCGCATTGCGCCCGGCGGCACGTGCAGCGGAGCGAAATAAAACATCCACCGACGGGCAATGGCGGTTCACACTTGGGCCGCGAAAGACTTTGGCAATATATTGCGCACCCGAGCGTTGGACTTCGAGGTGATGTCCGCCCGGAGCAATTAATACGCGCCCCGGAATTAACCGGTCGCCACTCTCTGCTTCTTTTACATCCACTTCGCACAAACCATCTAAACGTTTCGCAAACGCAGCGGTAAATTTTTCTGGCATATGCTGCACCACAGCGATGCCAGGGCAAGTACGTGGAATTTTACTGAGGATTTCTTCCAGCGCTTGGGTTCCGCCCGTTGACGTGCCAATTACGATAATCGTGTCGGTCGTTGCAGTCATAGTGACTAAATCAGTTGCGCGCGTTGCAGGCTGCAGCTTTTTCGCCTCCATTGAACTTGCGCGGCGCGACACATGCGCACCTGCCGCACCGCGCACGGTTTGCCATAACAAGTGTTTGGCATCCAAGAGAAAATCTTTTACGCCCAGCTGCGGTTTAGTGATGACATCGATTGCACCAGCCGATAGCGCCTGCAAGGTTAACTCAGCGCCTTTTTCAGCCAGAGACGAACAAATGATCACTGGTGTTGGGCGCTCGTGCATTAATTGCCGCAAGAAGGTTAGCCCATCCATACGCGGCATTTCGATATCAAGCAAAATCACATCAGGCCATTTTTTTTGCATCTGCTGCTGTGCAAAAATAGGGTCTGATGCTGTGGCATATACATTAATGTCGGGCGCGTCATTCAGCACGCCACTAAGTACCTGACGCACAACGGCGGAATCGTCCACGACCAACACATCGATTGTCATAATCTCTCAACTTTTAGCGCGTTTAAATATTCATTATTTTTTCTGTAACAACACGCGAGCTACGCACAGCATTCATCAAGTATTGTCGATCAACTCATTATTTCAATGGCTCAGTCTTATTCATTTCATACTGTTTTAATTGAATATCGCCTGAGTGTATAACCAACATCAACGAACGCGAAATAGAACCACCCACATTCACATGGGTAGGTTTCAGTTTCTCCCGCATCAACCACTGGCGCGCAAATTCAATATTGTCATGGCCAATTGAAGTAGTCGTACTGTAGGCAAACATATCGCCGCCACCAAAAATTCCCAGCTGAAACTCTTCCATGCTGGCGAAGGTTTGCATCGACTGTTTCATTTGCGCCAATGCATGAATAGCGTAGCGACAATCACCAATGATTGTCCGCGCTTGATTACTATCTTTGCGTACAAACGATTCATTTTTTCTAACAGGTTCGTTTGCTAGTAAGTAGTGGCACATCCCGCCCACCTTGAGCCGTGGGTGCCAAGCTGTGAGTGCAATGCAAGAACCCAGCACGGTATGTAAACGCTCATACTCCGCACCGAAATACCATTCACCGGGGTGAATGCTGTGCAAAGGTTTTATCACAGGCGCAACGGCCATAATATTAGCGTCCGTTTAAGCGATAGATAGCGGGTTTAACCGGCACAAATCTTGTGCTTATGCCATGTAAACTTTCTGAGTGACCGACAAACAATATTCCGCCCGGCACCAGTTTCTCCGCAATCCGTTCCAGGATTTTTGCTTTATTATCATTCTCAAAATAAATTAATACATTGCGTAAAAATACTAAATCAAACTTACCAATGTCCGGAAAATTCTCATGCAGGTTCAACGTAAAAAATTGTACCGTTTGCCGCAACTCCGCTGTCACACGAACATTGCCCTCTTGCGCACCAACACCCTTGCGACAAAAACGCCGCAGATACTCAGGTGGAATATTTTTTACGCGCATATCCGGATAAATACCAATTTTGGCCTGCTCAACTACCGTGCGATTCACATCAGAACAGAGCAGTTCCCACTCATTCTGGCAGCGATCTTTCAATAACATTGCAATACTGTAAGGTTCTTCACCGGTTGAAGAGGCTGCGCTCCACACACGAAAATTACTGCCCGGCCGCAACGTAGGTAAAAGTTCGTCCTGCAGATAATCAAAATGTTTTTGTTCGCGAAAAAAATAGGTTTCGTTAGTAGTGATTAATTCCAACGCGGTATTTAATTCAGTGCGGCCCTGCGGGCTTTGAATAAGGCGATAATAATCGCCAAAGCCTTTAACATCACAGGCTTGTAAACGTTTCCACAAGCGATTACTCAATAATGCTTTCTTTTGGACGGGTAAAAAAATGCCTAACTTATCCTGAATTAATTGTTGGAATAATTGAAATTCTTTATCCGTTGGGATGGGTGTTGCGCTTTCCATTTGCATAGCCTTGCTCATATGGTTGTTTAACCAATAATTAAACACTTGGTTCACTATGAGTAGCGTACAAAATCTTTATCCAAATCATCATCGCTAACGATTCTTTTGTCAGATTTTTTGCGCGCAACGGATGGCGCACTAACCTTGGATGATGCTTTAGTAAAAGATGGCCGCGAATCCTGATTTGATAACACAAAATAACTGACCGCATCCTGTAACCGCATCGCCTGCGAACTCAGCTCTTCCGAGGTTGAACTCAACTCTTCTGCAGCGGCCGCATTTTGCTGCATAGTTTGGCTCACTTGGCCAATAGCAGAATTGATTTGATTAACACCCGCTGTTTGTTCAGTGGACGCTGCTGCAATCTCTTGCACAAGGTCTGCCGTTTTACGAATGGAAGGCACCATTTCTTGCAGCAACTTGCCCGCGTTATCGGCTTTGTGGACTGTTTCACGTGCAAGCGAACCAATCTCTTGCGATGCCACTTGGCTGCGCTCTGCCAATTTACGCACCTCAGAAGCAACCACCGCAAAACCGCGACCATGCTCACCTGCACGACCGGCTTCAATGGCCGCATTGAGTGCAAGCAAATTTGTTTGATACGCAATATCGTCAATAACACTGATGCGATCGGCAATTTTTTGCATCGCCTCAACTGTACTGGCAACAGCAGAACCACCGGTTGCGGCATCAGTTGCGGCCTTTTGAGCCATACCGTCAGTGATACTGGCGTTTTCATTATTTTGCATAATGGACGCAGACATTTGCTCCATAGACGCAGATGTTTCTTCTACGCTGGCCGCTTGCACTGAAGCACCTTTGGCAAGCGATTGCGCAGTGGCATTTACTTCTTCCGAGGCGGATGCAAGCGCGTCCGCAGAGCTGCGCACCTCGCCTAATACTTGCGATAAAGTGTTCGACATTTCACGAATGGCCGCCAACATGCTGGTGGTATCACCGGTTTTGGTATTTACTTGTTGCGTTAAATCGCCAGAGGCAATTTTTGCTACAACAGCGGCTGCGTAATCCGGCTCGCCGCCTAACTGGCGTAATAGATTACGGGCGATAAAAAACCCAATAATTGCAATTATAATAAGTGTGATTGACGCAATCACCACCGACAAAATTGCCGCTCTGGATTTGGTTGCCAACGCAGTATTTTTTGCGCTGTCAGCCTGCTCTATATTATAGGCGGCATGATCTTCCAGTGCTGTTGCAAGAGCTCTTGCATCATCACCTGATTTTTCCATCAAGGCGAGTGCAACATCAGTCTGGCCTTTCTTGGCTGCTGCTAAAATCCCTGGCGTGTGACTAACAAACTTTTCAAACAATTGTTTATCCGCTGCTAATAGCGCCTTATCGCGCTCTTCATCAGTGAACGCTTCATATTTTTTCATGCCACTACTGGACTCACTCATGGCTTTGTTAAGATCGGTCTCCAGCTTCTCTATTTGCGTAGCATCCGTATTCAGCACAAAGCGATTCAAACGGATACGAAACCGATAAACATTATTCTGAATATTGGACAGCAAATTCATACTGGGAATAACATTTTCATTACTATAGTTGGTCTGCTTAAACACATTATTAATCTGTACCTGAGCTGCGCCAGCCAGAATAACAATTCCCAATAAAGCAGCAGCCACTAGAAAAACCATTTTTTTGGCAACGGTCATTTTCTACTCCATTAACGTAAATTTAACAACTATTGCACAATCAACATGAGCTGATTGCATTAACTGTAACGTACAAAGTTTTTATCTAACTCATCTTTACTGCTGTTACCGAGGTTGAAATAAGTTATTGCAACTCAGCTTCGACCAGATGTGCCAACTCGCGAATAGAAAGTGCATTGTTTGCATCCAGCAGCACTACAAACTCATCGTCGCGTTTGGCAATCCCTTGAATGAAATCAGCACGAATATTGGCACCAAAAGATGGGGCATCTTCAATATTGTCATCATTCATTTCGATCACCTCACTCACAGAATCGGCCAGCAATCCGAGTACGTGGTTTTGCTCATTGCTTTGTAATTCCACGACGATAATGCAGGTGCGCTTTTGCACCTCAATCGATTTACGCCCAAGGCGCACCGCCAAATCAATCACGGGCACCACCTCACCGCGCAGATTAATAACGCCACGTAAAAATTTAGGCATCAAGGGCACTTCGGTAATACCGCTGTACTCGATAATTTCGCGTGTTTGTGATAACTCCAAGCCATAGTTTTCATTACCGATTCGAAACGTTAAATACTGTTTTATTACCGCTACTGTCTGGATCTTCTTTTGTCTGTTTAGTTGGTTCATTATTCTTGCTCCTGCACAGCCACGGTGAAAGCGTTATTGCGTAAATGTTCACGATTAATGGCAAAGGTAATGAGCTGCTGAATATCCAGAATTAACGCAACTGCGCCGGTACCCAACAAACTGGAACCACCAATGCCTTTAAGTGACTGAAATATAGGCCCCATGGGTTTAACGACGGTTTGAATTTCACCGTGGAGTTCATCCACCACTATGCCTGCTCGTTTTTCTCCAAATTGCACCACCACAATTTTTTCGCGGCTGTGATCTTTGGGTTGCAGTGAAAATATTTCACGCAGGCGGATATAGGGAACTTGATCGCCGCGCAAATTAACGCAATTCTGGCCTTGCACATGGCTTAATGAATTTAAATCTACACATTCAAGAATGGTATTTTGCGGCACAATAAAATCGATATGTCCGGCGGTAACATGGAACCCATCAATAATGGCGAGCGTGAGTGGTAAGCGAATACTAAAACTGGTACCGACACCCATTTCACTTTCAATTTCAATGCCGCCTTGCAGCTCTTCTATATTGCGTTTTACTACATCCATACCCACGCCACGCCCTGACAAATTAGTCACCTGTTCTGCTGTCGATAAACCGGGGTGAAAAATTAATTGGAATAATTCCTGACGTGACAGATGGATACCATCTTCAAGAATGCCATTTGCGATGGCTTTTTTTCGAATGCGCTCTACATCCAAACCGCCACCATCATCATGAATACCAATCACAATATTGCCTGCATCGTGACGCGCAGTGAGTTTGATTGTCCCACCGTCAGATTTGTCGCGCGTTTTCCGCACAGCAATAGATTCGATACCGTGATCCATTGCATTGCGCACAATGTGCATCAGTGGATCATTTAATTTCTCCACCATAGAACGATCCAGCTCGGTTTCCGCGCCTTCAATTTCCAGCTCAATTTCTTTGCCAATTGATTTTGCGGTATCGCGCACTACACGTTTGAATTTTTGAAAAGTATCTCCAATTGGCACCATACGCAGAGTTAACGCAGCATCGCGAATCGCCTCGGTAAAATTACCCATCGAGGTGACCGATTCTATCAACATCGGATTACCCATTTTGGATGACAGCAAATCGACACGCTGACGATTAATAACTAATTCGCCAATCAAATTAATTAAAATATCCAGCCGCTCGGCATCAACCCGAATAAAACGGTTCTCCGAACTGGATTTTTTCTCACTGACTTTCTTTTGTTTATCGAGCGCGGCATTAACAATTTCTACTGGAATTACCAGTTCTTCAACGAGAATATCGCCCAGCATATCTACCGCACCAGTGGTTTTTGCCTGATGTTTTTGGGTGGCCAATGCGGCTTCTAATTCATGGAAACTAATGGCGTGACTTTTTACTAAAATCTCACCCAACCGCTGGGTATTTTCGGGCAGGGATTTAATTAAATTGACATAAGCTTCAATGTTGCTACGCGGTGGAATCAGTTTGATATCTGATTCATCGCGCACAAACATAAAGGCATCTTCTATTTTCTGCTGCGATGCGCTACTAACTAAGGTAATTTCAAAACCCAGGTATAACTGCTCTGGATCAAAGGTATTGAATTCAGGTAAATGTTCAGTGATGGTGGCGATATGCGTTATTTCGCCGAGGGTGCGCAAGAAACGCAGAATCGATAAAGGGTCCATGCCATTGCGCAATAAATCCGGACCCAAGCGCACCGAAATATGCCATGCCTCATGATCCGATTCTGCTGCGCCAGCATCATTGTTGGATGCGGTAAGAACCGGAGCAGTTACGCCTTTAGCTGACAATCCGCTCGACACTACTGGCTCTAGCCAGGGCAATAAAGAATCCAGCAACGTTTGGCCTTGTGCGAGACATTCTGCATCGTTAGCGCTATCGCTGCGCGCATTTTCTACCAACACAGCGATGTGATCGCGGCAAGGTAAAAAAATACTTAATAAATCGCTGCTAATAACAACCTTCCCATCGCGCGCACGATCTAAAACATTTTCAACAATGTGCGTAAAACTAACGATGTCGTTTAGCCCAAATAGTCCTGCCGAACCTTTGATGGTATGCGCTGCACGAAAAATTTCGTTAATCGTTTCTGGATCTTTATCGCCTTCATCCAGCCGCAGCAATGCTGCTTCCATGGAGTTGAGCAAGTCATCAGCTTCCGCGAAAAAAGTCTGCAGGGCACCGTCGAGATTCATAGACTGTTCCTTTACGACTCCATCGAAAATAGAGTATTGACATCTAACACGTTCAATACTGCTTCGACGGATTCATTGCTTTTTGTGATAAAAACCGAACGATGAACCGTAGCGAAAAACTGTTTAGCAAATAATAAGAGCTGCACACCAGCGGTATCGATTTCGGTAACAGCTTCCAGATCCAGTGCCACTTTATCGGCAAGCTTTTCGTAATCGGCAAAAATTTCATCTTTAATTTGCGTGACATAATAGATAGTGAGATCGCCTTCCAATATCAGTGTGCTGGTATCCTTGCTCTTTTTTCGCGTAATATTCATGGCCTATACCTGCATTTAAAATGATGGTTTCTGTTATATCAGCATAGAAACCGCTTGCAACATTTGTTCAGGGCGGAATGGTTTTACAATCCAGGCTTTTGCACCAGCCGCTTGGCCTTCGCGCTTTTTCTCTTCAGCGCCTTCAGTGGTAAGCATGATTACCGGAGTGAATTTGTAATTGGCTTTGGTTTTCATTTGTTTTAAAAAAGTAATACCATCCATATTGGGCATATTCACATCAGAGATAACCAAATTAATTTTTTGCCCATCTAATTTCGTTAATGCGTCTTTGCCATCACTGGCCTCCACCACAGTGTAGCCAGCACTACGCAATGCAATTCCTACCACCTGCCGCACACTTGCTGAGTCATCAACCACAAGAATTACCTTGGACATTCACTACTCCTAAAAAAACGTTATTTCTGAATTGTTGGAGCCTTTGGCTTGATGTGCTCCGCTACCACGATGCACATCAACTTGCTCTAAAGTGGTGTAGGTTTTTTGTAGCGAACGCAACCATTCGCCAGTATCGATTGCGATGACGGGTTCGCCGTGACGCAAGCGAGTTTCCTGATCGGCAATCGCACCGACCAACTTTTCCATATCGTCGATAACATGCCCCAGAATTTGGCTGACACGATCTTGAAATTGCAGATTTACCAATACCTCTTCCACGCTGCTTTGCACGGCTGCACTTTCCTGCTCCAACACTTGGGCTGACTGCAAAATATTTTCACTGGAATTTTGGAATTGCTCGAGCACTTGTGCGATGGATGTTTCGGATTTGGTAAGGCGAGAATTATCTTCAGCGGCGTATTCAGCGGTTCGATCAAGCGTGGTTTGCAAAGCAGAATTTACTTGCTCGATGCGACGCCCAATACGTGCGCCGGTTTCACCAGAGCGAGTTGAAAGAGTACGCACCTCGTCCGCCACTACCGCAAAACCGCGCCCGTATTCACCGGCACGTGCAGCCTCAATGGCGGCGTTAAGTGCAAGTAAATTCGTTTGCGAGGCGATGCCTGCTACCTCTGCACTCATGCCACTTAATTCAACAGTAATTTTTGAGAGGCCGGAAATTTCATTCAACAGTTCGTCGCGCTGATCAATGGCTTGGCGCAAGGTGTGCGTAATTTGGCTAAGTTCGTCGTTGGCAAAATGAATCACGCCACCCAAACCGGTATCGCCTTTCATGCTGCTCGCGGTAGAAGATGAACTGGCGACGGCAGCCTGTAAACGTTGATGAATATCAGAAAAACGCCCCACCAATTCAGTAATGCTGCCCTCTAGTTGGTTGCGGGCCAATTCAGTTTGGCGCTGCCATAACGGCAGAATTTCTCGTAATAAATTTTGATAATTTTCCAGCAGTGGTCGATACGTTTGCGCGAGCTGTTGCACACCCTGTGCTTGCGTTAACGCTGCTCGATTATCGGCTGCCTGTTTTGCCGTTTGTGTTACTTGAACCCAAGCAATTATTACTGCGGTAATTATTGCCACCAGCAACAATGCTTTCCAAAAAATCGCTAACGCAGTTAACACAAGTAGTGACAAAGCGACCAAACCCAATACTGCGATTGCCGCCATCACCACCGTATGCGATGCACCGCGCTGTGTTTGTATCGATGAATAAAAGGCGGAAGATTTCCCGTTTGGATAGCTGCGAGTCATTGGATATGTCCGTCAAATTCAATAGCAAAAACGCAGGTTGTTAATTGCAATTATCCCTGCACACTTGCTGCCATGTGGGTTAACTAGGTATAGACGGGGTTTAGAGGGGTGTCAAAAATGGGGAACTGAGTGAATATACTCATATGCAGCTGCAATAAGGTTTTAGGCCAGACAAAAAAATGGTGCGGTAGCATGACTGCTAGCGCACCTGATTTAGCTTTCAGATCGGTACACGTTAGAGGTAGCGGCTCCACAATACAGTTGCAGTACTGACACTGCTACTCGCGCCACCACCATCAGTTCCCGGTATTTTATCCGGCGTGTATGCTGCAGGCTTCTTGGTTAAATCCACGTTCAAAGCTGCGGTCAATGTATTGATTTCCGTAGGATCTTGATTTAGCCCTGCCGCCGATATGTAACCATAAATAGTGGCACTTCCACTCGTTTTCAATATATTGCCGGCCACCAAAGTGCCGTAAATATTGCTCAGAGCTGTCAGGGTTACATTCCCTCCAGTAAATGTATCCGGTGTTGCTGGGTTATAGCCGCCAGCAACCAACGCAATATTGCCGATTGCTTGTGGCACAAATTCAAGAGTGCTCGAGCAAAAATTCGTAGGATATTTACTTGTGTATGCGGCAAATATCGATGCTCCACGCTGATTTTTACAGACAGCATCGGAACTACCATTAATCAAATAGTCAGAGCCGTAATTAACTGAATAAATGTTTACAGCACCGCCGGTCGTAATATCGTCCGTAGCAATAAAGGTATTGAAAAACGGCCCCCCCATAAGATTCAAGGACCCATTGAACCAGATAACACCAGCAGGCATAGAAGCTGGCGTAGAATCCGCTTTTATCACGAGGGTTTTTTTATCAAAGTCAGGAGTAATACACACGGTGTCTTCATCATGATTGATACAAAAAGGCATAGAAGCGTTTTTTGCTAAAGCATCAGTACCAGTCGTATTACACGTACTGTAGCCTTCAGGAGTAACAGTTACCGCCTTGCACAAATGCATTTGCGCTTTGCCATAGTGGCCCAAATAATAATTATCGCCGTCAGCAATCCCATTGACATTTTTTACTGTGACACGCACTTTTTTATCGTCGGTAAATTCGATCGCATAATTCGCAGCAGCTTTTAAAGCCCAGGAATCAACGACTGGAGGAATCAGTTTAACTTCTGGAACCTTTGTAATTAGTGGTGGCGCAAGTGACGCATCCACTGTGCCTTTACAATTGGGCTGGAGATTTTCTGCGAGCCTCGCCTTAATAGAGTGCCCCCTAGTATTGCCTTCTGGGCAATCAGCAATTCCGACAGCCGCCATGGTAACCCCAGAACCGCCAACGCCACCTGAAACTGTAAGATTTCCGCCAGCAATCACATTTGTAGCCTTTGCGGTCCAATTAGTAATATGAACATTACCTAAGGCACTCACAGAATCGGAGCCATTTCCCGCAAGTTTTACGTCCTTACGCGCCATTATAGTTTTAACTTCTCCAGCTGCGGAGTCAACATTCCCGTTGGCATGCGCTGTGACAGCTACTGGCATACCAGCAATTGCTGGCCAACTTCCAATCGTTATATTGCCGCAACATGTATAGCCCTTTCCCTTATCACTTGCTTCACCAACGCTACCTGTCTCACCTTTAGGAATACCCCAAGCTTCTGCCCTTTTTACACTGGCAGCTTGAGTGAGTGTAATATTGCGACCACGAATAACATTGGCCGCAACCTGGGAATCCAACAGTATATTACCGGTCACATTGATGTTCCCAAACCCTGTTCCATGGATACCTGCACTGGTTGCGGAGAAATCGCCATCGACATTAAAGTTCAACCCTACGCCATCTGGCGCTGTCAACGTAATTCCACCTGTTGTTTTTAGATCGTTATAAAAATCCAATACTCCGGACAATTGCATATCACCATCACTTGAGGGCTCCACTGAATAAATAACTTCCACTGAAGAGGATGATCGAGCAGATATGTCCGTGGCAGTTAATTTTGCCCTTACTTTGTAATCAATTTTTGGATCAACCGGAGGAATAACCTCGACTAAAATAGCTTGCTGAGTAAGGTTATCGTTACCGGTAATAGTCCAAGTCTGATTAGGTGCCAATGTGGTCAGCTGATCTTTATCCAAGGTTTGCAAATACACACGCACCGTTTCCACGGTAGCCCAAACCCCCGCTTGGGAATTGACCTGCGCATGCGCTGCCAACTGGCGCTCTTGCGTGCTGCGCACCATATGCATAGCACCCATAGAAACTGACACCAAACCCACACCGATGAGGAGCACCGTCAGGATGGTTGCGGCACCACGTTGCCCGCGCGGCAATGCGTGCATCCAGCGCTTGGGAGAGTTTTTCACTGCATTCATTTGCTGTTTCATAGCTGTGTTCTCACAAGTTCAGTATCTAGCCGGGAATATTAGGTAAACAAAAATCGTAAACGACTGGTGCAATAGTTGGTGCGACACCCTTATCTATTGCAGCGCGCCGCGCTGCGCTATCTGCGGTTACGGTAATCATGAGGTAATTATTGGCTTGCCCCAATCCATAGGGAAAACAACTCGCTACTGAGCTGGACAGGGCAATAACTGGCAGTTTGCTCTGGGTAGCACCATCCATGCCGGTAGCATGAAAATCTGCCAACACGACTGGCGGGTTATCTGGATCATCAGGATCTGTACCCCATCCACCCGGCAAAGCCACAAGATTGGCAGCGAGAGTGCAATTGGTTGCCGTATTAGGCTTCAACAGCTGCAACTGGCGGTGAACATTAGCTTCAGTATCTACGATACGAAAGCCGCGACAAGTAACAACCGCAGGTGTGACCGACACATCCTGATAACGCCAATAAAGTGTGGGTGCGGCACCCGCGACAAGCGCCCAGTGCGGACCAGGGTTATCGGCCAGCACGATGCCAAAACCGGCTGCTTGCAATTCCAACTGTAGGCTGAGCATTGCTGTGGCTAATTGACCATCTTGCGCAGCATCTACACGGCTCTTGAGTGATACCTTAACCATATTTTGATACAGGATGATGCCGGCCAATATGCCAATCATTGATATCAGCATACCGATCATCAAACTGATCAGAGACATACCGCGCTGACGCGGTTTGGTATTAGCTGCCATTGACTTGATTCACCTTGCCGCCAATGCGCACCAAGTTGTCATCGGTACCCAACTCAAACACCAAAGGACTCGCAGCCTCTACCGGTTGATTATTCAATACTGTCCCGCCGACGTTAATGCCGGAAATTTTCATCGCTGCTTTAGCACAACCTTTCACCACAACTTGTTGGGGTTGCGCATTATCCGGCAGCGTGATGCTTGGTGCCGTAGTGCATGGGTTTCCGCCCGCAGGGGTAACACCACTCATCAAGATATTGCGCATTTGGTTGATAGCGACCGTATGCGCCGCCATATCGCGCTGGGCAACGGTCATGCGCGCGGTGGAATGCATTATTCCGCCGCCGACAATACCTAAAATTAGCAGGCCGATTAACGACTCAATCAAAATGCCGCCACGCTGACTGAGCGAGGAGCGAGCTTTTGAACGCTTAATAAATTGTGACTGGAGATTCATCTTCAGATCCAGATTTAATGTTAAAAGTTAGGCTAGTGCCACAATCGGCGCAATTGGCACTCTCTTTGGTCAACAACGCTGTATTTGTGAAACAACTACACTCCCAAACTGCACCGTCAACTTTTATCGCCACTTTCGGCGGCAGCTGAATACTCCAATCTGCCGAGGCGGCATCACATTTTGCGGCTTCTGCTGCGGTTGCTCCCGCTGCGGGCGTTGCGCTATGCACGCTCAGTAGACCCGTATCACTCAAACAAATTTTGCTGGCGGCGCTTGTGGTTTGCATGCCCGCTTCATTGCGTAATGCCGCTGCTTTGGCATGCCCAACGGCTTGCTCTAATGCGCCTTTTGCTTCACCAAAACGAGCGCTGTCTATCCACCCCGACGCTAATGGTGTGGCCAATAACGCCAAGAGGCCAATCAAAAGGACGACAATCATCATCTCGATGAGGGTTAGACCACCTTGCTTCATAGCCACTTACCAGCGGTAATGTATTTGCAACCTGTGCTCTCGCGCTCATTCTCATTAGTGATAGTAATATTACAACCACTCTGACGCCCAGTTCCGCTTGCTTGAATGGTGTAGTCAGTCGCGGTGTGTTCTGTTAACGAAAAATCAAAATTCGAACCACTATGGCGCCAGCCTTTAAATTGTGTTTCTAATCCAATGGTAGTATTGGTAGTGATCGTTGTCGGATACGACAAAGTTCGTTGATATACGTTTTCAATATTCAAACTCAACGCCAAAATGTCTGACTGCGCTGTGCGAATCTCGCTTTTGACGATATAACTGTCGTAGGACGGCAGCGCAATCGCAGCCAAAATCGCCACGATTGCCACTGTAATCATCATCTCAATCAGCGTAAAAGCGCGCTGAAATTTCATGGAAGGTACATTCACTGGAAACTTCATCGGTGATACAAACCTCATTACTACATAATTTGGTGATAAGAAATAAAAAAGCAGATCTTTTTGCTATAACAGTTATAACAAAAGGCCTATTCAAGTGCTGAGCTATGGCTCACAGCCGCACTGTAATGGGGTCTCATCCTGAGAAATTAGTTTTGACTGAAATACACAATTACAGTGAGATTGCGATTTTAAAAAGGGTGTGTTCTAGGCGGTTGTGCTTATTATTTTTAGTCTGACTGCGCTGTCAGCCGCATATTAATGCGAACTTTAACGACAAAAAAGAGTAAAACCAATCCTTTTTGCGATGAAACGAACAAATATTGTACCGAAAGGTTTTTTAGCTCGATTTAAGCAGAAAAAGACATAAAAACAACTTCACCAATAAAATTAACCTGACAACTCTACTGAAAAATAGAGCCGTCAGGTTACCTATTGATCAACCAGTATTACGCATACCCGCCGCAATTCCCGCCATTGTCACCTTGAGCGCACGCTCAAGATCAGGACTGATGGTTTCGCTGCTACGGTAGCGTTTCAACAGTTCAGCCTGCAGGTAGTTGAGCGGATCAACATAAGGCTTACGCACTTCCAGCGATTGACGCAGCATAGGATCGTCGAGTAACAAGACATCTTGCTTTTTCATCTTGTTGATCAAACCCTCCAAGGCTTGCAAATCACCGCGCAACTCTTGCCCCAAACCGTGATATTCAACTGGCACCAATTGTTGCTCGTAATAGGCGCAGATAGGGCCGTCGGCTTTGCCGATAACCATTTCCAGCAAGTCGAGGAAGCTGGAGAAAAACGCCCAGTTGCTGACCATATCTTCCAACAGCGCAGGATCATTTTTCATCGCGTATTCAAACGCCTGACGGGTCCCCAACCAAGCGGGCAAGTTCAAACGCACTTGCATCCAGGCAAATACCCATGGGATAGCGCGCAGGCTTTCTACGCCGCCAGTCGATTTACGTTTGGCCGGGCGACTGCCCAAGGCGAGCAAGCTCAATTCCTGCTCGGGAGTGAGGTTGCGGAAGTAAGGCACGAAATCTTTATGGCCGCGCACAATAGCGCGATAGGCTTCCAAACTGGCAGTGCCCATGCGCTCGATTAAATCGCGCCACTCAGGTTTAGGCGCAGCATTAGGTGCCATAGTCGCACGCAAGGTCGCCACCACATAGGACGAGAGGCTGCTGAACGCAACGCGCGGCAAACCAAACTTGTAACGGATCATCTCGCCCTGTTCAGTAACGCGAATACGGCCTTTGATTGAACCTGGAGGCTGCGATGCCATGGCTTTTTCTACCGGGCCACCGCCACGACCAACGGTGCCGCCACGGCCGTGGAACAGCACCAGCGATACGCCAAATTTATCGGCCAGCGAGACCAGCTTTTCCTGTGCTTTATATTGCGCCCAAGTTGCGGCGAGCTTGCCTGCGTCTTTCGCAGAGTCGGAATAGCCGATCATCACTGTCTGCTGATGCGCCGAATATTCTTGGTACCAAGGCAGATCCCACAACCGCTCCATCACAATCGGTGCGCGATCCAAATCGTCCAGCGTTTCAAACAGCGGCACAATCGGCATATTCCAAGTCATGCCGCACTCTTTCAACAAGAGAGCGACGGCCAATACATCGGACGGTTGCTGCGCCATGGAAATAACGTAATGCGAGAGAATTTCTCGCGGCTCTTGCGCGACTACACGGCAAGTTGCCAACACTTCGGCGGTATCGTCGCTCATCGGCCAACTAACCGGCATTAATGGACGTTTGCTGGTCAGCGACTCCAGCAAGAAAGCTTGACGTTTCTCTTCCGGCCATGAGCGATACTCGCCCAAGCCCAGATATTGCACCAACTCGTCCAGCGCCTGCACATGGCGGTCGCCATCCTGACGAATATCGAGCGGTACCAGATTGATGCCAAAACAGTGAATACGACGAATAGTGTCGAGCAGCGGACCGTTAGCGATATGCGGCAAACCCACTTCATTGAGCGAGCGGAAACAGAGCATCAACGGCGCCAATAATTCTTCGCGGCTGGTGATCAAATCGGCAGGCTCTTCTACCAAGCGGCCATGCAAGCGGGATTCAGCCCACTCCAACGTAACTTGGATGCGACGACGCAGATCAAACATTACGTCGCGATATGGTGTAGTGCTATCGGGATACTGGCTGCGCAGCTCTTCGCTCGCATCCATCATGCTCAGGTCGCCGCCCAAGCTGTAAACGTCGCGCGAGTAGAGCTCTGCCGCCATCCAACGGCCAAGCAATAACACTTCGCGGGTGATTTTGTGCGTTACATTGGGGTTGCCGTCGCGGTCACCACCCATCCATGAATAGAATTTGATGGGGCGTAAATCCACTGGCAGCGATTCACCCATATGGCGTGCACACAGACGATCCAAGTGGCGGATAAAATCCGGCACCGCCTGCCAAAGGCTGTTTTCGATGACGGCGAAGCCCCACTTGGCCTCATCTACTGCGGTTGGGCGAGTAGTACGGATCTCATCGGTAGACCAAATTTCCTCCACCAAGCGGTGCAGGCGGCCGCGTAATTTGTCTTGTTCGAAATTTAATAAACTGCCGTTTTGACGATCTGCCAAGGTATTGACGATTTGATCGTATTTGCGGATCAGGGTGCGGCGCGTCACTTCAGTCGGATGCGCGGTAAGCACCAATTCAATGCGTAGCTTGCTGATGATCTCGGTCAGGGCATCTTTGCCATGAGCACCGGCAAACTCCTGAATCAGGGATTGCAAACTGTCATCGCGCTCAGCTTCAGCGCTAGAGAAATACTCTTGATCAGCGATATTGGCCAGATTCAGAAACTGGTTAAAGGCACGCACGATAGGCAGGATATTCTGGTCATCCAAGCTGCTCAGCATCGCCACCAAGGGTGCCGAATCACCATTTTCTGCTTTGGTGATCGCCTTACCCAACTTGCGAATACCTTCTACTTTGGTAAACAGTTCTGCACCTTCGTGGGCATGAATCGTCTCACCTAAGAGTTCCCCCAGCAGGCGTACATTTTCGCGCAGGGTTTCAGGCAGCTTTAACATTGGGCTTCTCCAACAAATCGAGGGATTAAAAAACACACAAGCGAATCACCAAAAGTGGGCGACATACTACGCCATAACCCATTTTCATCAGCAGAAAATGGCAGGACTAATAACAAACTCACTGATAAAACTCGCGTTATTGAATTATTCAGGCCATTAAGCGGCCGCGCAGATTACAAAGGTGCACGCCGCTATGCAAGCGCACCAAACGAGAGCAAGCATACCAAGGTTATAAAATGCACGGAATTTGCCCCCAAGGATTATGAAAGCCGGGATTTACATCATCCCGGTTCACTAAATGCCGTTGGTATAGGCAGCACCGCACTATTCCCATAATGCATAAGAGCACGTTTGGATCATATTTAATGGTGCCGCATGGACTGCAGCAAATATTATGCCCATCGGCAGACACAACAACAAAGCACTGCTAACGCCGCCACAATCGCCAAATTTCCCACCCGATCCGCATTTTCAATGTGATGCAATCGCGCTTATCCACAAAACCTGTGAATAACTCTGTGCATGAACCTTTGGTAAAAGTCGCCAGCCCCCGTTAGCCCTGCCCTTCCCTTGGGTGTTCAATTCATGCGCGCTTCAGCAAAAGCGCCAGCAAGCGGGAAAATCGTGAACTAGGCTATTGTTTTAGAGATCAACAATTCACTTCCCGCCGCCCTACAGATAGGCGAAACCGGGCTTCATCCTGGCAAAAAAGGAACAGCCAATGCCGAGAGAGCGACATTTGCGCAAAATCACCTTAAGCGCTGCTGCGCTTGGCGGAGCATTGATTACGCCCTACGCACTGGCCTTGGATGCGGTCAATTACTTTGAGCTAACGCTAGAGCAACTGCTGGAAGTCAAAGTCCATAGCGCCTCCAAGAAAAATGAAACTATCGCGAACGCACCTGCCGCTGTTTACGTAGTGACCAGCGAAGATATTATCCGCACCGGCGTTACCAATATCCCGGACGCCCTGCGCATGGTACCCGGCATGCAAGTCGCACGCACCGACTCCAACAGCTGGGCGATCAGCATTCGCGGCTTCAATAGCACCCTTGCCAACAAGTTATTGGTATTAATCGACGGGCGATCCATCTACAACCCGGTGTTTGGCGGCGTGTTGTGGGAAGCACACAATCTGCTGCTGGAAGACATCGAACGGATTGAAGTTGTGCGCGGCCCCGGCGGCGCACTCTGGGGCGCCAATGCGGTCAACGGTGTAATTAACATCATCACCAAACACAGCGCCGACACCCAAGGCACACTCACCAGCGCCACCTATGGCGATGAAGAAAAAGGCACCTTGAGCGCACGCCACGGCGGCAAATTAGGTGATGAAGTTACCTATCGCATCTATGCAAAGGCATTTAAACAAGATGCCTCGCGCAAGCCGCAGCCTAGCAGCGGCAATTCACAGGACACCTACGATGAATGGGATGGCTATCGCACTGGCTTTCGCACTGACTGGTCCGATCAATTTACCCTGCAAGGCGATGCCTATCGCACCGATAGCCAACAACTGCGTCCCCGCTATTCCTTGATTGCACCCTACACGCCCATCGAACAACAAATTATTCGCTATGAAGGAATCAATCTTTTAGGGCGCTGGACTGATAAACGCAGCGACGGCGCACAATTCAGCCTGCAAACCTACATCGATTGGTCGAAGCGTGATGAGCCATTTAATTTTATCGATGACCGCATCACCTACGATCTGGATGCACAATACAACCTCGCACCCTTAGCACAGCACGACATTATTCTCGGCGCCGGCTACCGTTACCTCACCGACGATGAACGCGGCGACAACAACGTGGCGTTTAATCCACAACAGCGCAATAACAGCCTCTACAGCGCCTTCGTACAAGACAAAATTACGCTCGCGCCCGACGCCTGGTTTTTAACCCTCGGCACCAAATTTGAACACAATGATTTTTCCGGCTTTGAATTCCAACCCAACGCGCGCCTGCAATGGCAGCCCGAACAAAACCAAACAGTCTGGGCAGCAGTATCGCGCGCCGTGCGCACCCCCACACCCATCGAAGAAGACCTGACCAGCACCCTTGCCACTGCCGCAAATGTGAGAGCCGCCATAATCCCCAATGACGAATTTAAATCAGAAAAACTAACCGCTTACGAAGTAGGTTATCGCAACCAACTTTCAGCCAATGTCGCTATCGACATCGCCACCTTTTACAACGACTACGACTACCTCAGCACCACCAAAGCCGATCCCGCAAACGTTGCGCTGGTAATAAATGGCATAGATCCGCCACACATTTTCATTCCATTTATATTCACTAATGAGATGCAAGGCACATCAGAAGGAATTGAAACCACTGTCAGCTGGGCAGTGAATCCCAATTTAAAAATCGCTGCTAACTACAGCTATTTGCACATGTCACTAACAGCGCTCGACCCCACCCAGGAACGTGCAGAAAATCTCTACCCGGAACATCAAGCAGGTGTGAAAATTTTCTGGAACATCAGCAACAACTGGACGTTGGATACCACCGCCACTTATGCCGATGAATTGCCCGCAAGCAAAGTAGATAGTTACTTACGTCTCGACATCAACCTCGGCACCCAACTAAGTAAAACCCTGCGCCTCAATATCACTGGGCAAAATCTTACCAACAACGCCCAACGCGAGTTCAGCAGTATCGATGATATTAATGCAGGAGAAATTGAACGCAGCGTGTTTGCAAAATTGACGTGGCAGATTTGATTAGAACAACAAAGCAATCAAGTAAGACTTACCAACGTTTTAAATTCATCGCGATAACGGCGCGAGAGTGTGAGCTTTATTTGGTTGCGCAAGGTCACTTCATAGTCACCCGTATCCAGCGCCTGTATTTCCTGAATCTGTTCCAGATTAACAATGGTGGAGCGATGAATGCGGATGAAATTGGAGGGCAACAGTTTTTCCAATTTTTCCATGGTGATGCGCATGGGGTAAACGCTCTCTTTGATGTGTAAATTCGCGTAATTGCCCGAGGCCTCAATCCATTCAATGTCATTAGTTTGGATTAAAAATTCCCGCCCCAGTTTTTTGATCAGCAAACGCTCGGGCGGCAACTCAGGTTCAATCGCTTCACTCTCCGCACTATCCGCCAAATAACTCGCCTCACCTTGTAAACGCCGCACAATAAAACGGTAGCCCGTGATTACCAGTGCAAGTGTCAAATAAGCTTGCGCATCCTTGCGATATTCATAAAAAAACTCCGCCGGCAAATTGCCAAAATTATAGTGGCCATCCATTACGTAATACCAAAAATGGCGAATACTCACCATGCCAGCAACATGCAATATCGAAAATGGCAGAGTGGCCAGCATATGAGCAGCCAACCATTGCTTAAATTCCAAACGCGCGATCCAGCGGTCGTTTAACCATAACCCTAAAGGAATCAACAACAGCAGTACCGTGCAGCTGGAAATCTCCCAACAAAATGCCTCCCAAAGTGGAAGCGTTTTACCTACGCGCTGGTACTCCATTAAATGGTTTGTCGCTAGCACCAGTACATTGATACAAAACCAACTGACGAGCAGCAGAACTCCCCACAATCGCTGATGGGATAAAAAATGTTGGCGCCAGGGTTGTTTATTCGTAGTGGTCATCAAATCTCATCACAGCGGGCGTCCGCTTATCACATATTCATGTAGAACAATCACTTAGCTACGCCCAATTGAATGGAGCTTACTTAGCATAGCGCTTTCACCACAGCTCAGGGAACCCGATCAATGACACAGCTGCTAACCTTTCCACCGCTCCAGCAACAACACTTTCAAACGCAATTTTACCAACAACGGCTGGTCGAACTGGATTGGCTTAGGGTTTTGGTATTTGGTTTATTAATTCTGTATCACACCGGCATGCTCTACGCCGAAGGTTGGGGTTGGCATTATAAAAGCACCTACACCAGTGAACCTCTCACTAATTTTATGCTCTGGTCAAACCAATGGCGCATGTCGTTGCTGTTTCTAATCAGCGGCGCGGCTGTCTCTTTCTTGCTCGCCACACAACCTTGGGGACAATTTATTCGCAAACGCACTCCCTTACTTTTATTGCCGTTGCTGTTTGGCATGCTCGTAATTGTTGTTCCGCAAGTTTATGTAGAAGCGCATAACAAAGGCCTGATCAACAGTCCGAACTATTGGCATTTTTGGTATCTCTATCTCGACCAAACCAGCGCAGAATTTGCGCCACATAAAACCTTGGGGAAAATGCATTTCACCTGGAATCACTTGTGGTTTTTGCCCTACATACTCGCCTACACGATTATTCTCTGGGCAGCTTACCCGCTGATCAATTCGAACAGATGCGTACCTATTTGGCAGTGGTTGAGCAAAACAACGTCTATCCACATGGTGATTCTTGTACCCATTGCGCTGTTTTACGGCATCGGCTGGTGGCTCTACGATAAGTACCCCACAACCCATAATTTTGTACAGGATTGGTTCAACCACGCGCGTTCATTTTTATGTTTTGTACTAGGGTTTTCACTAGTGCGGATGCCGCATGTATGGAATCAATTTGCATCGCTACGCTGGTATTTATTACCCGCTGCACTTGTAACCTATGCTTACACCTTATTTGCGTTTCATGGCGGCTCGCTGGGCGACGGAGTTATCGCAAAAGAAATAAATGGCTTGATATGGTCAGCCAATAATTGGCTTTGGGTATTGGCGATCATTGCCTGGACGCAATATTGGTTTAGGTTTAGCAACCCACTATTGAAGTATCTAAACAGCGGCATTTTTTGTTTTTATATTTTGCACCAAACATTGATCATTACTATCGCCTACTTTGTAGTGCCCTACAAAGTAGGCGCTGTGATGGAGCCGTTGTTAATCATCAGCACTGTAGGAATTAGTTGTGTGATTTTATTTGAAGGGATTAAACGGCTGCCGGTGGTACCGATGTTGTTTGGCATTCGGAGCAAAAAAGGGTGAGCAAGAATTATTGTGCTACTACGCAGGCTAGTAAGCATATTAGATTTGCGTAGAGAGCACCCAATCAATAATGTGATTAAATTGATAAGCGCTTATACTTGGCACAGCTGCGATCCAGCCTTTTACAGAATATCGAATCCGGAACCAATCATTATGTCAGAGAAATTACACGTCAAAGAATCCGCTGGGTTACTGACATTTCTCACTGCGCAACTGCACGGCTGGGCACGCAGTAAAATTAAACAACGTTTACAAAGTGGTTGTGTCAGTGTGAATGGCATATCCACTACACAGCATGATCACGCACTTTATACTGGTGACTTAGTTGAAGTTGGCGCAACCGCCAAAATGGCCAATAGCGCACCATCGCAATTGGAAATTTTATATTCTGATCGCAACATTATTGCGATTAATAAACCGGCAGGTTTGTTATCCGTCGGCACCACCAAAGAAACCCAACAACACGCCTTGGCAATTTTGCGCAACCAGTTATCGCGTCGCTCTCAAGCGGTAAAATTGTGGCCAGTAAACCGCATCGATCGCGACACATCGGGTGTTTTATTATTTGCCACGTCACGCGAAATACGTGAAGCAGTGATGGATAAATGGGATCAGGCGGAGAAAACCTATTTAGCAATTGTGGTGGGCTGCCCTAATCCTGCGGAAGGAACCATTGATCAACCTTTGCGCCTTGATGATGTGGAATATCGCATGCATGTAGGCGCGCATCCCGATGCAAAGTCGGCCATCACCCACTTTAAAACAGAGCGCACTAATGGCACGCGCACACTGTTACAAGTGCAAATCGAAACAGGGCGCCAGCATCAAATACGCGCGCATTTATCCTGGCTTGGTTACCCCGTAGTAGGGGATGAACGCTATGGTACTGCAGGTATACGGATGGGTTTGCATGCGTTACGTTTAAAAATTGTTAATCCAAAAACCGGCAAAGAATTAACTTTTGAAACCCCCGCCCCAGCGGATTTTTTTGCGCTGATGAACCATAAGCGTTAAACATAGCCTAACCATTTCCCTGGTGGATTAAATACTCTTAAAAAATCACAAGAAAACACACAACATGAAAATTTATTTATTTTTAGCCATTATGGCAATGTCAATAACTAATCATAAGCATGCCATCGCTCAAACAGAACAAAAGACTACCGAAAATATTTTTGAGCAAGTTTCCGGAAGCTATAACGAAGAACTTGATGCATGGGAGACAAATGACCCCAAATATGCAACCCATACCGGATATGACAATGTTGCCACTGGGGAATTTAATTTTAATGGCGAGCCTTATGCGTCTATTGCAAAGATGGACAAGGAAGGAAACCCAATAGGATCCGGCTTAATCAACAAAAAAGGTCAGATAGTAGTCAAAACTATATACAATGTTGTGATAGTTGGTTTTGTGAACGGTCTTTGTCAGGTAACCGATAACAACAATAAATATGGCATTGTTTCTGAAAGCGGAATCGAAATAGTAAAACCTCAATATGATTGCATGGGACTAAATGACCGACGCGAAATGGAAATGGATAGTTCCATGATAAGAGTGTGCAAAAATGACAAAGAAGGTTTTATAAATTCAAAAGGCGAAGTTGTAATTCCAATTGAATATAACTCCTTAAAATTAGTTGGCGAAAAACTAATTATGTTTATGAGCGAACCAGCAAAATGGGGATTTATTGACTACAAAAATAACCTTGTGCTTCAACCTGAATTTACGCATACAAGTATTTTTAGAGAAGGTGAAATGGTTTTGCAAAAAGATGGTGGTGAAGAATACATTGTTTATGCAAATGGAAAAGCTATAAAAAAAGCAGACTAAACTAAGGCTACCTAACATAATTGCACTTACTCATCACTATTAACGCTACACATACCCAGACACATTCAATACAACAAGCGCGAAAAAATTCGCGCTTTTTATGCTTTTTAAACAATTACTTTCTACACAAGCTTGTCTTGCGTTCGCAGCTCAAAATCTGAAGCATCATGACGCTCGTGCAATTGCGCTGAAAGATCACCCCAAGTGCAATTGACTTTGCAACCACGTTTAACCGCAGGACGCGCTTGTATTTCTTTCGCCCAGCGGCGCAAGTTTTGGTAGCTTTCGACTTGCAGAAATTCACCAGCATTATAAATCTCACCTAACACCAGCTTGCCATACCACGGCCAAGCCGCTATATCGGCAATAGAATACTCATCGCCACCTAAGTATTGGTGCTCAGATAAGTGGCGATCCAGTACATCCATCTGCCGTTTTGCCTCCATGGTAAAACGATTAATCGGATACTCATATTTCTCCGGCGCGTAGACGTAGAAATGTCCGAACCCGCCACCTAAATAGGGTGCTGCGCCCTGCAACCAAAAAAGCCAGTTCAGCGCTTGCGTGCGCGCCGCTGCATCTTTAGGCAAAAAACGCCCAAACTTCTCGGCTAGATAAAGCAAGATTGAGCCACTTTCAAAAACGCGGCTGCCAGTTTCAGTATCCAAAAGTGCCGGAATTTTCGAGTTGGGATTGAGAGCAACAAAACCCGACGAGAACTGATCCCCTTCACCAATCCGAATCAGATAAGCATCGTATTCCGCACCTGCCTCACCCAACGCCAACAACTCTTCCAGCATGATAGTGACTTTCTGGCCATTGGGGGTCGCGAGTGAATAGAGTTGTAAAGGATGTACACCGCGAGGCAAGTCAGCATTGTGCGTTGGCCCTGCGATTGGGCGATTCGTCTTGGCCCATTCGCCCCCCTTTTCAGCATTCCACGTCCATATTTTGGGCGGCTCGTACTTATTGGTATCAGACATAATTTTCATCTCCGGTAGTGGTGCATAGGCGGGGGGGATTGATTAGGCCAATACCATAACACTGCTTATAACTCGCAATGCAGCGATAATTTAAGCCAGCGATTCACCACCAGCGCAGTCGTACTGGTCATGTACTACGAGAATACGCGCAACATCGGCATGAGTCGTATCACTACCGAACACGGCGATGACCTTAACGGTGCGAGAGTTTCTTGCAGCCAATTCGTAACTTGCGAGCCATTTTGAAAAACCATCCAACTCACGCTTTGCATAAAGTGACATAGAGCGGATCAACAGCCAGCGACGAAAATAACGTATTAACCGTCGCAGGATTTTTTCAAAAATTTGATTGGTAACAACAACGCGCAGACCCGCAAAGGTTTCATACACCTTGATGGTGTATTCAGGATTTTTGTTTTGGAATTATTCGATTGCAGCAATATGGTTTAGCAAGGCTAGCCACCCGCTCCATGGCTTGGATGCCCGCTTGGCGACTCCGGATTTAGACAGAGTACTAATCCACGCAATCGGGCGTGGTGTAACGCCGCCCACTAACAACTAGCCTGCATTCAAAGGCAATCGTTATTCAAAAAAAAATGCCGCTGTTAAGCGGCATTAATTGTTATTGGCAAACAGAACCTGATACGACAGGAATCTGCGCAGCCCCCTTGGATTTTTTGCCTTGGAATCCAAACTCAACGGTTTGCCCAGGCCTGATAGTCGCGTTCCAATTCACGTTACTGGCGGAATAGGGATTGTTCCCGCTCAACGCTGTATTCCATGATCCGGTAATGCTGGAGCCGTCACTGTAGCGCCAATTGACGTTCCACCCATTAATCGGCTGGCTCCCGTTATTGGTCATACGAATCGTTGCGGTGAAACCTGTATCCCATTGGCTATTGACCACATAACGGCAATTGCCTTGTGCTGCAATCGAAGACGAGCTGCGAACACTGGATTTAGCGACGCTGCTCGATGCACTGCTAACCGGTATGCTCGAACGGGCGCTGGAAATAGGCATCGCGCTAGAAGTAGCACTGGAAATAGATCTTGCGCTGGAACTTGAACTGGAAATTGACTCTGCGCTGGATATGGAACTTGCGCTGGAACAGGTGTCGGAGTTGGTATTTTTACCTAACCTCTTGATCGCCTTGGCGACGTTGCCTTGCCCATCGTCCACGGTTAGGGTGATGGTAGTTTCCGCTTGGGCTGGCCAAGTTACCTGAATGGATTGTCCGGTACCATAAGTGCTTGTCATGGTGGTTGACTGATAGATTTCCCAAGAGAAGCTTAATGGGTCACCTTCTGGATCTGATGCAAACCCATTAGCCTGCCCCGCCAAGGCTCCACAGCCAGCGGTAGTGAGGCTATAGGAAATATCCACTTGTGGCGGCTGGTTTCCAACCGAGCTTGAACTGGAGCTGGAACTGCCCTCTGGAAAATGTGTTGCGCGCTGCGCTGTGGCCTGAATACCGGTGTCGCTATTAATCAGCAGGTCGCCCCAAGGCGTTAGTTGCAGGGGATCAAAATTACTAACCATATTGAGCGCCGAGTAATCCGGCAGCGAATTTGGATTGGGATTGATCGCCGTGTAGCCACTCCAATTCCAACCTAAATACCCAACCCCCAATTCCTGGCTGATATCCATGATGGCATCGACAGCAACGTCTGTAGTTGAGTAAGGGTTATTGTATTCGTTGTAACGGTCGCGTTTTATCGGACCGAATTCACCGACAATAATAGGCAAATTGCGCGTAGTGAAACTTTCAAGATAGCTGCGAACGGTCTGCGCATCGCGGTAGGCTTCATACATGTGCACTGACAAAACGGTGTTTTGCAATGGATCGAGAGCCAGCAGTGCTTCAGCATTGTCGCGCATAAGGAAGCTCCAATCCTGCCCCCAATTACCCCCACTGATGATCATTTGGTTTTTTAATCCCCAAAACCTTAACAAGGTGATAGCGGATTGATGAGTGCCGCTGTAGTACGAGAACGCCGCCGTGTTGCCTGCCAGAGCGCTGGCAAGATCTACCACCGCAAAGTCTTCGTTCGCCTTGAGCAACTCAATATGCCGCGCCCATACATCAACTAAATACAACGATGAGGGTGCCTGGAAGCTATCTGTGTAACCGGCGGAAAGCACATGGGTAAAAACGCAGACTAACTTATGCTGTTTACACAGGTTTATGTGCGCCTCTGCCTGAGCGGTCGTCAGGTTGTCGATGGGGATTCTAATCGCGTTCGCACCGGTTGCTGCGATATCCGCATAAACCTGCGGGAGAGAGGCTACTGATGGCAGAATTCCCAGATTCACGCCACGGTACACAAATGGTGCTCCGTTTGGATCCAGAATTTGGCTGCCTTGTACAGACCACTCTGCATAGGAGAGGGGCGATATGGCGCAACCCAGCGCCAATATACCGAGTGCTTTTACAAATCTATTCTTGGTAAATGTTGGGCTTTTCAAAAAAGTGCTTTTCATAGGGGGTCCTTTCATGGGGTGATAAAACGTCGGGTGAGCCAACACCCGAATCAATAACGCGCTGATCACACAACGCACTTATCCACTGGCAAGCGCTGCCAGTAACTGTGGAAACACTCGCCCTAAGACAGAGCTTTCCGCAATTCTTTTTAGAAGACGATTGATCTCTTACCGGTAAACCTTTGTGCAATGCGACACAATCTATTACTCGCCGTCCACGTCGATTGAATATCTACCAAGTCACAATTATTTTTATTAGGTAATCACGAAATTTAGCGATAGAGCATTTTCATTATTGTTGTCGTTAGGGCGACGAACAATTGCACATCCCCAAACAGCAATACAACCCCAAGAGGTTGTTAAAGGCGCCTATTTTGGGAACTTGTCGTCAAAGTTTTCAGAAACCTTTATGAAATTTTGCATATAAAAATCAGAGTCAGTAGTGCAAACCTTTTGGCTTGAACCAAGGGTCGCCCTCGCTAAGATCCAGCATGCGGTGAGCTTATTATTTTATGTATAGAGTAAAAGCAGGAATCGTGGGGGGCATACAAAAAATAGAGGGTTATTAACTTATCGCAATCGGATAATTTTTAACTCTTCGCGTGCAATCTCTACACCTTCCTGTGCAGCCGCCTCTAATAATATTAAGCCGCGGGTTCTATCTTGTTTTACATCACTGGAGCCATAATACAAATTAAAACCATAAGTAAATTTTGAATGCGAATGACCTTGTGCAATGGCACGCTCGAAATAGTCACTTGAACTTTTGGAAGTGTCATCTACAAAATTGCCATAAAGATACATAACCCCCAAACGATAAGATGCTTCTGCAACACCACCCTCAGACGCACTTTCCAGCAACCTCATACTGCGCGCCTCAAACTCCTCGTCAGTTTCACCTGTACTCTCCAGGCTAAAACTGGAATACAAAAATTGTGCGTAAGCATCCCCTCGCTCCAGATAAGGAGACAGCAATTCATGCAAGGCCTCAACTTCACCACTATCCAAAAGCGCTTCGGCTTTCTGCTTAACTTCGTTTTCCATATTGATTCACTTATAAGTGTTGTGTTGATCGGTAATGCCGCGATAGATAAATCCGTTGCGGTTCGTAAGCTCACCAGTAACCTACGGAATCTATTTCTCTGAAATTTTTGGTGGTGGTGCCTGGCCTTCTGTTGAATCTAAATTTTCATTAAAGCATGCCCATGCGGGAGCACTTTTTGTCCAAATATTCATGGTGGGGGAAATTGACGAGGGTTCATCCAAGGTGCCGATTCGTACCACAGTGTATTGCGGCCTTGCGGATGAATTGGCGAATAAGTGCGAGCCACATATTGGGCAAAAGCGACGGCGAACGTGGTTGCCACTTTCGGCAACACTAGTAAATTCACTCAGCTCGCCATCAATGCTGAGTGAATCAGTATTCACTATTGCATTCACCGTGCCGCTGGATGCAATGTGCTGGCAGTCTTTACACCAACAGACACGCGCAGCAATTGGTTCACCAGAAAAATGATAACTCACCGCTCCACAAAGACATCTCCCACTGCGCTCAGCCATATAACCCTCTGCCCTTTCACATCAGAATAATAAAAATTTAATTAAAGACTATTACACCCAAGCCGCCAATGGGCATTACTGGATATTACAGACCAATTTTGACCAGTTACAACTGGTAAAACAATTGTAATAGGTCATATATGGCCCATAAAAAATCCCCCGCCAACCTTCGCTGACGGGGGATTTGGGATAACCGCAGAGGTTTTTGGCTACGCGTTAATACACATCGCGCAAATAACGTTTATCCATATTCAATTTACGGATGTAGTTAACGGTTTCGGCTTCGTCGAATTTTCCGTATTGCTGGATGATCTCGCGCAGGGCTTGATCCACATCTTTTGCCATGCGGCTGGCGTCGCCGCAGACGCAGAAGTAGGCGCCCTCTTCCAACCAATTCCACAGGGCTTCGCCCTGCTCGCGCATACGGTCTTGCACGTAAATTTTTTGTGTTTGATCGCGTGAGAAAGCGAGGCTTAATTCGCTGAGCACACCGTCTTTTTGGAATTGTTGAAGTTCATCTTGATAATAGAAATCGGTGGCGGCATGTTGTTCGCCGAAGAACAACCAGTTTTTGCCTTGATCCCCACGCGCCTGACGTTCTTGTAAAAAACCACGGAACGGCGCGACACCAGTGCCAGGGCCAACCATGATTAACGGGGTGTCACCATGGTCCGGGACGTGGAAATGTTTGCTCGGTTGTACAAAAATGGGCGCATCGATTCCTTCAGCGCGATCGGCCAGGAACGTGGAGGCAACGCCTTTGCGGATTTTTTTGCTGTCGCGGAAACGTGAGTAGCGCACGGCAGAAACGGTGAGGTCAATTCGTGTGGGCTGTGCTTTGCTACTTGATGCGATGGAATACAACCGCGGTTGCATGCGTTTTAGTAACGGCATCAATTCATCGGCACTGGCGCGGATGGGAAACTCTTGCAGAATATCCGCAAGTTGACGACCGTAAAGCCAGGTTTGCAATTCTGCTTTTTGGTCTGCATCGAGCAGTTTCTTCAATTCTTTGCTGTTGCTGCGCTGCGCAATAAAATTCAACACTTCCAAACTGGGGCGGCAAATTTCATAATTTTCCAGCAATGCTTGATGCACGGATTTTTCATGCGTATCCACTATGACTAGAGCATCAGCATTTAAATTTAATGCTTGCTCTACTTCAAAAACATATTCAGGGCAATTTTTGGGCCAGATGCCGAGCGCATCGCCCGCTTCATAAGTAATGCCCGAGTCGCCCAAATCAAACCCGAACTGACGAACATCTTTACCGGAACCCTGTGCACTCAAACGATTGTTGATCACCAACCGTGAGTTATAGGGATTGGCTTTGCCATAAGCAGCAGATGAAGAAGGTGCCGCAATCGGGCTAGCTGAAGAAACAGAAGTTGCAGTCATGGACGATGGCTGGTTCACAGCGGTAGTGAATGGCGCTAATTGCTCACTGAGCTTAGCAAACCATTCACCGGCCGGGGTTTCAAAATCGGTATCGCAATCCACACGCTCAACTAATGCTGTGGCGCCGAGCGCTTGCAAACGCGCAAATAATTTTTTGCCGTGGCCGCAGAATTGGTCGTAATTGGAATCACCAAGCGCAAGCAATGCAAATTGTAAGGTGTGTAATGCGGGTGCTGCCTCGGTATTTAATTGGCTCCAGAAATCACCGCCGCTATCGGGGGCATCGCCATCGCCAAAGGTACTGGTGACAAATACAGCGAGTTTTTGGGTAGCGAGTTTTTCCGGTGAATAATCATTCATGGATTTCACATTCACTGCCCAACCCTGCGCCGATAATTGCTGCGCAAATTTTTCTGCAAGCGCTTCGGCATTACCAGTTTGCGATGCCCAGAGTAGCAACAATTCTGGTTTGGCGGCAGCAGGTTCAGCCAGCGCTCCCACACCTATAGGCAACACGCGGCTAAACATTCCAGCGAGCAAACCGTTAACCCAAGTGCGATGACTGGGGTTGATTGGTGCATCGGCAGGCAATGCGGGTACAGCAGAAATTAATTTTGCGCTGGCCTGCAAGCCACTGATGTAACCGCCCAGATAGGTGCGCTCTGCCTCGGAGAAATTTGGTGCTACTGCTTCTACCACACCAATTTTTTCGGCGAAGGTTTTAATTAAGGTCATGCAGATTTCCTCGCCCACAGCGGCATAGGCCATGGGGGCTTCATAATCGTAATTATGGCTAGCGGCGTTTTGTGCGGACTCATCCGCAGAATGACTTTCTTCGACAAATACTTCTACCCGCTTAAGTACAACAGCAGCGACTTTTAATTCGGGCTGTTGCGAAATTGCATCGATTTTATCGCTGGTCACGGCGTTGATGCAGAGATTTTCACCGTAAACATCGTTCCAGTGAATCGGCGCAAAACAACAACCGGGCTGTACCCGATCAGTCACCACAGCAGGCAAAATGGCGTAGCCGCGACGCGAACGGATTTCCACTTTGTCTTTATTTTTAATTCCCAACTCAAGTGCATCTTGCGGATGAATTTCTACAAAGGTGCCAGGGTTTAATTTATTGAGTGTGGCAATTTTTCCGGTTTTGGTGAGCGTGTGCCATTGATGTTGCAGACGGCCGGTATTGAGCACCATGGGGAATTCAGCATCGGGCATTTCAGCCGGATTAACATGCGGGCGCGGGTGAAAAATTGCCTTGCCGGATTCAGTCGCAAATTGAATAAACGGTGTGGTTCCATCATCGGCAATTTTAAGTGGCTGATTGATGCCGGTATTTAAATAGCGGATGGGATTGCGGTTAGAGGTTTCATCGGCGCACGGCCATTGCAGTGGTGCTTCGCGCAAGCGTGTGTAATTAACGCCACGTAAATCGTAACCGGTTTTTGGATTGTAGCTTTGCTTAATTTCTTCAAATACGTCTGCGGCGGAATTAAAACTGAATCCCTCGTTAAAACCCATTTCGCAGGCGACGCGCGCAATAATTTCCCAATCGGCCATGGCTTCGCCGGGTGGCTTCACTGCTTCTTGCATGAGCGTAATATTGCGCTCGGAGTTGATCATCACCCCTTCGGCTTCTGCCCAAAGCGCGCCAGGCAATAAAATATCGGCGTAGCGATTGGTTTCGGTATCAAGAAAAGCATCTTGCGCAATCACTAACTCTGCGCGCTTCAAACCTTCAATAACAATTTTGCGATTGGGCACCGATGCCACCGGATTGGTGCAAATAACCCAACAAGCTTTTACTTCACCAGCGGCCATGCGCTCAAATAAATCGACGGTGCCTTTGCCAAGTTTGGTGCTGATACTGCCCTGCTCGATGCCCCACAGGTTTTCAATAAAGTCGCGGTCTTTTTCTACCAATAATGTGCGCTGACCGGGCAAGCCCGGGCCCATATAACCCATCTCGCGCCCGCCCATGGCATTGGGTTGGCCGGTGAGCGAAAAAGGCCCGCTGCCGGGGCGACAAATTTTCCCCGTCGCTAAATGCAAATTACAAATCGCGTTGGTATTCCAGGTGCCGTGCGTGCTTTGGTTTAAGCCCATGGTCCAGCAGGTCATAAACTCGGGCGCATTACCGATCATGTCGGCTGTTTTAATCAGCGATTCGATTGAAAGGCCGGTAATCTCGCTCACCTTTTCCGGCGTGTAATCGGCTAAAAACTCCGGAAAATTTTCCCAGCCTTGGGTGTACTGCGCGATAAATGCTGAATCGGTTTTACCATTGTTGTGCAGCAAAAATAACAGACCGTTTAAGAAGGCGAGATCGGTGCCGGGCTTGATGGGCAAATACAGATCAGCTTTGTCGGCGGTCGTGGTGCGGCGGGGATCGACCACAATTAATTTTGCACCGGCTTTGACGCGATCCATCATGCGCAAATACAAAATGGGATGGCAATCGGCCATGTTGGCGCCGATCACCAAAAACAAATCGCTGTGATCAAAATCCTGATAGGAGCCGGGGGGCGCATCGGAACCGAGTGAGAGCTTATAACCGGCGCCCGCACTCGCCATACACAGGCGCGAGTTGGATTCGATATTGTTGGTGCGCAAGAAACCTTTAGCGAGCTTGTTGGCGAGGTATTGCGATTCAATCGACATCTGCCCCGAAACATAAAAGCTGATGGCATCGGGGCCGTGCTGATCGAGAATCTCACGCAGGCGTTTGGCAGTCGTACTTATCGCCTCGGCCATAGGTGTCATCACTGGATCACGGTTGCGCTCGCTGCGCACAAAGGCGGATTCCATACGGCCGGAATTGGTGAGCGCTTGGGCACTGGTTTGGCCTTTGGTGCACAGGCGGCCAAAATTGGAAGGATGGTTTTTATCGCCGCTGACTTTGGTGATTTTTTTGCCGTCACTTTCCAGCACCATGCCGCAGCCAACGCCGCAATAGGGGCATACGGAACGGACGGATTTAGCATCGCTGTTAACAGCAGGTTTAAGAACGGATTCAGACATAGGCTTGCAACTCCTCATTAGGTGAGGTTTAGCAAGTGCTATGCCAGTGACTGATCAAGTGCAAATGTTTGTCGAAAAAATGCTCAACAGCGGCAAACCAAATTTCCAAGTGTTTGTTTTATATAGAGACTTTAATAAAGAGCGATACGAGATAGGTAATGCGCCGCGCTCGATACATCTAACGCGACGCCACAAATGCCCCACCAATAAGCATATTTCCTGATACAGGGCACCTAATTGTTTTTGATTGGTGCAACCTAAGCGGCGACCGTCCTTTAATCATTTAACAGCAACAACCTATATCGCACCAAACAAGAGCAAAATCAGGTGCGGAACTGGCCTACCAACTGCTGCAACTCACCACCCACTGCCGCAAGCTCATCGCCGGATTGATGTGAACGCGCCGCATAGCGGCTGGCAGATTCGGTAGCATCGGCAATCACGTGCATGCTTTGGTTGATGGACTCAATCACTTGGGTTTGCTCCTCAGCAGCGGTGGCAATTTGTAAACCGCGCTGGTTGATGGTACTAACCTGCTGATCGATTGCGCGCAAGGCATCGGAAGTGGCGCAGACCATTTGTACCGAGACATCACCTTTAACCAAACTGCGTTTAATCGATTCGCTCGCGGCCGATGTGCTGGCCTGCAAACGTTGGATCATGCCTTGAATTTCCTGGGTAGAAGCTTGGGTACGCGCCGCCAATGCGCGTACCTCATCGGCCACTACCGCAAATCCACGCCCCTGTTCACCGGCGCGCGCCGCTTCAATCGAAGCATTCAGGGCGAGCAAATTGGTTTGCTCCGCAATGCCGCGAATCACATCCGATACTGCACCAATGCTGTTGACCTCTGCCTGCAACTGCTGCAAACCATCGGTATTGAGCCTGACCTCAGACGAGAGTGCCTGGATGTTATCGATGGATTTAGTGGCGGTCGCTTGCGCCTCTTTGGTGGTCGCTTCAGCTACATCGGCGGCACCTGATGCATCCTGAGTGCTGCGCGCAACTTCCACAGCGGAGGCGGCCATTTCATTTATCGCACTGGCGACCTGCAGAGTTTGCTCGCGCTGCTGATCAAGGGTTTGATGGGTGGCGCTGGTGTCTTGCGATACCTGTTGGCCGATACTGGCGACTTGCTGGGTCAGCTGCTGGATGCGTTGGATCATGCCGCGAATAGAATCGACGAAGCTATTAAAGGCAGTGATCACAGCGCCGATTTCGTCGTTGCTGGTGCGCGTGAGACGCTGGGTTAAATCGCCGCCGCCGCGTGCTATATCTTCCAAACTGCGCACCAAACTGTTGAGCGGCGCAAGGGTTTTATTGGCGATATACACGGCGAAGAGCGCAATCACACTGAGCAGTAATAATGCTGTACCGAAAACCCAAATCAGCGTGGTGCGGATATGTTGGTCGGCAATGGCGTGCGCCGAGGCGACGGCTTCATCGATACCATCAATGTAAAAGCCGGTGCCCAGCATCAGATCCCATTTGTCGAACCAGATGGCGTAACTCAGTTTGGGGTACGCCGTATCGCCCTGCCCCATGCGCGGAAAGTGATAAGTGACAAAACCCCCGCCCGCTTGCCCTTGCTTGACCAACTCGTTGATCAACAACACACCGCTAACGTCTTTATAGGCGCGGAAACTCTCGCCAATTTTGGCACTGTCGCTGCCGGAAAAAATACGGATTGAGTCGCCATCGTAGCCAAAGTAGTAGCCATCTTTACCGTACTTCAGTTGTTTAAGCAGGTTGATGGCTTCGCTTTTTTGCGCGGAATCACCGGTGGGCGCTGCATCATATAGAGGCTTAATCAATGAGCTGGCGATATCCAGTGAGTGGCGCAGTTCGGTTTTATTCGCATCCAGCAGGGTATCGCGCAGAATCTCCATGTCTTTATCGACGATGCTTTGCATACGCAAGCTGACCAGCGTCAGCAGTATTGCCAAAATCGCAATGCCGGGTACCAGCCCGAGCGAAATCAGCTTGTATTTCATTGACATAGAACCCATTTGCCGTCTTCCAGAATATTGTTATTAGGAGTACAGATGTAGATTCATCTGCCACAAAGTTGCCGTAACTAAGTGTAATCCCTCTCTTTTGAACGGCCAGTCATTTGGCTAAAAAGATCTTAAAGAGGTCTAGGTAACGACGAAAAAATCCTAATATCGTCTATATTCAATGACATAGTAATAACCACAGTGCAAACGATGACGCTGAATGACTACTGACCTGCAGATCGAACTACTACTTAAAAAGCTCATAGTGCCAACACAGGATTTGGCGCAGCTGAGTTTTTGTAGCAGCAATAAGGAAGCGCAGGTTAAAGTCTGGCTGCAAAATCTGCCGCTGACCCAGGCGCAGCAAGTAAGCGCCCAGCTTTATACAGCCGTGCATGAAATTAGCCGGTTGCGCACCAGCCGCGAGAACCGGCTCGCCATTCTTGAATTGCTGCGCGTGCCGGTACATCAGACCCTGAACGGCTTGGCACTCAAATATCTAAACCAACCCTTGATCCTGCCAGAGGCGGCGCTTAAAACAGCGACTGTTGCGCAGGCAATCCAAAAACACTTCCTTAATAGTTACCTTGCGGTAGTGCGCGAGCTGTGTGGGGTACGTGAGACGAAGGATCTGCAAGAGCAGCAAGCACTGGCAATTCATCGCTCACTCACCGCGCTGGGTTTGTTGCTGCTGCGGACGTATCAACTGTATTTACCTATCGCCAGCCAAATCTGGGCGGAAGTGCATGCGCTGTTTCAATTGGCTAGTGCCTTGGGGCTGGAGCACCAACCGGTAGAAGATAAGCTGCCCCACAATCATGGGCTAAAAACGATCCACAATGTTTATCTGCGCATACTGCTACTGGCCACTGCGCGACCCAATCAATTACGGCAGGATGAAATCGAAAGTACCTACAACTTATTAGAGTTGCTGGCACCCAGCGCGGAGCTGGATGCTTACGATCCGGCCGGTAAAGAAAACCTGTTTGTGGTGCTGACCAACAGCAGCCGCCCGCCGTTTTATAAATCGCATTGGCGCACGGCGAGCAACCCCGGCGAACAACCTCCGCTGGAAATACGTACCAGCCAATTGGTGGGCAAACTGCACGAGCAACAAAAAGCTGGCAATGAAGGCGTGGACGCCAGCGTAAGCCAGCGCAACCAGCTCAACTTATCGGCGGCGCTGACCAAACATCTGGCGCAGGCATGGAGCCATTTGGCGCTGCGCAGTTTTGAGCGGCAGGATGTGAATACCGAGATCGAAGTCACCGTTGGCCTCAGCAATATCCATTTCTATCTGGCGGGCGAGTTGCCGTTTAACCTGTTTTTGAATCAGAGCAGCGCCGTTGCGGGCGCGCCGGCAAAAGGTGCCATCTACCAAAAACGCGGGGTACAACTCAAAACAGTTGAAACCCAAAAGGCTGATGACCCATGGGGTGATGCGTTTGATATTACCGGTACTATTTTGGATGGCCGCGCCCTACCGACACTGAATATTGAAATGAAAATCCAATCCCAGGAGCAAGAGAATTACCAAGGCCAGCACCCGATTTACACCATACCGCTGATGGATCGCAGCCTCGGTGGTTATGGCTTGGAATGGCGCAATGAGATTCCGGTGCAAGTGCGCGCGGGCGAATTGCTCGGCCTGCGCGAGTACGGGCGCAATAAGTGGTCGATTGGGGTCGTGCGCTGGGCACATCAAATGAAAGGAGCGACGCAGTTGGGTATTCAGATTCTCGCCCCGCATGCTATTCCGGTGGGTATAGCGGCCGTACATAAAACCGGTGGTTTTGCCGAGTACCTACGCGCATTGCAAATCCCCGAGCTGCGCGCAATTAACCAACCGCCCAGCCTGATCACCAATGCCATCTCATTTCATGAACACAGCAAGGCGCGTCTTTATACACAAGACCACGCTGGTGCAAACGATGAGGGTGGAAAATCGGTGCAACTCACGCAGCGCTTGTTTGCCACGGGTGCCTTCAGCCAGTTTGGCTTTCGCGAACTGCTAAGCGTCAAACCCGAAGCCAAAACCAGCAAAGACGATTTCAATTCAGTGTGGGAATAAACCGCCCAAACCACTCAGGTGTTTTGCCAACCAGAGCACAAAAGCCTCGACCAGATCGCAGAAATTGCACGTCAAGTTGAGCGACACACTGAATTCAGTAATATAGCCCCACCAAGGAACCTGTGGTCCCAGCACAAGCAGTTGGCGACACAAGGTAGAGTTTTTCGGCTTATCGGCCAACTCCTGTCATGAAACCCGACACAAACAGCACATCGTTCACGACAAACAGCACTCATACGAACTCGTGCGCAAAAAAACGCGCTATAGTCAAAAACGAGCGACGCCCTGACCATCGCCTGACTACATAGAAGATATATGACGACTACCGATACTATCCGACTCCTGATTCTGAACAATCAGCGCGCAGAAGCTGAACGCTTGATCAGTATGCTGCACGCTTCTGGCCACCCCTGCCGTGCGCAACATGTAGAAAGCGAAGAAGCCCTCGTTAAACTGTTGCAAGAGCAAAGTTGGGATTTGCTGATTGGCAATAACAACACTACGGCACCCACGCCCCAAGTGGCGATCAAACAAATCCGCCGCCTCACCAAAGATGTACCGGTCATTCTGCTGTATGAAAATGATGAAGACGGCAGCCCTTTTGCCGTGGTTGAAGGCTTGCGTATAGGCGCTGCCGATGTAATCGATATGGATGATGACCAGCATTTGCTGCTCGTTATAGACCGCGAATTAGCTAACCGCGAACAGCGCCAGGCGCGCCGTAATACCGACCGCCGCTTTCGCGAATCCGAGCGCCGCAGCCAACAATTGCTCGACAGCTCGCGCGATGCCATCGCCTTTATTCAAGATGGCCTTTACCTCTACGCCAACGAATCCTTTGCCGAGCTCTTCGGCTACAAGAACCGCGACGATATTGAAGCCATGCCGATTATGGATATGGTGGCCGATAAAGATCAGGCACGGCTGAAAAACTTCCTCAAAGACTTCACCTTTAAAGGTGAAGAGGCGGAATCCAGCACACTGGGTTTTACCGGTATCAAACACGACGACAAAGAAGCGCAGATTGACCTTGAAGTATCACTGGTCACTTACGACGAAGAGCCCTGCATCCAATTTTTGGCACGCTCGGCGGCTGGCAATATCACCAGCACCAACAATGAGGCGCTGGAAGCACAGCTCAAACAGATCAAATGGCAAGATTTGGTGACCGGCGTTTACAACCGCCAATACCTGCTCAACCAGCTCGATCACATCATCGATACCGTTGATGAAAGCCAGTATTACTGCCTCTTTTATATAGAGCTGGATAAATTCAGCGAGCGCGTTAAAAACGCCTTCGGGGTAGCTGGCGCCGATTTAGCGCTGATCGATATCGCCACCCTGCTGCGTGTTAAGGCAAACACCAGCGATACCATTGCTCGCCTTGGCGACTCCGCGTTCGCCATCATCTCGCCCAATGTAAAAGCCGATGCCGCCGTTAACCGTGCACTGCAACTGTGTAAAGACTTTGAAGGGCACATTATCGATATTGATCATAAAACCCTGCAGATCACTTGCAGCATTGGTATTTCATTAATCAATGAAACGACCACCAGCACCAATACCGTTATCGAACAAGCACGCACGGCGATGGAAAAAATCAACGCCAAAGACGGCAACAGCGCCATGCTGTTTGAGCCAGAAACGCCCAAAGACATCAAAGTGAATATCACCACGTCTATCCAACAGGCGCTGGATTACGACCGCTTCCGCTTACTATTCCAACCAATTATCAGCCTGCGCGGTTCAGATGAAGAGTATTACGAAGTCTATCTGCGCATGATGGATGAGCAAGGCAATGAAATCTCTCCCAGTCACTTTTTGGAAATCGCCTCAACCATGAGTGCCAGTACCAAAATCGACCGCTGGGTGATTTTGGAATCGATCAAGATGCTCTCGCAGCATCGCACCAAAGGCAACAAGACCAAACTGATCATCAATATTGGCCGCCAATCCCTGTGTGATGAGTCGCTGCTGCCATGGTTAGCGGTCGCCTTCAAAGCCGCCAAACTCAGCCCGGATTCGATTGTGTTTCAGGCGCAGGAAATTGATGTCACCAACCACTTAAATGCCGCTAAACATTTTTCCAAGGGTTTGGAAACGCTCAAAACCAGTTTTTCCATTAGCAACTTTGGCTGCTCACTCAACCCCTTTAATACCTTGACCCATGTGACCGCCACCATGATCAAGGTAGATGGCTCTTTCACTACCGATATTCAAAACAACAATGAAAGCCCGGAAACATTGATTCACCTGATTGAAAAGCTCAATAGCCAAAGCAAAATCACGCTGGTACCTTTTGTCGAGAACGCAAGCGTACTTTCCACCCTCTGGCAAGCAGGCGCGCATTACATTCAGGGTCACTATTTACAAGAGCCAAGCCAAGGCATGACCTACGACTTTAATATGGAAAGCTAACCTGACTTTTAACAAAATTCAGCGTGGTAGCAGCAGATCTACCATAGCAAACAGTGCTGAATTGCTGGGAAAATGATGGTTAAAATCAACTTCTAACATCGGTTAACAAGGCGAGCCTCAGTGGGGCTCGCCTTTTTTTATGGCGGAAATTAATGCGTCCGCATCAAAGACATCAAGCCAAAAAGTGCCACACCACGGGGCTTTCAAGCATTTTTCTGGATTTAACCGCACATTAACAGCGCATAAAACTCACGCATCGACAGGCTACATGAGACCAAATTGCATATAGCTAATTTTGCAATAAATCAGATTTTTGGTAGAAATGAGAACTAATGATTAGAACGCCAAATGGAGTCAGGGTAAATTAGCAACTGTTAGCCAGATACTTATTGCCGGGCACATCACCAACGCAACCTCCGCACAAGAATCGTGCACAGTAAGCGCAGTGAAAATTACTCGAGCATAAATACAACTGTCATAAAAAATCGCAACTATATAGCGATAATTGATTGAGCTGGGTTTACGCCACTCGTCAATATAAATAGAAACTCAACTAGAACGCGCTCTCGGCAACAACATCATGCAGTACCAAGGTTCAGCTACCTTGGCGTTTTTCGGTCAAAAAATTTGTTTATGGAATTGTGTCTCGCCAGCATTTTTTAATCTGCGGATTAAAAATGACTGCTCTGGAGATGGCTTTCATTCGCTTCAAAAAACGCTTAGCCCGTCAATTCAACATCGGATGTGCCATGAAAACTCTCGTCATTTACGCGCATTTACTGGCTACCTGTGTCGCGATCGGCCTATTACTGCTGCAGGACGCCGCATTGGCTAAATCGCGCGGCAGAGCTTTATCGGTAAAAGCCATTAAAGATCTGGCCACCGCCGCGGAAATTATGTTTGTCGCATTGGTGGTGCTGTGGATCACCGGCCTTGGCTTGGTACTGCTTGGTTATTTGGAAAACCCGCAACAGTATTTTATGAACGAAAAACTGTGGGCAAAATTTACTGTGGTATCGGTACTGACCCTCAACGGCGTGTTGCTGCATTACTTCAGTTTCCCTCGCGTCACTGCGCGCCGTGGCTTGTTAGGCAGAACCAAACTTGAGCAAAGACTGGTCGCTGCTACCGGCGCCATATCGTCTACCTCTTGGCTGTTTGCCTGTTATCTCGGCATTGCCCGCCCATGGAACTACACCGTGGACTACGGCTTTGTCATGTTTATCTACGCTGGCTTTTTAATAGTGGCTGTTTTCACGGCAGGTGAAGTGATGCGCAAGATGCGTACCCCTGAGCCGCCGCTGCTAACCGAAAAAGTGCATCTACAAAGTGCTCGACACCTTGATTGATTTTTAACTCCCCGTGGCATAACCGCTTCGGGATTTTTTTGTGTGGATTTCAAACCATAACGATTGCCATGACCGTTGCCGAACCCATTCGGTATTTATATCTGAGGAAGACACTATGAGTAGCTTTAAAGCCTCTGCGATCAGCCCGCGCATAAAGGGAGTGTTAACGCGCTCCCTTTATGCGGCCGGGTTTTCTCTGGCGATATCCGCTCTTTCCACGCAGGCGTATGCCGGTTGCCAGTATGTAATCGACAGCCAGTGGAATAACGGATTCGCCGCTAAAATCAAAATCACCAACACCGGTTCCAGCCCTATTAATGGTTGGAACCTGAGTTGGCAATACAGCGGCGACAACCGCATCACCAGCAGTTATAACGCGACCTTTGGTGGTACTAACCCCTACTCCGCATCCAATCTGGTTTGGAACAGCACTATCGCACCCAACCAGTCTGTTGAATTTGGGTTTCAAGGCACCAAAGGCACAGCGGCGGCAGAAATACCGGTAATCAATGGCGCAGCTTGTAGCGCTACTGCTGCTACTTCTTCGGCAGCAACTTCGTCGGTCAAGTCATCAGTTGCGTCTTCCGTAGCAAGCTCCAGTGCGAACACCTCGTCGGCTGCCAACACAGCGGCTTGGAGTTTGAACTCCAGCGCGTCCTACCTGAACTTCGTCACTACCAAAAACACCCACAACGTGGAAGTGCATAACTTCACTACCCTGACCGGTGATATTAGCCCCGCGGGTGTAGCGACCTTAACTATCGACCTCAACAGCGTGAATACCGGCGTCGCCCTGCGCGATGAGCGGATGCGCACTATGTTGTTCGATATCGTTAACTTCCCCACTGCAACCGTAACCGTCGCTGTGCCTACTACCTTAATTAGCAGCCTCGCGGTCGGCCAAGTCACCACAACGGATATCTCAGCCAGCCTGAAGCTACACGGCGTGACCGGTACGCTGACGACCAAGGTCTCGGTACAGAAATTATCCGGTTCGCGGGTGTTGGTACAAAGCCTGACGCCGATCCTGACTAAAGCTGGCGATTACGCCCTCACCGATGGTGTTGAAGCCCTGCGTGCAGCAGTTGGCATTGCCTCGATCAGTGCTGCCGTACCGGTGGATTTTGCACTTGTCTTTGACGCTCGTTAATTGGATGAGGCTTAGAGAGAAACTATCATGAAAAAATTACTCAAACTGTCAACGCTCTCTTCCGGGGTTCTCGCCCTGGGAGTTATGGCCGCTGGTAGTGCTTTCGCTCAAGGCACTTGCAGCGTGGCCTACACTACGGTGAATCACTGGGGCAACGGTGCCCAGTACAAAGTCAACGTTACCAACAATGCCAGCGCGAAAACCAGCTGGGAAGTTTGTTGGACTTACGCTGGCAACGACACCATCTATAACCTCTGGGATGGCGTCTTCAGCCAAAGCGGAAAAAACGTCTGCGTAAAAAATGCACCTTACAATTCCAATTTGGCGGCCAATGGAAAAACATCCTTCGGCTTTTTGACCAATAACCCCGGCGTCGCCCCGACAGCATTTACCCTCAACGGCGTTGCCTGTGGCGGAACTGCAGCCAGCAGTGCGCCTAGCAGCACACCAAGTAGCATTGCCAGCAGTAGCCGCTCAAGCAGCAGCTTGCCGGTGTCGAGCAGCAGCCGTTCTAGCAGTAGCTTATCGAGCAGCTTGCCGCTATCCAGTAGCAGCCGTTCCAGCAGCAGTAGCCTGGCGCCGAGTAGCGTTGCAGTATCGAGCAGCAGCCGTAGCAGTAGCAGCAGTTCTGTACCCGCCACTGCCGCACGCTGGTTGCTGGATAGTGCCAACTCAACCTTCCATTTTGTGACGGTGAAGAAAACCCTGGCTGGCGTAGAAACGCCGGAAAACCTGACTTTCAGCCAACTCCAAGGCACAGTAGCCAGCTCCGGTCAGGCAACCTTGACTATCCCATTGGCGAGCATCAGCACCGCTAACGTCGTTCGCGATCCGCGGATGCAAAGCTTGCTGTTTGAATCCGCTTACCTGCCTAGCCTGCACTTCACCACCCAACTCGATTTGGTGGCGATAGAAGCAATGGCTGCGGGTAGCACTGCGATCCAGTCAGTTACCGGTAATTTGGTGCTGCACGGTATCGTCAAACCACTGGTATTTGATGTGTTGGTGGTGAAAAACGCCGCTAACAACATCAGCTTCTCGCCACGTAAACCTATCGTCATCAACTCGATTGATTTTGATCTGAGTGGCGGTGTTGAAGCCCTGCGCGCCGTCGCTGGTCTATCTACTATCGGTGAGAAAGTACCGGTTTACTTCAAGATGTTCCTCAACCGCGACAACCCTACCAATGTTCCTGCCATCGTTCTGGCTACCGCACCTAATGCACCGGTCAGCTTGAGCGGCAATGTGGGCGGCACCGGTAGTGCTAACTTGAACTGGGCGGATGTCAGCGCGAACGAAACCGGCTTTTTGGTGCGTCGCAAACTGGCTGGCGGCAACTGGGCTACCGTGTCTAACAACGCGGCCAATAGCGTCAGTTATCTTGATAGCCTGACCGCTGCAGGCAGCTACGACTATAAAGTCATCAGCTACACCGGCAGCATCCCATCAGCGGCGACCGCGCCATTGACTCTGGTGTATGCAACCACCACCTCGTCAGCCGCATCAGTCAGCAGCGTTGGTAGCTCTACCAGTTCAGTAGCGACCAGCTCTACTTCAAGCGTGGCAAGTAGCTCCGGCACTACCAGCAGTGCGGGCACCCTGGTCGGCAATGCGACTACTGGTGCAACACTCTGGAGTCAGCGTAGCTGCTTAGCCTGTCACGGCGTAGATGGCGAGAAAACCTCATCCGGTTCACCGGCACTGGTTCCTCTTAATCCGAATCGCTCCAGCTATCTCCATAGCCAGGATACACAAGCGCGTTCACTCAGAGACTTTATTGCCAAGTGGATGCCACAAGGCGGCGAAGGTAGCTGTGTTGGCCAATGCGCGGCAGACCTTGAAGCCTACATCCTGACCTGGCGTAAGCCGAGTGACGGCGTACCGGATAGCCCTGTTTCTAACTTCAGCTGCCCATCGAACGCCTCAAGTTACGGTCAAAGAACCCTGCGTTTGTTGACCAAACTTGAATACCAACGCTCGGTAAAAGATTTGGTGAATTATCAAACCGACGTGACTGCAAGCTTGCCGGATGACTTTGTGTCAGGTGCGTTTGTGAACAACAACACTCTGTCGATTGATAAGACCCGCTACACCAGCTACCTGGCTCACGCCGAGCGTATCGCCACTGACGTTGCAACTCGCTGGAATGCTGTACTGAGCTGTACTCCATCAACCAGCTGTGCCAGCACTCTGGTTAATACCTTGGGTCCTCGTATCTTCCGTCGCCCGCTGACTACTGAAGAACAAACAGCGTATCTGGCAGTGGCGAATGGCACTACCGGTGGTCGCAGTGTGACTGATGGTATGCAAGTAGCGCTGACGGCGATGTTGTCTTCACCGCAATTCCTGTATCGCTCGGAAATAGGCGAGCTGTCCAGCACTGGCGTGTACAAACTGACCGGTTATGAAATGGCGACCTACATGGCGTATACCTTCACCGGTACTACTCCAAGCGATGCCCTGAGAACCGCAGCTGCTAACGGCACCTTGAATACTGCAGCCGGTATCCGTACCCAAGCCGCCAGCTTGCTGGCCTCGGCGAACACCAAGCTGCTGTTGAGTGATTTGGTAAACCGCTGGTTGATGACCGAGAAGATCGAAACCCTCACCAAACCTGCGGTGAATAATTTCGCTACCCTCGGCGCTGATATGAAGAATGAGTTGGGTAAAAACTTCGCCACCGCGATGCTGGAAACCAACGGTACCTTCGCTTCTGTCTACAACCCAAGCTACACGCACGTCAACTCACGTTTGGCGGCGCACTATGGTCTGGCGTTCAGCGGCACCCAGGATGCGGACGGTTTCGTTAAAGCTACCACCAGCGACCGTGGCGGTATCCTGATGTCCGGTGCCTTCATGTCACGTTATGCCAGCACTACTGATTCAAACATGATCACCCGTGCGGTAGCGATTCGCAGAAAGTTGATGTGTCAGGATATTCCTGAGCCACCAGCCGGTGTGAGCCTTGACCGTGAAGCTTTGGCCGCACGCGATAAAGCCTTCTATGAAGATCCACACACTACCCAGCGTATGATTTTCGAACGCATCACTGGAGGCACCAGCTGTGCAAACTGCCATGGTGAGGTCATCAACCCATTGGGTGGCGGTCTGGAGAACTTCGATACTGCGGGTCGTATCCGTTCAACCGACCTCAAAGGCAATGCGATTGTGTCTAGCGGCACCTTCTTCTCGCCCTATCCACAACTGCAGTTCCTGAACGATCCGGACCGCGTTATCTACTCACCGTCGATTCAATTCAACGGTGCCAAAGATCTCGCTCGCACGATTGTTGAGCACCCACAAGTAGCGAATCTGGCTCAGACTTGTCTGGCAACCCAGTTTGTAAGCTACAGTTCGGGTATCAACTCGATCTTCCTGATCGACTCCACCAGGGATGTTGGCTACAAGCGTATTAGCAAGGCAGAAGAAAACGCCTACCGCTGCGACGTTGCTGATTTGACCAACGTACTAACCACCAAAGGCCCACGTGCAATGCTGGAAGAAATCCCTGCATTGGAATCAGTGATGTATCGGCAGGAGTGGGCGCGCTAATGCGCGCCCCGCTCTTCCCTAGCCTTGTTAACGAATTGGAGTAAATAAAATGCGATATAGAGACTGCTTCGATAAAGAGCGTAGAGATTTTCTGCGTATCGTAAAGCACGCTGGCGTGTCGGCCGGTTTGATTAGAGCGTCCAGCCTGATTGGTGGCGTGATGCTAGCGCGCACCGCTGAAGCACAAAGCGGCACACCAACCAAAAGCTGCTTGATCTTCTCCGGCGGCGGTTGCCAAGCGGCGCGCTGGTATCCATCCGGCGGTGTTTTTCCTGAGCAATCCGCACCACTGCAAAGCCATTACAGCCGAATTGCGATGATGAAAAACGCATCGCTCACTGGCGCAGGTCACGGCATCATGTTCCATCGCTTCGATAACGCCAGCTTCTCGCGCGACAGCTTCGACGTGAACATGGGTCGTACCATCGGCGCCAACTATCCGGTGAAATACCTGAACGTGGGTACCACCGAAGAGTCGCAACTGAGCCGTGAAGGTAGCTCCAGTAAGCCAACCATCACCAGCCCGCAAAATGCCTTGGACATCCTGTTTAGCGGTGGCACGACTACCCCGTCTACCGGAACCGCGCCGAGAAAATCGATTGCCGACTTGCATTACCCGGCGATCAACAGTTTGAAAACCAAACTGGGTCAGCACGAAAAAGAAAAACTGGACAGCCATTTAACGGCGATCCAGGAAATTGAAGCAGCGATTGGTTCGGGTAGTACTGGCGGTGGCAGTTCGGGTTCATGCCCTAAACCGTCCAGCACTGCCGTGACTGGCTTTGACTCACTGGCAAAATTGCAGACCGATATTATTGTGCTGGCATTGAATTGTAATCTGACTGCTTCGGTGTCGATTGCTTTCGGTTCTGATGCGCACAACCATATCTTTGATGCACTCGGCGGCCGTTCATCACACCAATCGCACCACTTCAACCAAGTGCAATACACTGAAGACATTGCCTACATGCAGAGTCTGACCAAAAATCTGCTGGATAAGTTGAATGCTAACGGTTTGCTGAGCTCAACCACTGTGTTCCAGATGTCGGACATGGGTATTGCTGACGCACATGGTAATGACGATGTCCCCATGCTGCTTGCAGGTGCGGGTATTGCTGGCGGTACGCTGTTGGATATCGGCAAAAAAACCCAAGCGGATATTTACCACACACTGGCACTGAAAATGCGCGCAGACCAAAGCCCGAACAGTACGGCTTACCGTAACTGGGGTGGCTCGATTATCGCTGGTTTATAAGCATCGCAACTTAAGTATCGTAACTACAGTAGTAACAAGATGACGGCAGTGAAAGCTGCCGGATTGATCGCAAAACCCCAGCCTAAAAACTGGGGTTTTGTTTTTTTATGTTGAACGACTAAACCGTATCAAGCGCGAGCCGAATCACTTCATCGCCAGCGCGCATCACTCCACCCTGAATCACCTTGGCGCACAAGCCACCATAACCAAACATCGCAGCGGTGCCACCCGCCCCCAGGGCTTCATCCATACGCGAACAAGGATGACAAAGGGCATTTGTTTCGAGAATGACCTCGCCGATTTGCAGGCGCTGGTAGCGCAGCAAATTCATATTCATGCCGGAGATCACCAGATTGCGACGCAGGAGTCGGGGATCAATCGAGCTATGCCCGGTGTGCTGGCAAATCTGCTGGATATATTCGCTGCTGATCAGCGTGACTTGCCGCGCCGAACCCGGAGTTTTTTTCATCCGGTGATCACCTACCAAACCCAAACCGACGACTGCTTCGGCTTGATCGACAACCACTACCTCACCACGCCGTTCACTGCGCAAACCAATCCACTCCAATTTGCCGGGGGCGAGATTGGAGCAGAGTTTATCGAGCAGACGGGCTTGGCTGTTCATTGAGGAACTCACTCGAAATTACGATTGATAGATTAGTACTGATCCTGCTGAAAATACTCAGGCGCAAGGTTATCAAAGCGGGTGTATTTGCCGACGAAGGCGGCGCGGCAGGTGCCGATTTCACCGTTACGTTGCTTGCCGATAATCAACTCGGCCATGCCTTTGTCGGGGCTGTCTTCGTTGTAGTATTCGTCGCGGTAGATGAACAGGATTACGTCGGCGTCCTGTTCAATGGCGCCCGATTCTCGCAAGTCGGAGTTCATTGGGCGCTTGTTGGGGCGCTGTTCCACACCGCGGTTTAACTGTGAGAGGGCGATCATCGGACACTCGAATTCTTTGGCGATACCTTTGAGCGAGCGCGAAATCTCGGAGATCTCTTGCGTACGACCTTCGCCACCACCGGCTACCGTCATCAACTGCAGGTAATCGACCATAATCATGCCGGGGTTGCCGTGTTCGCGCGCGATGCGGCGGATTCGGGCGCGCATTTCCTGCGGATTAAGGCCGCCGGTATCGTCGATAAACAGCAGCTTGTCTTTCATTTTAGCGACGGCAGAAGACAGCTTCGGCCAATCTTCTTCAGTAAGTTTACCGTTGCGCATTTTGCCCTGATCGATGCGGCCAATGGACGACATCATCCGCATGACCAATGCGTTGGAAGGCATCTCCATACTGAATACCAGCACCGGTTTGGCTTGGTTAAACAGTGCGCCTTCCACAAAGTTGAGTGCCAGTGCGGTCTTACCCATGGACGGCCGCGCGGCGAGAACAATCAGTTCGCCTGGCTGCCAGCCGGAGGTGCGCTGATCCAGATCGGTAATACCCGAGGGCACGCCGGTGATATCGCTGCCGGAGCGGAAGAGTTCATCGATACGCTGTACGGTCGCCTTGAGGAGTTCATTCACCCCCACCAAACCGCCTTCTTTGGGGCGATCTTCGGCGATTTCGGCGACGCGTTTTTCAGCGAGTTGCAGCAAGTCGTCGGAATCCAGACCGGCCGGATTCATACTCGATTTACTGATTTCCTGCGCGGCAGCAATCAATTGGCGAAGGGTTGAGCGCTCGCGCACGATTTTGGCATAGGCGGCGATGTTTGCTGCGCTCGGGGTGTTGTTGGCCATTTCGACCAGATAACCCAATCCACCGACGCGCTCCAGCTCATCGTGTTTGTGTAATTCTTCAGAAAGGGTGATGACATCCAGCGGCTGACCGGCTTCCTGCAGCTCGATCATCATGCGGAAGATGACTTTGTGATCGTCGCGGAAGAAGTCCGCTTCCGAGACCACTTCCAGCACCGTATCCAGCCGGTTATTGTCGAGCATTAACCCGCCCAGTACCGATTGTTCGGCTTCCACCGAGTGCGGCAAAGCGTTCTGGGTAGTTAGCTCGCTGGCGAGGCGATCCTCAAAACTGGATGATTCGAAACTGGATTCAGGCATAAGGCTTTAAAACACTGGCGGAGTTATTAATTAGGTCGCTATTTATTAAATCGCGTGCAAAAAAAATCGGGCACTACTTCAACCACAAAGGGTTGTCGATAGTGCCCGATTTCATCTTGCTTGTCAGCAGAAGCTGACGCGCAATGCTACTGCTTCCGGGTTATTACTCGGGAACAACAGCCAATTTAACAGCTTGAATCACTTCAGCATGCAACTGAACATCGATCTCATATTGACCGATTTCACGCAGTACGCCTTGTGGCAAGCGAACTTCTGACTTGGCAACAGCAACGCCAGCAGCAGTAATTGCTTCAGCGATGTCGCGCGTGCCGATAGAGCCGAACAAACGGCCTTCGTCACCTGCTTTAGCAGCGATGGTTACTGCCAACGCAGCCAATTTCTCAGCGCGTTCGGTAGCACCAGCGATTTTGCCAGCAGCAGTTGCTTCCAACTCAGCGCGACGCGCTTCGAAGTCAGCAATGTTTTTAGCAGTAGCAGCAACAGCCTTGCCTTGCGGCAACAGGTAGTTACGGCCGTAGCCAGATTTAACAGAAACTTTGTCACCAATAGCGCCTAAACGGCCTACTTTATCAAGCAGAATAACTTCCATCTCTATACCCCTTACTCGTGGCTGTCAGTGTATGGAATCAAAGCCAGGTAACGAGCACGCTTGATAGCAGTAGCCAACTGACGTTGGTATTTAGCTTTGGTGCCAGTGATACGGCTTGGAACGATCTTGCCAGTTTCGGTGATGTAAGCTTTCAGCGTTTCAACATCTTTATAATCGATGCGCTTGGTGCCTTCAGCGGTAAAACGGCAGAATTTGCGACGACGGAAAAAACGGGCCATGGTTATACCTCCTGCTCTTCTTCAAAATCATCTGCATCAACACCGTCTTCATCAGACAGGTCTTCTGCGTCATCACGACGTTCGGTACGCGGTGGGCGTGCCTTGCGCTCGCGGCCTTCTTTCTCGGCCTTCATGATGAATGATTCGTCAGTAACAGCGGCATCTTCACGCAAAACCATGCTGCGCAAAACGGCGTCGTTGTAACGGAAGTTGGTGGTCAGTTCTTCCAACACAGCTTCAGAGCATTCTACGTTCATCAGAATGTAGTGAGCTTTGTGAACTTTGTTGATTGAGTAGGCTAACTGGCGACGGCCCCAGTCTTCCAGACGGTGAACTTGGCCACCATCGTTTTTGATAGAAGAGCTGTAACGCTCAACCATTGCTGGAACTTGTTCGCTCTGGTCAGGATGAACCAGGAAAACGATTTCGTAATGACGCATTTATAGCTCCTTACGGGTGAAAGTCTCCCACTCTGTCAATAAATGATGGGGCGGTGAGACAAGGAGTAGCCAGATTTCGGATCTGCACAGAATGCAGACTCATTCCCCCCGGCTGGTTTGGGGTGCGGAATTGTACGGACTCAGCCCCGTTGATGCAAGGATAAAGAATAGCCAGTCATTGTCATCATACTGTCATCTGCCAAGGCTAGCGTGAGGCAAGTTACCCGTAATCCACCCGGAGCCTGCCGATGGCGAATGATTCCCATAACTACAGCATTGATTACGAGCGCCTGATGCAAGAGGAGATGCTCGATAACCTCGACGAAGAGCTGGAAATGGAGCTCGATGATGACCGGCTGGAAAGATTGACCGAAGATGACGATGCCGGTAACGGCTTGGATCGCCGCGTTTATTTCCGCGAGCTGTTGCGCTTACAGGCAGAGCTGGTGAAGTTGCAGGATTGGGTGGTCGATAAAAAATTAAAAGTAGTCGTGCTATTTGAAGGCCGCGATGCCGCCGGTAAAGGTGGAGTAATCAAGCGTGTGACCCAGCGGCTCAACCCGCGCACCTGCCGTGTGGCGGCACTGCCCGCACCAAGCGACCGCGAGCGTAGCCAGTGGTATTTCCAGCGCTATGTCTCCCACTTGCCCGCAGGTGGTGAAATCGTGTTATTCGACCGCAGTTGGTACAACCGTGCAGGCGTCGAGAAAGTGATGGGCTTTTGTAACGACGACGAATACGAGGAGTTCTTTCGCACTGTCCCCGAGTTTGAGCGAATGCTAGTGCGCTCTGGCATCATCCTGATCAAATACTGGTTTTCCATCACCGACAGCGAACAGTACAAACGCTTTCTGGCGCGTGTGCATGACCCGCTCAAACAGTGGAAACTATCGCCAATGGATATGGAATCCCGTCGCCGCTGGGAGCAGTACACCAAGGCGAAAGAGGTGATGATTGATCGTACCCATATCCCTGAAGCACCTTGGTGGATAGTGGAAGCCGTCGATAAAAAACGCGCGCGCCTCAACTGCATTAGTCACCTCTTATCACAGGTTCCCTACGGCGAAGTCGATCACCCCAAAGTCGAATTACCAGCCAGGGTTTACAACCCTGACTACTACCGCGCCCCCATCGCTGACGAGTTATTTGTGCCTTCTATCTACTAACAGCTGGTTATGAATAAGGGGGAGTCTGAGCAATCTGGCTCCCCTAAAGCCCTTCGAGTTTTCCCCCGGCAACAAACCCACTCAATAATTTACTTTTCGGTCAACCGCAGATTCCCTATAGTGGCTATCACTGTCATTACGCGCCTAAAACTATTTATGATTACCCACCCTGTACTTCGCTCATTGTTTGAGCATCGTTATTTATTATTGTTACTGCTATTCACCAGTGTCATTTTTTATAAGGGTATAACGCCCTCTTTTTCTTCTGATGACTTTGTACACCTGGAAAACAATATTCATTTCGAGAATCTAGCCGAAGCATCTGAGGTATTTATCAAGCCCTATGGCCGCGAATATCGACCACTGGTGCGCTTGTCGCTGTGGCTGAATCATCAAATGGGCGATAGCGCACTCGCTTACAAAATCAGCAATCTGTTGATGCACTTGCTGTGTATCGCATTACTGTACGGATTGATGCTGCGCCTGGACGCAGACAAAACTGCCGCATTGATTGCAAGCAGTATTTTTGCCCTACACCCTATTCACACCACCAGCGTACATTTTATTTTGGGGCGCACAGATTTGGTGGCCACAGTGTTTTATCTGGCCACGCTGTACTGCGTGGCAGGCTGGAAAAAATCATCCAACTTTGTACAACAGACCATGACTATTTTATGGTTTACAGCGGCGCTATTATCCAAAGAATTGTCCATCACTCTGCCCGCGATGATGCTGGCGATTTTACTTTTACAGAGACAATCCCTCGCATTCTCCAACGTACTGCGCACAGTCTTAACATTGTGGATTTACGTGCTACTAGCGCTGATTTATTTGATTGCTCGGTTTTATCAATGGCAGACCATAGATGGCGCTTTAGTGGTCTATACCAATTTTTCACCGTTGAATATTCTCACCAACTATCTCGAATGGGGCTTTGCGCTGCTCTACCCATTTGATCTTTACATCGCACGCGAATGGCAACTGTTGTATCCACAAGAGTTCATCACCCTTGCGTTATTGGCGATCCTGTTACTCCTTGCTGCCCTTGTATATATCTGGCGCCAGACAGCCGCCCAGCTTTTGCGTGCACCGCTACTGTGGTTAGGAATTGTCTGGATTCTAGTGACCTTACTTCCAATGACAGGCGGCAATGCCCATCGCTGGTATTTATATCTGCCCAGCGCTGGACTCAGCTTGATAATTGCTGCTGCATGGCCAGTGACACTTGCGCATAAACGAAAACTGTTAAACCTGTTGTTAGTGCTAACGTTGATCGTCTACGCCGGGGAAACGCTACGCCAATCGCTCATTTGGAACAAACAAAGTCAAATTAATGAACGCTTGTTATCTGACGCGGAAACTCATGAGTTGCGCCAACATGCCGCTATCGCCATTGCCAACATGCCTTTCGGTTATCAAAGTGCATTTTTATTTACTCACAGCGCATTTGAAGAAGCGCTAAGAGTTCGCTATGGCAGCAGTCCGCGTATTGAAATATTGAACTATCTAAATCTGGATAAACAGAATCCTATTGAAGTAACAAGTTCAACAGACGGCATTCGTTTTGGTATCACACCCAATGCTTATCGTTATTTTCGGTTACGCAACCTGCAGATCTTTTTTGATAAACCCAATGTTTATGCACAAGGAGATTTCACACTGCGCATCGATCAGCTCGATGGCGCTGGACGCATTAGTGTTTATACATTACAGCCGCCTGAGCAAACTCAGATACCTATTTATTACTTTGATGGCGAGCATTTCAAACGTCTATCACCCCATAGGTAAACATCAGCTGCAGGTAAGCAAAGGAGAAATCTATGTCTATTGAATTTTGGGAAACCGGCAGTTACGTTGTCACCGTGATCGGCTTGCCATTGGCGATTTGTGTGTTCCTGTATGAGCAGCGCAAAGAGCGTGAAAATGAAGAGGAAGAGGTATACCAGTTGCTGTCGGATAACTATCAAGACTTCCTCAAAGTGGCGTTAGAAAATCCGGACTTACGCTTGTTCTCTACCAGCGGCAGCACGTCTTTAAATGAAGAACAAAACGAGCGCTTACTGATTATTTTTAGCATGCTCACCTCGCTGTTTGAGCGCGCCTATCTACTCCTCTATGAGGAAACCATGTCCCCTAAACAGGCACGACGCTGGAACTCTTGGGAGGACTACATTGCCGAGTGGTGCCACAAACCGCACTTCCGTGAGCTGCTCCCAAAACTATTGATTGGTGAAGATCCAAGCTTCGCCAGTTATATTGAGAAAATGGCTGGGATAGCTAGCCAAAACAGCATTCAACATGAATGATTAACGGCGCACTAAAATATTATTATTTATGGGCAGCAAAAAACGGAGATATAGATGATTTACCAAGGCGGCTGTCATTGCGGCGCAATACAATTTGAAGTGGAAGCGCCGGACGAAGTAGAAGTCGAAGACTGCAATTGTTCGATCTGTAATATGACGGGCTTTTTGCATTTGATTGTGCCGCAACGCAATTTTCGTCTTATCAGCGGCGAAGAAAATATCACTACTTATACATTTAACACTGGTGTAGCCAAACACAAATTTTGCGCTATTTGCGGCATCAAACCTTTTTATATTCCCCGATCAAATCCGGACGGTGTGGATGTGAATTTGCGCTGCTTAACCCCCCAACCAAAAACAGTGAAGATTGTGAATTTTGATGGGCAGAACTGGGAAGATAATGCGCATAGAGTTGCGTATAAAAGCGTGTAACCCGCATGCAGCTGAGGCACTACGGGTTACAACTTAAACTTGGGCAAAAAACTAAGGGGCGAGCGTTAAGCTACCCTGCATGATGGCAATATGGCCGGGAAATGAGCAGAAAAAGGTGTAAGCACCACCCGCTGCCAATTTGCTAACCGGGAAAGTTACCGATGCAGTTTCGCCGCCACCGATAAGCTTGGTAAACGCAATTACACGCTCATCGCCTGGTTTGATGTATTGGTTATCAACCCCTGCCGCAAGCCCATCATTAGCAACCCCTTTGGCATCTTCCGCCTTACTCAACACCCAGTTATGACCCATCACCGTTTTAGGCAGCTTGCCGGTATGCGCCAAGTTCAAGGTGAACTCTTTGCAGGTTTTATTTACTGTGATGGCCTTTTGGTCAAACTGCATAGCGTCGTTGCTATTAAGGGTAAAACTGCAGTCATCTGCTTGCGCAAACTGCGCGCCCGCCAGCAATAATCCCGCGAGTGCAAAAGTATATTTTTTCATTATTAATCCTCATTACCGTTTGTTGTAGTGAATAAACTAAAGCGCTACTTTACTCAAAAGCAGCCAATATATGCAGAATTATTAATGCTTAGATTGGTTAATTGCTCTAGACGTATCTTTACTGTCACCAATAATTGCTTTTATCATCGACTGATACCCGATATTTTTGGCGCGATTGGCGCAATTCTAAAAATTGCGCCCAACACCCAGTTTCCGCAGGCTCAGCTATGGACATTCCTAATAACACCGCCCTTATTATTATCGATCAGCAACAAGGATTGGATAATCCAAAACTTGGATTGAGAAATAATCCTGCTGCAGAAAACGTGATGCTGAAATTACTCAATTTATGGCGTAGTGCGCAGCGACCAATTATTCACATTAAACACCGGTCGGAAGAACACGAGTCTGTTTTCTATCCAGATCAACAGGGTTTTGAATTTAAGTTGGATTTTTTACCGCAAGGCAATGAACGGGTTATTGAGAAATCAATCCCTTGTGCATTATTAAAAAGCGGCTTGGACAAAATCCTTGCACTACAAGATATAGGAACCTTTGTCCTTATCGGCGCATCCACCAACAATTCAATTGAAGCCACTGCAAGAACGGCGAGTGGACTAGGTTTTAACGTTATTATCATTGAAGATGCCTGTTTTACATTTGCAAAATGTGATTACTTTGGCATAGCAAGAACAGCACAAGAAGTGCATGCGATGTCACTAGCGAATTTGCAGGGGGAATATGCACAGATTATTAATTCAGAGATATTACTAAAGGAGACCACATGATTATCCGCCCATGCACACCCAACGACACCGCCGCCGTTTGTGCTATTTATAATCACTACATCGAACACACCATCATTACCTTCGAAGAAGATTCACTCACCGTAGCGCAGATGCAAGAGCGGGTAAATGCTTATACCCAGCTCTACCCATGGTTAGTGTGTGAGGATGCAGGTGAAGTGGTTGGCTATGCTTATGCGAGCAAATGGAAAGAGCGCAGCGCGTATAAACACACCGCCGAAGTGACTGTGTATTTAAAACATGATGTGACACAAAAAGGTTACGGCAGTGCGCTGTATGCGGAATTAATTGAACAATTAAAGACAAAAGGCTGTCATGTGTTATTGGGATGCTTAGCAATTCCCAATGAAGCCAGCGCGAAATTGCACGAGCGTTTTGGTTTTACACAGATTGCACATTTTACCGAAGTGGGGCATAAGTTTGACCGTTGGCTTGATGTGGGTTATTGGCAAAAAGTGCTTTAGCCTCGATGTCTGGCAGCTATACTCTGTTACAGAATTTGTGTACCACCATTTTTTTAATGTACCGGGAGGTATCACCATGAACCACAGGATTTTTACACTCTTATCGTTGATGTTGCTTAGCCTCATGGGGTGCTCACCTAAAGAGCAAACCGCACCGGCTACAACAGAGGCATCCATGAAGATCAGTGGCGAAGCTTTCTATCGCGAGCGCATGGCAGTACCGCCCGAAGCGCAACTAGAAGTGTTTTTGGAAGACGTAAGTTTGGCCGATGCGCCCGCCAAAATTATCGGCAGCAAGGTAATTCCCAACGCGGGGCAACCACCTTACCAATTTGAAATTGAATATTCACCCAGCGCTATTATTCCCGGCCATCGCTACAACTTGCGTGCGCGGCTCACCGCAAATGGCGAATTGTTATTTATAACCGATCAAGCCAATAGCGTGTTTGCTGAAGGGCAAGAAAACCAAACCCAATTGTTGCTGCGTCGCACAGCCAACCAAGCAGCGGAAACTCAAACCACACAAACCTCTACCTCGATTCCAACGCAATCATTACAAAACACTTATTGGAAATTAATTTTATTGCAGGACACCGAAGTGATTGTCACCGACAATCAACGCGAGCCGCACATGGTGCTGGATAAAGATAATCGCATCGCCGGTTCCGATGGCTGCAATCGCATGATGGGCAGTTATAACCTGGATGGTGATAAACTGACCTTCGGCCAATTAGCAGGCACCATGATGGCCTGCATAAAAGGCGGCGAATATGCCAAGGTATTTACTGATACGCTGTCCAAAGTCACCACCTATAGCGTGCATGGCGATCAGTTGGAATTACGCGATGACACAGGTTTGGTTCTTGCGCGCTTTAAAGCGGTTGCCTTGCAATAAAAAAACTTGCCGAAGAAAAAAGCCCGTTAGCTGCACAAGCTAACGGGCTTTTTATTGCAACAAACACTGGCACTTATACGCGACGCTGACGCACCGCCTCAAACAAACACACACCCGTTGCAACTGACACATTCAAACTGCTGACCGTGCCTGCCATAGGGATATTCATTAAATGGTCGCAGGTATCTTGCGTCAGGCGACGCAAGCCATCGCCTTCGGCGCCCATCAAAATACCAATTGGGCCGGTGAGGTTGCATTCGTATACCGATTGCTCCGCTTCGCCCGCCGCACCAAATAACCAAACACCTTTTTCTTGCAGATTTTTTAGCGTGCGCGCCAAATTGGTGACCGGAATAAATGGCAGCACTTCCGCCGCACCGCAAGCCACTTTGCGCACGATGGGCGTAATACCAACCGATTTATCTTTAGGTGCGATTACCGCATGCACCCCCGCCGCTTCTGCCGAGCGCATACACGCGCCGAGGTTGTGCGGATCGGTGACGCCATCGAGAATCAATAAAAACGCTGGTTCGTTGAGTTTGTCGATCAAATTAAATAAATACACTTCATCGTAGGTTTCACCCGGCGTGCAAATCGCAACCACACCTTGGTGATTTTCATCGCCCACTAATTCATCAAGTTTATTGCGATTCACTACTTGGCAATGAATACCATTGCTTTGCGCAGCGCTGACAATTTTTTGCAGGCGCAGATCGTTGCGCCCCTGCACCATGTAAATTTCAATCACACGTTGCGGTGCGCTTTTTAATAATGCCTGCACTGAGTGCAGGCCAAAAATATGTTCACGTTTCAAAACACTGATCCAACTCGTTAACCATTAAACAGGGGTAGTTATCAACACTTACGCGGCGTAATGCTCACCTCAGTTAACGCTCAGAGAGCCGCGTTTCACGCTCGCGCAAGATTCGATCTTTCACCACATAAATTTCGCGATTCAAATTTTCATCGCGCACAAAGTTTTCACTTTGCATCCAGCGATCAATCCTTTGTCTTAGCCTTAGCCACCGGTCTTTTAGCATTTGCCTTCTCAGCCCCAGCGACAGCCTTGCTCTTTGTTGCCTTAGGCGCAGGCGATTGAACTGTTGCTGGCGCTGCCTTGCTTGCAGTTTTCGCAGTTTTACGGCCATGATCAACCTCACTTTTGGGTTTAGCAGGCGCTGCTTTTTGCGCTGCTATTTTTTTCGGCGCGGGCGCTTTAGTCGCTGGCGCTTTTTTTACGGGTGCTGTTACGGGTGCATCCGCAGTATCTGCCACTCGTTTCACTACTATTTTCTTAGCTACCGCTGTTTTCACAACCGGCTGTGCTGGAGCTACTTTTTTACTGCGCGCAGTCGATTTAACAGCAGTTGGTTTTTCCGCCGCTGATTTTTTGGTATTGGTTTTTTTAGCCGCCGGTTTTTGAGCAACACCTTTTTTAACAACCGGTGCTGCGGCCGCTGGTTTTTTGCTTGCAGCAGCAGATGCTTTTATTGCTGGAGCAGCAACCGGTTTTTCACTGGCTGATTTTCTGCCCGCCGGTTTTTTACTGCCGCGCTTGGCAACCTTGGGTTTGATCTCTGATTTTGGACGACGAACCGCATCAGCTGATTCAAGTTCAAAATCGATTTTGCGATTATCCAAATCTACCCGCACCACACGCACAACTAGTTCATCACCCAAGCCAAATACTTTGCGTGTGCGCTCTCCAACCAAGCGATGTTGCGCCGGTTCAAAACGATAATAATCGTGCGGCAGCGAGGTGATGTGAATCAAACCTTCTACATACAAATCATTTAATTCGACAAACAAACCAAAGCTGGTGACAGAGCTAACATGGCCGCCGTAAACCGCGCCCACTTGATCGCGTAGGTATTCGCATTTCAGCCAACTCACCACATCGCGTGTTGCTTCGTCGGCGCGGCGTTCGGTGCGTGAACACTGTTCGCCAAATACCACCATGTCGCTCGCGCTGTAAGGATAAATAAATTTTTTCGGAATCGCTTTCGCAGTATCGACACGGCGCACATGTGTGGTCGGTTCTGTACCGCGCACCACTGAGCGAATTGCGCGATGCACTAACAAATCGGGATAGCGACGAATCGGTGAAGTGAAGTGTGTATAAGCTTCATAACCCAAACCAAAATGGCCGTGGTTTTCTACTTGATACATCGCCTGACGCAAACTGCGCAGCATCACGGTTTGAATTAAATGTGCATCGCTGCGGCCTTGAATCATTTGCAGCAATTGTTGGTAATCGCCTGGCGTTGGTTTATCACCACCGGCCAAGCCCAAACCTAATTCCGATAAATACGCGCGCAAATTGGTGAGTTTGGTTTCAGTCGGCCCTTCATGGACGCGGAACAAACCAATCAAATTATGTTTGTCGATAAAAGTGGCGGCGCAGACGTTCGCACACAACATGCACTCTTCAATTAATTTGTGCGCATCGTTACGCTTGATGGGAACGATGCGCTCGATTTTGCGCTCTTCATTAAATTGAATGCGTGTTTCCACCGTTTCAAAATCAATTGCACCGCGCTCATCGCGCGCAATACGCAAACATTGGTAGAGCTTGTGCAATAGTTCGAGTTGCGGCACCACGGCTTTATATTCTTCGCGCAGCGCTTTGCTGGCTTCGCCATCGCCGGTGAGAATTTCACCCACTTTGGTGTAAGTGAGGCGCGCCTTGGAATGCATCACCCCTTCATAAAATTGATAACCGGTAATGCGCCCGGCATCGCTGATATTCATCTCGCACACCATGCACAAACGATCGACATGAGGGTTCAACGAACACAAGCCGTTGGAGATTGCCTCGGGCAACATGGGCACCACATAATCGGGGAAATACACCGAGTTGCCGCGCGCACGCGCTTCAACATCCAACGCACTTTCTACCGGAACATAATGCGACACATCGGCAATCGCCACGTATAAACGCCAGCCGCCTTTACGGCGCTCACACAAGACTGCATCGTCAAAATCGCGCGCATCTTCGCCATCAATAGTCACGAAGGGCAAGTTGCGCACATCAACACGATGCAACTTATCCTGCTCTTTCACTTCGTGCGATAACAGCGCTGCTTCCGCGATCACTTCACCCGGCCAAATGCTCGGGATACCGTGCGCCTGAATCGCCAATTCGATTTCCATGCCCGGCGCCATATGGTCGCCCAAGACTTGAATCACACGGCCAGTAGGCAAGCGATTTTTATCCGGCTGCTGGGTAATTTCGGCCACCACAATTTGCCCATGCTTGGCGCCACCGTAGGTGCCAAACGGAATCATGATGTCATGCGTAATACGCGGATTTTCCGGGCGTACAAACTGAACACCCTCTTCATTAAAAAAGCGCCCGGCCAATTGCGTGGTATTGCGCACCAGCACATCGACAATCGCGCCCTCTTCCTTACCGCGATACTGCTCGCCCGAGAGCCGCACCAGCACTTCGTCGCCATCAAATACTTTGCGCATTTGGCGATTGTGCAGATAAATGTCTTCACCCCCATCAGCGAGGATCACAAAGCCGTAACCATCGCGATGCCCCTGCACACGGCCGCGCACCACATCGATTTTATCGAGGCGCACATAAGCATCGCGGCGGTTGCTGATCAATTGGCCATCGCGCGCCATGGCAATCAAACGGCGGCGCAGCGCCTCAATCTGGTCTTCACCCGTGAGTTTCAACATCACACACATTTGCTCATGGGTAACAGGCTGATCGGCGCTGTCGAGAAGGTCGAGAATATACTCGCGGCTAGGGATGGGGTTTTCGTATTTTTCGGCTTCGCGCGCGGCGAAAGCATCGCGGGGCGGGGCTTTACGTTTAGTCAATTTGACATCCTATAGGCAATATTGGCGGTTTTTGAACGTTCCTGACGCTATTGTCTGAATTATAGGGCAGCCAAGATGACAAACCTACAAATAAAATCTCCCCTCTCGTTGACAATCCAAAGGGCGCTAATTATAGTGCGCGGCCTCAGCCAAGGCTGAGTACGCCCAAGTGGTGAAATTGGTAGACACGCCAGCTTCAGGTGTTGGTGGCTTAACGGCCGTGAAGGTTCAAGTCCTTTCTTGGGCACCAAACGATAAACCCCCGCTACGAAAGTAGCGGGGGTTTTTGTTTTGGGGTTTGAACACCAATACTGCCCCGCCAATAAATAATTTCGTAATTTCACTCTCAAAGACCAAAGGTCTTACGCAAGCTTGCATCAACGGGACCAGCAGGCATAAAACGACGCAGTTTGCGTAAAAGAGAGGCTTCGCCGGACGGGGTTCGGCGCATCTGCCATTTATTGAACACAGCACTGACAATGGTGTGCGCGACTCCCTCAGGTTCTGGAGCAGCTTTAACGCTGTTGACGACAGCATTTGAAGCACAGTTACGTTCACGCTCATAACTGCCGATTTTTGCGATTGTTTGCGGAGCATTAAGATCCAGATTGGTTTTGGTAAAAGACGGTTCAACCAGCGTTACGCGAATACCGAATTGACGGACTTCGTGATCCAGAGTTTCACTCAATCCTTCAACAGCGTGCTTCGATGCAGAATAAATCCCCATGTAAGGCGCAGGCAGAAAGCCAAGCACGGAGCTGACATTAATAATTCGTCCGCTGCGCTGTACACGCATGTGCGGAAGTACCGCTTGGGATACGCGCAATAGGCTGAAAAAATTAGTATCAAATAATGACATGGCTTCTGCAATTGAGGTTTCTTCCACCGCGCCGATCAAACTTGTTCCCGCGTTATTCACTAACACATCAATTCGTTTTACCTGAAAAATAATGGAGTCGATGGCACCTTGCACAGAGGCATCATCGCGAATGTCCATCTCGATAAATTCAATGTCGGGCAATGGAATCGCAATGCTAATGTTGCGCACAGTGCCAAATACCTTGCAGCCACGCTGGGCAAATTTTTCCGCCGTGGCTCGCCCAATACCGGATGAGACACCGGTGACTAACACTACACTTGAGTTCGACCTAACAGCTCTCAAAATAGGTATTGCAGAAATTAAGATAAAGAAATTCCATCATCTGGTTTGATCTTGAACCAAATTGCATACATGGCTGGCAGGAACATCAACGTGAGTACGGTTCCTGCAAGTGTTCCACCAATTAGTGTATAAGCAAGTGCGCCCCAAAAAACCGACTGTGTTAGTGGAATGAATGCAAAAATTGCAGCCAACGCAGTCAAAATAACGGGACGTGCGCGCTGTACAGTTGCTTCGACAACGGCGCTGTACGGATCTAAACCTGCTTGTTTATTGTGTTCAATTTGGCCTATCAGAATCAGCGTGTTGCGCATTAAAATTCCTGACAAAGCAATCAGACCTACCAACGCATTAATTCCGAAGGGCTGTTGAAAAATGATTAAGGTGGGTACAACTCCAATCAACCCGAGCGGACTAGTCAGGAATACCATAATCATTGCGGAAATCGAACGCACCTGAAGAATAATAATGAGCAGCGTGATAGCAACCATGATGGGAAACAGCGGCAACATCGCCGTCGATGCTTTACCGGATTCTTCAATCGAACCCGCCTCTAGAATTCGGTAGCCTTCCGGCAATTTTTCTATGATCGATTGCAATTGTTTGGTGATGGCCGTAGACACATCTGGCGGTTGCAATTCCTCGTCGATGTCACCACGCACAGTAATAGTCGGCACGCGGTCGCGGCGACGAATGATAGATTCCTCGGCGCGCACTTCAAACTCGCCCAATTGCGACAGTGGAATACGCTGACCATTTGCGCCCGCCAGAGTGAAGTCCGCAATGCGACTTGGATCGAGCCGCGCATCACCCGCTGAACGCGCAATCACTTGCACGGTGCGAATATCTTCGCGCACAACTGTCACAGGCACTCCGGTCAGCAGAAATTGCAGTTGTTGTGCAACATCAGCGGAGGTCAAACCCATCGCCTGCAAGCGATCCTGATTCAATACAAAATGTTGCGTCGGCGTGCGTGAGCCCCAATCGATATTTACCGTGCGCATCATTGGGCTTTCATTCATGACGTGTTGCACATCGGCGACTATAGCGCGCAATTTTTCAGGATCTGGTCCGGTAACACGGTAAGCAACCGGAAATGGCGAATAAGGCCCAAACACTAACTGCGTAACACGAACGCGCGCTTGCGGAGCCAAGCCATCAGCCACGGCTTTGCGCAAACGCTGTTTCAGCACTTCACGTTCATGCTCACTATCGGTGCGGATAACAATTTTGGCAAAGGATGGATCAGGCAGCTCGGGACCCATCGCAAAATAAAAGCGTGGCGCACCCTGTCCAATGTATGAAGTAACAATGCGAGCTTCTTCTTGGCTGGCGAGCCATGCTTCCACTTCAGCCGTTGCGGCACTGGTTTGGGTGATAGAACTACCGTAAGGCATTTGCACTTCTACCAACACTTCAGGCCGGTCAGAAATGGGAAAAAATTGTTTCTTGACGATGCCCATTCCCAGCACGGCGACAACAAATAATCCGATCACACCTAAAGCAACCTGACCTTTGCGCGCAATAATGCGCGCGAGCAGTTGGCGCATTTGGTGATAGCGCAGCGTATTGTAAAGTGCGTCGTGACCGCCCTCGATTTTCTTAATACCGGACAACAATTTCACACCGAGATAAGGTGTGAAAATAACTGCAACTATCCAGGACGCAATCAGCGCGATGCCGACAATCCAGAACATATTACTGGTGTATTCACCCGCCGTTGAGCGAGCAAAACCGTTGGGCATAAAACCAACCGCTGTTACCAATGTGCCCGATAGCATGGGTGCGGCGGTGTGGCTCCATGCGTAAGCGGCGGCGGCAGCACGACTAAAACCTTCTTCTATTTTCACCACCATCATTTCAGTGGCGATAATGGCATCATCCACTAATAACCCTAATGCCAAGATGAGTGATCCAAGAGTAATGCGATCAAAATTTTTCCCGCTCATCGCCATGACGATAAAAACCAGAGCAAGCGTTAGCGGCACGGCGGCAGCTACAACAATTCCCGCACGCCAACCCATGCTCAGGAAACTCACCAACATGACTACCAATAACGCGGCGAAAAATTTCACCATAAATTCATCAACCGACGCACTAATGTTTTCCGCCTGATTGGTAACACTGGTCAAGCTCAATCCTAACGGCATGTCGGCATTGATCGATTTAACTTTTTCTTCCAATACTTTACCGAGATCGAGTCCATTCCAGCCTTCTTTCATAATGACCCCGAGTAATAAAGCAGGCTCACCACCGTTACGCACTAAAAACGTAGCGGGATCTTCATAACCGCGTTTCACCTCGGCAATATCCGACAGCTTCAAGGTGCGATCCTGTACCACGATGGGTGTATCGCGAATTTTTTGCAGTTCGCTAAACGCGCCGTCCACACGGATAAAAACCTGCGGACCATTTGTTTCCACGGAGCCTGCGGGCGTCAATAAGTTCTGGTTATTGAGCGCAGCAAAAATCGCTTGTGGACTAACACCGAGAGTTGCCAGTCGCTCTTGCGAAAATTCGACATAAATTCGTTCAGGTTGCTCGCCTACGATGTTCACTTTTTTCACACCCGGTACATGCAACAATTGTTGACGCAAAGCCTCAGCGTCACGCACTAGCAAACGCTGCGGCTCGCCTTTGGCCTTAAGTGCAAACAACGCAAAGGTCACATCTGAGTATTCATCATTAACCATGGGGCCAATGACGCCGGGAGGCAGATTGATCGCCTCATCACTTACTTTTTTCCGCGCTTGATAAAACTGGTCCTGCACTTCTGCGGGAGGTGTACTGTCGAGCAGAGTCAATACCGTGAAAGCCAGACCCGGTTTTGTGTAGGTTTCGGTGCGGTCATACCAACGCAGTTCTTGCATGCGCTTTTCAATTTTTTCGGCGACCTGGTCTTGCATCTCCTGCGCCGTTGCACCTGGCCAAGCAGTTATGATCGTCATTACCTTGATGGTAAATGCGGGGTCTTCCGCCCTGCCTAATTTGAAAAATGAAATAAGCCCTGCAAGCGAAATCAACACAATAAGAAATAAGGTGATGGATCGTTCGCGTACGGCTAACGCCGAGAAATTAAAACGGCTTTCGCTCATTGGGTAGCTCCCCCAATTACACTTGCCGCTGAATTGGCGACACGAACCTGCATACCATCGCGTAATAAGTGCGCACCGAGCGCTACGATTCGATCATGTTGCTTTAGGTCACTGGTAATAAACGCGCTCTCATCATTGAGACGCTGGATCGCAACCGGATGCCAGTTAACTTTGGTTGGGTTATCGCTAATAGCCCACACGCCGGGGCCTTTGCCAGCATCGTACAGGGCACCGATGGGTACATTTAAACTGCCGCTATTTGATAAATGGTGTTCAGGAATCTTGATCGTCACCGTTGTACCGAGAGGTGCTTTAGCCACATCGCCTTCCATCACATAACGCGCCTCAAAAGTGCGTGTCACCCGGTCAGTGGTATCTGATAATTGGCGAAGCCTGATGGGAATAAAAATATTTTCTTTGCCGAACAAGGTAGCCTGCCCACCAGAACCTATGGCAGGTCGCAGGGTTTCCGGTAATTGAACGATAGCTTCGCGCGATCCTGCATGAGCCAATCGAACAACTATTTGACCCGTGCTGACCACTTGACCCGGCTCAACCAACGTCTCCATCACCAAACCGTCAGCGTCGGCCACCAACTCAGCGTATTTGGTCGCGTTGAGTGAGACATTGGCTTGGGCGATAGCCGCACTCAAATTAGCATTGGCAGTGTCAGCTGCCGCTTTGGCCTGATCGTAAGCCGACACTGAAATGGCACCCGTGCCGCGCAGGCTCCGGTAACGGATTTCGTCCTCAACAGCTTGCTTTGCCTGCGCTCTCGCCGCCACTACAGCTTCTTCCTGCGCCGCTGCTGCCAACTTCAAATCAACGGGATCGATTCGTAATAACGGCTGGCCTTTTTGTACCACCTGTCCGGCATCTACCAACCGCTCCAGGATTTTCCCCGAAACCCGGAAACCAAGGTCGCTTTGTACACGCGCGGCTACCACGCCAGAAAATGAACGAGAAAAAGAACTGGCTTCTTGCACCTCGATCACACGAACCAACGGCGCATTAATACGGGGATCAAGTGGCGGATTCTCACCACAGGCCGTCAGCAAGAACGGAAATGAGTAAATAACCGTGGATAAAACGATAAGCCGACGCATGAAAAGCCCCTTGATGAAATACAGAGACCTTCATTCTTATTCTTGTGACCAATTTAGTCAATAGTCACAATTGTAATTTATGTCGCTCTTAGGGGGATAGGCTTCTCAATACCAAGCTGGAAAGATGTGCCGGTGCCTCATCGGTATGATCGAAATTGTGTTGCAGTAGCAATGGGTTGAGGTAAGGACGCAAAACCAAATAGATCGCCGTCGCAGTTTCATCGATGGGAGTTTTGCGTTCAAAGTCACCCGACTGCCGACCCTCCAGCAAAATCTCCTGTAACAGCGCTTTAATGCGGATTTCGTAATCGCGTGCAGCCTGCCATTGCTCTGTAGCAGCTGAGGCTGCAATTTCGTACAGCTTACGATCATCGGAAAACAGGCGAAGACTGGCTATTACCGCTGATTTAAACAAGCGCCGCAGCTTTTCCGGGGGACGATCAGCCTCATTAATAGCCGTGCGTATTTCCGTTTCAATGTCATGCAAACAATGGGAACAAATCATTTCCCCAATTGCTTGCTTGGACTCGAAGAACTTGTAGATATAGGCTTTGGAAAAACCGATAGCTTTGGCAAGGTCGGACACAGTGGTCTTTCCATAACCATAACGACTGAAGTGTTCGGTAGCGGCAGCGACTATCTGGTTGCGTACGTCGTGGTCTACCGGGCCGCGTGCAGGGGCGAGAATTTCATTGGGTGTATTCATAAGTCCTAGTTTACTGACAAGTGCTAATGTTGACAAAGTGTGACCGATTTTATCTATAGTCACAATCAACGTTTACTACTGTTAGATAAAGGCCACATATGCCGATTTGCTTTGTAACACTAATCATTCGCTATTTTAGGGAAAACAATTTTTAGCCTTGAAGTGGATTTTCCCTTCGCTGCGAAGGGCGCGCCAACAAATCCAGTAACTCAGCAACGTTAACCGGCTTAACCAAGTGGACGTCAAAGCCTGCTTCGGCGGATTTACGGCGATCTTCCTCTTGCCCCCATCCAGTTAGCGCAATGATCAGAATATTCTTTGCCCATGCGTTTTCACGAATGCGCCGACAGGCATCAAAGCCGTTTAATTTGGGCATGCCTATATCCAGCAATATCGCATCGGGGCGCAACTTTTCTACGGCCTCTATGGCCTCCTCGCCATCATTGGCGACAAAAGTGATGTTGCCCGCCATCTTCAATACTTCGGACAGGCTTTTGGCACTATCCACATTGTCATCGACGATCAAAATACGGCGCGACACAACCGGTTCGCTCGGGCGCTGCGGCGCTTTGGACTGGGGTGTCTGATTGGTCGCAAGTGGCAGGTGGATTACAAATTTGCTGCCTTTGCCGAGCCCGTCACTGTGCGCTTCAATCTTGCCGCCGTGCAGTTCGACGAGTTGCTTCGCAAGCGTAAGGCCGATACCCAAACCACTTTGAGTGCGTTCCAATGATTGATCGACTTGGGAAAACATCTCGAAAATGAAGCTGAGCATATTGACCGGAATGCCTATGCCGTTGTCTTTTACGGTGATGATCGCAAGCTTATCCTGCCTCGCAACCGTCAGTTTTATGCGGCCAGATTGCCCGGCGAACTTGCAGGCGTTACCCAGCAGATTGGTGAGGACTTGCGCCAAGCGGGCAGAGTCCGCCTCCAGGTAAATGGGTTGTTCCGGTAATTCCAGCATAACGGCCTGCCGGGCAGATGCAGCCATGGGGCCACAGGTTTCTACCGCTTGATTGATCACCGAAACTAAATCCACGCGCCTGAGGCGAAGCTCCATTTTCCCACGGGTTATGCGGCTCAGATCGAGCAGGTCATCGACCAGCCGCACCAAATGCGCCGTTTGCCGTTCGATGATTGCTGTCGCCCGCCCCAATACTTCAGGCTTGTCATGGGAGAATTTTAGGATGGATACCGCGTTGCTGATGGGTGCGAGTGGGTTGCGCAACTCGTGCGCCAGAGTGGCGATGAACTCATCTTTGCGCCTATCAGTCTCGCGCTCAAGCTGTTCGCGGCGGCGCAATGCGAGCAGTGCGATCCACATTAATGACACAACACCGAGCATCAGGATTGCAGCGCCCAAGGCGCGGCTGGTGCCAAGGTCGAACAGTTCCATCTCATACCCTTTCACCCGGAGCCAGATAAGCAGCGGAATCATGACCAGCAAAATTGGCAGAACAGTTCGCGCCATATCACCGGCACTGGAGCGCTCGCATAATAAAAGCATGGGGTGCTGCTCGGGCACACTGATGAGCAAACTCAGGGCGAGCGCCATAAACATAATCGCACTCGGCAGCGCAATGGCCGAGAGCCAGGGTATCGCATAAAAATTGCGCGCATCGAACAGGTATCCGAGCAGTGAGAATACCATCAGCAGCACAACAACAAGGGCAAGGGGCGGGACATAACGACGGCGAACGTCACCCAGCCCGAGCGATATGAGTGAAGCGCCAATTAAAACGAAGGTGATAGACGCTGGCGGGCCAAATCGCCCAGGCGTCATAGTGCCACCCTGCCCCCACTCGCGCCCAAACAGCAGCTGCCGGTTAAAACCTAAATCCACGTCAGCTATGTATTGCACCAGATTGAGTGACCCCCCAAGTGCAACAAGCCCACCCAGCGCCAAGGTAAACCTACCTTGGCCATATGGCAGCAGCAGTATGGCGATACTCGCTAGCGCAATTAGCACGGTGGTATTGGGTTGAATCGAAAGCTCTTCCTGGAGCCAATTGGTAAGGCGCGGCATGTCCAACATCCATCCGCTAAAGGAAATGACACTTGCGATAAGGGCACACAATGCCAGCAGGCCAGACAGCCTTCTGAGGCTGCGGGGAGGGACGATTGCTAACTGTGTTGGCATGCAGTGGCCTCAGGCATGGAGCAGTAAATGTAAAAGTGAGTTATTGAAAAAGGTTTCGCTTGGAACCACAAGTGGAGAATGGAAAGTATTGAAAACCTTATTTGATTTTTATCGATGCCACTTTACGATTTGCTCGCCCCAAAACCACCTATTATGTAAACAAAACCATTCATGGTGGAGTGTTTATGCCCGACAAGCGACAAAGTATTCGCGAGGCTTTTTTGACGGGAGCATTTCGCTTTTTGGGTTATATCGCCAGTTGCGACGGGGCGATCAACCGCGATGAAGTCAATCGCCTTAAAGTCCACATGAAAAAAATGAATCTGGCAGAGGACGAACAACGCAGCGCACTGCAGTTATTCAAAGCGGGTACTGCACCTGACTTTAATGCCAGCCAAGCCCTGCAAGAATTTCGCACAGCAACAACGCCTAAACTGATGCAAATTTTATTAGTGCATCTACTCACCATGGCGCGTGCCGATGGCTACCTGATGGAAAAGGAGTTGCATGCATTGCAGTGGATTGCGCGTGAGCTTGGTTTTAAAAGCATAATCTTCACTCACTTGTTAAAAATGATCTACGCACAAGACCAACTTGCCCTGAGCCGCGAGCCGCCAAAACCGGTGCAACCAGACACCTATAGCGCTCCAAAAAAAGAACAGGCGAAAGCAAACAACTACTCCCATCGCCAAGCTGACCATCACAATCAGGATCTGCACAAAGCCTACAAAATATTGGGTGTAACGGCAGAGATGACCGAGGACGAAATACGGCGAACCTATAAAAAACTGGCCAGCCAACTTCATCCCGACAAATTAATAAACCAAGGTTTACCGCAAGACCAGCTCAATAGTGCCAGCGAAAACTTCAAGCGTGTTCAGGCGGCCTATTCGTTTATTAAAAAACACCGCTCAATTTATACGCCCAGCTAAAACCAGCTATTTAGTATTTAGATAGAAGGATGATGGTTGTAGCCTGTGATTTTTTGGTGATGGGTAAATTTGGTAGAGGGGGCGATCGATCGTTTGTGTAGCAGAGTTTGTAGCATTTTTTGTAGCAATCCGGGCTGAAGGGATAAAACACCCCCACAGCCCAGATAAATCAATAAGGCGGAGTCAGCCTGTAAGCCGGGTTCTGTCGTGGACAGTCATTCATCTGGGACTAGCGTCACCGCTAGCCTCAAGCAACCTACCCGAATCCGATGCGGGCCGCACCAATGGATTCCTATTTGGTCTTGCTCCGAGTGGGGTTTACCATGCCGCAGCCTGTTGCCAGTTGCGCGGTGCGCTCTTACCGCACCCTTTCACCCTTACCGTCATTCTTGCGAATGCTTAGGCGGTCTGCTCTCTGTTGCACTTTCCGTAGGCTCACGCCTCCCAGGCGTTACCTGGCACTCTGCCCTATGGAGCCCGGACTTTCCTCCCCGATGCACCGCCCAACACTCAAGAGAGTCATGCAGTTAACACCGGAGCGACTGCCTGGCCAACTCCGAGGCGGCACCTTACTCGCGCGACCCCACAAGCGCAAGCGCAAGATTTATACCTCATCCCCTTTTTTCGCCCATTTCGTCACCAAAAGTGGCAGCCTTATTACACAATTGCGAAAAATTCGGCCATTACTGGTATTTTTTCCGCTTTACGCTATTAATTAACAGATATTTGTTGCACCATTTTTGGCTTGTTATACGTCTTCACTTCCTAATATCACAATAAAAGATCAGGAGATTCACCCTTGAAAGCTCACCAGCACAGCCTGCTTTTTATGGCTATGACGCTCTCCCTCACTGCCCCTGCATTTGCGCAAAACGATGAACCCGTACTTGAGGAAATGATCGTAACGGCGCAAAAGCGCCCCCAAAGCCTGCGCGATGTCCCGCTCTCTGTGAGCGCATTAATGGGTGAAAAGATTGAATCGGCGGGCATCACCAGCATTGAGAATATGGCGGACTATATCCCCAGCCTCAATATGACCCAGACCGGCATTGGTACCAATATCGCTATTCGCGGTATTAGCTCGGGCGTAAACCAAGGGTTTGAACAGTCTGCCGCCCAGTTTATTGATGGTATCCACTTTGGCCGGGCGCAATTGTCGCGTGCGCCGTTTCTGGATATAGAGCGCATTGAGGTCCTGCGCGGCCCACAAAGTATTCTGTTCGGCAAAAACTCTACTGCCGGTGCGATCAGTATCACCACCGCTAAACCGGGCGATGAACTTGAAGCCAAACTCAGCGCGCTTTATGAGCCGGAATATGGCGAACAGGATATACGCCTGGTATTGTCCGGCCCCATCAGCGACACAGTGGGCGGCCGCTTGGCGATTCTGGACAGCAGCACCGACGGCTATATGGAAAACACCACCTTGGGACGCGATGAATCGGCCGACAAAAACCGTGTTATCCGCGCTACAGTGCAGTGGCAGCCCAGCGATCTCTGGGACATAGTATTAAAGCTGGAAGATGGCTCTTTCGATAGCGAAGGCCGCAATGTTGAAGTGCTAAACCCGGTGGGCGGTTCCTACGCCAAGACCCTCGCATTCCTTACCCAAGGCGCGTATCAACTGGATACCACTCACGACTGGAAACGCCAATCCAACGGTGATTACAGCATCAATGACACCGAAAATATTACCCTGACAGTAGAGCGCCAACTGGGCGAATACACGCTTACCTCGGTGACTGGTTACAACGCCTATACCTATGAAGAGCTGTGCGACTGCGATTTTACCGGCGCATCCGGCTTTAATATTCTCTCGGATGAAGACTACAGCCAGGTAAGCCAAGAGCTGCGCATTACTTCGCCAGAAGATGAAACCATCAGCTACATCGGCGGACTTTTCTTCCAAAGTAGCTCACTGAAATTCCACGATGCCGTGCGCGTACCTACCGACAGTTTTATCGCCACCGCATTTTCTTCACGGCTGGGCGCTACGGCTGCCAACCTGCTGCGGGGCGCATCAACGCAGCGCGACTTTGAACAGGAGGCAGATTTAGCCGCTATTTTCGCGCAAGCCACCTGGAACATGACCGATCTGTCACGCCTGATTCTCGGCGCGCGCTACACACAAGAAACCAAAGAGGCGAGTCGTCATCAGTATCACGTCAGCAACACTGGTATTGCGCTCCCGCAAGGCACAACAACACAGCCTTACAACGTGATTTGGAGTCAATTTAAAGTTGATCCACACAATATAACCAGTGATCGCGATGAGTCAGCATTTACCCCGCTCGTCACCTTCCAACACGATCTCAATGGCACAGATATGCTCTACGCCAGCTACACCACCGGTTTTAAATCGGGTGGATTTGATGTGCGAGCCAATGCTGCACCGAATGAAATGGATGGAATATATCAAGGTCAGAACGACCCGGCATTTGCTTCAGGCAAAGCTACAGATATAAAAGGCACGTGGGAGTTTGAAGAAGAAAGCGTGCAGAACTATGAAATTGGCGGCAAATTTGTCTTGGCTGACGGCGCGGCCGAGTTGAACGTTGCGCTGTTCCGCTCTGAATTTAAAGACATGCAGACCAGCCAATTTGATGGCAGCCTGACCTTCAACGTCACCAATGCAGGTGAAGCAGTAGTGCAAGGCCTTGAAGTAGACGGACGCTGGGCACTGATGGACAACGTCCTCCTCCGCGGTGGTGCAGCCTATATCGATTTTGAATACACCGACTTCCCTAACTCGCAATGTTATTTCGGCCAAGTCGATAATATTGCGCCTGCAGGCGATGGAGTTTGCGATGCAACTGGCAAGCGCCGCGAGTTCACGCCGGAATACCAAGGCAATGTCGGTATCGATTACACCGTGAATTTCAGCAATGGCCTCAAGTTGGTCAACACCCTGGATCTGATTTACAGCGCGGAATACCTGACTACGCCATCGCTCGACCCCAAGTTTGAGCAACCGTCCTACACCAAGATCAATGCTCGCATTGCATTAAGTGGTCATGACGATATGTGGGAGTTAGCACTGATCGGCAAAAACCTGACTGATGAATCTGTCGTCACCTACGCCAACGGCTTACCGGTTTCCACCACCATTTCCAGCGGCACGGCGTATTACGCATTTTATGAGCGCCCGGCGACTGTTGCAGTACAAGGCACGATTCGGTTTTAACACCTGATCGCTGCAATAAAAGCTGTAGTAAAAAAAGGGGCGCTCAGATATTTCCGGGCGCCCCTTTTTGTTGTACCAAGGTGTCACTCGCCCTGCTGCAACGCCCAGTCATATAAAAAATTCTTCTTCAACCCGGTAATTTTTGCACCCAGAACGGCGGCTTGTTTTACCGGTAAATCGTCCAACAACACACGCATGATGCGCACTTGCTCGGGCGAGATTTCGGCATCTTCCGGTTTGTTTGCGCCGTGTACGAGCAACACAATTTCACCGCGTTGTTGATTGGTATCGGCCGCCACCCAATCAATCATCGCGGCAAGGTTATCGCCCTTGATGGTTTCAAATGTTTTGGTGATTTCACGCGCGATCACTACTTCGCGCCCGGCGCCAAACACGCTCTGCATATCCTGCAAGGTTTCTAAAATACGGTGTGGCGCTTCGTAAAAAATCAGCGTGCGTGTGTCGGCGGCGAGCGCTTCCAATTGCGTGGTACGCGCAACTTGTTTAGCGGGCAAAAACCCTTCGAACGCGAAACGGTCGGACGGCAAACCCGCTGCACTCAATGCCGCGATCATGGCGCAGGCACCAGGAATGGGGACGATTTGGATGCCCGCTTGGCGCGCACTGCGCACCAAGCGATAACCGGGGTCTGATACCAGCGGGGTACCGGCATCCGAGATAAGTGCGATGGAATCACCGAACTGCATACGGGTGATTAATTGGTCTACGCGGGAGTCATCGCTGTGATCATGATAGGCGATGCAGGGCGTTTTGATATCGAAATGGGACAAAAGACGAGCGCTGTGGCGCGTATCTTCCGCGGCGATCACGGCTACCGTTTGTAGTGTTTCCACCGCACGGGGTACCATATCGCCCAGATTGCCAATCGGGGTCGCCACGACATAAAGAATGCCTTGCTGGGAGGCTACTGTTGTCATACCGGACTCCGGAAAAAGTTAAGATCCAGCCAGAACATTGGCTGTCGATGTTGAATATTCACTGCTGGTTTTCACCGAGGTTTTCATGCCGATACGGCCATTTGTGCGCAACTTATCGACTAACACCCTAACCACCACTGTCGTCGCGGCGCTGTTATTCGGCTTGGCGAGTTGTAGCAGCAACGCCCCCCAACCGACCAAATCCAAACCGACTTCGGCAAAAACCCAAGCGGTTGTTGCCGATGCGGGCAAATTGTTGGAACGCGCCAGCCAGGCACAATCACCCGAACGGGAAGATTTGTTGCTGCAAGCAGCGCAAGCCTACATCGACAGCGGCCAAGCGAGCCGCGCGCGGGATTTACTGGTCGATATGAATACCGATGCGCTGTCTGACACGGCATATATCAAGCATACCGATCTGCTCAGCACCGTCGCCTTACAAGACGGCTCCAACTTTCTGGCGCACGGCATTCTAACCAAGCCGCGCTTGGAACAACAATGGTCAAACATGGAGCCGCAGACTGAAGTATCGCTGCGCGAGAAACGCGCGCAGGTATTTGCCCTGCTGGGTGAAGCGCAAAACAGTGTGGCCGAGCGCATTCAATTGAATGGTTTGATCGACAAAAAAAACCAGCGCCAAACCAATCAGGATGCGCTTTGGCAAAACCTGATGAGCATCCCCTTCGCCGAATTGCAGCAGTTAAGCCAATACGAAAACGGTGAGGCCGCACGCGGTTGGTACAGCCTCGCTGCGATCAACAAAAACAACCAAATCGATTTGGAACAACAGCGCGAGCAGTTACAACTTTGGCTGCGCGACTGGCCACAACATCCCGCACACGGCAACCTGCCCAATGATTTACGTTTATTGCAAAGCCTGATTGAACAGCAGCCGCAGCAAATCGCCCTGCTGTTACCTATGCAAGGCAAACTGGCTGAAGCCGGTGAAGCCGTGCGCGATGGTTTTTTTGCCGCTTATTTTCAAGCGCTAAGCAATGGCCGCCATGCGCCGGAAGTGCGCCAGTACGATAGCAGCGGCGATGCGCTCGCCGCCTATCAACAAGCAGTCACCGATGGCGCCGATTTGGTGATTGGCCCCATCGAAAAAGAAAAAGTCACCGAATTAAGTTTAATGCCATCGCTAGAAGTACCGGTTCTGTCATTGAATTATCCCGACACGCCACCGGCCGAACCGCTGAAAGGTTTTTATCAATTTGGCTTAGCGGTTGAAGACGAAGCGCGTCAAGTTGCACGTCAGGCATTTCTGGAAGGACATCGCCAGGCGATGGTGATTATTCCCTCGCAGGAATGGAGTGAGCGCAGCGCGCGTGCCTTTGCCGATGAGTGGGAACAACTCGGCGGCATAGTTGTTAACCGCACGCAATTTCAAAACGGCGCGAACTATTCGCTTTTGGTAAAAGATGCGATGTTGATTGAGCAGAGCCAAATTCGTACGCGCGAATTACAGGAATTATTGGGCCTGCCACTGCAATCTTCACCTCGCAGCCGTAGCGATGTGGATATGATTTTTTTAATCGCCGATCCCGCGCAAGCGCGTCAAATTAAACCGACCTTTGCATTCCATTACGCAGGCAAAATTCCGGTGTACGCCACCAGCCAGGTTTATTCCGGCCAACCCAACCCCAAAGCCGACCGCGACTTAAATGGCATTCGTTTTAATACTATGCCCTGGTTGTTTGATACCACCAGCGTGGAAAAACAAACGGTTGCGCAGCACACCAAATCCGCTGCCGTTTATGGCCGTTTGCACGCATTGGGCGCCGATGCTTTTCGTCTTTACGCACGCTTACCACAACTAGAACAAGTCTCCGATATGCGCATCTACGGAGCAACCGGTGCACTGCATATGCTGAGCGATGGACGCATCGAACGCGAACAAATGTGGGTGAGATTTCGCAATGGCGAAGCACAACCACTGCCGATGGTTATCAACGAAAACGAATTGCAATATTAAGGAATAATAATGATTTTTTCGCGCGACAAGGATGACGCCAGTATGGCCACTACACCGAGCACCATCAGCATAGGTGCCAACGCCGAAGCGCAAGCCGAACTATTTTTGCAGCAACAGGGTTTGGTGACGCGCACAAAAAATTATCGCTGCAAATTGGGCGAAATCGATTTGATTATGCTGCAGAAAACCGCACTCGGTACTACCTTTGTTTTTGTGGAAGTACGCCTGCGCAGTAACAAGCGTTTTGCACCGGCAGTTGAAACGGTGGATTATCGCAAGCAGCAAAAAATCATCCGCACCGCTACCCGCTTTTTACAGGAGCAGCGGCTGTTTGATAAAGTTGCCTGCCGTTTTGATGTGATAGCATTGGATCAAACCGGCACAGCACCGCCAATCCAATGGATTCAAAATGCGTTCGGCGCTTGATAAAAATCCCGCCGATTTTAAATTGCCCACAACCCACAGAAACACTTTTAACAACGCACAATAAGTAGAATTGCTATGGATCAACGCGTTATCACTCTGTTTCATGAAAGTATCGAAGCAAAAATGCATGCAGGCGAAGAGCTGGCACCACTCATTGCACAAGCCAGCCAGATCATTGTTAATGCCTTGCTCAGCGAAAAAAAAATCCTCACCTGCGGCAATGGCATTTCCGCTGCGCAGGCGCAAATTTTTACTGCGAGTCTGATCAATCGTTTTGAACAAGAGCGCCCGAGTTTGCCGTCATTCAACCTGGGCGCCGATTTCACTACCCAAACTGCGATTGGTAGCGACTACAGTTTTAACGACATCTACGCCAAACAAATTCGCTCACTCGGGCACGCCGGCGATGTATTGGTGCTACTCACCAGCACCGGCAAAGCGAGCAATTTATTACAGGCCATTAGCGCAGCACACGATAAAGAAATGCATGTGATCGCACTCACCGCAGGCGATGGTGGTGACGTTGCAGCACTACTTGACCGCCATGATCTGGAACTTCGCGTTCCCTCTGCGGCCAAACCTCGTATTCACGAGGTACACCTGCTGAGTATTTTTTGCTTGTGTGACCTCATCGACCAGCAATTGTTTGGAGGTTTTTAATGCTCAGCACCCGCACGGGAAAATTACTGACGCTCATCCTGGCATTAACCGCAACACTCACTGGCTGTGCCAAAATTATCACCGTCACTACCAGTGAACCAATTCAAATCAGCACCAACAAGCGCACTCTCGGCACCAAAATTAATGACCAGCAATTGGAAACTATCGCGCGCGTTAACCTCAATAAAGCCAGCCAACAGCTTCAAGATGCGCACCTCAATATCGATAGTTTTAATGGCTTGGTATTGCTGACCGGACAAGTGTCCAACGAACAACTGCGCAATCTCGCGGGCGCTACCGTCGGTAAAATAAATTCCGTGCGTCAGGTTCACAATGAATTGACCTTAGGCACCCCCACCGATTTTCCAGCGCGCAGTCAAGACAGCTGGCTCACCACCAAAATAAAAACCAAACTGATTGCCAGCAGCATTCAAAGCCGCCGTATTCTTATCGTCACCGAAGCACAAACCGTATTTCTGATGGGGCTAGTATCGCGCTATGAAGCAGAACGCATTACCGATGTCGCCAAAAATACCAGCGGTGTAAAGCAAGTCGTTAAGGTATTTGAGTATGTGGATTAATAATCGCATTCTTCCCGCATCCTGCTAATATCATTCGCACTGCACTATCTTCATTTAATACCTCACGCAAAGGAAACACACTATGATCTCCACCATCATTATTCTTGTGATTATTGCCGCGCTGGTGTTCTACGTGATCGGAATTTACAACCAATTGGTTGCTTTGAAAAACCGTTTTGAAAACGCGTTTTCACAAATCGAAGTGCAATTAAAACGCCGCTACGACTTGATTCCCAATTTGGTTGAAACCGCCAAGGGCTATATCAAACACGAGCGCGAAACATTGGAAGCCGTGATTAGCGCGCGCAACCAAGCGATGACCGGTTTGAAAGCGGCAGCCGCGAACCCCGGCAGTGCAGTGGCCATGAACGACCTTGCTGGTGCCGAGAGTTTACTCACCAGTGCCATGGGGCGTTTAAATGTGGTGATGGAAGCCTATCCGGATTTAAAAGCTTCACAAAATATGATGCAGGTATCGGAAGAATTGACCAGTACCGAGAATAAAGTCGCCTTCGCTCGCCAAGCATTCAACGATGCGGTTACTTCATACAACACCTATAAACAAAGCTTCCCACCCGTCGTTTTTGCCAAAAGTTTTGGTCATACAGAAGACGCAAGCCTGCTGGTATTTGCCGACACCGCAGAAATTCAAGCCGCACCGAAAATTCAATTTTAGTTTTCTCTTCCTGCCTGCGCGTTGCTATTGAAAAATTCAACGCGCAGTTTGCCCGCCAGTGAATGACGCTTTTACTGAAATTCTTTAGTGACTGACTTTTCTACTCAGGTGTGACCGGATGAATTTTTTTGAACATCAAGACCGCGCCCGACGCAAAACCAAACAACTTATTCTCTTGCTCACGCTGGCGATTGCGTCACTGGTCGCCATCACCACCCTATTATTTGCCGTGCTAATTTATGCCGGGCAACAACAAACCAACATCTCACCGGGCACGCAAACACAGCAAGACGTGTGGCAGGGAATTACTCATTCGCTCAGCCCCGAGGCATTTGCGGGAATTGCGCTGTTGATTACCAGCGTGGTTTTACTCGGCACTTTATTTCGCTTTATACAATTGCAAGCGGGCGGCAAAGCCGTTGCAGAATCGATGGGTGGCCGCTTGTTAGTCGGCCAAACCAGCGACCCGGATGAACGCAAAATTCTTAACGTGGTAGAAGAAATTGCCATCGCTTCTGGCAGTGCGGTACCGCCAGTGTATTTAATTGAAGACGATGCCATCAACGCATTTGCTGCCGGTTATAAACCACAAGATGCGGTGATCGGCATTACACGCGGCTGTATTCACAACTTGAGCCGCGACGAACTGCAAGGTGTTATCGCGCATGAATTCAGCCATATTTATCACGGCGATATGCGTCTGAATATGCGCCTGATTGCATTGTTGTACGGAATTTTGCTGATTGGTTTGATCGGCTCTTTTTTAATTCGCTACGGCGGCAACCGCAGCATGGTGCGCTCCAGCAAAGATAAATCGCCCATCGGAATTCTGGCGTTAGGTGTTGGGCTACTAGTGATTGGTTACAGTGGCACTTTTTTTGGCAACTTGATCAAAGCGGCGGTAAGTCGCCAACGCGAATTTCTCGCCGATGCCTCCGCCGTGCAATTTACCCGCAACCCCGATGGCATTGCGGGTGCACTCAAAAAAATTGGTGGTAACGTTCACGGTTCCCAATTGCAGAACGCGCATGCCGCAGAGTTCAGCCATATGTATTTTGGGCAGGGCGTAAAATTATATTTCAATTTAATGGCCACTCACCCACCGCTGGAAGACCGAATCAAACGTATTCAACCGAATTGGGATGGCGAGTTTGCACAAAGTACATATATAAGAAGCAAGACTTTTACCGACGAGCCATCGGCAATGGGTTTTAGTGCAACAGCAGCCACGGCTAGTGCGCTTGATATTGATGCCGCACTCAATCAAATCGCCCAACCCACACCAGCGCAAGTTGTTTATGCGCGCGATCGCATCGCCGAAATTCCTACGCTATTAAAAGAAGCAGCACAGGTGCCATTCAGTGCACGCGGCTTAGTCATTGGATTATTGCTTGATCGCAACCAAGCACTGCGCCAACAACAATTAGAATTACTCAGCGACTATTTATCTGCCGCCGACGTAAAAGATTTAACCGATGTAATCAACATCACCACCCAGCTTGATGCCAGCCTGCGCTTACCGTTAGTTGAATTGAGCTTCACCGCACTAAAACAATTATCGGCCGAGCAGCGCCCGCCATTTATCGATTGCTTGAACGCCTTAATCAGCGCCGACCAAAAAGTCAGCCTCATGGAGTGGGCAATTTATCGCATTGTTATTCACAACATGTCGGTCAAACACAAACAAGTTCGCGATCGCCAACTTGGCTCCATGCAAACTGAATGTCAGTTGCTGCTGTCGCTCATCGCCTATGCTGGCGCACCAAGCGAAGCAGAAGCGGGCGCTGCCTTTGTTCAAGCAAAAGTGATTTTAAATTTTCCCGATTTCACGCTATTGCCGCGCGGCAGCATTACCTTGGCCGACGCCGATAAAGCCCTCGAACAACTCAATCTGACCAAACCACTGCAAAAACCCCAGCTACTCAAAGCCATGAGCCAATGTATTTTGCACGATGGGCAAGTAACGATTAGCGAAGCTGAATTGTTCCGCGCAATTGCCGACAGCCTCGATTGCCCTATCCCACCGCTCATTACCAGAACCAGCAACTAAGCTCGGGTTTGCAACGAAACGCTCTACAACAATTGCAGTGTGAGCGGTTATAATGCGCCCCAATTTAGCTTGCTAACTGAAAAAATCCCGCCAACCACCATGAGGTACTTACCTTGCAACTGGACAACGCTTCTGTAGCGCAACTGCGCGAATGGGAAAGCCAACTGACTGAACAATATCAGGCTATCCTCGCCAAAAAACTCAACCTCGATTTAACACGTGGCAAGCCTTCAGCTGAACAGCTGAACCTGTCGGATGAGTTGGATGGTTTACTTAAAGGCAATTACATCGCCGCTGATGGCACCGATACCCGTAACTATGGCGGCCTTGATGGCTTGCCCGAAGCCAAACAATTAGGCGCTAATATCATGGGTGTTGACGCAGCCAATGTATTGGTAGGCGGCAGCTCCAGTTTGACCCTGATGTTCCAGGTGATGCTGACCGCTCATCAGTTCGGTTTGAAAGATGCATTGAGTGCCTGGAAAAACGAAGGCGAAGTAAAATTTATCTGCCCGGTTCCCGGTTATGATCGTCACTACACCGTGTGCGAGCAACTCGGCATCAAGATGATCAATGTGCCCATGACTTCTACCGGCCCGGATATGGATGCGGTTGAGTCTTTGCTCAAAAATGATAAATCAATTAAAGGTATGTGGTGCGTACCTAAATACTCCAACCCAACCGGTGTGGTGTATAGCGACGAGACCGTTGAGCGCATCGCCAAACTCGGCCAAATTGCCAGCACCAATTTCCGCGTGTTTTGGGATAACGCTTACTCAGTGCACGACTTGACGGCTAATGCCCCGCAGTTAGCCAGTATTCTTGAGGCAACTCGTCGCAACGGCACTGAAGATTCGGTAGTGCAATTTGCATCGACTTCAAAAATTACTCACGCCGGTTCAGGTGTTGCATTCGTTGCTGCGAGCGCTGCAAACCTCGCAGGCTTCAAAAAGTTTTTGAATAGCTGCACCATCGGCCCGGACAAAGTAAATCAAATTCGCCATAGCCGCTTTTTACCCAATAAAGACGCTCTGTTAGCGCACATGGGTAAACACGCTGCATTATTAAATCCGCGCTTTGATGCAGTGTTGACCGGATTGAGCAAAGCATTTGAAGGCACTGATTTAGGCGCGTGGGAAAAACCTGTCGGCGGTTACTTCGTTTCTTTCGACACACGCAAAAATTGCGCGAAAGAAACCGTTCGTCTCGCTGCAGAAGCCGGTGTGAAATTAACACCTGCAGGTGCAACTTATCCCTACGGAAAAGATCCTGAAGATCGCAATATTCGTATTGCTCCTTCAGTTCCTACCGTGCCGGAAGTTGTAGGCGCTATGGAAGTATTTGTGATCTGTGTGAAATTAGCATCGGTAAAACAACAGCTGGCTAGCATCAGTTAATTAGCATAGCCATTTCGTCCAATACAAAAAGCCGCTTTCACAGCGGCTTTTTGCTGTATTACGCTCAGTAAATTGCTATCGCAATATAAAATTATTCGCTATCGCTTCACAACGAAGTGATCTAACAAATCGGGAGTAATTCCAAAACGCTTGGCACATGTACGAGAATCCTTTCTATACTCCAGTTAATCGCAGGGATTACTAACGACGCTCCAACATAACCCTTTAGCTATAGGTAAATTGTTAACAAACTGACTTATCTAATTGTGCTAATGACATTTCTCTGCACATTTCACCATAGGAAATATTTGTATGGGTGTTGCAGCAACCGTAGAAAAATATTTAAAAGCCAAACGCATCGATTTTACGCTGCTGGAACATGACTATTGTGAAGGCTCTTACAACACCGCACGTGTTGCGCGGATTGATGATCATTGTCTGGCAAAGGGCGTGTTATTGCGCGATGAAGATTTTCATTACACCCTTTGTATCTTACCCACCCGAAATAAAATTCTCCGCCATACACTCAACCAAATTTTTGATCGCCACATGGAGTTAGTTGAAGAGGAAGAACTGACTGAAATATTTAAAGACTGTGCCGAAGGAGCAATACCCGCGCTGGGTGAAGCCTACGGTCTTGATGTGATATGGGATGAAGAACTGTTGGACGTTGAGGAGATTTATATCGAGGCAGGCGACCATCGCCATCTGATCAGATTAAAACAACCAGTCTTTGCCCAGCTCATGCAAGACAAGCTTCACGATCATTTCAGCGCCGAACGCGTTCGTCAAAGCACACTTCCTAAAAAATACATTCACCATGAATACGAACTCTAGCCCCCAACTAAACTAACAGGCATAAAAAAACCGCTGCGTCACCACAGCGGTTTTTTGTATCTCGACATCAATTAATCTGCCATTGGCACCAAAACTACGTTAGGAGCTTTCGCTTCGCGCGCAGCATCAGCAACAGTAACGTAAGCGCTGGTATTAGCGCGGCCACTTGCCTGAATAATTACCGCAGCCTTAGGGAACTCTGCACGTAACCGCTCGATATTTGAACGAATAGCGCGACCATCAACACGACGCTCACCTTCTTTCTCCATCAACCAGATTTGGTCATCGGAAGAGATGCGAACCAAGATATTCGGCTCAGCGTTTTCTGGTGGAGGATTGTTGTTCGGCTCAGGAACGTTAGGGTTGATACCTGCCTCTTTCACAAAGGATGCAGTCACAATAAAGAAAATCAACATGATGAATACCACGTCGAGCATCGGCGTTAAGTCAATCTCGTTAGTATCATCGACGGCACGGCTTTTATGTCTGCGGCTCACTTGTGGGTACTCCTCGTGTTATTTGGAACGTTATAGTAAGTATCGAATAAAACGCCAATTCTAGCAGTTTTGGCAAAGCAAAAACCAACGCTTTAACCCCCACTATTGGGAATTTACGGGAAATATTCAGGCAACCAAATTAAGTGTTCATTTATTGAGCAGAACTAATGATCGTACCGAACCGGCTTGGGCGTCAAAAAGCAGGCGCTTTATCCAGGTCGCGCACTTGCATGCGAAATAGTGCTCTATTAGCGTTCAGGGTAGTACCTATAACTTAGGTACGTTTTTTGTTGCCACACACAGCGCACCAACGAAAATATTGCCGATCGGCCTGTTGCGCAAACACGCTAAATTACATCAAGCAAAAGTCAGCCTTCCCGCCAACTAAAAAATGGGGTTAATAATTAATTCCTGCAACCGACAAACGAAGATTTACAGTTGTAAATTATTGTAGTGCCAAGCTCAAAAATTACCGGCAAATGAATATGTAGTTACTGCTACTCAATCTGTAGATTCCATTTGATATGAGTATTTGCAACTTAATAGTTATGCGCCTGTTGATACTCAGAACGAGCCGAACCAAAAAGCCAGGCAATCAATTTACCCTCTTAATCAGTTCAGAAAAAGTTGGCCAACACCAATTCATCGCGTTGCTGTGTTAGTTACTCCACTATCAAAAAATGCATAGTGATATTTTCCACATCCCGCCCCAACCAATTTTCTCCGGTTCCTTTTTCAAGATCACGCTTAAATATCGATTCAGAAATGCCCCTGAACATACCGCCAGGTTTCAGTCGCACTCATACAAAACCACTTCTATGCTTAACGCCTCAATGTAACTATGGCAAAAATTAACAATCGACAAACTAATATCGCAGTCATAAGGGCAGAAAGTAATTGAGCCGACCACGACTAGATGGATCGCGCCGATAGCTTTTTGATTTACAGCCAGTGACCGTATTTATTACCTTTCAACGTTAATCCAAACAGCCTGTGATTGAATGTAGGCATCGCCGTTAACGTCGCACAAAAAACCGTTAGCAAAATTTATAACGCTATTGAATTCGAATTGTTGATGGTTCAAAACCATGAAAAAGGAATTCTGCAGACATTTCAGAGCCTTCTAAAATTACTATGCACAAACTTAATTCGAGCCAATGAAGGTTTAAAGAGGAAGAAAACAAATTAATTTGTTGACTCGAAAAGACAAAAAAACAGTCTGATGTAAGGCGGCATGTTTCTCGTGAGTGACGTCACTAAAAGATTTTTTTTCCTAAAAAATCTGAAAACCACTTTTTTTTACTAAAAAACATCAAAAAAACGCATTTTTATTGACTATTTGACGCAAAAAACTTGAATTTTTTTCATAAAGTTTTAACTTATACATGTTGGACTTTTTAATCCATTTATCGACTTTTCGAAAACTATAAAGGAAGCACACCATGGCTGCACGTAAACAAACCGTTGTTAATGCTGTTGCAAGTTTGGAACAGCAATTGGCTCAACTGAAAGCGCAACTTGCAAAAGCTCGCGCAGCTCAAGCGGCTGATGCCGGTAAAGCTGTTGTTGGTTTGGTAAAAGATGCTGCAAAAGCAACTGCAACATTGAAAGCCGCGCAAAGCAAGTTGGCTGCTGCTGCTAAAAAGAAAACCCCAGGCTCAGCAAAACAAGTTGCCGCAGCTAAAGCTGTTGTTGCTTCTGCAAAGAAAGAAGCTGCTACCGCTAAAGCTACTGTCGCTTCTGCCAAGAAAGAAGCTGCTGCTGCTAAAGCTGCTGCTAAACTTGCTACCGCACACGACAAAGCCGTTGCAAAAGCAGAAGCTGCAGTTGCTAAACGCTTGAAAGCTACTGCCAAGAAAGCGGCAGCAAAAAGCAAAGTTGCAGAAAAGAAAGCTGCTGCTAAAGCTAAACTAACTGCCAAAAAAGCGGCTGTTAAAGCTAAATTGGCTGCTAAGAAGCAAGCTGTTAAAGCGAAAGTTACCGCTAAGAAAGCGGCACTGAAGAAAAAAGCAGCTGACAAAAAAGCGTCTGTTAAAGCGAAAGTAGCAGCAAAGAAAGCTTCCATTAAAGCTAAAGCTGCCGCTAAGAAAACCGCTGTTAAAGCGAAAGTAGTTGCTAAAAAAGCGGTTGCTAAGAAGCCTGTAGCTGCCAAGAAAGTAGTAGCTAAAAAAGCAGCTGTTAAAGCGCCTGCAGTGAAAAAAGCAGCAGTTAAGAAACCTGCCGTTAAAAAAGCAGTAGTGAAAAAAGCACCTGCCGCTAAAAAGCCAGCAGGCACTGCACCTGCTAAACGTGGTCGTAAGCCAAAAGCTGCTGCACCTGTAGCTGCTGTGTAACTGCAATCGCGAAAACAAAAAAGGCACCCAAGGGTGCCTTTTTTGTTTTTAATTAATGCAAAACTACAAAACCGTATTGTCCTGTAGCACCATTTGATTGAATAAATAGGCATACCTAATCAATCGCTGTTCATCCGTTTGACTAACAAATTCCAAACCATAACTGATCAGCACACCATCCCCCATATTATCAGTGGGATCGACACGAGTTTTAATCACTCCAATTAATATCAATTCTCTTTTCACATCGCGTATATCGACTTGCGCATACAGCTCCAACGTATCGCCGATTTCAGCTATGTCATTGCTCAATTCAATTCGGATACCGCTGATACTCATATCCGCTATATAGCCCGTCGCCTTGGGTTGTGAATCCCTAGTAATGTTTGTTACATCGATTTTTTCGCGCACGGCAATACGTGTTGCACTACGGATACCTTTAAAGGTAACAGTTTCGGGATAACTCATATGCAAAATTGGATAGGGATCTTGCGTTTGGCTTTCAACAATTCCTGCAAAAATGCCAATACCATTATCGACCATCAACCGTACCACAATTTTCTGCCCAGGCCTGAACTTAACCAGCTTTCCACTTTGCTTGGGTACGGACAGCAAAATACTTCGCCCAGGTAAACAACCTATCAACCGGCAAGCGTAGCGCTCAGGCTGCCCCACCCCTGTGGCGGTTTGCAATTGCAGGGGATAACCAAAGGTCAGTTTTAGCTCTTCAAATTTCATGGTGCTACTGCATGAATGATTCAATCATTATTTTTTGTAATTGTAGCAGTAGAAAATACAAGTGTTGGGCAAGAGGAATTTCAAAGCCTACCGCTTAGGATTCACGTTCAGCGACATGCTTGTTTTGATTTAACGTATCGGATGACAAAACACCAAACTCTTTATTCCATTCAAGTAACAACAAAGCTAATGCCTGGGATTGTTCATGAAGTGATAACAACTCTTCATGTGTGTCTTTAGAACCCAGATAAAGTTTTATTTGCCGATGTTTGTTGGCCAACTCATGCTGTAAATGCTGGGATCGATATACCTCCAGTTTCCAGCGCAAGTTATGCGCAGTATTACGATAATAAGCGAGCTTGGTTTGGCGCGATATCGGGTTTACTGAGTTCAATGGTCCAAAGACATTAAAATCCAATGCCAACACCAGCGATTCTTTTGCACCGGAATCCGCGATGACTGTCGCTGTTCGCGCCTGCCCCATTAGTTGTGCCAAATCGCCAAACACTTCGCCCGGAGTAACGTAATTAACGAGATCACCCTGTAAAGCCTGATCTACATAAACAGCCAATTTACCTTTGAGCAAAAAATAGAGCCAATTGCTTGATTCACCTTTTTGCAAAACGATTTCACCCGGGAGATAAGACACAACACGTGATGCTTGCAGCAATAGCTCAAATTGTTTCAAATCTTGCTGCCGAACAACCTTAAAGAATGGTATGCCGGACAGTAAATGTTCTAGCGTATCTCTAGCAACCTTATGAAGCGGTTTGGTTTCCATCATCTACTCGTAATATATGTTTTTATCGATGGTTCACTGCCACTCAGGATGGCATGAGGAATTCCGCCCAGGAAACTCCCGTTGGGCATGATACTACTGAAAATCCACAGAACAACTATAGCCAAATTATCACCAAGCTAGGCTCCAGCAATTTTTTCCTATATCTATCCTTATTTAACTACTAAACTTATCCTACACTTTGGGCGATAAACTAACCCCAGAAAACAAAGCCATTAAAGATATAGAGAGTAGCAAGACTATGCGCTTCAACCATCTATTCCGAGTTCTCGTCAGTGTTTCACTATTAATGTTATGTCAACTCACCCGCGCTGAGCCCATGTTAAATGGGATTGGTGTGCATCAGGAATTAGGTCAAGAAGTGTTTATTGGTGCACTTTATTCCGAATCGCTCAGCAATGATGCCGACACCCTCATAAATACTACGCAACCCATGCGTATGGAATTAAAAATTGCGGCTCCGGATGGGTTGACCACGCGCCGTTTTAGCCGCATGTGGATTGAAGGCATGGCAGTCAATAGCAAAGCCGATGTACTCACAGCGCAAGCCGATAACATGGTGAAGTTTGACGGTTTATTTAAAGGTCGCTTCTTGAAAGGTGACTTCATCATCTTCGCCAACTCCCCTGGTAAGGGAGTGGATATTTCTGTCAATGGTGTACTACTTGGCAACATCAAAGACAATGTGTTTTTTTCGATGTTGCTATCAACCTGGATCGGCAAAATCCCACTGTCTTCAGACTACCGTGACAGTTTGCTAAAAGTGGGCGATGTAAATGCAGCTTTGCGTAGCCGCTTTTCTGCTATTACGCCGACTTCCACTCGCACCGCTGAAGTCGCGGCATGGACTGGAGCGCAAGTAGAAGTAGCAACAGCAGAAACTACATCCTCTAAAGCAGCCACTGCTGCCAAGGTAGGTGCAGCAGGAGCTGTGGCCGCAGTTGCTGTAGCTGAAAAAGCTGAGGTACCGAAATTGGATCTGCCTGCCATTGAAAAACCAGCGTTGGATATTCCTGCTCCCGTTACGCAGGCTGCAAAACCTGCTCCGGCAATCGTAGCTGCGGCTGAACCGGTAACGGACGAAGCAGATGAAGAAGAGGAAGGTCCTGCACTGACGGCACAAAGCTTATTGGCTCGCCAATTTTATGTATCAGATGCAATCAAAAAAATCCGTAGCAGAACCAAATATCCACAAAGAGCACAAGATCGCGGCCAAGCGGGCAACGTGCGTGTGGCTATCATCATAGATCGCCAAGGTAGCATTCTCAGCACCGAGATTTTGGAAAACAGCAAATTTGATCTGCTAAATAAAGAAGCAATTGAAGCGGTTAAACGTTCAGCGCCCTTCCCTGAATTACCGCCAGAAATGGCAGGCTCGCGCTTTGAATTTTCGGTTCCTATGCGCTGGTCACTGGGCGAATAAAATAGTGAGGTCCAAATGTAGATGCCAAAAAGCCACCTTCAGGTGGCTTTTTTCGTTTAGCTATTTAACTTGTTGTATCTAACTCAATTGGAGCAATCGCTGCTCAATGACTTTATGAATTCCACTGCGTTCCAAGCTTGAGTGTTCGGTCAAACGATCTAAATGTATTGCATGTAAATGCAGGCAAGGAGTCGATGCATCCAACTCCCGCAAATCGCCTTTCATTAATACAGGTAAAAATGGTTTATGTGGCGGTAGCTTTTGTCGAACTATCTTTAGCCCCATTTGGAGGGGCACAGCGCGATATTTAACTGTGCCACTGCGAAAGGGAATGCGCAAAAATAGACAAGGCCGGGATTGGTAAACGCCGGGAATAATTTCCATGCCGGTAGGTGTGACTGCACTAGGGTCGATACCGTTAAACGTATCATGCGGCATATAGGGATTAGGCAAAATGACTAACTTTCGCTCTTCTTCTTTTGGAAAAAAAATATTGTAGTTTGTGCAAAGTTGCTCGACTGAACTGGAATACACGCAGAGTTTATTTTCAAACCCCATAACGAAATCAACCGCGCGTTGACGCTGGTTAAAGGCATCCAGATCCCAAATGAGATCCTTATTGTCCGAATTGGTTGTCACGATTAAACCTGTTTTTGGTTAATTGTCGAGGTGACCTGAGTATAGCCGAGCATGGCGCGGTAAACACTATCAGCATTGCTGGGCTTCAACCTGCTCCAGTATCCAACGGATCTGCGCTAATCCATTATCACTCAACAAAAATCCGGCACGAGTATGCCCAAGGTACTCTTTTTCATCGATAGCGGCGCAAGCATCACGAAACGGTTCCAGCTCCGGGCAGTGACGAAATGAGGAGGACAAAAAAATCGCCCAATCATTTTCGCTAGCCTGCCCCACTAATACCTTTTGCAAGAGTTGGATTACGTCGGCTCTGGTCATCTGATAGCGCGGTGTTTTAACCCAGAGCAATATCGCAATAACGCTTAGGAACACCACCAATGTAATGACAAAAACCGCCATGGCAATTAATGCTCGCGCGTCGCACGGAAAACCACATCCGGATGACGCTCTTGCGTGAGCGACAAATTTACCCGCGATGGCGCAAGGTAAGTAAGATGTCCACCACCATCGAGCGCAAGATTATCAGTACATTTGCGATTAAATTCTTCCAGCTTCTTTGGATCATTGCAGTCGCACCAACGTGCCGTTGTTACATTCACTGGCTCATAAATCGCTTCAACTTTGTATTCATCTTTCAGCCGATAAGCCACCACCTCAAATTGCAATACACCCACTGCGCCCACCACAATATCGTTATTGTTGAGGGGGAAAAACACTTGCGTAGAACCTTCTTCCGACAACTGCTGTAAACCTTTTTGCAGTTGTTTCATTTTGAGTGGATCTTTCAAACGAATGCGACGAAATAACTCCGGTGCAAAATGCGGGATACCGGTGAACTTCAAGCTTTCGCCTTCGGTAAAAGTATCGCCGATTTGAATCGTACCGTGGTTGTGCAAGCCGATAATATCGCCTGCAATTGCTTCCTCAACCGCGCTACGATCACCTGCCATAAATGTCACTGCATCAGCAATTTTCACATCCTTACCCAAACGCACGTGCTTCATTTTCATGCCTTGCGAATAGGTGCCGGAGCAGATGCGCATAAACGCAATACGGTCGCGATGCTTGGGATCCATGTTGGCTTGGATTTTAAAAATAAAGCCACTGAATTTTTCTTCACTGGGCAAAACTTCACGCTCGTGTGTGGCGCGCGCGCGCGGCGTTGGTGCCCACTCGACAAATCCATCCAGCATTTCGCGCACACCAAAATTGCCCAGAGCAGTACCAAAAAATACTGGCGTCATGCGCCCGGCGAGATATTCTTCCAAATCAAATTGATTAGTTGCGCCGCGCACAAAATCGATTTGGTCGCGTACATCCTGCGCGTAGGCGCCAAGCAATTTAGTAGCTTCATCGCTCGCCAATCCTTTAATTTGAATATCGTCGGGAATGGTGTGCCCCATACCTTGCTGATAAACATGAATTACATCGGTGTAAAAATTATAAACGCCAACAAATTCTTTGCCGCTACCGAGCGGCCAGTTAATCGGTGCGGCGGTAATTTTTAATACGTTTTCAATTTCATCGAGCAACTCCACTGCATCGCGACTTTCGCGATCCATTTTGTTGATGAAAGTTAAAATCGGTGTGTCACGCAAGCGGCAAACTTCCATCAATTTAATAGTGCGATCTTCTACCCCTTTTGCACCGTCGATCATCATCAATACCGAATCTACTGCGGTGAGTGTGCGGTAGGTGTCTTCCGAGAAATCTTCGTGTCCGGGGGTATCAAGCAAGTTGACGATGCGCTCTTTGTAGGGAAACTGCATCACCGAAGAGGTAACAGAAATTCCGCGCTCCTGTTCCATGGTCATCCAGTCCGATTTGGCGTGCGGGCCACGTTTACCTTTCACCGATCCCGCTAATTGAATGGCATTGCCCCATAGCAACAGCTTTTCGGTGACGGTTGTCTTACCAGCATCCGGGTGAGAAATAATCGCAAAGGTGCGGCGCTTGGCGAGCTCAGTAGTTAAATTACTCATAGAAAATATCGCGTTAAAAGAAAAAGAGAGAAAGTGCGGGAATTATACCCTGTGAGCGAAGCTCGAGGAGAATCACTAAGGCGCTATGTTTCAACCGGTGCTGCTTGCTGGTGAATATGTTTTTTTAGCCACAGCCATGCCCAACAACCCAAGATCACATTTGCTAATGCAGTTGCGATAAAAATACCGGTCATGCCCCACCAATGTTGCCCCAGCCACGCGAGTGGCAAGTAGACATACAGCACACGTCCAGCCGATATCACCATTGCTGGCCAAGGGCGCCCCAAACCATTAAATGCAGCATTGACTGCCATTACCAAACCATAGGCGCCGTAGCTAATCGGTACGATCATTAAATAGGTAGAGGCGACAGCAACAACTTCCGCGTGATCACCAAAAAGACCAGCGATTTCTGCGCCGAATATACCGAGAATAAGTGCTAACAACACACCGAAAGCCAAACAAAAAATAGTCAGTACCCGTAATGCTTCATATAAACGCTCTAACTTGCCGGCACCTAAATTTTGCCCGAAGAACGGCCCCACTACCCCCGAAAGCGCATAAAAAACTATCAGCACCAGAGGCTCAATCCGCATCACAATCCCAAGTGCTGCCACTGCGTCTGTGCCGTAAGCGGCGACCATAGCGACCACAATTGCACTCGCAAATGGAATGATGACGTTGGCCACCATCGCAGGTACACCCACTTCCACAATTGTCATCCAGGATCTTTTTAACTTTGCCCATGGCAAAAACGGATTGACCAGCATGTGTACGCGCGAGTGCAAAATATAAAAAGCAACGATCAACATTAATGCGCGAGTAATTAAGGTGGCGACAGCAGCACCTTGTAGACCCAACGCGGGAAAACCTAACAGACCAAAAATCAAAATAGGATCAAGCACAACATTCAACAGCGCCGCGCCGCCCATCAAATAGCCTTGCACATGGCTCATTCCCATCGCCCGCAATGCCGACAGACACACCATCGGCACCATCAAACATGGCGCACTGAAATACCAAATGGACATGTAGGAACGGATCAATGGAATTAAATCCGGGGTCGCACCCAAGGCGAGAAACAAGGGTTCGAGAGTTATCCAGCCCAATATGCAGACACTAGCTGAGATGATGAAGGTGAGGCTCATAGCATCGGTAGCAAGCCGCCGCGCCTTATTTGAGTCACCCTCGCCAATCGCTCTCGCCACTGCGGAAGAGGTGCCTGCACCCATGCCGATTCCCAAGCTGGTGAGGACCATAATAATCGGGAAAGTAAAACTTAACGCGGCAAGCGGTTCGCGCCCTAAGCGCGAAATGAAAAACATCTCTATCGCATTGAGCGACATAGTTGCCATCAGTCCCCAAACCAATGGCAAGGCTAGGGTTTTTAATTGATCAGCAACCCGCCCTTCAGTGAGGGTTGCGTGTAAAAGGGGTGCCATAAAAGCTGCCGGATAATAGGATCAAAAGTGCGCTCACAAATGGCGTGCAGTATACACCAGTCACTTGAGACGCCACGGCGGTGAGGATATCGAACCGTGACAATATGTCGCAGTGTAGATTTCTTTTTTAGCAGTTTGCAGCATCTCCGTTCGCTATAATCAATATCCCTACCCACTATTGACCCAGCTGCCGATGCTTCATAACACAACAATTAATGCCCCTTTTACATTGGCAGGTCACGCGCAGCACCTGAACTATTGGGTAGTTATTCGTACCTTGAGTTTGATCTGCCTCGGTATCGCTGCTGTTATTTGTTTGTGGAACGGCGCACTTACCCTGCCATTTACAGAAATATTAGTAGCACTGATTATTTTGACCTGCGTCAATCTGCTTACCTTTGCCCGGCTACGCAAACCGCTACCAGTGACTCAAATGGAATTTTTTATTCAGCTTCTGATCGATTTAATTTGTTTGAGTGCGGTGTTTTATTTCAGCGGCGGCGCTAACAACCCATTTGTATCTTATTTTCTTGTGCCGATTTGTATATGTGCAGCAACCTTGAGCGGAGCCTATACCTTGGGCATCGCAGGTTTGAGTGTATTGAGTTATTCGCTGTTATTATTTTTTCATATTCCGCTTCCAATTCTATCGCCACATCACCATCAGGCCGACAACTCCATTAACTTACATGTATTGGGAATGTGGCTGAATTTTTTTATCAGCGCCTGCCTGATTACGTATTTTATTGTGAAAATGGCGCGTGACTTGCGCACACAAGAAGCGCAGCTAAATCGCTGGCGTGAAGACCAATTGCGTGATGAACAGGTCATGGCAGTAGCAACACTCGCTGCAGGAACGGCTCATGAGCTAGGCACACCTTTAGCAACAATGAAACTTCTGCTTAGCGAGTTACGTGCGGAATATACAGAATGGAAACCACTGCAAAAAGATTTGCAACTACTGCAAGAACAGGTCAGTCATTGCGCCAATACCTTACGTGAATTAGTCGCTACTGCTGAACAAAGTAAAGATGGAGAAATAACACTCCAAGAAATTGGCAGCTACTGCACCACATTAATCGAACGCTGGCAAATTATTCGCCCGGATGTTGGGGCACAGATTAATATCGCGCGCAATCAAACACCAATCAACGCACAATTTCATCCCACTATCGCTCAGGCCATTATTAATTTATTAAACAATGCCGCCGATGCTAGCCCACAGGATATCGAAATTGATATCAATTGGAACTCACAAAATATGTATTGGGTAATTAAAGACAGTGGCTCTGGCATTGCGAAAGAAGTGACTGCGCACTTGGGAAAATCTTTTATGTCGACTAAAACCAAAGGGCTCGGAATTGGTTTACTACTGACTCAGGCTACAATTAATCGCTATGGCGGCACAGTATCACTCCATAATCGCGAACCACGTGGGACAATTACACAGCTTGAATTGCCCATCACACTTATGTCACCTATGCAGCTACACGCAACATGAGCGAAACGATAACTGATTTTTTAATCGTAGATGATGACCCAACTCTGGCGAGTATGCTTGAGCGGGTACTGCAAAGGCGGGGGTTTTCGACAAGATCAGCAAGCAATACAACGCAGGCATTACAATTAGCAAGTAATAGCAGTTTTGCTAAAGCCATCGTCGATTTAAAACTGGGGAGTGATTCCGGTTTACAACTAATCCGCGAATTGAAATTGCGACAACCAGAAATGGCGATAGTGATGTTGACTGGCTATTCGAGTATCTCTACTGCTGTTGAGGCAGTAAAATCAGGTGCAATAAATTATTTGTGCAAACCAGCAGATGCGGATGAGATTCTTGCCGCCTTTGGTTCACTGATACAGCCGTCAGCAGTAGAACAAACTTATACACCTATCTCTATTGATCGACTGGAATGGGAACATATTCAGAAAATATTGCAGGAAAACAATGGCAATATTTCAGCAACAGCAAGGGCGCTTGGTATGCACCGTCGCACTTTGCAACGCAAATTACATAAGCGGCCAGTAAAGCATTAAAGATTAGCGCAACTGACGAGCCATCAAGAGTGCATCCTCATGGCCGTTAATGGTGGGATAATAATTTTTACGTTGACCTACCTCAAAAAAATCTTCTTTCTCATACAGTGCTATAGCCTTTCGATTTGACATTCGCACCTCCAAAAACAACATGTCAGCTTTTTCTTTAACGCAGTTGACACCGTGAGCCAACAAACACTGACCTACACCTTTACGTTGATATGCAGATGATACTGAAATATTAAGTAGCTCTGCATCACCGCCGCCATGTGTAACTACCACATAACCGACTAAAATACCTTTATTCTCTGCCAACCAACATTTTTGCCGCCCATTCAAACAATCCTCAAAGCTGGATTGCCGCCAAGGATGAGAATGAACACTGCGCTCAAGCGCCATTACTTGGGAAATATCTTCGGCCGTAATTAAACGGAATTGCAAAGCCAAACCAGTGCAAGTTTCGCCGGTAAATACAAGTTCTTCATTCATCATTTTAATTTCAGAATAGGCCGTCACTGACATTGGAAGAAATTACGAGAGACTAGCCCAAAGCCTGGATTTATGTATCGGTGTTTGTAGCAACTGATTAAGGCTTGGCAGTATCAATGTGTTGAGTGGCAAACCATCAACCGCCTGAGTTGTCCAACAGGATTCAACCCAATTGAATTCCGCGTCTAGCCAATAGCGAGCGGCGACCTCCCCCATCAACCAAAGCGTATTAATGGGGCGCAATTCATTTTCAACTGCAAGCCAGGTTTGTAGCTCATTGCGTGCATCATTTTCAGTACGCGATACAAATCTATTCTCAATCATTGGCCATCGTAATACTTCTTCCCGAAGCTCAATCTGGCTCGCATTTAAATGTGCCCGCAAAATATTGTTAAGTAGCAGTTCAGTGGGCAATGCCAATTGCGTATTACGTGAATCGATAATCAGAAATCCAGATTGGGGGCGATAAACACTGAGCGAGAATGGTTGAACAATAGGCGTTTTCTTTTCTTCTAATTGCTGCAAAATTGCAGCCGCATTGATTGGCAAGGACGCTTTTTTTTGCCCTCCCAAGTCGGCCATTGTTGTTAATAAATTAGGAGAAGGGCTATTGCTTTCCATGCCCACATCAAGTGCTGTCACAATAAAGGGCACTGGGGAGGGCGAGACCACCACAACAGGAATATTAAACACTGGCACCGCACACTCAATCGAAACCGGTGCCAATGGCAAGAGCCAACGCGGCGCATAATTTTCTATGCCTAGCGCGGATAAATAGGCCTGCCGCTGCAGTTCATTCATAAGTTGATCACAATCCGTAGAGGTTTATGCGGCTAAGAGTATTGTTCAATGTACGTAATATGAAATAGAGAATAATTTTAATCCATAAAAATGGATGATTATAAATCAATGAGCGCAAAAATAAGTATTAAAGTCTGTGTGTAAATGCAGCCAAATCTTATGTACTAAAAAGAAGATCCCAAAAAAATGACTCGATCTTCAAAAAATAAGTGCCGCGAAAATGAAAGCAAAAAAAACGCCCTACAGCATGCTGCAGGGCGTTTTTAGTATTAGAAGCTTGACGATGACCTACTCTCACATGGGGAGACCCCAC